>JAEEGK010001574.1_pt1 | contig 57352 bp, 37 predicted proteins | sample 8958771 | NCBI WGS metagenome assembly JAEEGK01 (sample SAMN16246547, study PRJNA631951) | gut metagenome | biome: gut microbiome; feature: rumen; material: SC-attached | host: Bos | place: Iran: Karaj | collected 2018-10 | reverse complement strand
ATGTATCTGGGGAATGTTATGGCCAGGGATGTCGCTGGTATAGTCGTCGTACTCGAACATGTTCACATAGATGGGGCCACCTTCCTCCGCGACCAGGTCTTCCGAAAGAATGGTGACATTGGCGACTTTCAGCAGTTCCGGATTGAAGACGAGGCGGTCCGCATAGTTCCAGTGGCGCCGCGGGTTGAAAACGGCGGTCCGGTGGATTTCACATTCTGTGTAATACTCGTCGTCGCCGCCGCGGTTGACCACGACCTCGCTGTAGCTTCTCTGCGACTGGATGTACAGCGTATTGTCTCCGATAAAGTTAAGGACGCCAAGGGGCTCGTTGTACAGCGGGACATAGCCCTGGACCGTTCCGCCGAAACTCATACCGGGAATGTACATGGAAACCGCGTTGACGGCACTGTTGCTTGTCAGCGTGCCTTCCAGTTGGATATCCGTATCCGCTTTCAGGGAGACCGGGGTTCCGGCGGAACTGGAGCTGCCGCCGATGATGGCGCTCAGCAGCGAACAGGCAAACGACGGAATGCCGCCGAAGAAAGAGGAGGTCACCTTGGTCACGCCATTCACGATGTCCGTGAAATAGGAATTCTTGATACCCAGTTTGTTGTTGGAAGAATCATTGGCCGTGGGCGTCTTTTTCAGTTTGTCGATCAGGCTCGAACCGACGATTCCGGCTACGCCCTTGATGGTCTCTGGCACTTGCGCCTTGACCAGGTCCATGGGAGAAGAGGAACTGGCGCCGACCGTACCGGAAATGTCGGACTTGGCCTTGCCGCCCAGTTTGATCGTCGAGAGGTTGTAGCAGTCCGTCTTCATCTGGAACCGGAGCTGAAGGTAGTTCGTGTTCTTCAGGTTGGGATCATATGCCAGTTCGTATTCGACCATATACCACTGGTTGTTGATCAGCGGTGCGCCGCCGCTCAAGGGTTTGGGGCGGACGGAATTGAACGCCTTGACGTTCTGGCCGGGCTCGGCCATGTCCGAGCCGAGGAAGCTCAGGATCGAGGAGTTCGCCGAGCCGTTCAGATAGATGGCGTCTTCCATGTAAGAAGAAGCGGCAATGCCGCCGAGGCTGTTCAGATACATATAGATCCGAAGCGTTCCCCGGTAGACATTATAAAGTACGAAGTACGGATCCGTAAGGGGTGCTCCCGTAGATTTGAACGTGGAATAGACCAGTTTCCAGCCATTCACCTTTTTGAAATCATACAGGATGTCCGGTCCATAGAATACGTCCAGGCCACCGTTGCCCGGCGCCCAGGGGACGAGGATCGACTGTGTGCCGGGTGCCGGCATGTAATCGTCCGTTTCCCAATCGAAGGTTTCGGGGGTAATGGCCTTGGTTTCCATGGAAACGGGCGTTTCTTCCCGGGGGGAGAGTTCTTCTTTCGTCTGGCATCCGGAGAGCAGGGCGAGCAAGAGGAAAGCGCCGGTGGCGCTGTACAAAGAGATTTTCATAATTATTTGTGTTAAAAGGTAAAAACGTTTTTCAGCGAATAAGCAAAGGAGCCAGACGATCCCGGAACTAGACCCCGCTGAAGGAACTGAAGCCGCCGTCGACCGGGAGGACGACGCCGGTGACGAAGGAGGCGGCGTCGCTGCAGAGGAACTGGGCGGCGCCGTTGAGCTCGGTCAGGTCGCCGAAGCGGCGCATCGGCGTCTTGGCGATGACCTTGACCGAACGCTCGGTCAGCGAGCCGTCCTCGTTGAGCAGCGCGGCGCGGTTCTGCTTGCCGATGAAGAAGCCCGGCGCCAGCGCGTTCACGCGGATCTTCTCGCCGTATTTGATGGCCATCTCGGCGGCCAGCCAGCGCGTGAAGTTGGATACGCCCTCCTTGGCGGCGCCATAGCCCGCGACGCGGGACAGGGCGTCATAGGCCGCCATCGAGGAGATGTTGAGAATGCAGCCGTAGCCCTGCTTCGCGAAGACTTTCGTGAAGACGTGGCAGGGATAGACGGTGCCGTTGAGGTTGAGGTCCAGGACCTTGGTCCAGTCCTCGAGCTTCATGTCCCAGAAGTTCTGGTCCGGCATCACGTTGGCCCCGGCGACATTGCCGCCGGCCACGTTGATCAGGATGTCCACCTTGCCGTATTTGGCGAGGACCTCGTCGGCAATCTTGGACACGGCCTCCGTGTCCATCACGTTGCAGGCATAGCCGCAGGGCTTGCCGCCCAGGGCCTGGAGGGACGCTACGGTCGGTTCGACCTGTTCGGGACGGTGGACGAGGGCCACCACGTCGGCGCCCTGCGCGGCGAAATGCCGGGCGAGCGAGCCGCCCAGCGCGCCGGCGGCGCCGGTGATCACGGCCACCTTGCCGGCTACGGAATACTGTTCGTTCATATGTTATTTCTCCTTTTTGAGTTCGTTCTGGACAGCCGCCATCATGCCGCTGACCTGGCCGAGGGCCAGCATGCGGCCGTGGAAGCTGTAGCCGGCGTTGTAGCCGCGCGTCTCGTCGCCCAGCATGGTGCGGCCGTGGTCCACGCGCATCGGCAGGTCGCGCCCTTCGCGCTCGAAGATGCGGATGAGCTCGACCAGGTCCACGCGCCCGTCGGTGTGCGGCGCCTCCACGAAGTTGCCGCCCGGCAACAGGTTGCAGGTGCGCAGGTGCACGAAATGCGTGCGCGGGGCGAATTCGCGGGCCATCGCCTCCACGTCGTTGTGCGCGCCCGCGGAGAGCGAGCCGGCGCAGAAAGTGACGCCGTTGTGGAAATCGTCCACCGCATTCAGCATCCAGCGGATGTCCTCGGCGCTGCACACGATGCGCGGCAGGCCGAAGATCTGCATGGGCGGGTCGTCGGGATGCACGCACATCCGCATGTCCCACTCCCGGCAGACCGGCATGATGGCTTCGAGGAAGTAGCGGAGATTCTCGCGGAGCTGGTCGCGGGTGATGCCCTTGTACGGCTCCATCAGGGCGCGGAATCTGGCCACGGGCGAGCCTTCGCCGTCGCCGAGCGGGCCGTTGACGAAGCCCTGCGTCTTGACGATGAGGGTGTCGATCAGCTGCTCCTTCTCCGCGTCGGTGATCGTGCGGTCCAGCGCCTCGACCTTCTCCAGCACGTCCTGCGGGAAATCCTTCTCCGCGCCTTCGCGCTTGAGGATCTTGATGTCGAAATAGGCGAAGCGGACGCGGTCGAAATACAGCGCCGTGGTCCCGTCGGGCATGGGGTGCTCCAGGTCGGTGCGCGCCCAGTCGATCACGGGCATGAAGTTGTAGCAGATCGTATGGATGCCGCAGCGGCCCAGGTTCTCCAGGCTCTGCTTGTAGGTCTCGATCAGCGCGTCGCGGTGGGGGCCGGCGTACTTGATCTCCTCGCTCACGGGCAGGCTCTCGACGACCGACCAGCGCAGGCCGGCCGCGGCGATGTAGTCCTGCAGGGCGCGGATGTCCGCTTCGGGCCAGAGTTCGCCCGGCGCGTATTGGTGCAGGGCGGTCACGATTCCCTCCACGCCGATCTGGCGCAGCATGCTCAAAGTTATCTTGTCGGCGGGGCCGAACCATCTCCAGGTTTTCTCCATTTTGCGTAGATTTTTGTCGGGGCAAAGTTAGAAAAATTACCTATATTTGAACTTTGGATATGTACCAAAACCTGTAGAAATGGCAAATTGCAAGAGCATCTCCAAGCTTTGGAAGACCGAAGACTGGCTCGCCGTCTGGATCGGCTTCATCATCATCGCCATCGGCCTTGTCGCCGTACTCACCAAGGCATTTGACTTTTCTGCCCTGACCTTCAAGACCTGGACCTGGGGCGAGTCCCTGACGGACGCGCAGCTGGCCAAGGTCGTCCCGCTGGGCCAGCAGTTCGCCTCCGGCGTCTTCTGGGGCAAGCTGCTCCGCACGTTCCTCGTGCTCGGCGTGCTCTTCAGCGTCGGCGCCGCCCTGACGGGCGAAAAGGTCCGGCGCTTCATCCCGGCGTTCGTCGTGGTGTTCGTCCTGTCCGTCGCCGTCCGCCTGATCAGCGCCGAGTTCACGCTCAACCGCTATCTCGAGTGGGCCTTCTGGGCGCTCATCGTCGGCATGCTGGTCTCCAACACGGTCGGCACGCCGAAGTGGCTCAAGCCCGCGGTCAAGACCGAATTCTATATCAAGACGGGCCTTGTCATCATGGGTTTCTCCGTCCTCTTCTCCAACATCGCCAAGTTCGGCCTCTACGGCCTCGGGATCGCGTGGATCGTGACGCCGGTCGTGATCCTGTTCATGTGGTGGTTCGGGACGCGCGTGCTCAAGATGGACAACAAGCCGCTGGTCATCACGATGGCTTCCGCCACCAGCGTCTGCGGCACGTCCGCGGCCATCGCCACGGGCGCCGCCTCCAACTGCAAGAAAGACGACCTGACGATGACCATCTCCATCTCGATCATCTTCACGGTCCTGATGATGGCCTTTGAGCCGGTCCTCATCCGTTGGGTCGGGATGTCCCCGATCATGGGCGGCGCGCTCATCGGCGGCACGGTCGACAGCACCGGCGCCGTGGCCGTGGCCGGCAGCGTGCTGGGCGGCGAGGCCGAGCAGGCCGCCGTGCTCGTCAAGATGATCCAGAATATCCTCATCGGCTTCGTCGCCTTCTTCGTGGCCCTGTTCTTCGCGACCTCGGTGGGCAAAAAGGATGGCCAGAAAGTAGGCGCCGGCGAGATCTGGAACCGCTTCCCGAAGTTCATCATCGGCTTCTTCGTCGCCTCGCTCGTGGCTTCCTTCCTCGTCCAGCCGCTCGCCGGCGCCGACCAGGTCAAGGCCGTCAACGGCGTGCTCGACCAGTATAAGAACTGGGCCTTCGTGCTGGCCTTCGTCAGCATCGGCCTGGACACCAACTTCAAGGACCTGGTGAAGCAGATGCAGGGCGGCAAGCCGCTCTGGCTCTATCTGGTCGGCCAGGCCTTCAACATCGCGCTGACCTTCTTCGCGGTGTGGCTGCTGCTCAGCGGCGTGCTCTTCCCGGTCCCGCACCTTTCTTAAGATGCTTCCGCGCAAGACGGCCGGCCGGATCGCCCTCCTCGTCGTGGGCGGCGCCATCCTGTGCGCCGCCGTGTATGTGATGGCCCGTCGCATCGGCCTCAATCCGGAGCTGGATTTCGGCGCTGGGGCCTATTACTATGCCGACATTCCCGAATACGAAAAGGTCCTCGACTGGGACACCTACCAGGCGCAGCTTCCGTTCTGGGTCTACGTCGTCCTGTTCCTCGCCTGGGGCTTCTTCATCTACCGGATCTGGAAGCGGATGGACCGCAAATAAAGAAGGGGACCGCGTCTGTTCGCGGTCCCCTTGCGCTTTCAATGGAAGCGTCCTACTGGAGCAAACCAGGCTGTCTCGCTATTTCCGCTAGCAAGATGCTGTTGAGGGTCCATTGCTTGGACCCTCGACAGCAGTAGGCGAAAGATTGTTCGGCCGCAGACAAATGGAATCAGAGCGCAGCGACCGAGGGGGCCAGGGGGGGCTTCCCCTTGCATGGACATCGCCGGAGACAAAGGGGGCGGCGTTACTTCTGCCCCCAAAACTTGTAGAGATAGAACCGGGTTATATAATTTACTGAAGGATATTGGATTATATGAAACTTTTACTATTTTTGCTAAACTAATAATAATATCTAATCCGTTTATTCAACTATGATTAACATGACTAAAGCTATTCGAACAGCGTTATTTATTGGATTTACCGCTCTTTTTGCTGCCTCCTGTTCCAAGGAGCCGTCAACTTCCTCACTTGTTCTGCAGGAAACTCTTCCAGTAGCAGAATTGCCTGACACCAAGGCTGCCGATCAAAAGAAAGCGCGTGATTTTACCGTAACGAGAGAAATGGTTGAGGCGTTTCTTGAGAGCGAATCAGAAAAGGATAGATCTGTTGTATCCATTTCTTCTTATCCTTCGAATGACAATCCTCTTTTGTTTGTCGTCAATTACGAGAATGGGTGGAAAATAATTCCGGGAGATACTCGCTTTGGGTATGTCCTTGCTCAAAGCGAATCGGGAACGTTAGATCTGTCAAATAAATCGGAGAATCCCGGGTTTAATATGTTGGTGGAGAGCATGCTGGATCAAATCAAGTCCGCTCGCGGCATGCGGGTGAAGAATGAAACAATGGAGGAGAACGCTCGCGCCTGGAACGGTTTTCGGGCACCGGCGGTCGTTGACCTTAACAAGAAATTAGCCGCCCGGAGTAGTAGAAGTGGAGAATTAATGTGGGCAAAGATCAAGTATTCTCTAAATGTAGAAACGGATACAGTTACGAACAAAGGCCACTTGCTTCAAACTAAGTGGGGACAAGGAAGTCCCTGGAATGTGAGCATGTATTCGTACGAAGGAACGAAGTGTCTCCCCGGGTGTGGTTCGGTTGCGGTTGCTCAGGTTTTGTATTACTATCATAATAAACAGAACTGTCCGAGCGGCCTGTATCATTCTGTAAACATTGATAAAGTTACAGAATACAATATTAATCAAAAGAAGTGGTTCAGTATAAAGTTAAAAAGAGCGGACTTTGTCTTTAATTCTTCCAGGTGGGAAGAGATGCCCTTGACCAAAGATGAAGATAATCCTAATGGATACAAATATGTTTCTGACTTGATGCTGGATGTGGGTGCTCGTATGAATACTAAGTATTATGTAACCGGATCAAGCGTCGTCGCAGACGTTAACGGGTTTTATAACACGTCTGTGTGTGGTTTATCAGGGACATGGGCGCACTACTCAACATACAATGATTTGCAAGCCGTGGTTAATTCGTTGGATGCTGACGGACCGGTGATAGTTGCTGCAACTGAAGCAGGTAATGGGGGGCATACGTGGGTTATAGATGGTTATGTTCAAGTTGAGAGAACTCGAACAAGAAGATATGAGTGGTGGCCGGTCAATATGATTCCTGTTGGTACGGCCGTGTATGAATATAAAACGACAACGGAATTGTTACAACAATACAACTATAACATATATCAAGGACTACCTGTTTACGAACCGGACGGAATACAAAACGATATTCTATTTAGAATGAATTGGGGCTTGGATGGTTCTTACGACGATGTGCTGTTTTCTTCCAGCACGTATATTAATTCAGAGTGGTGGCACGGTTTAAACTACAATAAGGTGGTTCAATACAATCTTTCTGCAGGGGAATTAACTTATTTCGGAGAATAGAATGCAAAATCGACTCTTTCTTGGGGGCGCACTTTTCTTTGGAATGATTTTGAATTGTGCCCTATTATCTTGCACCAGGAAGACTGACTTGTTGCCAGAAGGGCGGGCACAAGTCATAGTGGTTTGTGTCTTGACAGAAGAATCGCAACAGGTTCTCACACTAGGTGTTACGGATATCGCTACGCTAGAGGAAAAAGAGGTCTTGTCAAGAGCTGATATTACGTTATTCGATACTTCGATTGAGGAAGAAATCGGCCGTTTTCATAATACCGGGACAAACGAATGGACACTTGATTATGCTGCTGTTCCGGAACATAGCTATCAGTTGAAGATAGATATTCCTGGAAGAGAAGAAATAAGTGCTTCTACAAGAATGCCCGCAAAAAGCAAGATAGAGTATAGAATGAATATGTATCGGGAGGATCAGGAATTGGGGATTCAGTATTTGATCCGAACGCTGCCACAAAGTCCTGTCTGGATGATGGGCATGGTGTACAACCCTGATAAAGAGAAACATGAAGTTGCGTCCAGAATCGCAACGAGTTTGCTATCTGTTTCTCCTCAGAATGTTACTGATAACATTTTTTGTTTAGATGAGTTCTGTGATGAAAGCGTTTTGAGGATGTTCTCTTTATTCCTACCAGAATACGAAAGTGGGGAAACGGGATTTTACAGATATGTGGAGGGACGCCCGTTGTTTGACAGGATGTTTCGCATACCTTCCGTTGGAGAAATGGAACGAAAGGCCATAGACGAACCAAGCGGGTGCTTTTCGGTGGCTGGTGATTTTTTCAGAAAGCGGTCGGATATAGGCGAAGACTTCTTCTCGATTCGCAGCTTACAAGAGCGTAAGAACGCAAGCTATATTGTGGCGCTTTCCGTGTCAGAAGAATATGATAAGTATTTACAGGCGTCGATTTCAAAAAAAACGCAGGAGGCGCATTATTCCTCTTTATTCTCACGGGAGAATACGTATACGAATATTATTAGCGGCGTTGGGGTTTTTGGAGCAAAGACAGAGCAGCATTTGCCTTGGAATGATTATGTGATTGTTACAGGAGGATTTTAAAAATGAAAAAACAAATAATTCTGTCTGTTCTTCTGTTTTTCTGTTTTTCTTCATTTCTCCACGCTCAAGAAGTAGAGTTGCGTGATTCGTTGGAAGCCGCTCGGGTGACAGGCCTGCATCGGATGCAGCGAGAGGTGGGCGTGATACTGACAACGCCGGAAAACCTTCGGGCAATTGCTTCCCCGCTGGGAGAAGGAGACGCCATCCGTTGGGTGCAGGTGCTTCCTGGCGTGGCGACGGGTGCGGACGGAACGTCCGCCTTCTATGTCCGCGGTGGCAATAGTGGCGGCAACCTGTTGACCGTGGACGGAATACCGGTCTATGGTTATTCTCATTTGCTTGGTATTACGTCGATACTTCCCGCGGATGTAATCGGGGAAACCCAATTCGTCAAGGGAGGATTTGGTGGGGCTCAAGGAAACCTCTCGTCTTCGCACATTGCGCTTCGAACGGTGGATTCTCGCCCGGGGGAAAAGAAGTTTTCAGTGTCGCTAAACAACTTCCTGGCAGGCGTTGGAATAGCCGCCCCCGTCGGAGAGAAGGGTGCGTTTTTAGCGGCAGGGCGGATTTCGCCCCTTTCGATAGAATATCAGGCTTTGAAAGGCTTGATGCAGGGCGGTATGGGCGACCTTGATGGGTTGGGTGCCAGTGTGTTCGATCTCTTTGGCAAGTTCTCCTGGTCTTTTAACGAAAAGGACAGGATTCTCGCCTCGGTCCTGGGCAGTATGGACCGATATACTTTTTTGACTTCTGACGGATCCTCTGAACGGATGGGTTGGGGGAATATCATCGGTGCGGTTCAATCTCTGCACGAAAGGAGCTGGGGAACAGTTCATCTGTCCGTCTCATACAACGGCTACCGAAGCGTCCAGCAGCAGAATAAAAACTATCAAAGTCGGGACTATAACTTTTCCCTGACTTCTCTGCTGGACGAAATCAGTCTTTCTGCCGATGGAGCTTTTCCGCTGGGGCGGGGATTTGAACTGAATGCCGGTATCAAACTGCGTGTTGGAGGTTTTGCTCCAGGGCAATTCGGGCAGGAAATCAACCGGAAGTGGGCGACGTTGACATCAGGCTATGTGCAGGGTGTATGGAAAACGAGACAGTTAAGCGTAGATGGCAGTGTGCGGCTTAACGCCTTCAAGAATGATTATATGGTCATGTCCCCTGATTTCGATATTTCCGCCAAGTGGCAGCCCGTTCCTTTTCTGGCTGTAGAAGGGACTTTCGACCATATTTCGCAGTATTATCATACGCTGGAGGGGCTCCCGCTTGGCTGGACGATGGATGTAATCGTGCCCGCTTCTTCTGTTCTTCCGGCGGAGGAACTCATGCAAGGATACGCCGGAGTGGAGCTCTCCTTCGGAAGGAATCAATTGTCCGTCGGGGCGTTTGTCCGGAAGATGGATAACCTGATTTATTACAAGAACGCGGGAGATTTGTTCAGTGGCGCGCAGACATCGTGGGAGGAATCCGTTGAGGTCGGGAAAGGAGCGTCTCGGGGCATTGAGTTGCTTTACGAGTATAGTGGCAGGGATTTCTATGCAAAAGCCTCCGCAACGATTGCCAAGGCCACCAGATACGGGTTTGCGACCGTAAATGGAGGGTTGCCGTTTCATTCTGCTTTTGATCGGCGCGTGGTCGCGAACGCAACGGTGGAATGGCGACGTATCAGCCTGTCTTTTGTCTATCAGGACGGCAATTGGGTCAATGGTCGTGGCGAGCGGTATGAGGTGCCTCTTCTTAGCGGAGAAAATGTGATGCTTGAATACTACTCGTCAATCAACAACCACCAGATGCCGCCGCTCGTTCGTCTGGATGTCGCATATCGCCTGAGGTGGACGTGGGGGCGGGTCGTGAATGAATTGAACCTGGGAGTATGTAATCTGCTGAACCATTTCAACCCCTATACGGTCTATTATGACACTAAGGAGGAGGTATGGAAAGAAATAGCCCTGCTACCTGTCATGCCGAACTTCAGCTGGCGGATAAAGTTCTGATAAGAATAAAAGGGACCGCGTCTGTTCGCGGTCCCCTTGCGCTTTCAGCGGAAGCGTCCTACTGGAGCAAACCAGGATGTCTCGCTATTTCCGCTAGCAAGATGCTGTTGAGGGTCCAGCGAATGGACCCTCAACAGCAAAAACAGCCGAAAATGACGTCGAGGGTCCATCGCTTGGACCCTCGACAGCAGTGAGCGACGAATTCGCTATTAAAACAGCGTACAAAACGCTTCCGTAAGTTCGCTACGAAGGGCCTCCAGCTCTTCATCGGTCCATTTCTCTCCGCTTTCGGCAGCCAGAGAATGAGTCATCTCGTTCAGAAAGCGCTCCGAAATGGCAGGGAAATCACGGTCATTCCGGCCCAACGCGGTCGCTTCAAAGCTTAAACTGTTGGGGGTGACAGGAGAAAAAGAGTGCCGTTCATAGAGCGGCGAGCCCGATACCGATTCCCGGTTCAGGGGAAGAAGCAGGACAAGCCCGGCATCAGAACAGGCGTTAATCCCGAACGTCTGGCTCTCTCCGTCGAGGATGTTTGTCGTAAGTTGCATGTTGACAGGGTCAACCGAAATTAATAACGGTTTCCCGGTCGGCCTGTCAACATCGGTCTTGAAAGAGTAATACTCCTCGTTCACATACGAGGTTCCGTAGCGGATGGCTCCGCTTTCTCCAAAAGAATAAGAAAACGAGAAACGGAACAGATACCGGGTTTCACCCACAACTGTCTGTTGGACTTTTTTCAGATTTCCGTCAGCGGTAAACTCCACCCAATCATATCCGTCGTATTTCCAAAGATCATACAGCCGGGCCAGATCTATCTTTTCTTTGTCTCCGTTGTTGTCCGGAACAGGCTTCTTTTGACAGGCCGCCAGCGTAGCCAGAGAGATAAGCAGCCAAAATAGATATACGAGCTTTTTCATAATTACATTTTTCTACAAAGAAAAGAATAATTATTCGGAACGCAATTTAAAATTGTAAAACATATATGACGAGTTCGAGTATAAACTGCCTGTCAAAGAATCGATTAACGTATTCCACCCCAAATCATTGCCGTTAATTATGTCTTGCCGTTGCTGAAGAGCTAAATACCATCCATTCCCGAGTCCACGAAGTTCTCCAAAATTGCAGTACAAATAAACATACCGATTATGGACAGATTGGTTCATAGTCCAAATCCCATCCTGGCGAACTTTAATGCAGTAGCTCTCATTATATTCTCGTACTCCAAACACATCGAAAATATGGCTTCCGCCGCTATGTTCGTGGTAGCCATTCAATAACACGGGAAAACCGTTGGAGAGGCTTGTAATAACAGAGTCAATCTGATAATCCCCATGATCTACCATATAGCCAAGTTGGGCAAGTCCGGGAGGGATATTAAAAATATCTGTCTGAGTGGCATTGTGGCCATTCTTGCTTATGTATTCGCTTCCTAGCACGTCTCCCAGTTGTCTGGCTAATCGTCCGAGTTGGAGACAAAAACGACAAGTATCTCTATGTGTATCCTTAAGTTTTATCCTAAAATGAACAGGATCAACCAGATGGGCCCAATCTAAACGTGTGGCAGAAATATCGCTTTCAGGATAAGTAAGAGAAAGAGACTCAGGAAAGGAAAATACACTCATTGCCTGGGCAATAGCCACAGGAGCACAGCCAGCAACACCATTTGGTGAAAACAAATTCATCGGTTCTGTTTGGTGCCATCGAGTGTTAGATAGCGGGTAAACGACGACGGAATCGAGTAAATATTTAGTTTTTATAATTGTGTCATCTGGAAAATCAAGAGAGGGTATTTGTCGTATAATGTTATCAACAATAGCGTCTGGAGCGGTGCCTTTTTGTGAATTATAGTCTCCAAATTCTGAAACAACCAATGGCGTCAGGAGAGAATTGTTTTGGAGAATTACGTATCCTTCTTCGTCGAGGTCGACAATAAAAGCGCTGGAATCTGGAAACGCGCAAACAGATAATACTTGCGCACTGGAGGACTTGGTTCGTTCCGGGAAAAACTGAGAATAAGCGTCAAGAGCTTTTAGCTCAATTTTTTCTTCTATCTCTCGGAAAGCGGGGTTCGGGACGGGCTGGTTGTCGGGAGTGATTCTATTACAGGAATATGCAAAAGAAAGCGCGACGAGAAGAATCAAATAATTACTTTTCATATAGGTTTAGATGTTGAAAACGCCCGAACTCTTGATGGTGTTGGGTGCGTCTATGGCAATAGCCAGAAGGAAAGAAAGAGTGTAGACGTTTGAAATAGATTTATAAAAGAAAAACAAAGAACCGGGGAACGCTCCTGCTGCCCCCGGTTCGGGAATTGTCTTTTGCTTACTGGTCCAGGCCCTCGATGGTCTCGATGGTGCCGTCCTCGCGGTAGGTCAGCTCGCAGACCTTGAGGCTGCGCAGGCGGTTGATGCCCTTGGAGGGCACGCTGTCGTGGTGGAAGAGCCACCATTTGCCGCCGAACTCCACGATGGAGTGGTGCGTGGTCCAGCCGTAGACCGGGGTCAGGATGACGCCCTTGTAGGTGAACGGGCCGTAAGGGTTGTCACCGATGGCGTAGCAGATCTTGTGCGTGTCGCCGGTGGAGTAGCTGAAGTAGTACTTGCCCTTGTATTTGTGCATCCAGCTGGCCTCGAAGAAGCGGCGCTCGTTGTCCTCGACCTTGATCGGGGTGCCGTCCTCGTCGAGCAGCACGACCGGCTTCGGCTCCTCGGCGAACTGCAGCATGTCCTTGCCGAGCTTGACCACGCGGGCCGGGATGGCCGGCTGGCCGTCGGCGGGATAGGACGTGCCGTTGTCCTTGGCGAGGTTGTCCTCATAGCGCTGGAGCTGGCCGCCCCAGATGCCGCCGAAGTACATGTAGTACTCGTCGTCGGCGTCGTCGTGCAGGATGGCGTAGTCGATGGAGTAGCTGCCGCGGATGGGGTCCGGCATGGCCTTGAACGGGCCGGTCGGGCTGTCGGAGACGGCCACGCCGCAGCGGAAGATGTCGGTCTTGTCCTTGGCCGGGAAATACATGTAGTACTTGCCGTCGCGGCCTTTCGCGACCTCGCAGTCCCAGAGCTGGCGGCGGGCCCAGGGGACATCCTTGATGTCCAGGGCGACGCCGTTGTCCTTGACCGGGGAGGTCATCGGGTCGTTGCCTTCCAGCGTGAGGACGTGGTAGTCCTTCATGTCGTACTCGCTGCCGAAGTCGTCGTCCGGCGCGGCGGACTCCCAGTCGTGGGAAGGATAGATATAAAGCTTGCCGTCGAACACGTGCACGGACGGGTCCGCCATGTAGTCGGCGGGGAAGAGATAGCGTTTCTGAACTTTCTTGGCCATAGTTGTATGAGGATTATGCGTTATGGTGTCTTGCTTCGATTTCCTTGTTGATCTCGTCGAGGCGCTCGTCGGTGAGGGGATACTTGTAGATCAGGTAGCCGACGATGACCAGGAGGAGGGCGGGAATGATCGTGGTGAACCACAGGATGGCATTCTGCGCCGTGGAGGAATACTCGTTGAGCTTCGGATAGTAGGCGTTGACCGGCGCGCTGATGAAGGAGGCCAGGAACACGACCACGAAGATGCCGAGCACGAGCTGGAGGCACTTGTTGGCCTTGAATTCCTTCCACATCTCACCGAAGGAGACGGGCTTGTCGGGCGTGGTGGTGATGTTCTCCTTGCTGCCGAGGAAGCAGAGGATCAGGAGCACGAGGCCGACGAGGGCGAAGATGCAGGTCACGGTGAACCAGGCCCGGGGCTCGGTCGGCAGGGCGGACTCCTCGCTGGCGAGGTTGAAGCCGATGAGACCCATCACGAGCGGGGTGATCCAGCCGGCGATGGAGAAACCGGCCTTGAAGGCGACGCCGGCGAGGGCGTTGACGGTCGCGGCGGGTCTGTTGCCGGTGCGGTATTCGGCCTCGGTGATGACCTCCGGGACCAGCGCCCACATCAGCGAGCCGACCAGCAGGCCGACGCCCGTCATGACCTTGGCGATCTGGACCAGGGTGTTGCTGCTCTGGACGTCGAAGAACTTGCCGATGACGAACAGGGCGGCGAAGCCCACGAAACCGACGGAGAGAAGCAGGTAATAGAGGCCCTTCTTGCCGAACCATTTCTTCAGGATGGGCAGGGAAGGCAGGATGATGAAGGCAGGGATGGTGCCGATGGCCATGAACGTGGCCTGGTTCCAGTCGACCGCGGAGTGCACGCACATGGCGAGGCCGATCGGGAAGCCGGCCTGGACGACGATCTGGCCGATGTTGGCGCAGACCATACGCGTGGAGGTGAGGATGAGCACCTCGTCGTTGTCGCGGGTCATGCTGGCCATGATCGAGCCGTAAGGGATGTTGACCACGGAGTAGATCATGCTGAGCAGGGTGTAGCTGGCCGTCGCATAGACGAGCCGCATGCCCATGGACCAGGTGGCCACGGTGGGCAGCATCAGGAGGCAGGCCGCGGCGGTCAGGGGGAGACCGCCGTAGAGCAGGTAAGCGCGATACTTGCCCAGCTTGGGGTTGTGGTTATCGATGTAGCGTCCGACGACCGGGCTCCAGAAGCAGTCGAGCAGTCTGACGCCGAGGATAAGTCCGCTGACAAAGGCCGGGTTGATCTTCAACACTGTAGTGAGATACAGCATCAAGTAACACGCGACTGTCTGAAAAATGAGATTCTGGGCAAGGTCGCCCGTGCCGAAGCCGATGCGCTGCATCCAGCTCAGTTTGTAGAAGCCGTTGGCTCCGTTGGGTTTGTTGGACATAGGTTATTGTTTTGATCAAATTATCCAGTTTAGCAAATATACGGAAAAATCCGGGACAGCACGTTCCGGATTTTTTTCAAAATACACCAAGAATCGTTCATTCCGCCCGGCGGATCGCCGCCGACTCGGTACCGAACAGGAACTGGGGTGTATATCCGCCGTAGTCCACGACGATTTTTTCAAAAACGATGCCCGGATCGAGCGGGCGCAGGACGAGCTCGGCCCAGCCGCCCGCGGCGGGCAGCTCGGACACGGTCTCCACCACGCGGCGGGCGACGGTCGGGTAGTAGACCGAATAGATGTTCTGCGGGTCTTCGTTGAGGAGCGCGTTGAAATGCTGCGTCTGCGAGGCGCCGCCGAGCGAGACTTCGTAGCGGTGGCCGGTGTTGTTGAAGGCGAGCGTGGATTTGGTGACCACGTGGACGCGGACGCTGTCCACGCCTTCGGGCAGCTGCACGCGGTAGGTCAGCGCGCCGCCTTCGGCCGGCTGCGTGTAGGGCAGCATCGCCAGGGCGCCGAGGGTGCGGCCCATGTCGGGGATGAGCGTCCAGCGGGTGCCTTCCGCGGCCTGCGCCGCGAAATAGTGCTCCGCCTCGATGGCGGTGTAGCCGCGGCGGTCCAGCGCGAAGCAGAAGCCGCCGGGGGCGACCTCGCCGATGCGCATCACGCGCGGCAGGCGGTCGGCGGGGAAGTTGTCGTTCCAGGTGAAGTAGCCGATGTGCTTCTGGGTCATCATGCCGTCCCACTTGCCGCCGGCGATCTCCTTGTTGTATTGCTCCATCAGGAACGCGTCGCGCTTGAAGCAGCGCTCCACGGCGTCGGCCCAGCGGTCGGCCGCCGGATCGCCCTTGGCGTAGAGGTCGAGGTTCATCGCCTGCGCGTAGTACATCTCATAGAGGTTGGACAGGGCCTGGACCGGGAAGAGGATAAGCTGCTGGTAAGCGTCCCTTGCCTCGGGGGCGAGGGAGAGGAACTGCCGCAGCGCCTCGGCTTCCAGCCGGGCGAATTCGTCGCTGACCTGCTTGAATTCGCCGGAGGCGAGGTCGTAGGTGGTCCGGTCCATCATCTCGGCCGTGGTGCGGCCGCTGTATTTGCAGTAGAGGTTGAGGATGCGCGCCGCTTCGTCGGCCTGGTCTTCGCCGAAGGCCGCCGCGCAGAACGTGCGCGTGTGGTCCAGCAGGTTCTCCGCCGTGAAGGCCTCCGGCCGGCGCGCCATCGACAGGAAGAGGTCGATGGGATACTCCATCGGCTTGAGGTCGCCGACGTTGAGCACCCAGAGACGGTCCACGCCATAGTCGTAGGTCAGCTGGAGCTGCTCCCACATGTTCTGGATCGGGGTCACGTTGAGCCACTTGGAGTTGCGCGGGGCGCCCACGTAGTCCACGTGGTAGTAGATGCCCCAGCCGCCCTTGCGCTTGCGCTCGGCGGCGGTGGGGAGCTTGCGCACGTCGCCCCAGTTGTCGTCGCTCAGCAGGATGGTCACGTCGTCGGGGACGCGCAGGCCGAGGTCGTAGTACTGCTGGACTTCCTTGTAGAGGGCCCAGACCTGGGGGACCTGCTCCGGGCGCTTGCCCGTGACCTTGCGGATGATCTTGCGCTGGTTCTTGATGATGCCTTCCAGCAGGTCGATGTACCGCGCTTCCTGGCCTTCGATGCCCAGGGCGGCGTCGCCGTCGCCGCGCATGCCGATGGTGATCAGGTCTTCCGTGTCCTTGGCGCGCTCGATGCCCTCGGTGAAGAAGCGGTCGAGCACCTTGCGGTTGGCGGTGTAGTCCCAGGGGCCGTCGGCGCCCTTGCGCCGCGCCCACTCCTGGTGGTTGCGCGCCATCGGCTCATGGTGCGAAGTGCCCATGATGATGCCCATCTCGTCGGCCGTGCGGCTGTTCTCGGGGTCGTCGGCATAGAAAGCCCAGTCCCACATCGCGGGCCACATGAAATTGGCCCGCAGGCGCAGCAGGAGCTCGAACACACGGGCGTAGAAGCGATGGTCGCCGCAGGTGGTGCCGTAGGTATTCTTGACCCAGCCGGTCAGGCAGGGGGCCTCGTCGTTGAGGAAGATGCCGCGGTAGCGGACCGCGGGCTGGGGCGCCACGTAGGTGCCGGGAGCGAGCGAAAGCGTCTCCCGGTGCTGCACGGGCACGTCCGCCCAGTCGTACCAGGGCGACACGCCGATCTGCTCGGAGATTTCGTAGAGGCCGTAGATGGTGCCGCGCATATCTGCACCGACGATGACCAGGGCGTCATCGTAGCCCGGCACCATCTGGCCCAGTGTGGAAATGAAAAAGCTCTCGTACTGCCCCTTGAGCGGGGAAAGGTCGACCAGGCCCTGCGCGGCGAGTCCGCGGATGAGCGGGCTGTCGACGGATCCGGCCAGGATGGCGCGGCGGCCGGCTTCGGGAGCGACTTGTCCGCATACGCGGCCAAAGTCCTCCCGCAGCGTCCGCGCCGCGATCTGGATGCCCTTCGCGTCGGACGGGTCGGTGACCACGGCCACGGGGACGCCCCGCTCGATGAGCGGGAAATGGCCGGGGACCATGCGGTCGGCGGTGATGCCGGGGAAATCCCGGGCGACGGCGGATATAGCGAGCAGCAGGGCTGCAGCCAGGCAAAGGAGGGATCGCTTCTTGTCCATAGTAAAGGTATAGTATACGTTACGGGACAAAAGTAACAAATTCGACAAGGCGCGCAATCCGTTTTGGTATCAAACCTTGTCGAAAATGAAACAATTGTTGTTTTTGTGTCTACTCGAGAAGCTTTTTCAACATTTCGTCGTCCGGATTCTCATTGTGCCTCGCCACGAATTCGCGGGGCGTCATGCCGAAGAATTCCTTGAACGAGCTGGAGAAATAGGAGTGTGAGGCGAAGCCCACGCGGTAGGCGACCTCGGACACGTTGACCCGGTTGTCGACGAGCAGGTGCGCGGCCTGTTTCATCCGGAAATTCTTGATCAGCGTGCCCGGCGAATCCTTGCCGAAGGCCTTGAGCTTGCGGTTGAGGTGGACCCGGCTGATGCCGACGTCCTCGCAGAGCATCGCGACGCCGAATTCGGGATCGTCCAGGTGGGCGCTGACGCTCTCCACGATGCGGCGGAGCAGCTTCTCGTCGGCGGAACCCATCCGGATGCCCGAGTAGTCGAAGTTCATCGTCACGCCGAACTTGTCCTTGACCGCCTCGCGGGCCGAGATGACCTGCGAGATGCTGCTGAGCAGCAGGTCGACCGAGATGGGCTTGGACAGGAACTTGTCGGCGCCGCTGTCGTTGGCCACGCGCTCCTCCTGCTCGGAATTCTCGCCGGTCAGGATGATCACGGGGATGTGGTTGGTCTCGGGCGTCTGGCGGATCTTGGCGCAGAACTCGCTGCCGCTCATGCCCGGCATGACCAGGTCGGTGACCACCACGTCCGGCTTCTGCCCGGCCACGACCGGCCAGGCCTCCTGCGCGTCGGCGCACGCCGTGACGTTGTAGAGGTCGCGCAGCAGGGATTTCAGGTAGTCGCGCGTCTCGGCGTCGTCTTCCACGACCACGATGTTCTTCTTGGCCCGCACGGTGCGGACCTCCGGATTGTCGGCGGCCACGTAGGTCTGGTCTTCGTGCCCGTCCGGCTGCGCTTCGGTGGTCTTGACATAGAGGTCCTTGTGGTGCGGCGTCTCGGACAGTTCCTCTTGGGTCAGGTGGGCGTTGCCTTCCGGAATGACCACGCTGAACACCACGCCGCCGTCTTCGTTCTCCGCGCTGATCTTGCCGTGGTGCAGCTCGACCAGCATCTTGGTCAGGTTCAGGCCCACGCCCGAGCCCGACAGGGCGTCGTGCGGGTTCACCTGCACGAAGCGGTCGAAGATGCGGCTCAGGTAGGCCTCCTCGACCTGGCTGCCGGAGTTGAAGATCCGGATGGTGACATATTTGTGGATGTCGGGGCGAAGCAGGCCCGTGTTGGGCACGGGCGCGGACACGCGGATGCGGATCCTGCCGCCTTCCGGCGTGTGCTTGAAGGCGTTGGACAGGATGTTGTAGATGATCTTGTCGAAGTTGCCCTGGTCGATCCAGAGGAGCTCTTCCTTGCGGGGCGCCTCCAGCGCGAAGTCGATCTGGCGCGTCTGCGCCAGATTGCTGAACGACTGCATGATGTCCTTGATGAAGTAGATGACGTCCGTCTCGCGGAAGTGCATCGGCATCTGTCCGGCGTCGATCTTGCGCAAGTCCATCAGCTGGTTGACGATGCGGTTGATACGCAGGCAGTTGCGGTACATCAGGTTGTAGGTGTCCTTGCGGGAAGGGTCCTGCTCGGTCACGCGCAGCGTGCCCAGCGGCCCCATCACGAGGTTGAGCGGGGTGCGGATCTCGTGGGTGAGGTTGGTGAACAGGCCGAGGCGGAGCTCCTTCAGCTCGGCGTCCTCCTGCTCGCGCTTGCGCGCGCGCCGCTGCATGAACATATTGTGGAGGAGCAGGCCGATGCCGGCGAGCAGCACGAGGTAGAACACGGTCGCGACGCCCGTGCGGTACCACGGGGCGTCCACGTGCAGGTCCACGCTGCGCGCGGTGTAGTCTTCGGGCGCGCCCTCGAAGTAGGCGCGCACCTCGAAGTGGTAGTTGCCCGGCGGGACGTTGGTGTAGGTCGCCATGCGGAGACGGGACGGTGCCGTCTTCCAGTCGGAGTCGTAGCCGCGCAGGCGGTAGTCGAACATGATGCGCTGCGGGTTGGTGTATTCGGGCGCGGAGAATTCCAGGGAGAACAGGTCCACGCCCGTCGGAACGTTGATCCGGGTCGCCTGGGAAATGTGCTTGTCGATCAGGTTGCGCGCTTCCGGCTGCGGGTTGTACTCGACTTCCCGGTTCAGGAAGGAAAGGCGCGAGAGGGAGACCTGCGGGACCTTGTGCACGCCGCCGTCCATCATCGCGGGGTTGATGGCCGTGACGCCGGACGTGCCGCCGAAATAGAGCCGTCCGGACGGGGCGATGCAGGCGGCGCCGGAGCGGAATTCGTTGCCCTGGAGGCCGTCGGAGGCATGGTAGCTGCTGATGCGTCCCGTCTCCGGCGAGAAGCGGGAGAGGCCGCTGGCCGTGGATATCCAGATCTCGCCGTTGTTGGCGCGGAGGATGCTGCGGACCACGTTGTTGGCCAGTCCGTCCTTCTCCGAGTACTGGCGGATCTCCGTGCCGTCCGGGCTGACCCGGAAGACACCCTCGCCCGTGCCGAACCACAGCGTGCCGTCCGGCTCGCTGCCGATGGTGTAGATGCGCGGCGGTTCGTTCTCGTGCAGGACGTCGAACGCGGTGAGCTGGCGGGTCGCGGGGTCGAAGCGCTTCGGGCCGTTGTAGGTGCCGACCCACAGGATGCCGGCGGCGTCGATGTGCAGGGCGCTCACCCAGCGGTTGTCGTCGTTGACGACGCTGTGGATCACGCGTTTCGTGCGCGCGTCGACGACGGCCAGGCCGGCGCCGTAGGTGCCCACGTAGAGCCAGTCGCGGTCCGCGTCGTACGCCAGGCAGCGCACGCGCTCGGTGCCGATGCCGGCGGGGTCGGGGAAGGGCCGGATGGTGCCGGCGGCGTCTATTTCATAGAGGCCGCCCGCGTAGGTGCCGACCCAGAGCGTGCCGCGCCGGTCGCCCAGCACGGCCATGACCGCGTTGTTGTCGAGGCGGGAGTTGGTGCGGGTGAAATTGCGGGTCTTCTGCCCTTCGCGGCAGAAGAGGCCCGCGCCGTCGGTGCCCGCCCACAGGCGGCGCCCGTCGTCGTAGAGCGCCATCACGCAGGCGCTGTTCTCGCCCGGGTTGTTATGTTCGTTGAAGCCGATGTAGTTGAAGCCGAACATGGATTTCGGCGCCACGAGCACGCCGGTCTGGTAGAGGCCCAGCCAGATGTTGCCCTGGTTGTCCACCGTGGCCGCGGTCGCCTTCCAGCGGCTCACGTCCTGCCGGATGGACGGCAGCGAACCGGGCTCCGTCTCCTCCGTGCGCGTGTCGAAATGGAGGAGGCCGCCGTTCTCGTCGCCCAGCAGGAAGCTGCGCGTGTCTGGCGTCTCGCTCTGCGTGTCGAAGAGGATGGAGGCGGCCACCGTCCGGGCGGCGCTCCTGCCGCGCGCCCGCCGCAGCGTGCGCGTCGCGCTCTCATAGACGAGCAGGCCGTCCGTGGACGTGCCGATCAGCAGGTTGCGGCTGACCGGGTCTTCGGCGATCGCCGTGATGCGCACCTTGTCCCAGCGCGCGGAGAGCGAAGGCTCGATCGAGATGCCTTCCGCGGGCGCGAGCGTGTCCACGTCGAGGATGACGGTCGGGGTGGTGCCTTCGGAGACGACCCAGAGATGCCGGTCGGCGTCCAGGAACATCGAATGGATGTAGTCGGAAGGAAGATGGCTCAGCAGGAGCTTCCGCCGCTCTTCCTGCAGGTGGCGGGTGCGCGTGTCGATGACGAAGATGCCGTAGCCGCCCGTCGCCACGAAGAGCCGGCTGCCCGACACGCGGTCGGGCACCTCGAGGATCTTGACGATGTAGGGGATGTTCTCGGGCCTGCGCTCGTCGCGCAGTTCGTAGCGGTGGAAGGAGTTGTAGTCCGCGTCGAACAGGTTGAGGCCGCTGGCCGTGGCGACCCACATCGTGCCGTTGACATCCTCGACGATGTCGTGGACGGAATCGCTGGAGATGGAATTGGGATTCTCGCGGTCGCGCTGGAACGTCTCGAAGTCCACGCCGTCGAAGCGGACCAGGCCGCCTTCCGTGCAGATCCAGACGATCCCGCTCCGGTCCTGGCAGATCTGGTTGACCTGCGTGTTGGGGAGTCCGTTGTCCGGCGAATAGAGCCGCGCGGTCTGCCCGGAAACCGTCCCGGAGACGGCCAGAAGGGCCAGGAGAGGGATAATGGATTGAATTTTCATTATTTGTCTCGATTTTGATACAAAAATACAAAACAAACCATTACAGCAATGGCTGTGACACAAAACCAACAGTGTGTGTTTCAAATTTGGAAAACACGAATTTAAATATCGGATATTTTTGCAATGTGAGTTTTGACACAAATCCACTAATTAAATTCATTCGTTTATGAAATTCAACCTCAAGAAAGCGCTCGCGTTCGCGGCCCTTTGCCTGATGGCCCCGTTCTTTGCCACCGCACAGAACATCACGGTCACCGGTACGGTCACGGACCAGAGCGGAGAGACGGTCATCGGCGCAGCCGTGATGGTCTCGAATTCTTCAGTTGGCGCGGTAACCAACGCCAGCGGAACTTATTCTCTCCAGGTCAGCCCTTCGGCAACGCTCGAGGTCTCGTGCATGGGTTACACGACCCAGCGCGTGCCTGTGCAGGGCCGCACGCAGATCGACATCGTCCTCTCCAACGATGCCCAGGCCCTGGACGCCCTCGTGGTCATCGGCTACGGTACCGCCCGCAAGACGGACGTGACCGGCTCCATCGCCACGATGGGTGGTGACAACCTGCGCGAGGTGGCCGCGGGCGACTTCTCCCGCTCCCTCAACGGCCGTGTGGCCGGCGTGCAGATGTCCCAGACCAACTCCCGTCCTGGCGCCAGCCTCGAGATCCGCATCCGTGGCGACCGTTCCCTCTCCGCCTCCAACGACCCGCTCATCGTCCTGGACGGTGTGCCGTTCATGGGCTCCCTCTCTGACATCGCCACGGGCGACATCAAGAGCATGGACATCCTGAAGGACGCCTCCTCCACGGCCATCTACGGTTCCCGCGGCGCCAACGGTGTCATCCTGATCACCACCTACAAGGGCGTCTCCGGACAGGCCCCGAAGGTGAGCTTCAACAACTACATCGGCTTCAAGAACGCCATCAAGTACCCGATGATGAACGCTTCCGAGTTTATCGCCATGCGCAAGCTCGCCGGCAAGTTCTCCAACAAGATCGGTTACGAAGACGAGAGCATCGATACCGACTGGCAGGACCTCTTCTACCGCACCGGTGTCGTCCGCAACCACGAACTCAGCGTCGTCGGCGGCACGATGAAGGGCAGCTACCGCTTCAGCACCGCTTATTATAAGGACGAAGCCGTCGTCCCGACCCAGGACTTCGACCGCATCTCCCTGAGCGGCAGCCTCGACCAGAACATCACCGACTGGCTCAAGATCGGCTTCTCCACCAACACCAACTACAGCCGTTCCCACGGCAACCAGCTCGGCCTCTACGGCATCCTGCAGCTGACCCCGATCCTCAACCCGAAGGCCGCTGACGGTTCCGACCTGGTCCGTTCCAGCATGCCTCTCGACAACGTCTGGATCCCGACCCGCAAGAACATCGAGGCTTACGCCGACCGCTGGGTCAACGAGAACTTCGGCTTCGGTTCCTACAACACCGGTTACGTCGAGGTCCGCGCCCCCTGGGTCGAAGGCCTTTCCTTCAAGCAGACCGCCAGCGCCAACTTCCGCACCAACAAGAGCGGCAACTTCACGGGCGTGGGCGTCAACAACTTCGATGTCGCCAACCCCAACAGCGCCGGCATCAGCCACAACCAGACCGTCAACTGGACCCTCGAGAGCCTGTTGACCTATGACCGCACCTTCGCGGAGAAGCACCACCTCAACGTGGTCGCCATGTACTCCGCCGAGCAGACGACCTACACGCAGGACGGCATGTCCGCCCGCAACATCCCCAACGAGCAGTTCCTGTACTACAACATCGGTCAGGCCAACGCCGAGGATATCACCGTCAGCCCGAACGCCGCCAACTACTGGCAGGCCGGCCTGGTCTCCTACATGGGTCGTGTGATGTATTCCTACGCCGACCGCTACATGATTTCCGCCGCCGTCCGTTCCGACGCTTCCTCGCGTCTGGCCAAGGGCCATCAGTGGCACACCTATCCTGCCGTTTCCGCAGGTTGGAACATCCACAACGAGCCCTTCATGGAAGGCACCAGCGGCTGGCTTGACGAGTTGAAGCTCCGCGCCGGCTACGGCGAGACCTCCAACCAGGCCATCAACCCTTACCAGACCCTCGGTTCCCTCGGCACCCGTCCGTACAACTTCGGCGATTCCTATGCGACCGGCTACTTCGTGTCCACGCTTCCGAACACCGACCTCGGCTGGGAATACTCCAACACCTGGAACTTCGGTATCGACTTCGGTTTCTTCAACAAGCGACTGACCGGTACGATCGAATACTACAGCCAGAACACGCACGACATCCTGCTCAACCTCAAGCTTCCTGACACCGCCGGCGTGGGCAGCTACACCGCCAACATCGGCAACACGCAGAACCGCGGTATCGAGTTCTCCCTCAACGGCACGATCATCGACACCCGTGACTGGAAGTGGGATGCAGGTATCAACATCTACGCAAACCGCAACAAACTCGTCTCCCTGGCATCCGGCCAGACCGAGGACCGCGGCAACCGCTGGTTCGTCGGCATGCCGATCAACTGCCTCTACGACTACGAGTATGACGGCCTGTGGCAGAAGGGCGAGGAAGACCTGATGGCCATCCTCCAGCCGGGCGCCGCGCCGGGCGACATCAAGGTCAAGTATCACGGTGACTACAACAACGGCAAGCCCGTCCGTGCCATCGACGAGAACGACATGGTGCCCATCAACGCCGATCCCAAGTTCCTCGGCGGCTTCAACACCCACCTGCAGTATCGCAACTGGGATCTCACCATCCTCGGCAACTTCCAGTGCGGCGGTGTCCTGATCTCCACGCTCCACGGTTCCAGCGGCTACCTCAACATGCTGACCGGCCGTCGTGGCCAGATCAAGGTCGACTACTGGACTGAGTCCAACACCGGTGCCCGCTACCCGCGTCCGGGCGGACTCAACAGCAACGACAACCCGCTCTACGGTTCCACCCTGTCCTACTTCGACGGTTCCTTCCTGAAGATCGGTACGATCACCCTCGGATACAACTTCGACAAGATCCCCGCTCTCAAGCGCGCCGGCATCGACAAACTCCGCGTCTACGCCACCGCCCAGAACCCGTTCGTCCTCTTCTCCTCCTTCCACAACGAGTGCGGTCTCGATCCCGAACCCAACGCCCGTGGTAACGATGGCAGCTTCCAGGCATCCGCCGGTTATCTCTATCGTCAGAAGGTCGTCGGTACCAACACGCCGAATACCCGCAACTACATCTTCGGTATCAACATCACTTTCTAATCGGACACGGATATGAAAAAGTTGACATACATCATCGCCGCGCTCGCCGCAGTCGCCACCGTTTCAGTTTCCTGCAACAAGGTGCTCAACGAGCAGCCGCGTACCTTCTTCGAGCCGGGCTTCTTCCAGACCCAGGCCGGCGTCGAGGGTGGTCTGACCTCCCTGTATGCCTCTCTCCGTTATTTCTACGGACAGGCCTACTACTATAGCCTCAACACCACCGGCACCGACGAAGCCACCTACGGCCAGTCCGGCGACGGCAACTTCAAGGATCCCGACCTCTCCGGTGTCGGCAGCATGAATCCTTCTTCTTCCCGTGGCGACGTCCTCTGGGGAAGCGCCTTCTCCAACATCAACACCGCCAGCGGCATCATCGAGAACGCTGCTGCCGTCGGTCTTGACGAAGCGCTGATCGCCGAAGCCAAGTTCTTCCGCGCCTGGTACTACTTCCAGCTCGTGCAGACTTTCGGCGGCGTGCCCCTCGACCTGGGTTCCGGTGAGCTTGCTTTCAACAGCACCCCGTCCCGCGTCTCCGTCCGCAACACCGTCCCTGAGGTCTACAAGGCCATCTTCGCCGACCTCGAGGCCGCCGTTGCCGCCCTTCCCGACACGCCGCGCGTGGTCGGTGGCGTGACCAAGAACGTCGCCCGCCTCGTCCAGGCCAAGGCCTTCCTGACCTTCGGCTGGTGGCTCGAGAACCCCAAGGACATCCCGACGTATCCCGCCGCTGACCGCAAGGACCTCAACGGCCACGACGCCGCCTGGTACTTCGCCCAGTCCCTCGCCGTCTGCGAGACCGCGATCGCGAACCCCGGCCCCTACGGCCTGATGGATACCTTCCGTGACGTCAACCTCGCCCAGAACGACCGCAACAAGGAGATCCTCCTCTTCGCGGACCACACTGAGAAGAGCGAGCAGTACAACGGCGCCAGCCTCGGCTACTCCGGCGGCAACGCCCCGGACAACTTCTCCGGCTGGATGATGAACTGGAACCACGGTACGCTCAACATCAACGGCGTCGGCGTCGTGCAGCGCGAGGCCTGCCAGGAGGTTGGCCGTCCCTGGACCCGTATGGCTCCGACCCACGAGGCCATCAAGGTCTTCACGAGCCAGGACATCACCAAGGATTCCCGCTTCGAGGGCACCTTCACCTCCGCCTACTACGGCAACTGGGAGAAGGCCGGCATTGCCGCCGCCAGCGTCACCGGTGCCAACGGCATGGAGATCGCGAAGGGTGGCCGCGTGCTTTCCTTCATCCCGGAAGTTCTTGACAACATCACCTATCCGGACGCCCAGAGCAACGCCAACGGCGCGAACGTCGGTGCCGGTACCGTCCCCGGTCGTGCAGACTATGTCTTCGACCTCAACGGTTTCAGCCGCATCGCCTTCCCGTCCCTCTGGAAGCTCGGTTGCTACCGTACGGACTACGACAAGGAGAAGGCTCTCGGTTCCCCGAACGCCGCCAGCACCCGTCCGTACAACATCCTCAAATTCTCCGAGTTCTACCTGATCGCCGCCGAGGCTGCCTTCAAGGCCGGCAACAATGCCAAGGCCCGCGAGAACCTCAACGTGCTCCGCAAGCGCGCAGGCAACTGGACCTACAAGAACAGCGAGCGTGCTGAGTACGTCGCCGACTTCGGTGATGAGCTCGTGGCCGCCACGCCTGCCACCATCACCCTCGACTTCATCCTCGATGAGCGTATGCGTGAGCTCTACGGCGAAGGCTTCCGCTGGTTCGACCTCGCCCGTACCCAGACCTGGGAGGAGCGTGCCGGTTCCTACACCATCAGCGGTGCCAGCTGGGGTGACCACACCCCTTCGACGATCAAGCGTACGATCGAGAAGTACATGTATCTCCGTCCGATCCCGCAGCAGCAGCTCAACGGTATGGAGATGGACAAGGCCGAGAAGGCCGCGTACCAGAACCCTGGCTATCCTACTGAATAATCACCTTTTTGTTGGTTATACTATAAGTTAGATTGGTTGGACGAAAAGGGCGCTCCGTGAGGACCGCCCTTTTCCTTTTTTACCGGATTTTCCGTATCTTTAAACGTTTATATGAAAGGGAACTGCAAGTCATCCGCCGGCGTTTTCGCGGCCGTCGCTTTCCTGGCCGCGGCGGGCTTTTTCGCGCTCGCGCTTCCGTACCATCTGATGCGGCGCGAGCAGCTCGACCTGTTCGTATACGACTGGGATTATATCGGGCAGACCTACCGGGGCGCCGGCTGGCTTGCGCGCCTGTGCGGCGACTTCCTGGAGCAGTTCTTCCACCTGCCGGTCCTGGGGCCGCTTCTCGTGGCGCTCCTGCTGACGGGGATCGGCGCCGCCGTCTATCAGATTTCCCGCAAATTCCTCGGCCGGTGGCCTTCGCTCGGCGTCGCCGCGGCGTTTTTCCTCTGGTCGTTCTTCCGCGAGACGGGCGGATTCCACCTCACGCGCTACACGGTGGCGGCGCTGGGCTACCTGTCCCTGGTGCTGCTGGCGTTGCAGTGCCGGCGCGCCTGGCTGCGGCCCGTGGCGGCAGCTTTGCTGCTCGCCGCCGGGGCCTGGGCCCTCGGCGCCCCGTTCCACAAGGAGTACGGCAAGGCCTGGAACTTCCCGGATTTCCGGCTCGAACGCGTGTTCGGCCTCGACGTGGAGGTGGCCCGCGAGCGCTGGGACCGGGTCCTGGAGCTCGCGCAGGCGGACCTGTCCGTCGAGGAGGCCAGCTACTGCTACAACCTCGCGCAGGCCATGCAGGGCGCGCTGGGGGACAAACTGCTGGACTTCCCGCAGAACCACCACTACACCCTGCTGTTTCCGGTCTCTTCCGACCGGAGCATCTTCACCAACTGCATGGCGGGGGAGGCCTGGTTCCAGCTGGGCGACCTGACGGTGGCGGAGCAGAGCGCCGTCACCTCGCTGCAGGCCTCGCCCCGGCACACGGGTGCGCGTTTCCTGGTCCGCCTGGCCCGGATCAACCTGGTCTCGGGCGAGGACGGCGCGGCCCAGAAATACCTCGACATCCTGAGCCGGACCCTCTTCTACGGCAAGTGGGCCCGGAGCATGATGCCCGGCTGCCAGGACGGGCAGACGCGCGCCGCGCTCGAACAGGCGCGCGCCAACCTCATCCGGCGCGACATCGTGCACCATTCGCAGGAGCCGCGCGCCATCCTGCTCGAGCTGCTGCGCGCCAATCCGTCCAACCGTCTGGCGCGCAACTACCTGCTCTGCTATGACCTGCTGCGCTACGACCTCGACTCCTTCATGGCGGACTATGCTTCCGGCCCGGTCCAGGGCCGCCTCTACCGCGAGGCGATCCTGATCTGGCTGAGCCGCAACGGCCGGCTCAATCCCGCGGAAGTCGCCCGCTATGGCATCGACGCCGCCGAGGTCGACCGGATGGGCCGGTTCGGCCAGCATCCGTCGCGCTACAAAAACACCTACTGGTACTACTACCTGCAGGCGATGGAGTGAAATATTTTTCGCATATTTGCGTAGCATATATGAAAGGAAAAACCAACCACATCGGACACATCGCCGCCGCCCTGGCGTTCCTGGCCGCATTCGCCTTCTTCCAAATCGGATATCCATACCACCTGGTCCGCCGCGAACAGATGACCCTGTTCGTCTTCGACTGGGACTATATCCTCCAGACCTACCGCGGAGCGGGCTGGCTGGCCCGTTTCTGCACCGATTTCCTGGAGCAGTTCTTCCACCTGCCGGCCGTCGGCCCGCTCGTCGTGGCACTGCTGCTCACGGGCATCGGCACGGTCGCATACCGGATCGCCCGCCACTTCCTCGGCCGCTGGCCCTCGCTCGCCATCGGCGCGGCCTTCTATATCTGGTCGTTCTTCCGCGAGACGGGCAACCTCTACATCACGCAATACACCGTCGTGATGCTCGCCTACCTCTCGCTGGTGCTGCTGGCGCTGCGCTTCAAGCGCGCCTGGATGAAGCCCGTGGCGGCCGTGGTGCTGCTCGCCGCCGGCGCCTGGGCCCTCGGCGCGCCGTTCCACAAATACTACGGCAAGCCCTGGGGCCATCCCCGCTTCAACTACGACCGGGTGATCGGCCTCGACGCCGAAGTGGCCCGGGAGCGCTGGGACAAGGTCATCAAGCTCTCCGAAAAAGACCTCTACATGACCGAAGCGAGCTACTGCTACAACCTCGCCCACGCGATGAAGGGCGACATGAGCCAGGCCCTCTTCGAGCATTCGCAGAACGGCGTGGCGGGCCTGCTGATCCGCATCTCCACCGACCGCTCCGCCTTCTCCGACTGCCTGGCCGGTGAAGCCTGGTTCCAGGTCGGCGACATGACCATCGCGGAGCAGGGCGCCATCATCGCGCTGCAGGCGTCGCCCAAGCACACGGGCGCGCGCTATCTGGTCCGCCTGGCCCGCGTCAACCTCGCCTCGGGCGAAGACGCCGCCGCGCAGAAATACCTCGACCTGCTGAGCAAGACGCTCTTCTACGGCAAATGGGCCCGGAGCATGATGCCCGGCTGCCAGGACGAAGCCACGCGCGCCGACCTGGCGGAGCGCCGCGCCCGGCTCGCGCAGCGGGACTTCGTCCACCACTCCGACTACCCCCGCGACGTCCTGGTCAACCTCCTGGACGCCGATCCCGACAACAAGGTGGCGCGCGAATACCTGCGCTGCTACGACCTGATGAACCTCGACCTGGACCATTTCATGGAGGATTACGCCCTGTCGCCGGATCCGTCGCCGGTCTACCACCAGGCCGCCCTGATCTGGCTCAGCGTGAAGTCGGAGCTGACCGAGCCGGTCCTCTCCCGCTACGGGATCGCGATGGAAGAAGTGGACCGGATGGGCCGGTTCTTCCGCAACCCTTCCCGCTACAAAAACACCTACTGGTACTACTACATGCAAGCAACGGAAACGGAATAAGACATGAAGCACAGAGTTTTCTTTTCATTGCTCCTCGCGGCGGCCTGCCTGGCGCTGGCCGGCTGCGGCGACCGCGAGAACGCCACGGCGGTGGCCGGCAGCGAAGGCCCCCTGGTGATCTACCCGGACTATAAGGACGTGACCGTCCCGGCCAACATCGCGCCGCTCAATTTCCGCTACGCGATGAAGGGCGTCCGCAATGCCCGCACGACCTTCACCGTGGACGGCCGCTCCGTCACCATCAAGGGCGCCGAAGTCGAATGGCGCGTAGGCCCCTGGAAGGCCTTCCTGGCCGACGCGGCCGGCAAGACCGTGCAGGTCGAGGCCTCGGCCGTGGTCGAGGGCAAGCCGGTCAGCGACAGCTGGCAGATCTTCGTGTCCGAAGACACCGTCGACGGCTACCTGACCTACCGCCTCATCGAGCCGTCCTACCAGATGTTCAACGAAGTGTCCATCGTGGAGCGCTGCGTCGAGGATTTCGACGAGATCGTGATCTGCGACTACAAGCATACCGACAACGCCTGCATGAACTGCCACGTCCACGGCCAGTCGCGCGGCGACTATTCCCTTTACTACATCCGCGGGCCGCACGGCGGCGCCATCCTCAACAAGGACGGCGCGCTGCGCAAGCTCACGCTCAACGCCCCGGGCATGCTCTCCGGCACCGTCTACGGCGAGCTGCACCCGTCCGGCCGCTTCGGCGTGTTCTCGACCAACGTCATCATCCCGAGCTTCCACACCCTGGCGGGCGAGCGGATGGAGGTCTACGACACGGCGTCCGACCTGACGGTCGCGGACTTCGACAACAACCTGATGATCAACGTCCCGCATGCCGCGCGGGCCGACAAGTTCGAGACCTTCCCGTGCTTCTCCGCCGACGGCCGCTACGTCTACTACTGCGTGGCCGACACCCTCCCGGTCCCGCAGGAGATCCAAAAAGTCAAATACGACCTGGTCCGCGCCGCCTTCGACGCGGAGACCGGCCGCATCTCCGAGCAGGCGGACACCGTCTGGAGCGCCCGCGCCCACGACGCCTCCGCGTGCCATCCCAAGGCTTCGCCGGACGGCCGCTGGCTGATGTTCAGCGCGGCCGACTACGGCACCTTCCCGCTCTTCCACACCGAGTGCACCCTGCAGCTGATGGACCTGCAGACGGGCGAAACGCGTCCGATGACCGAGGTCAAGGGCGACAAGTCCGACAGCTACCACAGCTGGTCCTCCAACAGCCGCTGGTTCGTGTTCGCCAGCAAGCGCGGCGACGGCCAGTACGGCAAACCCTACTTCTGCCACATCGACGCCGACGGCCGCACCACCAAGCCGTTCGTCCTCCCGCAGAAGAGCTCCCGCTTCTATGGCTACAACCTCAAGTCGTTCAACGTCCCGGACCTGGGCGACCGCTCGACCGGCATGACCGTCCGGGACGCCCGGCGGATGTTCAAGGCCCCGAGCGAAGCCTTCAAACAAGCTGAATAACAACGTATTGCTATGCATAGACCCTTGTTCCTGACAGTGCTGGCAGGCGCGGCCCTTATGGCCGCCTGCCAGAAACCCGTCCCCGTTGCGCAGGACGGCACCGACCTCTGGCTCGCCGCCGGACGACCCTACGAAGAAGTCCTCGCCTCCGTGCAGACGGCCGTCGATCCGGCCCTGCCCGCGGAAGGCTACCACATCTACGACGCGGACGGCGTCCGCCACGTCGACGGCGGCTCCGAAGCGGGCCTGCGCTACGGCGTGTACGCCCTGCAGCGCGCCGAGGTGCTCGGCCAGGCCGGGCCCGGCCTCGACCTGCAGGAGGCGCCCCGCTACGGCCTCCGCCTGCTCAACCACTGGGACAACCTCGACGACACCGTCGAGCGCGGCTACGCCGGCGAATCGATGTGGGAATGGACCTCGCCCGACATCCCCGAGGCGCGCATCCGGCAGTATGCCGAGCTCTGCGCCTCCGTGGGCATCAACGGCTCGGTCCTCAACAACGTCAACGCCAACCCGCTGATCCTCGACGCGGAGCACATCGCCCGCGTGGCGAAGATCGCCGCGATCCTGCGCGAATACGGCATCAAGACCTACCTCTCCATCAAGTGGACCAGCCCCATCGCGCTGAGCGGCCTGAAGAGCGGCGACCCGCTGGACCGCAAGGTCCGCAAATGGTGGCAGGACAAGGCCGCCGAGATCTACGCCGCCATCCCTGACTTCGGCGGCTTCCTGGTCAAGGCCAACTCCGAAGGCCAGGCCGGTCCGCAGGACTACGGCCGCACCCACGCCGACGGCGCCAACATGCTCGGCGAGGCTCTCGCCCCCTACGGCGGCATCGTGATGTGGCGCGCCTTCGTCTACAGCCCCACCAGCCCCGACCGCGCCAACCAGGCCGTCGAGGAGTTCCTGCCGCTGGACGGCAAATTCGCGGACAACGTGATCGTGCAGATCAAGAACGGCCCCATCGACTTCCAGCCGCGCGAGCCGTTCAGCCCGCTCTTCGGCAAGCTGCACGACACGCAGATGATGATGGAGTTCCAGATCACCCAGGAGTACCTGGGCTTCTCCCACCACATGGCCTACCACGGCACCACCTGGGAGGAGTGCTTCGACGCCGACACCTACCGTGACGGCGCCGGCTCCACCGTGGCCAGGACGGTGATGGCCGTCGCCGGCGTGGCCAACACGGGCCAGGATCCCAACCTCTGCGGCTACGTCTTCGCCCAGGCCAACTGGTATGCCTACGGCCGCCTGGCCTGGAATCCCGAGCTGGACGCCGAGGCGATTGCCGACGAGTGGATCCGCCAGACCTTCCTGCGGCCGGACGGCATGTCCGAGGCCGCCTTCTCGGCCCGCTTCGTCGCGCCGGTGCGCGACATGCTGATGGCCTCGCGCGAGGCCGTGGTCAACTATGAGATGCCGCTCGGCCTGCACCACCTCTTCGGCGGCACGCACTACGGCCCGATGCCGTGGGAGCGCCTCGCCCGTCCCGACTGGACGCCGGCCTACTACCACAAGGCCGACTCCGCGGGCATCGGCTTCGACCGCACCCGCGGCGGTTCCGACAACGTCGACCAGTACAACGAACCCCTCGCCTCCACCTTCAACGACCCGGCCACCTGCCCGGAAGAGCTGCTGCTCTGGTTCCACCACCTGCCGTGGGACTATCAGATGAAGTCCGGCCGCAGCCTCTGGGACGAGATCTGCCTGCACTACGACGCCGGCGTGCGCCAGGTCGAGGCGTTCCGCCGGACCTGGGCGGGTCTGGAGCCCTACGTGGCCCCGGCGCTCTTCGCCGAGACGGCCGCGAAGCTGGAGATCCAGCAGCATGACGCCGAATGGTGGCGCGACGCCTGCGTGGGCTATTTCCAGACCTTCTCGCAGCGCCCGCTGCCGCAGGAGGCCCTTCCGCTCGAGCGACCGATCGACTCGCTCGTCTTCCAGGTCCTCCGCTCCGACCGTCTCGGGATGCCGGTCCACGACGAGAACCGCCGCCCGGTCCTGGTCGATGTCCGCAATTTCCGTCGTCCTGAATAATCAAAATCTACCGAACCATGAAAAAGATCCTTCTCTTCCTTTCCTGCTGCGCGCTCTCGCTGAGCGCCTGCTCGCAGACCCATGACTGGGTCACCACCTGGGCCACGGCCCTGCAGGTGGCCGAACCCCACAACCGCCCGCCGCAGCCCGGCCTGGAGGGCAACTCCTTCCGGCAGATCGTGCAGGTGTCGGTCGGCGGCACGGAGCTCCGCCTGCACCTGTCCAATATCTTCAACGAGACCGAAACCGAGATCCTCGGCGTGGAGATCGCCCGCGCCGCCACGATGGGCGCCAGCCCGGAGACCGTGGCGGGCAGCAGCGTCGCGCTGACCTTCGGCGGCGAGCGCGGCGTCACGATGGCGCCGGGCGCGGAGGCCGTCTCCGACCCGGTCCGCTTCCAGCTCGACCCGCGCGAGAACCTCGCCATCACCATCCACTACGGCAAGGTCTCCGACCTGCCGCTGACCAGCCATCCCGGCTCCCGCACCACGTCCTACATCGCCCTGGGCGACACGGAGGACTTCAGCGCCCCGGCCGCCTCGACGGCGCACTGGTACACCATCAGCGCCATCGACGTGGTGCCGGTCCGCAAGAGCGGGGCCATCTGTGTGCTCGGCGACTCCATCACGGACGGCCGCGGCACCACCACCGACGGCCAGGACCGCTGGACCGACCAGCTCTCCCGCTCCCTGCTGGAGGATCCCCGCACCCGCGACCTCTCCGTGCTGAACTTCGGCCTGGGCGGCAACTGCGTGCTGCGCGGCGGCCTCGGCCCCACGGGCGAGAGCCGCTATATGCGCGACCTCTTCGGCCAGTGTGGCGTCAAGTACGTCATCCTCTTCGAAGGAACCAATGACCTGGGCAGCGGCCGTCCCGGCGCCGAGATCGCCGAAGGCATCCAGGCCGTCTGGACCCGGATCGCCGAGGAGGCGCACGCCCGCGGCATCAAGGTCATCGGCGCCACGGTCACGCCCGCCAAGGGCAGTTTCTATGAGCAGGACGGCAACGGCGAGCACGAGAAAGGCCGCCAGCTGCTCAACGCCTGGATCCGCACGAGCGACATCTTCGACGGCGTGATCGACTTCGCGGCGATGGTCGCCTCAGCGGACGATCCCGACCGGCTCGACCCGGCCTACCTCTTCGAGAACGACTGGCTGCACCTCAACGCCAAGGGCTATGAGGTGATGGGCCGCGGCGTCGACCGCTCGCTCTTCTATTGATTACATCTCGACGCTGAAGATCAGCGAGAACACATGTCTTTCAACCGGCAGCTCCTGTGCAGCGAAGTCTGCGTAGGAGCTGCCGCCGTTGTAGTTGTACGACACGCCCACGCGCGTGGGATAGGGAATCCACGCGAGGTTGCCCAGCACCAGGGCGAGGTCGGCGCCGGCGCTGTAGAGCGAGCCGGCGGCCTGCGGCGAGCTGAACGCCGTGTAGTCCGCGTGCAGGGTCAGTTCGAAATTGCGCAGATAGGCGACGGGACCCAGCGCGAGATCCATCGGGAGCAGCGGCATCTTGTAGTCCGCCGCGCACTTGACGGCCTGGTCGTAGGTCGCCAGCCGGTTCAGGACGGCAGCGCCGAAGCCGCGCGGGGCGATGTTGGCGTAGGGTTCGCTGAACAGCCCTTCGAAGCGCTTCGTGCCCAGCGCGCTCAGGCGCAGGCCGTGCGTCTCGTGCAGGCCGGGCAGGTAGCCGTAGAGATAGGCGTAGGCCGACGGCGCGAACAGGTCCTTCGTCCAGCGGAAGCTGTAGCCGACCTCGGCGCCGATGCCCAGGCGCGGATAGACCCGCGAGTCGGGTGTCTGCTCCATGTCATAGGCGCGCAGGCTGACGACGCTGCGGTAGAGCGGCTGTCCGTCCTGGAAGCGGTCGTTGGTCAGCGACAGGGTCGCCGTCGGCACGACGCCGCGCAGGTAGCCGCCGGATGAGAAATTCCAGGGGATATAGGTCCGCAGGCTGGCGGTCAGCGACGGGAGGATGCCGGTGCCGGCGGCGTTCTCGCGCGCCCGCGATTTCAGCGAGACCAGCCGCTTCTCTTCGTCCTTCTCCAGGTAATAGGTCCGGGCGTCGCGGTCGTTGAAATCGACGGACGCCTCGAAGACGGGATACAGCCCGGAGTAGGTCCATTTTCCGTGCAGCGAATGCCGCCAGGCGCCTTCGGCGTAGGCGGCGTGGTAGCCGGCGTAGCCGTAGGAAGTGCCCAGGTCGTTCTGCCAGAAGGCGGTCGCGCCCAGGCCGGCGTCTTCCGTGAGCCGGCTCAGCGACAGCTCCTCGATGCCGTCATAATTGACATACAGGGGCAGCCAGGTATGGAAGCGGAAGAGGTGCGTGAACTTGTTGTAGGGCTTGGGCTTGCTCATCCGGAACGGCTGCTCGGGCGTCTGCGGCTCGCCGGCCGCGAGCTCCTTGGCGAAGGGGAAGGCCGGGAGCGTGGAGAAATCGGCCAGGCGCGGGCGCAGCTTCTTCCAGGCGACCTTCTGGATCAGGCGCCCTTCTGGCTGCAGCGCGGAGAAGAAGAGCGTGTCGTCCACCGCCAGGAAGCTCGACGCGCCGAAGCGCGTGTTGGTGAGCTGCCGGGCGTAGCCGTCCTTCGGATCATAGGCGTAGAGTTCGTCCACGCCGTTCAGGTCGGAGACGAACATCAGCCGGCCGTTGTGGTCCCACAGGTCCTCCATCTTGACGGGGCGGGGGCCCAGGACGAGCGTGAAGTCCGGCAGGCGGTAGAGGCCGAAGCCGTGGGTGGTGATGGCGTTGGCATAGAGCGTGCCGTCCACCCAGGCGGTCTCGAGGACCTGCATCCCGGCGGGCGCTTTCCAGCTCTTGCGCACGGAGCCGTCTTTGGCGTCCAGCAGGACCACGCGGCTCGTCCCGTCCAGGAGGTATTCCGTGGCGGAGAGCAGCGGTTCGTCCGGGACGGGCGTCGGGTTGTAGTAGCGCGTCCTGCGCGTGAGCGTCCGGACCGACTTGGCGTCGGAAGAACGGATGACCGAATAGGAGCGCAGCGGCCAGCGCGGGTCGCGCACGATCTCGCTCCAGTAGAGGCGGCCCGTCGGCTCGCTGTATTTCAGCGGAGAGGTGGAGCCCAGGGAGAATACGACGCTCTCGCGCCCGTCCGGGCCGATCTTGACGTATTGGGTGGGCTTGGTGATGCCGCTGCGGATGGCATACAGATCGCCGCCGAACGTCTCGAGTTCCTCATATTCGGTGAAGCGGCGCGGCACGCGGCTGACCGGCTCCGGCTGCAGGAAAGGCCCGCGCTTCGCCTCGTCCGCCGCCCACTGCTTCTGCAGGTCGGCGCAGACCGCGGCGAACGCGTCCTTGAACGACAGGCCGGTGGCTTCGCGCACGGTCTTCTGCCAGTTGAAGAAAGCCACGCCGCCGTGGTCCGCGAGGCGCTGATAGAAGCGCGCGGACAGGTCGGGCACGTCGAAATGCGCCCGGATGCCGGCGACGGCCAGGTAGCCGGCGCGGTAGTAGTCGGGGGTATAGTAGCGCTGTGAACCATAGCGCCAGCGCCAGTAGTTGCGGAAATCGCCTGCGGCGAAGCTCACGCGGCAGTATTCGAGGAAGGAAGCCGTGCGGCCGCGGCCGCTGCGGGTCAGGGCCGTCTCGGCGGCGACGGCGTCGCCTTCGAAGAAGGCCGGCCCGCCGTAGACCGCCGCCAGCAGGCCCGTGCCGCCCTGCCCGGTGAGGACGTTGAGCCAGCGGAAGGGCTTGCCCGCGACGCCCTGCATCTGCGCGACGTGGCGCGACTCGTGGATGGCGAGCTGCGTCACCCAGGGGTTGGCCTCGTCCGGGAATGCGTCCGGGGTGGTGAACAGCTCCATCCGGCGCGGCGACCAGGTGACCTGGCCGTTGGAATAGGCGGTGAAGGGATGGAGGACCACCGGCATGCGGTTCTTGTAGGCGGCGTTGGGGCGCGCGCCGACCGTGGCGCTGACCGGGCCGGCGGCCCGCTCCAGCGCGATGGCGTAGGCGCGTCCCAGCGAGTCCAGCCCGCGCGGGTAGATCACCCGGTAGGTAGGGGTCTCGATGGTGTTCCAACGGATGCCGCCGGGATCTTCGCGGAGCGTATGGAACTGGGGGGAGGCGGGGAGGGCAGCCAAAAGGGCGGCCAGAAGCGGGATGAGCCTGCGGTACAACATGGTGACAAAAGTAGTTATTCAGCCCCAAAAAATAAAATTTTGGTTAACTTTATGCCTTAGAATGAAAGGACGGATGCTCATACCGCTGATGCTGCTGGCCGCGCTGCTGCCGGCCGGCTGCCGCCGGGCCCCGCAGGCCCCGGCCGCCCCGCAGCTCCGCCCTTTCCCGTATCCGGAGATCCCCGCGCTCTACACCGACCGCGCGGAGCAGGAGGCCTGGTTCCTGGACCATTTCTGGGACCCGTTCTTCGCCGGCGACGGCCCCTGCGACACCGGCGCCGTGCTGGGCGTGCCCATCCACGACGTGGAGGGGCAGTTCGCCGCCTACGTGCGGCTCCTCCAGCAGCAGCCGCTCCCCGAGGCGCAGCGCCGGATCCGGGAGCTCTTCGCGCAGGTGGAGGAGCGGCAGGCCGCCGACACGGCCGCGCACGTCTTCCTGCAGATGGAGCAGATCGTCTCCCGCTACCTCTACGACCCCAATTCCCCCGTCCGCGACGAGGATCTCTATCTCCCCTATGTGGAGGGGCTGGCCAAGTCCCGCTACACGCGCCCCGAGGCCCGTCCGGGCTATGAATACGAGCGCCGGATGTGCGCGCTCGCGCCGGTCGGCTCCGTGGCTCCGGACTTCCGTTTCACGGACGCCCGCGGCCGCACCCGCCGCCTCCACGACGTCCGCGCGCACGCCACCCTGCTCTTCTTCAGCAACCCCGGCTGCCACGCCTGTCTGGAGATCATCAACACCCTGCAGGCCGTGCCCGGGATCGCGAACCGCATCCGCGAGGGCCGCTTCGCCGTCGTCAATGTCTACATCGACGAAGACATCGCGGCCTGGCGGGCCTACGAACCCAACTACCCGCGCACGTGGCTCTGCGGCTACGATCCGGACGGCCTGGTCCGCTCCGACCGCATCTACAACGTGCGCGCGATCCCTTCGCTGTACCTGCTGGACGGCGACAAGCGGATCCTGATGAAAGACGCCCCCGTGGAGCGGGTCGTCTCCTGGCTGCAAAACCAACAAAACCAATAACATCATGGCTATCAACAGAAAACTCTGGGGCAGAACGCCCGACGGCAAACCCATCTACAAGTATACCCTGACCAACGCCAGCGGCGCCTCCGTGGTGCTGGGCAGCATCGGCGCCGCCATCGTGAGCGTCAACGTCCCCGACCGCGACGGCAAGCTCGCCGACGTCGCCCTCGGCTACGGCAAGGCCGAGAGCTATTTCGGCGACGGCCCCTACCTGGGCAAGGTCCCCGGCCGTTTCGCCAACCGCATCGCCAAGGGCAGGTTCACCCTCGACGGCGAGGCCTACAGCGTGCCGGTCAACTGCGGCCCCAACCACCTGCACGGCGGCCCCGACGGCTTCTCCAACCAGGTCTGGGAGTCCCGCAAGCACAAGGGCGGCGTGGAGTTCAAATACGTGTCCGCCGACGGCGAGATGGGCTATCCCGGCCAGGTCGTGGTCGTGGCGCGCTATGAGTGGAGCGAGGAGAACGAGCTCCGCCTCACCTTCACCGCCAGGTCCGACCGCCGTACGGTGATCAACCTGACCAACCACGCCTACTTCAACCTCAACGGCGGCGGCTCCATCCTCCGCCAGTTCCTGAAGCTCAACTGCTCCGAGTACCTCCCGACCGACCCGACGCTCATCCCGCTGGGCGAGCCGGAGCCCGTCGCCGGCACCCCGATGGACTTCCTCAACGGCAAGACCCTCGGCCGCGACATCAAGAAAGATTTCCCCGCCCTCAACTACGGCAAGGGCTACGACGCCTGCTACGTGATCGACGGCTACCGCAAGGGCCAGCTCAACGAAGCCGCCGAGCTGTGGTCCAACCGCAGCGGCCGCACCCTCAAGGTCTACACGACCCAGCCGGGCCTGCAGGTCTACACCGGCAACTGGCTCGCCGGCTGCCCGCAGGGCAAGCGCGGCCGCATCTACCACGACTACGACGGCGTGGCGCTGGAGTGCCAGCACTTCCCGGACAGCCCCAACCGTCCGGAGTACCCGTCCACCGTCCTGGCGCCGGGCAAGAACTACCACGAGGCCATCATCTTTGCATTCGGCGTCAGGAAGTAATGAAGCAGTATCTCGACCTTCTCCAGGAAATCATGGACCACGGCGTGGTCAAGCACGACCGCACCGGGGTGGGGACGAAGAGCGTCTTCGGCCACCAGATGCGCTTTGACCTGTCGCAGGGCTTCCCCCTGCTGACCACGAAGAAAGTGCACCTCAAGTCCATCATCTACGAGCTGCTCTGGTTCATCGCCGGCGACACCAACATCAAGTACCTCAAGGACCACGGCGTCTCCATCTGGGACGAATGGGCCGACGAGAACGGCGACCTGGGCCCGGTCTACGGGCACCAGTGGCGCAGCTGGCCCGCCCCCGACGGGCGGAGCATCGACCAGCTCTCGCAGGTGATCGACCAGATCCGCCGCAACCCCGACTCCCGGCGCATGATCGTCAGCGCCTGGAATCCCGGCGAAGTGGACAAGATGGCCCTGCCGCCCTGCCACTGCCTGTTCCAGTTCTACGTGGCCGACGGCAAGCTCTCCTGCCAGCTCTACCAGCGGAGCGCGGACACCTTCCTGGGCGTCCCGTTCAACATCGCTTCCTACGCCCTCCTGACGATGATGATCGCCCAGAGCTGCGGCCTGCAGCCGGGCGAGTTCATCCACACCACGGGCGATACGCACATCTACCTCAACCACTTCGACCAGGTGCGCGAGCAGCTCTCCCGCGAGCCGCGCCCCCTGCCGGTGATGAAGCTCAACCCCGACGTGAAGAGCGTGTTCGACTTCACCTACGAGGACTTCACCCTGGAGGGCTACGACCCCTGGCCGGCCATCAAGGCCCCGGTCGCGGTATGATGGAGAAGAACCTCATCGTGGCGGTGGCGGACAACGGCGCCATCGGCCGGGGCGGCCAGATGCCCTGGCATCTCAAGGCGGACCTGCAGTACTTCAAGCGGATCACGCTGGGGTGCCCCGTGATCATGGGCCGCACCACGTTCGAGTCGATCGGACGGCCGCTGCCCGGCCGCGCCAACATCGTGCTGACGCGCAGGCAGACCCCCATCGAGGGGGTCACCTGCGTGCCCACGATGGAGGCGGCCTACGCCGCGGCGGAGCCCGCGCCGCGGGTGTTCGTGATCGGCGGCGCATCGGTCTACAAGGAGGTCATCGACACGATGGACCGCCTGTTTATCACGCACATCCACGCCACAATTCCCGACGCGGATGCTTATTTTCCGGAAATTAATTCCGATATTTGGGTCGTTGAGGCCCGCTCGGGCGTCCTGAAGGATGCCGAATCCGGGCTCGCATACGAGTTCGTGACCTACGTCCGGCGGTAGCGCTCCGCGCGCCCCGGCGCTGACGGTTAGTTGGTATTATGGTATCTCGAAACAGGGAAAAGTTCGGCGGCCGCCTGGCCGTGATCCTGGCGATGGCGGGTTCCGCCATCGGGCTGGGCAATATCTGGCGGTTCCCGTACATGACGGGCGAACACGGCGGCGCCGCGTTCGTCATCGTTTACATCCTCGCCACCCTGTTCATCTCCCTGCCCGTCTTCCTGGCCGAAGTGATGATCGGCCGGCGCAGCCACACCAACGCCCGGGACGCTTTCGCGCGCCTGTCGCGCCACCATCCCTTCTGGCGGACCGCCGGCTACCTGACCATCCTCATCCCGACCCTGATCGCCTGCTACTACAGCGTCATCGGCGGCTGGTCGCTGGACTACTTCATCAAGTCCTGCTCGCTCTCGTTCGTGCACACGGCGCCGGAGGAGGTGAGCGGCCTGTTCGGCAGCTTCGTCTCGTCGGCCTGGACGCCGGTGCTGATGCACCTGCTCTTCCTGGCCGTCACCGTGGGCGTGGTCGCCGGCGGCGTCAAGTCCGGCATCGAGAAATTCAGCAAGGTCTCCCTGCCCATCCTCTTCGTGCTGATCGTCGTGATCCTGGTCTATTCGGTGTCGCTGCCCGGCGCCGGATCGGGCGTGCGCTACCTGCTGCACCCCGACTGGAGCGAGCTCACGCCGCGCACCTTCGCCTATGCGATGGGACAGAGTTTCTACTCCCTCTCGCTGGGCATGGGTGCCATCATCACCTACGGTTCCTACGTCAGCAAGAAGGAGAACATCCTTGTTACAAGCACGGGCACAGCGGTGTCTGACCTGCTTTTTGCCATTTTAGCAGGTTTTGCGATCATGCCGGCGGTGTTCGCCGCAGGCATCGAGCCGGGCGCCGGCCCGGGCCTGATTTTCCAGAGCGTCCCGTACGTCTTCGCCCAGATGGGCGAGACGCTGCCGGTGCTCAGTTCCGCGATGGCGATCCTCTTCTTCCTGACCGTGATCGTGGCGGCGATGACGTCCTGCATCTCGCTGGTCGAGGTGGGCGTGTCGTTCCTGATGGAGCGCGCCGGGATGAAGCGCGGACGCGCCTGCGCGCTGCTGTTCCTGATCTGCGGCGGCTTCGGGGTGCTGTGCTCCCTGTCGTTCGGTCCGCTCCGGGACGTGCAGATCGCCGGGATGAGCATCTTCGACCTCTTTGACTGGGTGTGCTCCAACATCCTGCTGCTCGTGATGGCGCTGCTCGCGGTGGTGTTCGCCGGCTGGATCCTGCCCCGGCGGGTCGTCCACGACGAGTTCACCAACGGCGGCACGCTGCCGCTCAACGACCGGATCTTCCCGGTGGTCTATTTCCTGCTGCGCTGGGTGGCGCCCGTCGCGGTGGTCATCATCTTCTTCACCAACTTCATGCTGTAGGCGATGGAGGCGCGGCGCGAACTTTTCGGCGGCCGTTCCGCGGCCATCCTGGCCCTGGCGGGTTCCGCCATCGGCCTGGGCAACATCTGGCGTTTCCCCTACATGGTGGGCCAGACGGGCGGCGCGGCGTTCATCATCATCTACCTGGCGTCCTGCCTGCTGCTGTCGCTGCCCATCTTCCTGGCGGAGGCCATCATCGGGCACCGCACGCATTCCGGCACCTTCGGGGCCATGGAACAGCTCGCGCCCGGCACCCATTGGAAATGGCTGGGCCTGCTGACCGTCCTCTCGCCGCTGGTCATCCTGTCCTACTACAGCGTCGTGGGCGGCTGGTCCATCGGCTACCTGTGGCAGTCGGTGACGGCCGGCTTCCACGCCGACGCGATCGGCACCGTGTCGTCCGCCTTCGGCAAGTTCATCGCGTCGCCGGGGCGGCCGCTGCTCTTCCACACGCTCTTCCTGCTCGGCTGCGCCTGGATCGTCTCCGCCGGCGTCAAGTCCGGCATCGAGAAATTCAACAAGGTCACGATGCCGCTGCTCTTCGTGCTGATCGTCGTGATCCTGGTCTATGCGGTCTCGCTGCCCGGCGCCCGGGCGGGCGTGACCTACCTGGTCAAGCCCGATTTCAGCAAGATCACGCCGTCGGCCGTCGCCGCGGCGATGGGGCAGAGCTTTTTCTCGCTTTCGCTGGGTGTCGGGACCATCCTGACCTACGCTTCGTACATCCACAAAAAGGAAAACATTCTTGTTACAGGTCTTGGTACCATTGCATTTGACCTGCTCTTCGCGCTGATCGCCGGCTTCGCGATCATGCCCGCCGTCTTCGCCGCGGGCATCGAGCCCGGCGCCGGCCCGGGCCTGATCTTCGAGACCCTGCCCTACATCTTCGCGAAAATGGGTGCGGCCGCTCCCTGGCTGAGCGCCGTGGTGGCCGTCCTGTTCTTTGTAACAATTGTGTTCGCGGCCTTCACTTCGGCCATTTCGATGTATGAGGTGGGCGTCGCCTATCTGGTTGAGCAGAAGCATATTACGCGCCGCAAGGCGGTCGTCCTGATCTTCGTCGGGACCTGGACCCTGGGGGCGCTGTGCTCCCTGTCCTTCGGACCGCTCGCCGAGACGAAGATCTTCGGGCTGACCATCTTCAATTTCTGCGACCAGCTGACCTCCAACTTCCTGATGACCTTCGGCGGACTGCTGTTCGTGCTGTTCGTCGGCTGGAAGATGGACCGGCAGGCCGTCCGCGACGAGTTCACCCGCGGCGGCACGGCGCGCTTCAACTGCGCCGTCTTCGACGCGTTCTGGTTCCTGCTGCGCTATGTCGCGCCGCCGGCCATCGTGATCATTTTCCTGACGAATTTCTTCGCTTAGATTCCCAGCTCGCCCTTCAGCGTCCGCAGCAGGTCGAAGGCCTGCAGGGGCGTCATGTTGTTGAGGTCGGCGGCCTCGAGCTTGTCCTTGATTGAGGACAGGGTCGGGTCGTCCAGCTGGAAGAAGGACAGCTGGACCGAGCCGTCGTCCTCCATCGCCATGGCGCTGGCGTGCTTCTCGCGCCGCTCCAGGTCGCGGAGCGTCCGCTCGGCGGACTCCACGACTTCGCGCGGCATGCCGGCCAGGCGCGCCACGTGGATACCGAAGCTGTGCGCCACGCCGCCGGGCTGCAGCTTGCGCAGGAAGATGACGTTCTTGCCTTCTTCCTTGACGGCGATGTGGTAGTTCTTGACGCGGGGATACTGCTCCTCCAGGTCGTTGAGCTCGTGGTAGTGCGTGGCGAAGAGGGTCTTGGCGCCCTTGCCGTTCTGGTGGATGTATTCCACGAGGGCGCGGGCGATGGACATGCCGTCGTAGGTGGACGTGCCGCGGCCAATCTCGTCCAGCAGCACCAGCGAGCGGGCGCTGAGGTTGTGCATGATCATCGCGGTCTCGAGCATCTCCACCATGAAGGTGGACTCGCCGCGGGAGATGTTGTCCGTCGCGCCGACGCGCGTGAAGATCTTGTCGAAATAGCCGATCTGCGCCGACTGCGCGGGCACGAACGAGCCGATCTGGGCCAGCAGCACGATGAGGGCGGTCTGGCGCAGGAGGGCCGATTTACCGGCCATGTTGGGGCCGGTCAGGATGATGACCTGCTCGCCCTTGCTGTCGAGGCGGATGTCGTTGGGGACGTATTCCTCGCCGACGGGCATCAGCGTCTCGATGACGGGGTGCCGCCCGGCCTTGATGTCCAGCACCGTGCCCTTGTCCATCACCGGCCGGCAGTAGGCGCGGTCCAGTGCCTGCCGGGCGAAGCCCTGCAGCACGTCCAGGCGCGCCAGGATGCGGCAGTTCTCCTGGATGTCGCGGATGGCCTTCTGGACGGCGGCGACGAGCTCGCCGTACAGGCGGCTCTCGATCTCGTAGATGGAGGCCTCGGCGCCGAGGATCTTCTCCTCGTATTCCTTGAGCTCCGGCGTGATGTAGCGCTCCGCGTTGACGAGCGTCTGCTTGCGGATCCACTCCGCCGGGACCTTGTCGCGGAAAGTGTTGCGCACCTCGATGTAGTAGCCGAAGACGTTGTTGTAGCTGATTTTCAGCGAAGAGATGCCCGTGCGCTCGCTCTCGCGCACCTGCATCTGCAGGAGGTAGTCCTTGCCGCCGCGCGAGATGGCGCGCAGCTCGTCCAGCTGCCTGTCCACGCCCGCGGCGATGACGTCGCCCTTGCCCAGCTGGGAGGCGTCTTCCGCCAGCGTGGCGGTGATGCGCTCCAGCAGCTTGTCGGTATTGCGCAGCCCCTTGATGAGGCGGTCGAGCGCCGCGCAGCCGGTGTCGCCGCACAGCTCCCGGATCGGGGTCATCCGGCCCAGCGAGCGCCCGAGCTGGCGGACTTCCCGCGGCAGGATCTTGCCGTTGGCGGCGCGCGAAATGATGCGCTCCAGGTCGCCGATCTCGCCCAGGTTGTCCTGGAGCTCGGCGAGCAGCTCTTCGTTGTCGTGCAGGAGCTGCACCACGTCGTAGCGCGACTCCAGCTCCTTGAGGTCCATCACCGGCATCGCCAGCCACTGGCGGAGCAGGCGGGCGCCCATCGGGGTGCAGCTGCGGTCGATGACATCGACCAGGCTGACCCCCTCCCGGCCCGCGTTGCTCTGGAAGATCTCCAGGTTGCGGAAGGTGAACTTGTCCATCCACACGAACTTCTCCTCGTCGATGCGGCCGATCGAGCAGATGTTGCCCAGGCCCGCATGCTGCGTCTGCTCCAGGTAGACCAGCAGCGCGCCGGCCGAGCAGACCGCGAGCGGGAATCCCTCGATGGCGAAGCCCTTCAGGCTCTGCACCTTGAGCTGCTTGCAGAGCCGCTCCACGGCGGCGTCCTGCACGAAGGCCCATTCGTCGAGGCCGGTCGTATAGAAATCGCCGAAGCGCTCCTTGACGGCGCGCAGCACCTCGCGCTGGACCACCAGCTCCTTGGGCTGCAGGGAGCTGAGCAGCGTGCCGATGTAGTCGATGCTGCCCTGCGCCACCTGGAAAGTGCCCGTGGACACGTCCAGGAAGGCGGCGCCGCAGCTCTGGCCCTCGAAGGTCAGGCCGGCGAGATAGTTGTGCTCTTTCTGTTCGAGCATCCCTTCGCCGAAGGCGATGCCCGGGGTGAGGATCTCCGTGATGCCGCGCTTGACGAGCTTGTTCTTGACGAGCGCGGGATCCTCCAGCTGGTCGCAGATGGCCACTTTGTAGCCGCCGCGCACGAGTTTCTGGAGGTAGCTGTCGACGGCGTGGTGCGGGAAGCCGGCCATCGGGGTGTCGCCCTTCTCGCCGTTGGAGCGGCGCGTGAGCACGAGTCCGAGCACCTTGCTGACCAGCACGGCGTCGTCGGAGTAGGTCTCATAGAAGTCGCCGACCCGGTACAGGAGCACGGCCTCGGGGTGTTGCGCCTTGATACTGAAGTATTGCTTCAGCATCGGAGTATCTTCACCTTTCTTTGACATAAAATTTAAAGTGAAGTACAAATGTACAAAAAAATGGCGTGAAATCGAATGGAACTCTTGGTCCGCGACCGAGGCCGAAAGGAGAAAATACCTATCTTTGCATACAGACAACTGAACGAATAACTGATTGCATGAGAAAACCGTTTTTCATTCTCCTGGCCCTGTTCTGCCTTTGTGCGACAGCGGCGTTCGCGCAGCCCTGGCGGTCCGAAACCGCCGTGCGCGCCCTGCAGGAAGAGCATTCCCGCGCGGGCAATAATCTGAATTCCTACGAATTCTTTCCTATATATGACACGCCTGCGCCCAGGGGCTACAAGCCGGTCTACGTCAGCCACTACGGCCGCCACGGCTCCCGCTCCAACTGGGGCGGCAAGGCCTACAACAACGTGATCGCCACCCTGGAGGCGGCGCAGCAGGAAGGCCTCCTCACGCCTGCCGGCGAGATGCTGCTTCAGGGCGCACGCGACGTGCTGGCCGGCTGGGACGGCATGGACGGCCGCCTCTCGCAGCGCGGAGCGCGCGAGCACGCCGCCATCGCGGAGCGCCTCTACAACCGCTATCCGGGCGTGTTCAAGGGACAGAAGAATGTCCGCGCCTTCTCCAGCACGGTGCAGCGCTGCATCATCAGCATGAACTCCTTCACCAACTCCCTGATCCGGCAGAATCCCAAGCTGCAGGTCCGCCTCGACACGGGCGAGAAGTTCATGGACTATCTCGACAACGAGAAGGGCTGGGAGCGCATGACGTCCCGCGCGATGCGCAAGAGCTTCGAGTGGCTGCGCCAGGTGCCGGACGACTCGCTCGGCGTGCTCTCCACCGTGTTCACCGACCCGGTGGCCGCCCGCAAGTTCGTGCCCAGCGCCCGCCAGTTCACCTCCGACGTCTATGACACGGCCGTCGTGGCGGAGGATTTCGACATCGAGGAGGACCTCTATTCCGTGCTTCCCTTCGACGCCATCTACCGTCGCTGGGCGCAGAACAACATGTTCCTTTATCTGGGCCACTGCAACTCCGTCGAGGTGGGCATGGAGCGCGTCCCGATGGCCCAGTCGCTCGTCGAGGATATCGTGAACAAGGCCGACGAGGCGCTCACCAAGGGCAACTACGCCGCCGACCTGCGCTTCGGCCACGACTACCCGCTGATGGCCCTGGCCAGCTACCTCGGCGTCGAGGGCGTGGGCGAACGCCTGGAGGTCGACGAGATCTGCCAGAAGTGGTTCGGTTTCTGGAATATCTGCATGGCCAGCAACCTGCAGATGGTCTTCTATCGGAACAAGGCGGGGCACGTCCTCGTGAAGTTCCTCTATCAGGAGCAGGAGCGCAAGCTCCGCGGTCTGGATCCGGTCGTCGGCCCGTACTACGACTGGGAGACCGTCAAGGCGAACCTCGAAGGCTACAAGCGGTGAAACGCATCCTGATCATCACCTATTACTGGCCCCCGACCGGCGGTTCGGGGGTCCAGCGTTGGGTGAAGTTCAGCAAATACCTGCCCGGGTTCGGCTGGCAGCCCGTGATCTACACGCCGGAGAATCCCGAGCAGCTGGCGGTCGACGAGAGTCTGCTCGCGGACATCCCGGACTGCGCTGAAGTCATCAAGACCCACATCACCGAACCATACGAGATCTACCGCCGCCTGACCGGCGGCAAGAAGGGCGCCGAGGTCAATCCCGTCAACGCCCAGCACAAAAACTGGAAACAACGTCTTTCGCTATGGATCCGGGGCAACTGCTTCATCCCCGATCCGCGGATCGGCTGGGTGCGCCCGTCGGTCCGTTTCCTGGTTAAATACCTCAAGGAGCACCCCGTCGACGCCGTCGTGACCACGGGCCCGCCGCAGTCGGTGCATCTCATCGGCCGGGGCCTCAAGCGCGCCCTGGGCGTGCACTGGATCGCCGATTTCCGGGATCCGTGGACGGAAATGTTCTACTACAAGCACCTCGGCCTGTCCGCCGCCGCCGACCGCAGGCACCGCCGCCTGGAGCAGTCGGTGCTGGACGAGGCCGACACCGTCATCAGCGTGAGCCCGCCCGTGGCGGCGGACTTCCGCTCCAAGACCACGACGCCGGTCGTCCTGATCACCAACGGTTTCGACGAATCCGATTTCGGCGCTCCGGCAGGCGAATCTCCATCTCCCGCACCAGCGGTCCAGGGTTTCCCGGACCCGGGAATTGGGTCCGGGCAACCCCTGGACACCCTGGCTCCACAACGCTCCCGCGCAGAGATTCGCCTGGTCCATACCGGCCTGTTCGCGGCGGACGGCAACCCGCTGAACCTTTGGGACGTCCTGGCGGAGCGCTGCCAGGCGGACCCGGATTTCCGCGCCCGCCTGCAGATCCGGCTCGCCGGCAAGGTGGACGCCGCCATCACGGACGCCATCCGCGCCCGCGGGCTCGGCGACAACCTCGTCGAGCTGGGCTACCTGCCCCACGACGAGACTGTCCGCGAGCAGCGCGCGGCCGACATCCTGCTGCTCCCGCTCCGCCAGGAGCCCGAATACGCCAAGGTCCTGCCCGGCAAGATCTTCGAATATCTCGCCGCCAGGCGTCCGGTGCTGGGCATCGGCCAGCCGGACGGCGCCGCGGCGCAGATTTTGCGGGACGCCGGGGCCGGGGAGATGTTCGACTGGGACCAGCGTGACCAGCTGCTCGCCTTCCTGGATGCGGAGCATCCGGAAGCCACCGGCATCGAGAAATACAGCCGCCGCTCCCTCACGGCGCAATTGACCCAAATACTGCCATGAAGAAGAAAATCCTCATGTACGCCGGCATCATTGTCGGCTTGCTCGTCCTTTCCTACGCCTACGTCCCGCAGGTCCTGAGCGGGAAAATCGTCAACCAGAGCGACATCTCCGGCTGGCAGGGCATGTCCCACGAGATGATGGAGTGGAACGCCGCCCATCCCGACGACCAGACGGCCTGGACGGAGTCGATGTTCGGCGGCATGCCGACCGCCACGATCCACGCCTCCACGCGCGGCGACTGGACGCAGAAAATCTATGATTTCCTGCTCCTGGGCCGCCGCCCGGCCACCTACCTGTTCCTGTCGCTGCTCGGTGCCTGGCTGCTGATGCTCGCCCTGGGGATCCACCCGCTGGTGGCCGTGGGCGGCGCCATCGCCGTCACGCTCTGCTCCTACAACCTGCAGATCATCCAGGTCGGCCACAACACCAAGATGCAGGCTCTCGCGTTCCTGCCCTGGGTGCTCGCCGCGCTGATTTATACATATAACCAGATCAAAAAGAAAAACTGGCTGCCGGGCGCCGTGCTCGGCGCCGCCGGCTTCGGCCTGTTCCTGAGCTTCCAGGTCAAGGCCAACCATCCGCAGATCACCTACTACCTGGCGCTGCTGATCCTCATCTACGTCATCGTGCTGGTGGTCTCGCTGCTGCGCGACAAGGCGCAGAAGCCCGCCTGGGGCCGTTTCTTCGCCGCGTCGGGCCTGCTGCTCGTCCTCGGCGTCGCGGGCATCGCGACCAACGCCACCAAGCTCCTCCCCACGATGGAATACACCCCGTATTCGATGCGCGGCGGAAGCACCGCGGCGGCCGAAGGAGGCGAGGGCGCCAAAGGCCTCGACCTCGACTACGCGACCGCCTGGTCCTATGGCTGGGAAGAGCTTCCCAACCTGCTGGTCCCCAATTTCAACGGCGGCTCGTCCGCCGGCGCGGTCGATCCGAAGCATTCTGAAACTTACGACCTGCTCAAGCGGGCCGGGCAGCCCAACCTCAAGGAGACGGCCAAGCATCTGCCGCTCTACTGGGGCCCGCAGCCCTTCACGGCCGGGCCGATGTATATGGGCGCCATCACCATCTTCCTGTTTGTCCTGGGCCTGTTCGCCTTCAAGGGCAAGGAGAAGTGGTGGATCGTGGCCGGGACCGTCCTGGCCGTGCTGCTCGCGCTGGGCAGCCATTTCCTCGCTTTCACGAAATTCTTCTACGACGTCGCGCCGCTCTACAACAAGTTCCGCACGGTCTCGATGGCCCTCGTAGTGCTCCAGTTCACCCTGCCGATGCTCGGATTCCTGGTGCTGGACCGCATTGTGAAGCAGCCGGAGGCGGCCGCGTTCTTCCGCCGGAAGGGCTGGATCGCCGCGGCCATCACCGGCGGTTTCTGCCTGCTCTGCGTCCTGTTCCCCGGCATCGCCGGGTCCTTCTCCGGCAGCGTCGACGAGGGGCAGCCGGACGTGCTCGTGTCCGCGCTCGCCGCCGACCGCCGCTACCTGCTGGTGATGGACGCGCTGCGCTCGCTGGTGCTGATCGCCTGCGCCTTCCTGCTGCTGTGGTGGGGGACCGCCAGGCAGTCGCGCAGGCTGACGGCCGCGCTGCTGGTCGCCGCCCTGGTCCTGCTGGACCTCGGCTTCGTGGGCAAGCGCTACCTGTCGGCGGACGACTTCGTGTCGCCGCGCGCCTTCCAGAGCCAGTTCAACAAGCGTCCCGCGGACGAGATGATCCTCGCGGACCCGGATCCTTCCTTCCGCGTCCTGGACCTGTCGGTCAACGTCTTCAACGATTCGCACCCGTCCTACTGGCACAAGAACATCGGCGGCTATTCGCCGGCCAAGCTGCAGCGCTACCAGGAATTCATCGAGCACACCCTGACGGGCGAACTCAACCGGATCTATAAGGCGCTCGGCGGAGCGACGACCCTCGAAGAGGCCGAAGCGGCCCTGCCGGAGCTCCCGGGCCTCGCGCAGATGAACTGCCGCTACATCATCCTGGACGGCGACACGCCGCCGCTCCGCTACCCCTACGCCAAGGGCAACGCCTGGTTCGCCGACGGGGACGGGCAGGTTGAGCTGACCTCCTACGCGCCCAACGAGCTCCGCTACCGCTATGACAGCCCGGAGGCCGCGCGGCTCGTGTTCAGCGAAGTCTATTATCCCGTGGGTTGGAAACTGACGGTAGAGGATACCGGCGAGGAGCTCCCGATCGAGCTCGAAGGCTCGCTGCTGCGCGCCGCACAGGTGCCGGCGGGCGCGCACACGCTCGTGATGCGCTTCGATCCGCCGTCCTACCGGCAGGGCGAGGCCATCTCCCGCGCCACCTCCATCCTGCTCCTCCTGGCCGCCCTCGGCGCCCTCCTCGGCGCCGCCCTCCCCGCCTTCAGCCGCCGCAGCTAGGCGGCAGCGGAGAGGCGGCGGGTGAGGGCGACGAAATCTTCGACGCCCAGGCGCTCGGCGCGGAGGTCGAAAACGGGGTCGGAGGCGTCGAAGCCTTCCGGCAGCAGCGGCTTGAGCGCGTTGCGCAGGGTCTTGCGCCGCTGGTTGAAGGCGGTCTTGACGACGGTCTTGAAGAGGCGCTCGTCGCAGCCGAGGTCCGTGCGGGCGTTGCGCCGCAGGCGGATCACCGCCGACTGGACCTTGGGCGGCGGGGCGAAGGCGCCGGAGCCGACCGTCATCACATAGTCGATCTCATACCAGGCCTGCAGCAGCACCGACAGGATGCCGTAGGTCTTGCTGCCCGGCTTCTCGGCGATGCGCTCCGCGACTTCTTTCTGGATCATGCAGACCACCTCGGGGACGCGGTCCTTGTCGTCCAGGATCTTGAAGAAGATCTGGGAGGAGATGTTGTAGGGGAAGTTCCCGATCACGCGGTAGGCGCCCGGGAACAGCCTGTGGATGTCCAGGCGCAGGTAGTCGGCCTGGTACAGCTTGCCCTGCATCCCCGGGAAATGGGTCAGCAGATAATCCACGCTCTCCCCGTCCAGCTCCACCAGTTTGAGGTCGATGTCTTCGCGCTGCAGCAGATACTGCGTCAGCACGCCCATGCCCGGCCCGATCTCCAGAACGTCCCGGGTTTCGCTGACGGTCAGGGCGTCGACGATCCCTCGTGCGATGCCTTGATCGGTCAGGAAATGTTGGCCTAAGGCCTTTTTGGCGCGGACTTCCATCATACTTTAACCGAGTTTTTCGGCCAGGCGGCCGGCGAGCTCGATGAAGGCCAGCCCGTCCGGGCGGCCGCCCAGCGCCACCGGCTCGCCGGCGTCGCCGCTCTCGCGGATGCCCTGCACGAGCGGGATGCGGCCGAGCAGGTCGACGCCCAGCTCTTTGGCCATCTCTGCGCCGCCGTCGCGGCCGAAGATGTAATACTTTTCGTCAGGATGCTCCTCCGGGGTGAACCAGGCCATGTTCTCGATGAGGCCGAAGATGGGACGGTTCACGTTCTCGTTGCGGAACATGTTGACGCCCTTCTCCACGTCGGCGAGGGCCACGGCCTGCGGCGTCGTCACGATGACGGCGCCCTCCATCGGGATGTCCTGCACGAGGCTGATGTGGATGTCGCCCGTCCCCGGGGGCATGTCGATGAGCAGGAAGTCCAGCGGGCCCCATTTGACCTGCAGGATCATCTGCTTGAGCGCGTTGCACGCCATCGGGCCGCGCCAGATCAGGGCCTGGCCCCGGCTGGCGAAATAGCCGATGGACATCCATTTCACGCCGTATTTCTCCAGCGGGATGATGAGCTCCTTGCCCTCCTCCTCGCCGGGCTCGGCGGCGGGCGTCGCGCCCTCGGTCCCCGTCATCACAGGGACCGAAGGGCCGTAGACGTCCGCGTCCGCGAGGCCGACCTTGTAGCCCAGGCGCGCCAGCGCGCAGGCCAGGTTGACGGCCACCGTGGACTTGCCCACGCCGCCCTTTCCGGAGGCGACGCCGATGATGTGCCGGACCTCGGCGAGCTGTTCGAGGCCGAGGTCGAGGGTCTTCTTCTTTTTGGGTTTGTCCTCGTCGACCACCACGGTCTTGACTTCCGAGCTGACGGAAGAAGGCAGGTGGCGGATGAGGGCCGCGCGGGAGCTGCCGATCAGGTATTCGGCGAGCGGGTCGCGGCGTTTGGGGAAGGCAAGCGTCACGACCACCGCGGTGGTCGTGACGCTGCCTTCGGCATCATGACGGGGGGCGTTCCCCCCGGAACCCCCTGCCTGTTCGCCAGGCAAGATCTCTACATTCGCGACCATTCCGAGGTCCACGATGTCACGGTCCTGGCGTGCGGGATGGTGAACCTCCCGCAGGGCCTGCAAGATATCTTCTTTGTTGATCATGCTTATCTGACGATGTTCATTTCATTGAGGAGGTAGCCCGCGCCCGCGAACTTGTCCACCATCAGCAGGACATAGCGGATGTCCACGCAGATGCAGCGCTGCAGGTTCGGCTCGAACATCACGTCGCTGCTCATCGACTCCCAGTTGCCGTCGAAAGCGAGGCCGATGAGGTTGCCGTCGGCGTCCATGACGGGGCTGCCGGAGTTGCCGCCCGTGATGTCGTTGTTGGTCAGGAAGCAGGTCACGACCTCGCCGTCCTCATTGGCGTACTGGCCGTAATCCTTGGTCTGGTAGATCTCCTTGAGCCGGGCGGGGACGCGGAACTCGTAGTTGTCCGGGTCTTCCTTCTCCATCACGCCCTTGAGGGTCGTGTAGTGCTTGTAGAGCACGCCGTCCTTGGGCTCGTAGCTCTTGACGGTGCCGTAGGTGAAGCGGCAGGTGCTGTTGGCGTCGGGATAGCTCGGCTTGCCCTCCTGCCACTTGAGCAGGGCGGCGGTGTAGGCCTTGGAGGCCTCGGTGGCCTTGGCGTCGAGCTCATGCACCTGCTCGGAGATCGGGTCGAGCGCATCGAGGAGCGCCTTGCCCAGCTGGACGGCGGGATCCGAAGCCAGCGCCTTCAGGGAAAGCGGCTTCGCGTGGAGCTTCTCCTTGGAGGTGAAGATGCTCTTCTTGAAGAGATTGTCCACGAACTTGCGGGTGTCCAGGCTGAGGATGCTCTTGCCGTTGACGCGGATGGCGTCGGCAGGATCGACGTTGGCCTTGTAGTGGTCGATCAGCGCGATGGCGACCTCCCGGTCCACGTTGGCGTCGTAGTCCTTGTATTTGTCGTCGAGGAACTCAAGCACCTCGTCCAGGATCTGCTGCTCGTCGATCGTGGCGTCCGGATTGCGCTTGCGCATCTGCTCGAGATAATCGGGGACGACGGCCATGTTCGCGCCGAAGGTGCAGATCTCGATCCGGGCGATGGTCTCGTTGAGGAGCGTGCCGGCATGCAAGACCGGCTTGGCGGCCTCCGTGACCTCCGCGATGGTCTGGATGGCGTCGCCCCAGGCGGCCTGGCGCTCGGGATCGGCGGCGATCCAGGCGCTCAGTTCGCGCTCTTTCTGCTCTTCGCGTCCGATGATGTCGAGATCCTCGAAAGCCTTCTTCTCGCCGATCCACTTCTTCCAGCCGTTGGAGGAGCCGGAATACTTGCTGGCATACTGGATGCCCACCTTCTCGTCGGCGCGCATGGCCTTCCAGATGATGTCCTGGCGGATGCCGCGGGCGGCGATGCGGATGTCATTCTGGGCGATCATCTCGTTGAGCTCCGCGGCGGTCTGGAAACGCTGCGTGCTGCCCGGGTAGCCCATGATCATCGCGAAATCGCCCTCCTGCACGCCCTTGAGCGAGATGTTGAGGAACTGGCGCGGGCGCATCGGGACGTTGTCCGGGGAATAGTCGGCCGGCTCGTTGTCGGCGTCGGCATACACGCGGAACATCGAGAAGTCGCAGGTGTGGCGGGGCCACATCCAGTTGTCGGTGTCGCCGCCGAACTTGCCGGAGGCTGCCGGCGGAGCGCCCACGAAGCGGACGTCGCGGTAGATCTTGGAGACGATCAGGTAGAATACGTTCTCGTTGTAGAAGCTGACGATGCGCACCTCGCTCTTGGGGTTCTCCTTGCCGGCTTCGGCGATCAGCTCGCGGCGGTCCTTGCCGGCGGCGATCAGGTCCGTCACGTCCGTCATGCTCTGCAGGAAACGGACGGTCAGGCCCGGGCAGGGGAGCTCCTCCTCGCGGGACATGGCGAAATAGCCGTCCTCGAGGTAGTTATGCTCGGTGGAAGAAAGAGCCTGGATATTGCTGTAGCCGCAATGGTGGTTGGTCACCAGCAGACCGCTGCCGGAGATGATCTCGGCGGTGCAGCCGCCGCCGAACTGGACCACGGCATCCTTGATGGAGGAATTGTTGATGCTGTAGATCTGTTCCGGCGTGAGGCGGGAACCCAGATTGCGCATGGCGTCGCTGTTCATCTTCTCGAGCAGCGGGAGGAGCCACATTCCTTCGTCGGCACGCAGCGCGACCGGCGTCAGCAGGAGCGCTGTGGCAACGGTTAAGAGGATTTTTTTCATATTTGATCAAATAAAGTAGGTTCCAACTCTTTGGGATGGAAGGACTTGCGGTGCTCCGGGCAGTAGCCGTGCGCCTTGATGGCGGCGATGTGCTCCGGGGTCGGATAGCCCATGTTGTGCTCCCATCCGTAGTGGGGATACTGCCGGGCCAGCTCGCGCATCCGCTCGTCCCGCCAGGTCTTGGCGAGCACGGACGCCGCCGCGATGCTGGCGTACGTCGCATCCCCGTGCACGACCGTCAGGTAGGGGTAGCCGTCGAACGGCCGGAAGCGGTTGCCGTCGACCAGCAGGAAATCCGGCTTCACGGCGAGCCGCCGGACGGCCCGGCGCATCCCTTCCAGCGAGGCGCCGAGGATGTTGAGGCGGTCGATCTCTTCCGCCTGGACAGCCTCCACGGCCCACGCCACGGCCTCCTGCTCGATGATGGGGCGGAGCAGGTCCCTCGCCTTCTCGCTCATCTTCTTGGAATCGTCCAGCAGCGGATGGTGGAAATCCGCGGGCAGGATGACGGCGGCGGCATACACGGGACCGGCGAGCGGCCCGCGTCCCGCCTCGTCGCATCCGGCCTCCAGCCGGCCGGCTTCAAGATACGGGAGAAGATGGGGCTCGTGCATATTGTGCAAAGATACACAATTTTCCAGACCCTCGCGCATGCCGCGCGCGCCAGCTATTCTTTGCGGAGCTGTTCGAGGAGGTACTGGTTCGAACGCGTGAGCGAGTCGACGTTGGACTGCAGGGCCTCGTTGAGGCGCTTCTCCGCTTCAAGTTTTTCTTGAAGCTGGGTGAGGCGCCGTTCGTATTCGGCCTTCAGGGCCTGTTCCCGCTCCGCGCGCGTCGGTTCGTCCATCAACAGGGTTTCGGCGGACACGCCGCAGAGCAGTTCTTCGATCGGGAGGTGAAGATGGTCGGCGACCAGCTGTAGATTCTTGTTGAACAGCCGCGTCTTGCCGCTCTCGAGCGAGACAATGGTCGTCCGCGCGATGCCGATCCCGTCCGCCAGTTCGGCCTGGGAGAGTCCGGCGTTTTCGCGTGCGCGACGCAGATTGCTATGAAAGAAATCTTGCTGCATAGCCCAAAATTACTGCTTGCGCGCGGGAATAAGCGTTCAGAAACTACGGACAATGTCTGCGAAAAGCGGACAAAGGTGTAAAAATCGTATTTTTTTGCTGTCTTACCCCCGCCGTACTTCCGCCCGGGTGTTGCGTATTTCGCGACAGTGTCCCATTTTTGTCGAAACGAAAACGCGAAAAGCTATGACATCCCTTGATTCTCCCTTCGACCGGCTGGTCCGCCTGATGGCCGCCGACCCCGCCCTTCCCGATTTCCCTTCCGCCTGCCGCCGGCTCCGCGTCACGCCCGGAATATTCAGCGAAATGCTGCTCCGCCAGACCGGTTTCTGCGGCGAGGAAATATTCTTTCAAATCCGTGTAGAATTGCTTGCAGAATGATTTGCGATTGGCTGCAAAAATGATTAGATTTGCGAGCTTTGCAACCTAAAACAAAGCAAAAACCAAGTAATAATTAATACTCTATACTAGAAATGAAAGATTATTCTACCAAAGACATCCGCAACGTGGCCCTGCTTGGAGCCACCAAATCCGGTAAGACCACGCTTGCAGAAGCCATGCTCTTCGAGGGCAAGGTGATTGACCGCAGAGGTACCATCGAAGACAAGAACACCATCTCCGACAACGACGAACTCGAGAAGCTCAACCAGCGCTCCATCTACGCGACCCCGCTGTACGCCGAGTTCATGAACGCCAAGATCAATATCATCGACACCCCGGGTTCCGACGACTTCATCGGCGGCGCCTATTCCGCCTTCAAGGTGTGCGAGAGCGGCGTGCTCGTGATCAACGCCCAGCAGGGCGTCGAGGTCGGCACGGAGAACTTCCTGCGCCTG
>JAEEGK010001573.1_pt1 | contig 57355 bp, 48 predicted proteins | sample 8958771 | NCBI WGS metagenome assembly JAEEGK01 (sample SAMN16246547, study PRJNA631951) | gut metagenome | biome: gut microbiome; feature: rumen; material: SC-attached | host: Bos | place: Iran: Karaj | collected 2018-10 | reverse complement strand
CTACATATGAAGGATCGCCCATTACCGCTGATACGAGAGTTGATTTTCCTACACCGTTCTGTCCCATGAGGACATGGATCTCGCCCGGTTCGATCTTGAGATCGACACCGTTAAGGATCGTCTTGTCTTCAACTGCAACCTTGAGATTTTTAATTTCTAAAAGTGCCATTAATGTAACCCCATTTCCAAATTATTGTTAGTCGCAACTAACTTTCAAAAGAATTATATATCAATTTGGTAGGTTTTAAAGGGCGCTTCCTCCTGATATTGCTAAAAGATCGTTGAATTTTGTGGGCTTTCAGGCTTTATTATTCCCGAATGAAAATCATTTTGGGGCTTAAATTTCATTACATTACTGTGGAATGTAATATTCCCCCATAATTCTTAAAATGTGTTATCATAACAAAAGTTAGTTAAAACTAACATTTTTGTAAAAAGATATAGGAGGATAATTCCAATGAGTGAAATTTTCGAGGGCATTCCCGAGATCAAATTCGAGGGAAGCTCGAGCAAGAACCCTTTCGCATTCAAGTATTATGATGCAGACCGCGTTGTTCTCGGTAAGAAGATGAGTGAGCATCTCCCCTTTGCCATGGCCTGGTGGCACAACCTTTGTGCCAATGGTACCGATATGTTCGGAAGAGGCACTGCCGACAAGAGATTCGGTGCTGCAGCAGAAGGCACAATGGAGCACGCTAAGGCTAAGGTAGATGCAGGCGTCGAGTTCATGAAAAAGCTCGGCATCAAGTATTACTGCTTCCATGATGTAGATCTCGTACCTGAAGCAGACGACATCAACGAGACCAACAGAAGACTGGATGAGATCTCCGATTACATTCTCGAAAAGACCAAGGGTACTGACATTAAGTGTCTCTGGGGTACAGCAAACATGTTCTCCAACCCGAGATTCATGAACGGTGCCGGCAGCACCAACAGTCTTGATGTTTATTGCTTTGCAGCTGCACAGGTCAAGAAGGCTATCGAGCTTACTGTAAAGCTCGGCGGTAAGGGCTATGTTTTCTGGGGCGGCAGAGAGGGTTATGAGACTCTTCTCAACACTCAGGTAAAGTTCGAACAGGAAAACATCGCAACCTTAATGAAGATCGCACGTGATTACGGCAGGAGCATCGGATTTAACGGAACATTCCTTATCGAGCCCAAGCCGAAGGAACCCATGAAGCACCAGTACGATTACGATGCTGCAACAGCCATCGGCTTCTTAAGAGATTACGGTCTTGATAAAGACTTCAAGATGAATATCGAAGCTAACCACGCTACACTTGCAGGACACACATTCCAGCATGAACTCCGTATCAGCCGAATCAACGGCATGCTCGGTTCTATCGATGCCAACCAGGGCGATATCATGCTCGGCTGGGATACAGACTGCTTCCCGAGCAATATCTATGACACGACACTTGCAATGTATGAGATCGTCAAGAACGGCGGTCTCCCTGTAGGTATCAACTTCGATTCCAAGAACAGAAGACCCAGCAACACATACGAAGACATGTTCCACGCATTCATCCTCGGAATGGATTCATTCGCATTCGGTCTCCTTAAGGCTGCCGAGATCATCGAAGACGGCAGACTCGAGAAGAATATCGAAGAACGCTATTCTTCATTCAATTCCGAACTCGGACAGAAAGTAAGATCCGGAAATGTCACGCTCGCAGAGCTTGCTGACAGAGCCGCTGAACTGAAAGCACCTGCTATTCCCTGTTCCGGTAAGCAGGAATACCTTGAAGGTGTACTCAACAATATCATCATTGCCAATAACTGATTTAGGGGAACAATACTTAACAGGATGGGGCGGCTCACACAAAGAGTCGCCCCTTTCTTCTCGGGTAACAGGCGGAGCTTAAAGCACCGCCCGTTATCCGGATAAAGAGGGTGGGTAAAAGATTATGCCATCGTCCAGCTCTGAGACATACGCTGCTGGCGGGTCATTTTGCTGTAAATACTGTCATATGCTGACAATTCTTCGGGGCTTCCCTGTTCAGCGACCACACCGTCTTTAAGAACTACAATGTGATCTGCATTCGCGATAGTTCTCATCCTGTGAGCAATGATCAGGACTGTCTTATCCTTTATCAGTCTTGAGAGCGCTTCCTGGATGACGGTCTCATTCTCAGCGTCAAGAGATGCGGTTGCCTCGTCAAGGAGGATTATCGGAGCATCCTTAAGGAAAGCTCTAGCAATTGAGATCCTCTGTCTTTCACCTCCTGAGAGTTCGCTGCCGTTCTCGCCGATAAAGGTATCGTAGCCGTCAGGGAGCTTATTGATAAACTCTTCACAGTTTGCAAGTTTTGCGGCTCTGATGATGTCCTCATCGCTTGCGCCTTCGCGGCCGATGCGGATATTTTCTTTGATGCTGTTGTTAAATAATGTAACGTCCTGGAAAACTATAGAATAATCTGTCAGCAACGTCTCAGGATCGATCTTGGAGATGTCTTCACCGCCCAAAGTGATCCTGCCTTCTGATACATCCCAGAATCTTGCGGCAAGACGTGAGATAGTCGTTTTACCGCCGCCTGAAGGACCGATGAGAGCAGTTACCTCACCTTGCTTTGCCGTAAAACTTACGTCCTTCAATACATCTGTATCATCAGAATACTTGAATCCGACATGATCGAAAACAATATCGTATCCGTTGTTGGTCTTCTGCTCTGATCCGGTCTGAATCTCGTGTGAGAGCACTTCATCAAGTCTTTCAGACTGAAGTTCTACAGAGATAACGGCAGCAAAATTCTGCAATGTTATCTGCATAGGATCATAAAGTCTTGCTACTAGCATGAGGAACATAAAAAATGTAAGGATATCGATGCTGCCCTGAGCAAACAGGACACCTCCGACAATAGCCGTAGTACCGATGCCGAGCTTAAGGATTATAGATGCCGAATTAACATATACAGCCATCTTAAGCTCTGTAAAGAGTGCCATCTTCTCTACTTTCCTAATCTTGCCTTCAAGCATATCCATGTATCTGTCTTCAGCGTTATTGGCTCTGAGATCTCTAATAGATTCAAGACATTCCTGAACGCTGTCATTCATATCGAGCTTAACGGCATGATTCTTCTTTACGGCTTTCTTTTCGAGACCTGAACATGAGAGAACAATGCCAAGCGACACAGGGATTACCCAGAAGCTTGCAAGTACCATTCTCCAGTCGAAGAAGATAAAGAGGCTCAAGCCTACAAGCGTAGTAGAGATAAGAGCTCCTATGATCTCAGGGATCCAGTGACTTGATGCTGTCTCGATCTGAGCGCAGTCTCCGAGGATATTCTGTGTAAGATCCGCAAGATTCTTCTTACCGAAGTAAGACAACGGAAGGTGTCTCAATCTCTCGGCAATAGATGTTCTTCTGACACCGCTCTCACGGTAAGTCGTAAGGAACGTCATGTTATATTGGATAAAGTTTGTTACTGCAACAAGGATTATAATAACGGCGCTCATTATGAGGTAAAGCGGCAATTTGCTCATTGCAAGTTCCCTGCTCAAAAGATCTCTGATCAGCATATAAAGAACACTTGCCGTCATCATAAGAGCGATATTTGTAACCGTTACACTGATGCAGGCCTTGATCATATCCTTTGCGCCCTGAGTGGAGAGCGCGTACTTATGCTTTAACTTTTCAATCATCTTTAAGCACCTACCTTCCATTCAACAGATCTCTCGTACTCATCGAACATCTTTTTATAGAGTCCGCTTGAAGCAATAAGCTCATCGTGAGTACCGCTCTCCTTGAGTTTTCCGTCATCAAGAACGAAGATCCTGTCAGCACTTGTAACCGTGCTCAGTCTGTGCGCAATCATGATAAGGGTCTTGCCCTTGGAGAGTTCTTCAAAGGCTGCCTGCACCTTGACCTCGTTATCAGGATCGGCAAATGCCGTTGCCTCATCAAGGATAAGGATTGGAGCATTCTTAAGAACTGCCCTGGCAATAGTTATTCTCTGCTGTTCACCGCCGGAAAGATAGGTTCCCTTCTCGCCGATAACGGTATCTACGCCATCAGGAAGCTTATCGATGATATCCATGCACTGTGCTTTGGAAAGTGCATCCATTACTTCTTCCCTTGTGGCATCAGGCTTTGACATACGGACATTCTCAAGGATAGATGTCTTGATAAGCTTGCTGTCCTGGAACACGAATGAGACACGCTCCATTAGTTGCTTTGAAGGAATATCCTTAATATTGACACCGCCAAGAAGGATCTCGCCCGAAGTAACATCAAAGAATCTGACCAGGAGTTCTGCAAGAGTGGTCTTACCAGATCCGGAAGGGCCTACAAATGCGACATGCTCACCAGGAGCAATGGAGATACTAATATCTGATACGGCATCTCTTGCTGCATCTTCGTATCTGTAAGAAACATTATTAAGAACAATGCCGTTGTCGTTAGGAACACAGTTCTTATCAGATTCAGAAAGAGAATTGAAATTCAGAACATATTCAACTCTCTTGAGTGCATCGATAAGAGTCATCTCAGCTTCACCTGAATAAGCGATCTTTGTAAGGGTTACCGTAACAAGCGGAGTTACGATAATGTAGTACATTACATTCAGTATATCTGCATCAGCAATACCATTCCTTGTAAGGAAGAAAGCACCAAGCACGATCGCAAGGAATACCGCATTGATGCATGTCATGAAGCCGATCATGGGCATCCTGAGCTGAAGAGTATAAGCAATAGTCCATTTACAATACCCTTCGATCGAATCCTTAAACCGTTTAAAAGAATGGACAGTCTGACCGAATGTCTTTACTACCGGAATACCTCTTACATATTCGGTAGCTTCACTGCTCATAGTATCAAGGGCATTCTGGTATTCCTTCATCTTCTCCTGCATACCTTTTCCCATCATGGACATCATGCAGATAAATCCGATTACGGCAGGAATCATGCAGATAAGACCAAGCTTCCAGTCAAACGCAAGAATGAGAATGATAAGTCCGACAGGTGTTACAGCTGCAACGGCCTTATCGGCAAGGTTATGCGCGATATAAGTCTCAGTTGCCGCAGTGGAATCACTTACGATCCTTCTGATCTTACCGGTTCCGTCTTCATCGAAAATACCAAGCGGCAGCTTGATTATCTTTCTCATAAGTTCGCTTCTCATGTTAGCCTGTACCCTGAATGCTGCAATGTGCGTGCAGAGAAGAGCAACAATATAGACCAGAAGCGCTGATACGATAAGGATTACAGCTCCCCATGCATATCCGTTAATTCTCTCCAGATCTGTTCCTTCAACAGCAACAGCGATGATCTTCCAAAGAAGATAAAAAGGTATAAGTGTTATGACCGCACTTAATCCTGCGAGGATCCTTCCTAAAGTGATAAGATGTTTATGCCCGCCGGCAAACTGCCTTATCAGCTTCATGTGATCGTATTTCGGTGCTTTTCCCAAGTTATTTTCCTCCTTGTTATTCATTTCGATTTTTGTTAGCTATCATCAACCGATAATCGATAGCTTAAGCAACAAAAAAGAGCCTTACGGCTCTCTTTACATTCCCATCAGATTTCTCCACCCCGGTAAGAAGAATTCCCGGACAGTACTTAGATGCGTTTCTATCTGTTCATCACTGAACCCGTGCACGACAGGTTCAAAACATGCCGTCAGATAAGCTGACAACAATATGTGAAGTTCCTCTTCACTTATCTCCTTAACAGGAAATCCTTTGCTCTTAAGATAACCAAACATCTTCATCATCTCAGTCTGGTTCTCGATGACAAAATCATTTACAAAGTTCTCGTACTTTGTACCTCGTGAGCTCGTCAGCAGAAGTCTGAATTCAACCTTATAAGGAAGGATGATATCCCTGATAAGATCCAGGAACGTTTCCGCAAAAAGGTCGCTGTCAGGATCGCGCTCCTCAACCATTTTATAAGCGTTCTTCTTATGGTCGTTTGTCCAATTCTCTATAGCCGTAACAACAGGCTCGACAAGAGAATCGAACATAGCTGCCTTATCAGGATAATGACGGTATAGGCCTGCAGAAGTCATACCGGCTCTGTCGCCGATGCTTCTTACAGAAGCTGCCTCGAATCCCTTCTCGAGAAATTCTTCACGGATAGCTCTGTTGACCTTCTCATGGCTTAATGACTTATCTCTGGGCATATTACAGTTGTCACCTTTTGTTAGTTAACGCTGATAGCTAACGTAGATTACTTCTTGTTCTGAATACTGTCAATAGGTTTTGCTAACAAAAGTTAGAATATGCTAATACAGTGCTGTATAATATCCGAAATCATTCATTTTAATTCGGAGTAACCTTATATGGCATCCATGGCCAAGAGCTTTAAGAAAGCATTTATCAGATATACAAAAAAGCACTATCCCACCGAAGCCTCAACGATCATCAGCAAAGCAGATGAGTTGTTTCCGGTACTCTTTGCCAAAGCACCTGACATTGGCGGCAAGGAAAACCTCATGGCTCATAATCTCGATCTCATGATACTTGCAATCTCCTTCTACGAAGCTTCAGATCACAGGATAGACGGCAATGCCGTAACCGAACTGGCTAATGAGATCTATGAAAAATATAAGTTTATAGGAAAGCTCATCAACGTTAACCGCAAAGGTCAGATGAAGTTCCTTAAAAAGTCCATGTATAAGCGCTATGTTCCTTATGCAAAACTCGTAGAGGAAAAGCTGGCTCAGGGACAATGGGGCAACACATGGAGAGTACGTATCAATCCCAGGAACACAGAAGAAGGCGTCTGCTTTGACCTGGTCGGCTGCCCTCTTGCAGATTATGCGAGAGCTAACGGCTATATGGATCTTCTGCCCTATTTATGCGCAACAGACCACATTATCCCCAAGCTCATTCACGCAAAGCTTATCAGAACCCACACATGCGCTTTGGGAAGTGACAGCTGCGATTACTGGTATGTCGCAGATGAGAGCAATACTGCCAGGAACTTCAAAGGCACCCTGGTCTGAAGTATCACATGATCAGCTTACCGCCTCGTATTAACGTACAGATAAATGCAACTGTCAGTGAAAGAACTTTAGTTACGATCATTTCTTTTCTTCCTTGCGCCAATAGATATAAGCCGGAATGAAAAACGTCATTTCGAGAAGGCTCTCGACAGAGCCTAAGATACCGTATTCACCCGTAAGTTTTGCTATTAAAGCAAACACCAGTACTACAAGCGCGTAGCCGCCGAACATGAATGATACAAGCCTTTTCCTAAGACCGAACTTTCCGCTTAATATACCGAAGATAAGCACTATCTCCGTTGAGTAACCGAGGATGACCAATACAATGGTAAGAGGGTTCATATAGCTCTCAGCATTTGCCAGAAGAACCGAAAACTGCTCAGCCGTAATGCCTGCTTTGACAGCTGAATTATATGTAAGCGGAGCATAAACGCCCAAAGCAAAATGCATATAGAGCACGCCGCCGATGCAAATGAACGCAGGAAGGATAAGGAATTTGCCTGCCTTCTCGAACACCTTATTAAACATCCTGGCAAGGCTTATGAATCCTAAAAGCAACAGCAGGCTTCCTATTACACCGATCCACATCGATGTCATGAGGCGCCACTCAGGCACCTGCCACAGCGATATCTTATTATCAGATGCTATGTCGGTTCCGAGATAAAGAAATGCATCAGCAACCGCATATACAATGGTTCCAATGATTCCGGCTAAAGCCAGCTTCCAGTTATTTGATGCCATAGATTAATTCCTTACCCGGGCTTTCTTGCCACGCTGTGCAGTCTGCAGAATCCGCGCTTCTCGAAAAGTTCCATCTTCAGGCCCGCATTCCTGCAAAGAGCATCCACGTCATCCCTGCCGTAGATACGCACATCGCCGTGACCAATGAGATTGATAAGAGGCATCTCTATGTGGTTGCAGAACCACCTAACCCCCTTACCGTTCATCGTCATGTCGCGAAGTATCAGTCTTCCACCCGGCTTCAGCACTCTGTATACGCTGTTGAAAAAATCCTGCACATTCGGATAGTGATGGAAGCTCTCGCAGCAGATAATCGCATCAAATGAGTTGTCTTCGAAAGGAAGGTTCTCACAGTCGCCTACGACAAATTCTGCGCCGGGTATATTCTTTGCTTTTGCCACCTCGATCATCTTGGGTGTCAGATCGATACCGGTGTAATGCTTTTCTGGATATTTCTCATATAACAGAGAGATCATCGGAGCAGTTCCGCATCCGCAGTCAAGAAGACTTTCAAAGGGCTCTTTCTCCAGTTCGGCGAGCACATCAGGATAATCCTTCTTGCACATCTTGTAGACGCCGGCCTGGTCAGTCTCATAGACACTTGCTGCCTTGGTGAATTCCTTTATCGATATTTCCTTGTATTCCTTATCGTTCATAAGTCTTATATCTCCATGAATTCATCGATCGCCTTAAGGACCGGTTCAGCATACTTTCTCTCGCCGAACAGCCACTGTTCATGCTGCATATCGAACTCCCTGATGTCAGGATCACGGAAGTATTTGAGATATCTCTTCAGGTACTTCTCACCCATCTTTTTCGCATAGATGAAATGAGCTGTTGTACCTTCAACATGTATATCGTCTTTTAAGTGAGTCAGAAGATCTGTGTAGTATTCGTTCTTTATCGATCTGACATCGAACTTCGAGAACGCTTCGATGAAAGAATTCGCGACCTCATCGCTCATCTCGAAAGAATCCATCATCATCTTCTTTGTCTTCTGCTTTTTCTTCTCGCTCCTGGTTACGCCTGTAAGCAGAGGAGTTACTAAAGCCGCCTGCAGTTTTGCTGCAACAACGCCGCTCTGGTCGAGATCGGAGCTTCCGAATATACCATGGTCAACGTGAACCTTCTCACGCATTATGAGCTGTCCGACAAATGTCCCTCCAAGAGAAGAACCGAGCGCTCCGTCGATCCTGCCGCCGAAGTTATCGATGATGTATTTTTCTATCTTCTCAGTGACTGTGATCATATCGGGAAAGATGAGATCACTTCCGTCAAAACCGTCGTAGTTGACGCAGATCAGATGATACTTCTCTTTAAGATCATCTATGACGTTTAAGAAATTAGACTGCCAGTCACAGCATGTTCCCGGAAGGAGCATTAATGTTTTACCGGACCTGTTGCCCATTTCATCAAAAGTCATCCGAATATACCTCTCTTCTCATAATTCTCAGAATTAACCGCAATGAGTTTATATCCCATCTCATCAAGAGCATCCTTTATAACGTTCCCGTCAACCTTATCTTCCGTTACAAAAGAGCACTCGCCCTTTCTATGTGAGCTCTTTACTTTCGAAGCGTTCGGGAAAGCTTTGCGCACTATGTCATTAACATGTGACTCGCACATTCCGCACATCATCCCATCGATTTTTAGAGTTGTCTTAACCATAATTACTCCCTGTTCTTAAGTATTTCCGCAGGCTTGATCTTTTTGACCCTGCCTGTAAGCACGAGGTTGATCGCCAGATAAAGAGCTATTATCACTGCAAAGATAGCCACATACATTACAGGAGAGAAATCTGCAGATACGCCTACTCCGACATTGCTCACAAGATATCTCGGATAGATATAATCCAATATCAATTTGCAAAGCGGAATAGATATCAATGCACCGATCACTACAATGTAGAAATTGCCGTCCAGATACATCTTCCTTACTTCCCTGTTCCTGAATCCGAAAACCTTTACAAGTGAGATGTTGAATGCCGACCTGTCGATCATCATCTTCACCATGAGATACATAACAACAAGGAATATAACTGCAGATGCAACTGACATAGTAATTACCATCGGTCTCATCATCTCGACATAAACACCCGAGGATCTCTCTATCTCTTTCTTGGATACGGTTGAATAAAGTCTGCCGGCATCGATATCCAGTTCATGATCAGAGAATACGACATTGAAGTAATCATCATCTTCTCCGAACATATCTCTTACTCTGTCAATATCCATGAACACAAACATCGAAGCAGTATAATCGCAGATCCCGGCTACTCTGAAAGCATATAATCTCTCACCCTTTTCATCACTCAAAGTGAACACATCACCTACACAGAGATCATATTTGGTCGCAACAGCAGTACTCAGGATGATATCTGAATCATTATCCGGGAGTTTTCCGGTATCGAAGAACGGATTATCCTCCGTAATTCCCAGCAAGGTAACATCAAAAGAATATCCGTATATTTCTTTCTTGAATCCTTCAGCCACTGCTTCATATCCGCCTTCCGGGACTTCTTCCGTAGGATACTTGTAGTTATACATGTATTCATAACGTGTCAGATCTATATAACTTTTCTTAACATTCTCACAATATACGCTTGTATTAAGGGCAAGCAGCGCGACGAGCAGGCTCATGAACAATCCTAATATAACCGTAAGGCCGGCTCTGATCTCACGAAGGAGCTGTCTTAACCTGAACATTGGAATGAACTTCATGTTTTTGATATTAAGTGCTTTACCGCGGACTGCTTTCTGTTCATTATGAAGCAGTGACAGAGGAGTCCTTACAAGCCTGTTTCTTATTACCAGAACATTTACAATAAAAGCTGTCAAAGGCGGAATAGCAAGGCCATAGATGAGAATAAACGGCTTTACCAGTATGTTCATCTTGGGCATAGAGTAATAGCCGAGCGTGTCCTGAAGCTGCGCGGGAATGCCGGCGGGCGTAAAGACAGCTATCAAGGTTCCGATAATGCCTGAAACAAAAGTAACAATAACAGGAACAGCAACATAGCTCAGCGTCAGTATTCTTCTCTTGAGGCCCATTGAATAAAGTGCTCCGATAACAGAGCTGTCCTGATCGATCGTATGAACTATGAATACTGAAATAACATAGGCGAAAAGCATTACCAGCAGAATGCCGAAGATAATACTGGCCGTATAATTAATCTGAACATCGTCTGCAGCAGAATCGATCCTCGGATTGTCTTTACTGTTCACAAACAAACGCAGATTAGATAAATCAACATCGAACACTTCATCAATAAGATCATTGGCTTCATCGGAGAACTCTTTAACACCGTCAGCTAGTTCTCTTGCGCCGTCGGCAAGTTCAGCGGCTCCGTCCTTAATATCGGCAGATCCTTCATACAATTCATTGATACCGTCAGCGAATTCATCCGCACCGTTTTTAAGATCTGTTGTTCCGTTATGAAGCTCTGCTGCACCGTTCCTTAATGCCGAACTGTTTGAATTAAGTTCAACGATACCTGTATATAACTCGTTTATCCCAGCTTGCAGACTCGAGGTTCCTGCGTTAACACTTTCTATACCTGCTTTGATCATGCCATATCCTGCATTCAAGCCTGACACGGGTGCCTGCAGGCCGGCTGCCAGCGCTGCCATATATGGTTCATCGCTTTGCGCCATTGCATCAATACTTGCAGAAAACTCGTTCATGCCAACAGCTAAATCATCTGCTCCGGCAGCAAGATCGGTTGTCCCGCTTGTTAGGGCCCCTGCCCCTTTAGCCAGTTCAGACGCTCCTGCCTGAATCTGACCGACACCTGCGGTATATCCGTTGATGCCTTTTTCGAGAACGCCGGCACCTTCGTCCAAAGCATTGATTCCATTAGTAAGGTCCGGAACAGCATCTTGCAGTTCTGTCATGCCATCATGGAATTCATTGATGCCGTCGCTAAGCTCGTCTGCTCCATCCGCAAGGTCTTCAGCGCCTTCCTTAAGATCGTTAATCCCTTCAAGGAGCTCGTCCTTTCGCGATGTCAGCCTTTCCCAGTAATCTCTGAAGTATTCATCATCTACATCTTCGACATCAAAAGTGTTTTCTTCAAGTAGATTTTTGAGCTCATTCTCGCTCATTGCGCCGTTAAGCAGATAAGCATAATAATACTCTTCAGATGAGAGTGAACACCCTGTGCTGTAGAGTTCATCATATGCTTCAGATGTTAAAAATATCAATCCGAAATACCTGCTGTCAACAACAGTATCCGAGAGTTTCTTGATCACTGTATTGTAATCCGGTGTAGCTCCGATTCCTGTTATGGTAAATTCCTTATCTCCGATCTGTATTTTGTCTCCGACATTGACATTATTAACTTCCGAATAACGTCTCTCTATCACCGCTTCGTTATCATTAGACGGAAGTTTACCGTCGATCAGTGATATCTTGTTGATGTTCTCCCTGACCTTGAATGCTCTTAACACCTGATCATCATTGAGGGCATAATCAACAAAAAACATCTTTTCGATTGATACGCCTTTATCGGTAATCTTTGCCAGCTCATCATCTCTGAGAGGAACAAACACCGAGAATTCACCGTCTTCACAACAAAGCTCCAGATCGGCTTTTTTCGTACCATCGATTATGGTATCAGCCGCCGCCATAAGGCTTATGACGATAAACAGCGAGAAGATTATCAGCAACGACAATGCTATGTATCTGGCAAAGCCTGACTTAAGATCGCGAAGTGCTCTCTTAAACAATATCCATCCCATATCAGAGATCCTCCAGTTCTGACGCGGGGATCTTATGCTCATTCAGATAGTCTTTATAAATCTCGCCGTCCTTAAGATAAATGACGTGATTGACCATATTCTTTATGGAGTTATTGTGCGTAACGATAAGCATCGTTGTTCCATACTGCTTATTTATCTTCTCAAGAAGAACAAGGATATCTCTTGAAGTCTTCGAATCTAATGCACCTGTAGGCTCATCACAAAGCAAGACCTTAGGATTCTTTACTAGTGCTCTTGCTATTGCACAACGCTGCTGCTGACCGCCGGACAGCTGTGAAGGGAATTTGTATTGATGCTCAGTAAGACCAAGCACATCAACAAGCTCATCGATATTAAGAGGATCCTTCGTCAGGTATTCGCATACCTGGATGTTCTCTCTTACCGTGAGGTTAGGAACAAGATTATAGAACTGAAATATGAAACCGAGATTATCTCTTCTGTAATCAGAAAGCTTCTCGCCCTTTAAACGTTCAACCAGAGTTCCTGCTACAGATACACTACCTGAGTCAATATCATCAAGTCCGCCAATACAGTTTAGAAGTGTTGATTTGCCCGAGCCAGAAGTGCCCTGAATAACACACATCTCACCCTTCTCGATCTGAATGCTTACGCCTTTTAAAACCTGGACAAAGCTGCCGCCTTCGCCATAAGACTTTTTAAGGTCCCTCGTTTCAATATACATAGAATAACCCTCTGTTGTTTTTTCTTGTTTAATGTTAGTCCTTGCTAACTTAAAGGGTGTATCTATGTTTTTAACAATGATTTTCGGCCATAAAAGGGCATCTATGGGCATTTAGTTAGGTAAAGCTAATATTTATTAGCATTAAATAAAATAATTGTTAGAAATCATTGCCAGTCTTTTTAAGATACAAGGCTTTTCCGTGTTTCAGACCCAGTACATAATCGCAGCTCTCAGATATAAGCTCCGGATCATGAGTAGATACAATTACTGTTGTTCCCATCTCTGTCAACTGTTTGAGCAATTCAGCCACTTTCTCCATATGTAAGAAATCAAGTCCTGATGTCGGCTCATCGAAAAGCATTATCTTTGCATCCGATGCTATTGCAGAAGCTATAGCCACACGCTGCTTTTGGCCGCCTGACAAGGCCATCGGATGTGTCTGCTTATAATCACCCAGTCCCAGGCTGTTTAATATCTCATCACAGCGCTTCTCATCCTTCTCTTTCATGGAAAGCATAACTTCTGATTCAACGCTGTCTGTAAACAACTGATGGTTAACATCCTGCATCACCATGTAGCAGATCTTGATCCTCTGTCTGCCTTTATAATTAGTGCCGTCGACAGTTATAGTTCCTTTACAGTCACCTTCAAGCCCGCAAAGGCATCTTAAGAAGGTCGACTTACCGGTACCGTTAGGCCCGACAAGACCGATTATCTTGCTCTTAGGGAGATTAAGTTTGGAAATATTCAGGTTAAGACTGTCGCCGTCTGTTTCTTTGAAACGCCTCTTAAATAGCAGATATGGGTGCTTTGTATAACTGAAGAAGAAACCTTCTAATTCAATCGGATCACTTATCTCGCAAAAGCTTGATTCTGATTCTCCTCTAAATGCCTTTAAAAGCTCTTCTTCCAGCACTACAGGTCGAAGTTTATAAGATTTGACATCTTCTTCACTGAGGGCTTCAAATTCCTCTCCGGTCCATTCCTTTGCGATCTTACCCTGCTCGATATAAAGTACACGGTCAACGGAATCCTTCAGATACCATAGTCTGTGCTCGGAGATAACTATGGTCTTTCCCTGTCTTTTCCATTCGTTGATTATGCCGCGCAGCAATTCAATGGAATCGAAGTCCAGATTTGATGACGGCTCGTCCAGAAGTATGATATCCGGTAAAAGCGCAGCGACAGATGCACAGGCGATCCTCTGCTTTTGCCCACCTGATAGGTCAAAAATGTTTCTTCCGAGGATCTCATCCAGATTCATCTCTGCCACGACATCATTTAACCTGGCTTTTATCTCTTTAGGCTCAAGGCCGATATTCTCAGGACCGAATGCAATCTCTCCGTCGGTATCGACAGAGAAGAACTGGCTTCTCGGATTCTGAAACACCGTCCCTACTGTGCCTGCAAGCTCATGCAGTTCGACCTTTTTAACATCCCGTCCGGCTACGGTCACCTGTCCTTCAAGATCTCCCGAGTAGTAGTGTGGAATCAGTCCGTTGATAAGCCTTATGATCGAAGTCTTACCTGATCCTGAAGCTCCGCAAAGCAGGACTGTTTGGCCCTTTTCAATATTTAGGTTCACATTAACAAGGGATCCGTCTGAAGATCCCTTGTATTGGAAGTTAACATTTTCGAGCTCGATGATACTCATATGAAATACTTAAACACTATGAAGATAACTGTCGCGGCAGTCAGAAAGGTCATGAGAAGATAATCAAATACACCAAGTCTAAGTTCCACAACGCTTGAACGCTTGGTCTCTCCTCCAAGACCTCTTGTGATGGCTGCCGCAGACAGCTCTTCGCCTATGTTAACGCACGAGAAAAGGAGCGGGATCATTCTGAATTCGAACATTCTGAGGACATTACCGCCGCCGAACATGACGCCTCTCATCCTCATGGCATCGTTGATAGATGAATACTCTTCCTTGATCGTCGGAAAGAATCTCATGACTACTGCCAGAGAGACAGACAATCCGTCCGGAACATGCATTTTTTGCATGCAGGACATAAACTCGCCGATCTTGGTAGTCCTTATCACATACCAAGCGGTGATCATGGCTGGCATAAACTGAACTACTATTCCGCAGTAACCTATAAGAAGCGATGAGATTATGCCTTCAGACTTCTCTGACAGAATAAAGAAAGCCAGAACAAAAGCTATTGTATATGCCAGGAAAAAGCGCAGCGCGGACGCATATTTCTTCTCGGTAACAAGAAGAATTATCGGTATCAGAGTGATGGTCAGTCTAATAGCCCACAGGAGCGGCGTTGTCGCGCTCATCATGGCGACGAGCGACACGACAAATATCATGAACAGCTTTGTGCGGGGATCGAGCTTCATCTTTATACGATTCCGGCCTTCTCGAAATGCTTCTTAACTACAGCCTTGCCGATGACCGCGCCTATGCATCCGAAGACAAATGCCAAAACTACGAGGATGGCGATCGTCTTTACATTGATAGCGGCAAAGAGGTTGTTGACGTATTCTGCCGAATAACCGCCGTCAATAAGATCCTGACGGTAAGAATCAGCTGTTACGAGGATCGGGAAATAGTTTGCGCAGATCCAGAGATTGAAAACACCGAAGCTGAGCACTGTTTTCTTGGCGCTCTTATACTTGCCCGATTTAGCGATAAAGTCTGCAATGAGGCCCGAGATAATGATGAGCGGTGCTCCGAGATAGCCCATGCCACCGACGAACATGATGATCGCCATGAGCACTGACACGATCGTGATCATTCCGAACTTCTCTACCTTGGTATAGAAAAGCATCATCGGGATGGCGCTCGCCAAAGGAAGTATGACTACATACGCTGCAACGATATAGGGATGAATATATCCGAGCATTCCGAACGCGAATTCCACAGCGAAAAGGATCGCCGCAAAGATACCGATAGTAATAAAGTCTTTTGCTTTAAGTTTGTTGCTTTTGTTTTCCATTTCTATTCTCCTGTTTATGATATCTTCCAGCTCACAGCCTGTTTTCTGCCTGATACGAAGTTCCTGTAAATACCTTCTTCATTCATCAGTTCTTCGTGCCTGCCCTTTTGAACGATATGTCCTTTATCGACAACGATGATCTGGTCAGCATTCCTTACAGTCTTTAACCTGTGAGCTATCATGATGATCGTCTTCTCTTTGGTCAGGTTCTCGATAGCTTCCGTAAGTTCCTTCTCATTTTCCGGATCGACATTGGCCGTGGCCTCATCCAGGATAATGATCGGAGAATCCTTCATGATCGCTCTTGCGATAGCGATCCTCTGCTTCTCACCGCCTGAAAGTGATGCGCCGCCCTCTCCTACAAGAGTCTCGTATCCGTTGGGAAGCGCCATTATGAAGTCATGGCAGGAGGCCTTTTTCGCTGCCGCGATAACGTCTTCCATAGGTGCATCCGGCCTTCCGAATCTGATATTGTTTGCGATCGTATCTTCGAAGAGATATACACGCTGGAATACGAAGCTGAAATTCTCCATCAGCGAATCGAAGCTGTAATCTCTTACGTCTCGCCCGCCAAGCGTGACCTTGCCTTCCTGAACGTCCCAGAATCTTGCGATAAGGGATGTGATGGTTGTCTTACCGCCGCCCGAAGGTCCTACGATAGCAGTAGTCGTGTTCTCCTTGATATCGAGAGTGACGTTATCGATGATCTTCCTGTTCTCATAAGCAAAGCTAACGTTCTCCAGACGGATGTCTCTGTTGGCAGGCTTAATGTCTTCTCCGTCGATATCCATCTGCGGAAGGTCAGTGATCTCATTAGCAAGATCTACACCCTTACCGATGATCTTAAGGAGCGCAGTATAAATGCCTGCAGCATCAAGGGCTTCGAAAACCATGAATGAGCACATGAGCATCGTGATCGCATATTCGAGCGCCATTGAACCTGTCAGATAGAAGTAAACAGATGCGCCTGCGATTACTACTCCGGTAAGCTTGCTGATAAGCATCTGCACGCCGACAGCAGGGATTGCCGCAAGCTCCGCTGTTATGTCAGCCTTGACCTTACGATCGATCGCCTTGGAAACTCTAGATGAATTAAGAGAAACAATGTTGTAATTACGTATCTCGGCAATACCCTGGATATATTCGAGGATTACACCTACGATGTCTCTGTCTGATTCGAGCTTTTCGTCTGCCACTTTAGCGACTTTGTAATTTGTTACCTTGTTCCAGAAGAAGAATATGATTATTCCTACAACTGATATAACGCCTATTCTCCAATCGAAGAAGAACATGCCCAGGCCGATTACGATCGTAGTAATACTTCCCTGCAAAACCATCATGATAGCTCTCGTAGCAATATCACCTACCTGCTCCATCGTGTTTGTCGTAACAGAAGTGATATGGCCAAGGCTCGTATCATTAAAGTATCCCATCGGCAGATATCTTAAGTGCTCTGCGATCTGAATTCTCTTGCTCGCACATGTATCATATCCGCCTTCAGTCTGAAGCATGTATGAAAATCTGTTGATGATCATCTTGCCTACAGTGCTCATAAGCATGAGGGCAATAACGATCAATAACGACTTGGTATTGATGTCCTGTTTTATAATTGCGTTGAAAGCAAAGAATGCAGCGGGGATCTTCATCGCGCCGAAAATTGCTTCGAAAACGCCAAGCACTACGGCAGTATATAGTTTTCTCCTGTTCTTCTGATCACAAAAATCGAAGAACTTTTTAATCATCTCAACCATTGAAGGCCTCCTTTCCGCTTATGGCACCTACTGCATCCGCATTATCTTTTGCCATACTGTGAGCAGCCCACATTTTGCTGTACAGCGCGCAGCTGACAAGGAGTTCTTCATGTGTACCGGAAGCTTCCAGATTACCCTGGTTGATAACAAAGATCTTATCTGCATCAACAATTGTTGAAAGACGGTGCGCAATGACGATAAGCGTCTTGCCTTTTACGAGTTTAGCAACACTCGATTGGACAAGAGCTTCATTCTCAGGATCTGTATAGGCGGTTGCCTCGTCGAGAATAACTACAGGTGCGTTCTTAAGCATTGCTCTTGCTATGCATATTCTCTGGCGCTCACCGCCCGATAAATGTCCGCCTGCGCCGCCGACTATTGTGTCGTAGCCATTTTCGAGCCCTAAGATGAATTCATGACAGCCGCACTTCATCGCAGCATCAATTACTTCTTCATCAGTAGCACCCTTTTTGCCGAGTCTGATATTCTCTTTGATCGACAGGTCGAAAAGATAGTTATCCTGCGCAACATAAGCTATCTGGCTCATATAGTAATCAAGAGGCATATCTTTAATGTTTACACCGCCGAAAGTGATCTCACCTTCATTGGGATCCCACAAAGAATCGATGAGTCTGGCGACCGTACTCTTGCCTGAACCCGAAGGACCTACAATGGCACTTACTTCGCCCTGCTTGATCTCCATGTTTATGCCGTGCAGGACTTCTGTATCCTTATATTTGAACTTGATGTTGCTGAGCTTGATATCAGATCCTGAAGGCTCTTTTGTAAGGTTTTCAGGTCTCTTCATATCCTCTCTTTCGAGGATCTCAGTAACTTCACCAAAGATGGTCTTTATCTTTAAGAAATCATCTGTATATGAGAACGCAACGATCAAAGGCGTGATAAGACCTGCAGACAGAATAACACTCATTACAAACTTGTCTGGCGTAAGGCTTCCGTTATTTACAAGTAGCAGACCTACAGGCAGAACACCGAGGAAAGTAGCAGGCATAAATGACATGAATCCGGTCTGCCACCAGATGCACCTTCTCATCCAGCCGATAAAACAGTCAGCGCCTTCCCTGGCTGCAGTTACGAACTTATCGTAAGAGGTCTTCGATTTTCCGAAAGCCTTTATTACTTCGATTCCGTTGATGTATTCTACCGCAGTATCGTTAAGAGCTTTTGTCTTTTGGACTGAGACCTCATAGCCGCCTCTGCTCTTTAAAAGCATGCCGACAGCCATAAATCCGCCGATAACGACAGAGATGAGATTAGCAAGGCCCATTCTCCAGTCAACAGTAAGCAGATAAACGAATATTATTATCGGAAGAATGATATTTGCAGAAAACTCCGGAATGATATGGGCAAGTGTAGTCTCCATGGAATCTACACGCTCAACGATTATGTTTTTATATGCACCGCTGTTATCAGCAAGCACCGAACCTAAAGGGATCGTTGAAAGCTTCTCGCAAAGCTGTCTTCTGACACTTCCCAAGACATTAAATGTGCCCATATGGGAAAGAGAAGTAGATATTGAATGCAGAGTGAGTCTTAATACCCAACAGCCTGCCATGAGCAATACTTTCTGCAAATAGTATTGCCATTCCCTGTTATCGTTTAATAATTGAACTACAATATCGGACATTATCAAATACGGCGCAAACGATAAAGCAACACCGAATATTGCGAGCACCACACTCCATCCGAAATACGTGATCTTCCTGCCTGCAAACTCAAAGATCCAGGACAGTGTACTTTTCTTCTTCACTTAACACCCCCACGGAAAATTTTTCAAAAGTTAGCCGAAACTAACATTCGCAGAACATCATAGTTAGTTTTGACTAACATGTCAACACAAATTATTTTGATATTCGTCAGTTCCTTGTGATAATTGACGTTTTTGGCAATTTCCCCTTGCAATTTCTCCAATCAAACATATAATGTTAGCCGAGACTAATTAGGCTTGCCTAACTTGTGTAAGTTTTATTTATCTTTATAGGATGGTGTAAGAAATGATGCCTATTGTAGTAGCCGACAGCGGCGAAGAAATGATCGTAAGGAAGGTAGGCGGCAGCCCTGAAGTTAAGCTTCATTTGGAAAACCTCGGTATAGTCCCGGGCGGCCTTGTTACCCTGATCACTGTCAACGACGGCAACGTCATTCTCAAAGTTAAGGAATCCCGCATCGCTCTTAATAAAGATATGGCCATGAAGATCATGGTCTGATGAAGTTTATTAAATAAACAGGAGGAATATATGAAGACACTTAAGGAAGTGAAGGTTGGACAGACCGTTAAGGTCGTTAAGCTCCACGGCGAAGGCGCAGTAAAGCGCAGGATCATGGACATGGGAATCACCAAAGGCGTTGAGATCTATGTCCGCAAGGTTGCTCCTCTGGGTGACCCCGTCGAAGTTACTGTTAGAGGTTATGAATTATCTCTTCGTAAGAACGACGCTCAAATGATTGAAGTCGAAGGCGAGTAAAAATACATTTGCTCGCTAAAGTCCTCCGCGCTTCGCTTGTGCGGAAGTCGCTCGCAAACGTATTTTTACTCTTACAGAACAATTAACCTGAACTAAATGGAGGAATTAATAATAAATGGCTAATCAGGAAATCAAGATCGCATTAGCGGGTAACCCGAACAGCGGTAAGACAACGCTCTTTAACGCTCTTACGGGTTCCAATCAGTTCGTCGGTAACTGGCCGGGCGTAACTGTCGAGAAGAAGGAAGGTAAGCTCAAAAAGCATGACGGCGTAACCGTTACTGACCTTCCTGGTATCTATTCCCTCTCCCCTTATACATTGGAGGAAGTCGTAGCACGTAATTATCTCATCGATGAGAATCCTGACGTCATCCTCAACATCGTAGACGGTACAAACTTAGAGCGTAACCTCTACCTCACAACACAGCTTACGGAATTAGGTATCCCTGTCGTTATGGCAGTTAACATGATGGATATCGTAAATAAGAAAGGTGACAAGATCGACCTCGACATGCTATCCAAGCAGATGGGCTGTAAGGCAGTCGCTATCTCCGCTCTTAAAGGCACCGGAATCATGGAAGCAGCTGAGGAAGCTATCAAGGCTGCAAACGGAACAAAGACTGTTCCTCCCCATTCTTTCTCAGGCCCTGTTGAGCACGCTTTGGCTCACATTGAAGAGGCTTGCCTCCACGAGATGAATCCCGATAAGCAGAGATGGTATGCAATCAAGATCTTCGAGAGAGATGAGAAAGTAATCGAGAAGCTCGGACTTTCAAAAGACAAGCTCGATCACATCGAGAACGACATCAAATCAGCCGAGACAGAGCTCGATGACGATGCGGAGTCCATCATCACAAACGAGCGTTATGTTTATATCGCTTCCATCATCAAGAGCTGCTACAAGAAACAGTCCAAGGCTAAGCTCTCAACATCTGATAAGATCGACAAGATCGTTACAAACCGTATCCTTGGTCTTCCTATTTTCGCGCTCATCATGTGGCTCGTTTATCTCATAGCAATGACCACATTCGGTGCAAATATGACTGACTGGACTAACGACAACCTCTTCGGCGACGGCTTCTTCCTTTTCGGAATCGGCCAGAAGCAGTACGACGAGGATGTCGATAACTGGGCAGGCGAAGCAGTATTCGTTGACGGCGTTAAGGCTGTTATCGACGAGGCTGTCAAGAATGACGTAACAGGTGCAGAGAACCTCCAGGCTGACTTCGAAGATGCTGATTTCGGTGCTTTCGAAGAAGACTACGGATTCTATGCCGACGAGCTCATGGATAAGGGCTACGACATCGAGACTCCTCTCGTTGAATCCGGCGCTCTCGAAGACGGTGAGTTCACCGCTCCGGGAATGGATGAGACAGAAGGCGCGGTATTTGTTAAGAGTATTCCTGATGCAGTTTCAGGTCTTCTCGAAAAGGCCGGCGCCAACGAGTTCGTAACAGGACTTGTCGTAGACGGAATCGTAGGCGGTGTAGGAGCAGTCCTGGGCTTTGTTCCCCAGATGCTCGTACTATTCTTACTCCTCGCATTCCTTGAGTCCTGCGGTTATATGGCGCGTGTAGCATTCGTATTAGACCGTATCTTCAGAAGATTCGGTCTTTCCGGCAAGTCATTCATCCCTATGCTCGTATCCTCAGGATGCGGCGTTCCGGGCATCATGGCATCACGTACGATCGAGAATCAGCGTGACCGCAGAATGACCATCATGACAACAACATTCATCCCCTGCGGCGCTAAGCTCCCTATCATCGCGCTTATCACTGCAGCATTGTTCCGTCACTCACTCTGGAGCGGCTCATGGGTAGCACCTTCCGCATACTTCATCGGAGTTGCAGCAGTTGTTATCTCAGGTATTCTCCTTAAGAAAACAAAGCCTTTCGCAGGCGATCCCGCTCCGTTCGTCATGGAGCTCCCTGCTTACCACTGGCCTACAATCGGCAACCTCTTGAGATCAATGTGGGAGCGCGGATGGTCTTTCATTAAGAAGGCTGGAACAGTAATCCTCATCTCCTCTATCGCTATCTGGCTTGGCTCAGTATTCGGCAATACAGGATCAGGATTCGGCTTCGATCCTGACATGGAGCTCGAAGCATCCGTCCTCGGTATGATCGGTAATGCAATTATGTGGATCTTCGCTCCTCTGGGCTTCGGCAACATCAAGGCGACAATCGCTACAGTAATGGGTCTCGTTGCCAAAGAAGAAGTTGTCGGCGTATTCGGTGTCCTTGACTTCGAAGGCCTTACACAGCTCTCAGGCTTTGCGTTCCTTATCTTCAACCTCCTCTGCGCTCCCTGCTTCGCTGCTATCGGCGCTATCAAGAGAGAGATGAACAACGCAAAGTGGACATGGTTCGCAATCGGCTATCAGTGTGTATTCGCTTATGCGATCGCACTCATCGTATATCAGTTCGGTCTCCTGTTCACAGGTGCCGCAAACGTTATCGGTCTGATCGCTGCTCTCATCGTCCTTGCAGGTCTTATCTACCTCCTTGTAAGACCTGCCAAGAAAGATTTAAAGGTAAAGGTCTGATACTATGATCGACTGGCTTGCCGCAAACTGGGTAAACATACTGGTCATAGCACTTGTTGCTGCCGCCATATTCTTTGCCGCGCGCAGTCTTATAAAGGACAAAAAGGCCGGAAAGAGCTCTTGCGGCTGCAACTGCTCCCACTGCGCGATGGCCGGCAAGTGCCACAGTCAGCATAAATAAAGTTAAGTATTCATATGCCATAAAATGAATTGGGGCTGCCTCTTTATTAGAGACAGCCCCCTCTCTTTTTCGAGCCGTTTGACAATATCAATTAACACACAATTCCCATAGAAAGTAATTGTAATGATAAAGTGCTTAGCTGATAATAAATTATCAATAAAATTACGGGGAGACACCTGAATATATATGATCAAAAACGTAGTACTCGACATGGGAAATGTTCTTCTGGATTTCAATCCGGAGTTCGTCCTTAATACCTTCTGTTCTTCCGATGAAGAGAAAGAGATAATCAACAAAGAGCTCTTCAACGGACCTGAGTGGAGGCTCGGTGACAAAGGCGACATCAAGGACAAAGACAGATTCGATCTGGTTAAGTCCAGGGTGCCTGAGAAATACCACGAGGCATTGAAGAACTGCGCTGACAAATGGGGCATCTGCATGGTGCCTTTGGACGGCGCGAAAGTATTCTGCGAATGCGTAAAGCAGAATGGTTTTGGGATCTATATCCTGTCAAATGCCAGCGACCTGTTCTATGACTATTTTCCGAAGTTTATGCCGCTCAGCTTCTTTGACGGCGTATTCGTTTCATCAGACTACCTTATGCTCAAGCCCGATGTTGAGATCTATAAGACTTTCCTTGATAAGTATGAGCTCAATGCTGATGAATGTCTTTTCGTTGATGACAGAGAAGACAATATCGAAGGCGCTCAAAAAGCTGGTATGAACACCTTCCGGTTCAAGGGTGATTATGAGAGCGTATTAAAGCACCTCCTGAAGAATTGAGTATTTGCTAAAACCGCAATTAAAGATCCGCCGGGAAAGCTCCCGACGGATCTTACTATTATTCCTATTATCTGTTTGTGTATCTGATCTACTCTTCAGTAGTATCTTCAGGGATCGTATCATCGATCTCTTCTTCAGGCTCTGTTGCCTCTACATCTAATGTGGATTCTGTTTCTTCTACAACAGGCATCATATCAGGATCAGCAAAGCACACAGTAACGCCGATCGTCCAATAAGGAATGTCTTCCGGATGGATCATTCTGACTGCTGCATAGTAATTTAATGCGCCTTCACCGCACTTAAGCTGATGGCCTAAGAAGTCGCTATCTTCTACTGTTAAACCTTCAGATCCCGCAAAGATCTCGTCTACGCAATCACACAAGTTCTTATAGGCAATGTTAGCTCTTTCTTCATCGTAGATATTGATCTCAATGTCGCCGATACCGGGCCTTGTAGGATTGACATAGCTCTCTTCATAACCGAGTACGAAACAACCTGTTGTGAGCCAGTCAGTATCATCTGTCTCATAATTGGAGTAACCGATGCTGACTAAGCGGTCTCTGTCCTTAACATAATCAGCGATCTCAGATCCATACGAGAAATCAAAAGTATGCAGATTGCTGTACATTCCTGATTCCGACGGTTCTTTGCCAAGGGAATCACTGATCTTTTTGTAGATGTCTTCGCCGTAATCACCGATCTTAGGCTCTGAGGTGATCAATCCGTCAACGAGCTTCTTCATCTGGGCTTTATCATTGACGTCGATAAAGTAGTACAGGCCCTCCCAATATGCGGGATCATCCCAAAAGTACGTCTCTTCAGAATCTTCATCCTGAACAACTTCATCGGAATCTTTCCTCGAATCTCTTGAACCCTTGTCGGAATCCTTCTTGTTGCATGCGCTAAACCCAACCAGCATAGATCCGGCCAGAATGATGCTAATGAACTTCTTCATGTGAAAGTCCTCCTTAATCTATCCTTATTGCTTTAGTGAGCCACCGCTTCCGACGGTATCCGGCTCTCCCTTAACCAATTCGATTGTATTAAATATCAGTCATTTTTGTCAATATTCTGTGATTGTACAGAATTACCAAACAGAAATACGCCTTTTATTTCTTTATCGCACTAAAATGTCAAATGGCACTCTATATTCATCAATTAGCCCCTTCGGATAACCCGAAGCCAATGCCAATGTGATAATATAAATAAATACAACATTACGGATGTGGGGGAAAATGGAAAAGATCGCGCAGTTCTTATACGCACTGTATTTTTACGGCTCACCGGTCGTTAATACTATAAGTCTTATACTCGGCGTCATAATCGTTTACAAGAAAGATACTCTGACAAAGCTTCTTGGATTATGGATCGTATCAGGCGGTCTCAACTATTTCATTGGCAGTATCATCCCCCTTGCAGCCACCCGTGTCAGTCCGCAGGCATACAACAATCTTTCCATGGCATCTTCAATTCTTCAGGCAATGCTGTCTCTTGCAGCGTTAGCATCTGTCTTCCTCTATGCCAAATTCCGTTATAAAGCAAAAGGCTTTATTCCGCTCATTCTCATTCAGTTGTTATCCATACCTTTGCTCCTGCTCGTGAGTTTACTGGGCAACAAGTATTTAGTTAAAGACTTTGCATCGCTTTACAATTTTTCACTTATCAGAACTATTCTTTCATCAGTCATCAGCATAGTTTTATTAGCGATCATAATGATGGCTTACTATAAGCACAGGGATAAAGAACCGGACATTCCCAAGATGTGGTATGTCCTGTGCTTCCAGATCGGGTTTACCGCATGCTGCATAATCCTTTATATCGTTCTGATCATCATCGGTCATGAAATCTTTAAAGGACGGGATATAGTCGATTTCATCGAGCTCATCTTAAATCTTCTGTGGATATTCGTAATGCCTGCAGCAGCCGTTTATATTTTAAGAAACGGTAAAAACAAAAAAGCCGGTACTAAAGGCGGAGGCAAAAAATGGCGATAATTAAAAGTCACGTCTGCAATATGTGCGGCGGCCTTCTGGATATTGACCTTGACCGCCAGATGTATATCTGCCCTTTCTGCGGAGTCTCTTTTGACTACGAATATTTCCGTGAAGACAATGTTTTGGAGATAGCGAATAAGTCTCTGAACAGAAGTGAATTCGGCGCAGCCAAGGATGCTTTTGATTTTATTCTTCAGAAGGATCCTCATGATTTCCAGGCACTTCGCGGACTGATATTGTGCCGCTGCAAGTGGAGAAATCTTCTTCCTATGATGACTTATAACCAAGTTCATCTTAGAGAAGATGATCCTTGCCTTGTCTCTGCCATCGAGAACTGCCATCCTGAGAAAAAGGAATATTTCGAGAAGATCAGAGATGCTGTCGTTCTCTTAAAAGAATTCAGACATAAGAGAACCGAACTGCAAAAGCTCGAAGATTCCAAGAGCGCTTCCGAACAGCAGCTCGAAAGGCTTCGTCTCGCTAAATTGATCAATCACAGCCGCTTTACTACGGCAATGTCGGATTTCTTCAATGACCTGTTTTCTGACTACCCTAAAGCCGCAGAACTGGTGGTGTTCATAGCACTTCTGATCCTGTTCGGAATCGGATATGCGACCTGGGCATTGGGCTGGATGGTCCTGGCGATAGCAGTAACGCTGGTCGTTATTACGATCGTCATATATAACGTCGATAAATCAATAAAAAACAAGGCTCTCGATGCCGCTATGGTGCCGTTAACTGCAAAGATCGAAAAGCTCAATGACGAGATAAAGGAAAACCGTGCAGAGAGCGCAAAGATGCTGTTCCGCTATGAGACTATGACCAAGGAAATCGTTAAAAACGAAGCCAGAACGGTCGGCGGAAATAAATCTGAAGAAAGCGATGAGGATGAAGAAGAATGATCATTCGCAAGTTCGAAGATAAAGACCTCCCTGCCATGATTGCTATCTGGAACGAGATAGTTGAAGAAGGCATCGCATTCCCTCAGGAAGAGCCATTAACCTCCGAGACAGGGAAAGCATTCTTTGAATCACAGAGCTATACAGGTGTCGCAGATGACGACGGCAAGATCGTCGGTCTTTACATCCTCCACCCTAACAATGTCGGAAGATGCGGTCATATCTGCAACGCAAGCTATGCGGTAGATTCAAAGTTGCGCGGCCTGCACATCGGCGAGAAACTCGTTCTCGACTGCATGGAGCAAGGAGCAAAGCTCGGTTATAAAGTCCTGCAGTTTAACGCTGTCGTAGAAAGCAATACCCATGCCCGTCACCTTTATGAACGTCTTGGCTTTAAGCAGCTCGGCACGATACCCGGAGGCTTTAGGATGAAGGACGGCCATTACGAGAACATCTGTCCTTACTATCACACTTTATAAAAGCAGATAATTATTTAAATAAGAAAACACCGTACTCTTAATGAGTTACGGTGTTTTTGTTATAATGCAAGAGTTAACTTTTTTCCAAAGGAGTATGTTATGGACAAGATTATTGCTTTCATACTCTATTTCGTCGTTGTCCTTGCCATCGGTATCTACTTCTTCTTAAAGAGTAAGGGCGGAGACGAGAAAGAGTATTTCTTAGGCGGTCGTCACATGGGTCCTTTTGTTACTGCGATGAGCGCGCAGGCATCGGACATGAGCGGCTGGCTCCTGATGGGTTTCCCCGGAGCTATCTTTGCTCTCGGTATGGGACAGGTTTGGATCGGTATCGGTCTTGCTTTAGGAACAGCGGCCAACTGGATCTTCGTAGCTACAAGGCTGCGCCGTTTCTCTAAGGCTTCAGGCGACTCCATCACTCTGCCTCAGTACCTCACAAACAGATTCGCAAGCCAGAGCCCAGTATTGAAGGTAGTTTGCGCTATCATCTTCCTGATCAGCTTCACTGTTTATGTAGCTTCCGCATTCGTTGCAGGAAAAACAGTATTCGTATCTGTAATGCCCTGGTTCGCTGATAAAACTGACCTCGCATTGCTCATTTTTGCAGTTCTGATTCTCCTCTACACATTCCTGGGCGGTTACAAGGCTGTTTGCTGGACAGACTTCTTCCAGGGTCTCATGATGCTTATCGCACTTCTTGCTGTACCGATCGTTATGGACGCTGTCGGCCACTTCGATCCTACACAGTATTCCGCATTTGCCGATAAGGGTATTTCCGCTTTCAACACAAATCCTTTTACGGCTTCATGGCAGGATATCGTAACCGGTTTAGGCTGGGGCTTGGGTTACTTCGGTATGCCTCACATCCTCGTCCGCTTCATGTCTATCAACAAGCCTTCACAGGTTAAGAAGTCCGCTGCAGTCGCTATTGTTTGGGTAATCCTCACACTCGGCGCTGCCATCATCATCGCTTACCTCGGAAGAACTTATATCACTTCTGACGGTTCAGCTCTTACTCAGAATCTTCTTAAAGTGGTAAATGATGCAGACGACCGTAAGTTGATCTTCGTTAATATCGTTTGCGATATCTTCCCCGGATTCATTGCAGGCATCCTGCTCTCCGCAATCATTGCGGCAGCAATGTCTACGGCTGACTCACAGCTCCTCGTTGCTTCTTCTGCGTTTACGAGCGATATCTATAAGCCTCTTATCCGTAAGAACAAGGCTTCAGATAAGGAAATGCTCTGGGTAGGACGTATCGTCGTTATGATCGTTGCTGTTGTTGCATTCTTCATCGCAAAGGCAGGCAATGATAACCCGGCTTCCTGGACAAACGACATCATGAACATGGTAGAGAACGCATGGGGCTTGTTCGGCGCTGCCTTCGGTCCTGTCATCATCCTCTCACTGTTCTGGAGACGCTTTAACTACAAGGGCGCTGTTGCAGGCATCATCGCAGGTGCGGTTGCGGATATCACATGGCTCCTCTGCTTCACAACAACGATCCTTCCTGCTGACAAGATCATTTACGATACAAAGGTCTACGAGATCGTTCCGGGCTTCATCTGCGGCCTCATCGTAGCTGTCCTTGTTACAGTAATTACTAAGGCACCCGGAAAAGAAGTCGAAGCTATCTACGCAAGAGCAACAGATAAATCAATCGACGACTGATCTTATCAACAACTCAAATCTTCAAGCACCTTTATCTTCGGATGAAGGTGCTTTTATTTTCCATTTGATTTTCTTAGCTTATTAAGCTAAAATACGCTTCCGGCTTTGAAACACTTATTTTATTTGGGTATATTAGGCACATGACTTTAGAAAAGGATCTGACATTTCGAAAAAAGCTTATCTCGCTGATACTGCCGATGACGCTGCAGCACTTCGTGTTCGCGCTCGTACCGGTATCAGATGCGGTAATGCTCCTCTTCCTGTCACAGGAAGCTATGACATCTGTCTCACTTGCAGCATATGTCGCTTTTGTCATGTCCTTATTCGGTTATGCGATCACAGCCGGAGGCTCTATTTTCGCGGCGCAGTATTGGGGTAAAGGCGATACCGAATCTATCGAAAAGCTCTTCGGCTACATGTTCCTTCTCCTCCTGCCTGTAATGGTCGTCTTCTTCTCAACAACCTTTTTCATGCCTGAGGCTGTAATGAGCGTCTTCACAAATGTACCCGAACTTATAGAAGGCGGAATCCCTTACTTAAGGATCGCTTCGTTCTCATATGTTTTCGGACTTCTTACCATGACTTACGAGACGCTCCTCAAGAACGTCGGTCTGGTCAAACAGTGCACGATCGCCAGCGTCGTAATGGTATTTCTCAATATCATTCTCAACGCGGTCTTTATCTTCGGTCTTTGCGGAGCTCCGGAAATGGGTATCGAAGGCGCCGCTCTTGCGACAACCATATCGAATTTCTCAGGATTTGTTATCTGCCTGTACTTCAACATCACCAAGACCAAGTTCAGGCTCAGGCTCAACAACGTCTTCCGCGTAACCATGGATCTGAGAAAGCGCTTCTCGAAGTACTCTCTCCCCTTCCTCTTAAACCAGCTCCTGTGGGGCTTCGGCTTTGCCATGATTACGATCATCTTAGGCCACGAAGGACTCGATGCAGCCTCCGCAAACAGCATTGCGGGCATCGTTAAAGACCTTGTATCCTGCCTCTGCTTTGCCATCGCCAGCGGCAGCGTTATCGTCGTCGGCAACGAGCTCGGCGCAGGCAATCTCGACAAAGCCAGGGAATACGGCGACAAGCTCTTCAAGATCACAATTATCTCAGGCATCATCTTAGGCCTTGTCGCTGCCGCTTCAGCTCCGGTCATACTGCACTTCGTACATCTTACAGAGACTGCTGAGCACTACCTGCTCATAATGCTCCTGATGTGCAGCTACTACATTCTCGGAAGGTCCATTAACTCCACCCTTATCGGAGGCATCTTTTCCGCTGGCGGAGATACCAAATTCGGCTTCATCTGCGACACAGTCACCATGTGGGGATTCATCGTCCCCGTCGGTATGCTCGCCGCATTTGTTTTTGACTGGCCCGTCATGGTCGTCTACTTCATTCTTAACCTTGACGAGATCATAAAGATCCCCGTTGTTCTTGCCCATTACAAGAAATACAAGTGGGTGAAGAACATAATTAACGAGGAAGTATAAATAAAACGCCGAAGCCATTTAGCTCCAGCGTAAAAGTTTCCCTTTGATAATAAATAAGATTGTATTCGAGCGGCCTTCCGCACAAGCGCAGCGCGGAGGACCCGGCCGCGAGAAACGATCTTATTTATCTTGCATAGTCCGTCTTTTCGAACGACTCGTAAAGTTCTTCAATATCCTTCTTGATCGAGATAAAGATGCGTCCGAGGTGCGGATCAAAGTGATGGCCAAGCTCAGTCTTAATGATGTGGAAAGCCTCATCGTAGGACATAGCATCCTTGTAATAACGTCTGCTTACAAGAGCGTCGAAAACGTCTGCCAGAGCCATTATCCTTGCTTCGAACGGGATGTTCTCGCCTCTTAATCTGTCAGGATAACCTGTGCCGTTGTACTTCTCGTGATGGTAGTGAGCTACGTTAGCAGCGACTCTTACGAATTCCTTATCGTCAACGTCTTCGAGGACCTTGCCCATGATCTCAGCGCCTGCTGCGGCGTGTTGCTTCATCTTCTCGTACTCTTCGTCTGTCAGGCCGGATGTCTTTCTCAAGATAGCGTCGTCTACGGCGATCTTACCGAGGTCGTGGAGAGGAGCAGCATTGATGACTGCGTCCCAATAATTCTCGCTCATGTTATAATCGTCAAGCTTCTTAAGGTGATTTACAAAGAGAGCAACACAGGCTGATGTTCTGTTGATGTGACCGCCTGTGGAGTTGTCACGAGATTCGATCATGGCAGCCATGCCGAGGATGGTGGACATCTGCATCGACTTAGCCTTCTTAGCTTGTCGCTCAGCTTCACGCTGCAAGGACTCACCCCTAAAGCTCATGGACTCGATCATGTTGTGCTGCTCTGTGTCGTCGTTGATCTCAACGAGATAGCCTGTGACATGGTTATTAAAGCCGAAATGGATAAAGCTCATTTCGCACATAAGGTGTCTTCTGTCGCTGGGGCTTCTGTCGTTGATAACGATCGCCTTCTTATATTTGCCGCTGGTCTGCTTGGTATCATTGGCTTCGGTAGCGTTAGTGATGACCCACTTAAGAAGATCCTTGAGGGCATAATCCTTAGCGATGATCTTAGCGTCGATTCTTACATTTCCGATCTCAGGGAAAAACTTCTCTGCTACCGTGTTGCTTCCGACATAGCGGAACTTTCTGTCAAATGCGATATAACCGTATGTACTGAGCTCGTCGATCTTCTCCTGGACACTCAGGTTAACGTCATAGATCGTCGCTCTGGTTACTACGTAGTCGAGCATAGCCGAGCAGATGAGGTAGAAGAACGGAAGCGGATCATAAATGAGATTGAAGATGCGTCTTACCAGATAGATAATGACCGCACCGACCAATGAACCGAAATATATGAGCATGAGTCTGAATGACGCATTTCTTCTGCCCAGATAAGTAAGGATCGTAAAGAATGCCACCAGCGCCAGCTCAACGGTAAGGATAATGAACTTGACATAATAAGCAGGTCCGGGTTCCTTAAGAAGTCTTGAAGGGTCACCCTCGATAAATCTCATCGCAGAATAAAAGAGCGGAACTCTTTCGGGGATCAGCGTAGTTACATAAACGCCAATATTGATAAAGATCATCGTACCCGTAAACCAGATCGGGACCTTGGAATCGGAATAGTCGATGAGGATATAGACAATAAGGAGCGGCAGGAAGAGTCCGCCGACATAAGTCAGGGAATTCGCGAGGACAGCCTCGCTCATAGTTGTGGAGCATGAGAGAACAAAATATCCGATGTTGCTGATCATGATGCATCCGGAGACCAAAATCTCAAGCGTCTTAGCACCTCGTCTCGAAAAGAGCACGAGTGCGAAAGTAGACAGCATGCTGAGCACCATCACTACAGCCAAAACTATTGAATATATACCCATGGTCACCCTAACTACAGATATTTATAAAGCACTAACCAAGATTATTTTACCTCATATTAGAAACAAAGTGTTATTATTTTTCTGAATGAAGCAAATCTTGCTGTTTTCGGAAGGCAGACAGAAAGTAGGACGGAAAATGCTTAAAGACGATGTTCTGAAGCTTTTATCAAGGGAAACCGGTTATTCCTCGGGAGAGGCCATAAGCCGTACATTAGGTGTAACGCGCGCAGCCGTAAATGCAGCGGTAAAAGCTCTCAGAGAAGACGGCTACGAGATAGAATCCTCTACAAACAAGGGTTATCTCCTGATCAGCAGCCCCGATATACTTTCGAAAGGCTCGATCACAGCCCTCCTGCCTGACGACAAAAGTGATGCTGTATATGTCTACGATTCAGTCGACTCTACAAATAACGTCCTAAAGGATCTGTCTTCCGGCGGCGCACCGACAGGTACGGTTGTCATCGCCGACTGCCAGACAGGCGGCAAAGGCAGACGCGGCAGAAGCTTTACATCGCCTTCAGGCGCAGGCATTTATCTCTCTTATCTGTTAAGACCCGGAGCAGGCTTTGATAAGATCTCAGACCTTACGAGCTGGACCGCCGTCGCCGTAGCTGATGCCATAAAGAATGCATACGGCCTCGATTCACAGATCAAGTGGGTCAACGACCTCCTCATGAACAGAAAGAAGATATGCGGGATCCTTACGGAAGTATCCGTTGAGGGCGAGAGCGGCTATATCGATACCTGCATAATCGGCATCGGCGTAAACGTTAATGAGTCTTTAAATGACTTCCCTTCTGAGATCTCGGAGATCGCGACCTCTATCTCGATAGAAAATGGCGGAAAGAAATTCTTCCGTGCCAGGCTCGCCGCAGAGATCATAAAATCCATGGACAAGCTCAGTTCTGACTGGCCGGACGAATCTTCTTATTACCTTGAGCGTTACCGCGGCATCAACGTTACTGCCGGCAGCAAGATCACAGCTTATTCTCTGATGGCAGAAAGCGGCAACGGACGCATGGGCACAGCGCTCGCCATTAACGACGACTTCTCCCTTAAGGTAGAATTCGCAGACGGCTCAGTCTCTGACCTTAAAAGCGGCGAGGTCAGCGTCAGAGGCCTTTACGGCTACACGTAGCTTTCAGACACAGATATAATCCTTGATCTGTTTAAACTTTGACTCACCGATACCGGTGACGTTCTTAATGTCATCTATCGTTTTGAACGGCGTATCCTTCCTGTAATTGATTATCGCCTTGGCAGTTACCTCCCCGATACCAGGAAGGCTCTTAAGCTCCTCTTCCGTGGCAGTATTGATATTCACCATCAGAACCGCAGTCTGATCCGGACTTCCGGATGTGCCCGGCTGGGCGCCCCAGACATATACACCGTCCTGTCTTATAATGTCACCTCCGGTAAAGCCTTGTGTTATCTCTTCCTCCGAGGGGATGTAGATCGACATGTTGCATTCTATCTGATAGACGAGATTGATATTATTCGCAGAGGCCGCTTCGGTAAGTCCTCCGGCAGCCTCGATGATCGTATTGAGCATTACTCCCTTGGGAGCTTCGTAAATGCCGGGATTATTGACCTCTCCGCAGATATAGACGCTTATAAGCTGCACAGTCTGCACTGTCGTATCAGAGACCTCCGAAGCTGAAGTGCTCACAACGCTCTCTTCGCTCACTTCTGTAGTTTCCGTGATCTGCGTAGTCTTCCTGCTCTTAAAGGCCTGAATGGAAAGCTCCCCGCTGCCTTTGAACACAAACTTATATAAGGCACTCATGATGACGATCAGAATGAATGCCAGAGGATAGATCATCTTCTTTATCCTGTTTGACGTGCTCTTCTTTACCATAAGAAAAGCATAACACCAAGCTTTGTCGGTTTTTCTCGACAAAATACGACAAAACCGACAAGGACGGACCCTGTCGGCTTTTGGTGATCTCTTTTGTATTTAAGGATTACTCTTCGTCTTCCCTGCGCTTTGTAGCCCAGAACTTCTCGATATTGTAGTTCTGACGCTCTTCCCTGCCCATTACGTGTACGACAACATCTTTGTAATCCAGGAGGATCCACTTGTCGCCGGAACGTCCTTCAATGTGGTCTGGAACGATATCAAAGTCCTTCTTGAGGACATATTCAACTTCATCAGCCAAAGACTTAATCTGAGTCGTTGAATTACCGCTTGCAAGCACGAAATAATCTGCCAAAACCGTCTTTCCTGTCAGATCGATCGTCTCAATATCAATACCCTTCTTCGAATCAAGAATATCAGTGATCTTAGCGGCTAATTCTTTGCTGTCCATTAGTTATCTCCTTAGTTTTTTCTTAATGAATTGATTATATCATAAACACGCTGTCCGATTAGCGGAGGCCCTCAGCGGACAGACTGTCACATGTTCAGCTCTTTCATCATTGCTATAGTAGCCGGGTGCTGCTCTCTGCCCTGGCTTATAAACTTGTTTTTGATCGCCCCGGCAGTCATGCGCACAGCTTCATCAAGATCTTTCTCTGCAGCTTCTCTTATCGGTCCGAGATCCATGTAGTTCCTCGAAGGCTCGATCTTATCCGCAAGATAAACGATCTTCTCAAGTACCGTCATGTTTCCTCTGCCGGTCGTGTGATAGCAGATCGCATCGAGTATCTCTTTGTCTTCAATGCCGAGTTCTTCTTTCGCGAAGGTCGCGCCGGCGGATGAATGGACGATCTTCTTATCCGTGAACAGATCGCCTGAGTATTCCTTCGCCATCTCAAGCTGCTGCTCTATGGGAAGCTCTTTCGCGCAGTCGTGCAGGGCGCCTGCGATCAAAGCCTTGTCCTTATCACAGCCATAAAGATCTGCCAGATGTGCGGACAGATAGCCCACGTTGAGAGTGTGAAGGAGCCTCTTGGCACCGAGGTACTGATACATCCATGTGGAATAGTCGAAAAACTGTTTCCGCGCTGTGTCACTTACACCTTCAAGCCTGGTGTTCTCAGTATAAAGGGCGTGCCTTTTAATGAACTCCTGAGCGGGCTTGGGGACCTGCGAAAAATCTCCGCTCGATGTGATCTCCGAAGACGAACAGCAAATGCCGTCGAGCCTGAATATCTCGACCCTTCCTCCGAGATTCCTCTTAATAGAAGATGCAGCCTTATCAACGTCAGTGTCATCACCGGGACGAACTGCCGCAAGAAGAGCCGCATATTTAAGGATCTCACCGGGCTTGTACCAGGTCTCAAACGTGCCCAGGGTATCAGAACCCATGATCCAGAAAAATTCATGGTGCTCTTCAGCCTTCTTTTTCTTGACGTCGTTTGATATCAGGAAATCCCTTATGTATTCATCTGATGTCAGCTTGGCCAGAACAACTGCGGTGTAGCTGACGCCGTCGATACCGTATTCGATATCGCTGACATAGCAATTCTTAAGTCCCAGACCTTCTACGGTCTCCTTCATCATGCAGAGACGGTACGGCGGCGGGAGCTTATTCGCATAGAGCTTAAAATTATTGCGGACAGACGGAATAACGATCACACAGTCAATGAACCCGCTCTTTAACGCGGACTTGATCATTGCTATGTGCCCGTTATGGACGGGATCAAACGATCCTCCGTAGATGCCGATCTTCATTTATCAGCCGAGTGTCCTTCCTATATCGTGACGGAAGTGCATATCCTGGAAGGAGATCTTAGCGACACCTTCGTATGCGCCATCGATAGCCTCGTCAAGTGTATCTGCCTCATCGTATACGCAGAGAACGCGTCCGCCGCTAGTAACGAGCTTGCCGTCCTTAAGCGCTGTGCCTGCCTGGAATACGATCTTGCCGCAGGTATCAACGCCTGTGATCTCATAACCCTTCGCATAGCTCTGCGGATATCCGCCGGAAGCCATGACGACAACGCAGGAACACTTATTCTTCCACTTGAATTCGACCTGGTCGAGCTTGCCGTCGATGACTGCATCGACTATGTCGAGGAGACTGTTTTCGAGCAGGGGCAGTACAGCCTGAGCCTCAGGATCTCCGAAACGTGCGTTGTACTCAACTACCTTCGGGCCTTCAGGTGTAAGCATGAGTCCGAAGTAGATGACACCCTTGAAAGGTCTTCCCTCTTTCTTGAGAGCTTCGACTGTAGGTGTGATGATCTCATTCTGGATGCGAGCCTTAAGCTCATCGGTCATGTCAGCGCCGGGTGTAACAGCACCCATGCCGCCTGTGTTGAGGCCTTCATCGTGGTCGTATGCTCTCTTGTGGTCTCTCGAAGATACCATCGGAACACAAGTGTTGCCGTCTGAGAAAGCAAGTACTGTAAGCTCGGGACCTGTCATGCATTCCTCGATAACGATCGTGGAGCCTGCCGATCCGAACTTCTTGTCTTCCATCATGTCCTTAACAGCCTGCTTAGCCTCATCGAGGTTCTGGGCAATGATTACGCCTTTGCCCAATGCCAGACCGTCACACTTAATAACGATAGGCATCGGCTGTGTCTCAAGGTAAGCTAATGCCTTCTGTTCGTCTTCAAAGATCTCATATTTTGCTGTAGGGATCGAATACTTCTTCATGAGCTGCTTGGAGAAAGCCTTGGAACCTTCGATGATAGCAGCGTTTGCCTTGGGGCCGAAGCTTCTGATGCCTGCTTCTTCAAGCTTATCGACCATGCCCATTGCGAGCGGATCGTCAGGAGCTACGAAAACGAGGTCAAACTGCTCTTTCTTCGCATAATCGACCATGCCTTCGATATCAGTAGCCTTAATGTTTACGCATGTAGCAATAGAAGCGATACCGCCGTTACCCGGAGCGCAGTAAAGATCCGTAACCCTGGGATCCTGCTTGAGCTTCCAACATATAACATGCTCTCTTCCGCCGCCGCCTACAACAAGAACCTTCATTTAGTGTTCCTCCGAATGATTATTTAACGCGATTATTGTAGCACATATAAAAAAGAAAAAGGCTGATTTTCATCAGCCCTGTCCGTAGTATGCGTTTGCTCCGTGTTTTCTTAAATAGTGCTTGTCGAGAAGCGTCTGCTGCATGTCCCTGTGCTCCGGATTGAGCATCAGAGCGTGATAATCCATGAACGCGACCTCTTCCATGACCACAGCGTTGTGAACGGCGTTCATCGGGTCTGTGCCCCAGCAGAAAGGTCCGTGGGAATATACATTAACAGCAGGGATCGCGTCAGGATCTTTGCCCTTAAATGTCTCAACGATGACGTTGCCTGTCTCCTTCTCGTACTCGCCCTTGATCTCTTCATCTGTCATGGGACGTGTGCAGGGGATGTCTCCGTAGAAATAGTCGCCCTGTGTAGTGCCCATAGCGGGAATGGCCATGCCGGCCTGTGCAAAGCTCGTAGCCCATCTGGAGTGTGTATGGACAACGCCTCCGATATTAGGGAAAGCCTTATAAAGCACGAGGTGTGTAGCCGTATCGCTGGAAGGCTTCCACTTGCCTTCTACGACCTTGCCGTCCATGTCTACGACAACCATGTCTTCGGGTGACATGCCGTCATAATCAACGCCGGAGGGCTTAATTACGATAAGTCCCTTTTCGCGGTCGATACCGCTGACATTACCCCATGTAAATGTAATAAGTCCGTGTTTGGGCAAAAGCAGATTAGCGTCACATACGACTTTCTTAAGTTCTTCAAGCATCAGCCGATAACCTCCGTAGCAGTCTTCTCCATAGGGAGAGCCTTGACGTAAGCGGATAAGAACTTTGCAAATCCTTCAACGTCAGCGCTGTCTGCCATTATAGTCGAACACTCGGCTCCGGCAAATACCTTATTGTCGAGATAATCAGGGAGAGTCTCGCCTTCAGCCTTGTTAAGCATATAAGCGACGAGAAGGGCCATTCCGTAAGGACCGCCCTCGCCTGCCGTCTTCATTACCGATACGGGCGCGTTGACTGCTGCGCTGAGCATTCTCTGGCCTACTTCGGGAGTCTTGAAGAAACCGCCGTGGCCCAAGAGCTTATCGATCTTAACCTGCTCCTGGCTCTGGAGGATATCCATTCCGATCTTAAGTGTTGCCAAAGCTGAATAAAGATGTGTTCTCATGAAATTAGCGATCGTAAATGAGCTGTCTGGTGTTCTTGCGAAAACAGGTCTGCCCTCATCAAGATCAGTTACGCCTTCGCCTGAGAAATAGTTAAAAGACATAAGTCCGCCGCAGTCGGGATCGCCCTGTGCTGCTGCCTGGAAAAGTTTTGTGAAAAGCTCGCCCTTGCTGTAAGAAGCGCCCATAAGCGCAGCAAACTCAGAGAAGAGATTGACCCATGCGTTGATATCGGATGTGCAGTTATTGCAGTGAACCATGGCAACGGGAGCACCGTCAGGTGTCGTTACCATATCGATCTCTCTGTGAACGCCGAGCCCGTGATCTGTAACGATCATGGCAAAGTCTGAAGTACCTGCGCTGACATTACCTGTTCTGACACGGACGGAATTCGTAGCGACCATGCCTGTTCCGGCATCGCCTTCACAAGGTGCGAGAGGGATGCCTGCCTCGAGGTCACCCTCGGGATCCAAGAACCTGGCACCTTCTTCAGTAAGTGTGCCTGCATCTGCGCCTGCTGAAACCACATTGGGAAGGAGGCTTCTGAGATCAAGGCCCGTAAGCTCATTGAACTTCTGGACCATTGTCTCGTTGTAGTCGCATGTAGCGCTGTCGATCGGGAACATGCCGGATGCTTCGCCGACACCCATTACCTTCTCGCCTGTGAGCTTCCAGTGGATATAACCTGCAAGAGTCGTAAGGAAAGCTACATCCTTAACATGGCTCTCCTGATTAAGTATTGCCTGATAGAAATGAGCGATGCTCCATCTCTGCGGGATATTGAATCCGAGCAGATCCGTAAGCTTCTCTGCTGCTTCACCTGTGATCGTATTGCGCCAAGTGCGGAACTCGGCAAGTCTGTTGCCGTCCTTATCGAAAGGAAGATATCCGTGCATCATGGCAGAGATTCCGATACCGCCTACTGATGTAAGCTTAACGCCGAACTTCGCCCGGACATCAGCCTTAAGTGCCGCATAGCACTTCTGGATTCCCGTGTGGATCATATCCTCGGAATATGTCCAGATGCCGTTAACGAGCTGGTTTTCCCATTCGTGATCACCTGATGCTACAGGCAGATGGTTCTCGTCGATGAGAACAGCCTTGATCCTGGTGGAGCCTAATTCAATACCTAATGCACACTTTTTCAGATCCATGTTAATACCTTCCCCTTTTGCTAAAAGCGAATTTGTTACTTTAGTATTTTAACCCAATAGAAGCTAAATGTACGATTTATTTCTTCTGACGGTGCCTGCGGGAAAGAACGATACTCTGTACAAGCAGGAAGATGCAGAGCATGCCGCCAACTGTGATGTTGGTCCACCAAGCATCTTCAAGGCCCAATGACGTAACGATATTCTTGATGGTGGCAAGTGACAAGACACCAACAAGTGTTCCGGCGATATTTCCGACACCGCCTGAAAGGAGCGTGCCTCCGATGATCGATGAAGCGATGGCATTCATCTCGGCGCCCTGAGCGTGAAGAGGAGAGCCTGATGCTGCATGGAGGAAGAAAAGATATCCGCCGATGCCTGCGCAGAGACCGCAGAGAACGTGAGCGATGAACTTTGTGCGCTTAACGTTGATACCGAGCATGTTTGCGCTCTGGTTGTTACCGCCTACCGCATAGAAGTTTCTTCCGAGCTTTGTCCACTTAAGCAGACAGAAAAGAAGAATGACTACAATAATAGCAACGATTACGCCGATCTCTACATAAGCCGGAATGTAAATTCCTTTCTTGTTTACAGATCCCAGGAAAGGAACGACGACCTCTGTTTTGCAGAGTGTGTCAAATGCAGGACAGTTATCTTTGGTAATACTTACACGGTCACTGCTGATTATCGTCGTAAGACCCTTGGCGAAGAACAAGCCTGCAAGCGTAACTATGAACGGCTGGAACTCTAAGTAGGCTACCAGGAATCCCTGGACTACACCGAACGCAAGACCGATACCCAGTGCGATAAGCATGGAGCCTAAAACACTTCCGTGATAGTTTACAAGATATACTGCACATGACATGCATACGAGTGATGTTACCTGACCGACTGAAATATCGATTCCGCCTGTGATCATGACGAGCGTCATACCGCAGGCCAAAACAATAAGCGAAGCATTCTCATTGAGAATATTGAAGAACATCTGCGGCTTCAAAAAGCCCTTCTTGAGGAAGATTACCGCACTTGCGTACATTGCTACGAAAACGATGCAGGTAATGATAAGAAGCAGATTTGTATCAGAAAGAGAAGCGCGGCGTCTGAGCTTATTGCCTCCCAAAACGTTAGTGTTGACTGACATATCAGACACTCTCCTTTCCTGCATTAACATCTGCATTTATGTCTGCAGCAACCTCTAAAGCCGCTTCAGCCTTTGCTGCCCTTGCAGCTTCTCTCCTGCTCTTTCTGTCATCTAACCATCTGCGGATGAAAGGAGATGACATGATGATGAGAAGGATTACTACTACTGCCTTATAAGCAGAGATAGCACTTGAGCTGACCTTCATTCTGAACAATGTGGTAGTAAGGAACTGAATAACATAAGCACCCAGAACAGATGATGTCATGTTGAACTTACCGCCGCCTAAGTTGTTACCGCCTAACGCAACAGCGAGGATCGCATCCATTTCGATGTTGTTAGCGATGACAGCATATGTGATAGAAGATGTTCTTGAGACCTTTATGAATCCGCATACTGCGACGCAGACACCAAGGATTATGAAAGTAATAAGCTTAATGACCTTCGGATTGATACCGTTAAGTCTTGAAGAAGAAGCATTGATGCCGACAGACTGTGAATAGAGTCTTAAGTTGGTGAACTTCAAAACAAGCGCGATAATGACAAGACAGATCGCAGTTATGAACACCGGTGTAGGCACAGGGATTCCGGGAATGAAGTTGCCGAAATACCCGAAGCGTTCATCATTGATCGAGATATTATCGTTATTATTAATCCAAGCTGCTATCGAACGTCCTGCCGTAAACAGTATCAATGTCGCGACCATCGGTTGTATCTTGAAAACAGCTACAAGCATACCGTTGAAAGCACCAAATGCTGCAGAGACAACCACACACAAGAGGAAAGAACATATCATAACAACTGCAAATTTGCCGCCGGAAATATCAGGAGCGTATCCCTTAACTATTCTGAGAACAGTAGATCCTGCAATCGCTATAGTTGCGCCTACGGAAATATCCTGACCGCCTGCAGCTGAAGTTACGAGCGTCATTCCGACAGCAAGCAGAGCCAGCTCGGAAGCATTGTCGATAATGGTAATAAGGTTACCCGACAGTATCTTGGAGCCTGTTGAGCTCGGCTTAAGAACGATCTCGAAAAATGATGTGTCAGCATGCAGGAACCAGTCTGCAGCAAGGTTGAACAATACCAGAAGCAATAATGCTACAAATGGAATGAACAACTGGTTGTGTACAACCTTTCCCAAGAAGCTCTTAAAAGACTTCTTAGAGCTTATTGTTACTTCATTAGTTGACATTAGGTTCACCTCCGGCAATTGTTGCCATGATCTTATTTTGATTGAGATCGTCGCCCTTAAGCTCGCCTACGACCTTACCGTCACGCATGACTATGAGACGTGAACAGGTGCGGATCATCTCATCGATCTCGGAAGAAATAAACGTAACGCTCTTTCCTTCCGCAGCAAGCTTCAGAACGAGCTTCTGGATCTCGACCTTAGTACCTACGTCGATACCTCTCGTAGGTTCATCAAGGATCAGATACACAGGATTTGCAAGGAGCCATCTTGCAAGGATGACCTTCTGCTGGTTGCCGCCGGAAAGCGACTTGATCGGTGTATCTGTAGAAGCAGTCTTGATATTGAGCAATTTAATGTATTCGTCTGCAAAAGCTTCGGCCTGTGCCTTGGAGAAAGGTCTGAAGAAGCCCTTCATTACCTGCAGCGCGAGTATGATGTTATCTCTTACGGAGAGATCGCCTATGATACCGTCATTCTTACGGTCCTCAGGCAGATAGCTGATACCAAGCTTCATAGCATCAAGAGGCTTTCTGATCCTGACGGGCTTACCGTTCATCATGGTCTTGCCGCCGGCTACTCTGTCGGCGCCGAAGATAGCACGTACACTCTCGGATCTTCCTGAACCCAGAAGACCGGTAAAGCCGTTAACTTCGCCTTTATGTATCTTAAAGTCAAACGGCTTGATACCTGTCGTTCCGGTAAGATGGCGTGCCTCATAAACGGGCGATTCATTAAGGACGATGTTATTTGTATCTGAGTCGCTCTTGATATCTGCCATGTCATCGAAATCTTTTCCGAGCATCTTGGATACGAGCTGGACTCTGGGCAGATCTTCGATGATGTATTCGCCGACCAGCTTACCGTCACGCAATACGGTAATGCGGTCACATACTTCATAGACCTGCTCAAGGAAATGCGTTACAAAGATGATTCCTACGCCCTTCTTCTTAAGGTCGCGCATGAGTACGAAAAGCTTCTGTACTTCCTGCTCATCCAATGAGGAAGTAGGTTCATCGAGGATAAGGACTTTACATTCCATATCGACTGCACGGGCAATCGCTACCATCTGCTGGACAGCTATCGAGCAGTTGCCGAGCTGTTCTTTGGGGTTGACCGGGATATCAAGTTCATCGAGGAGCTTGCCGGCTCTTCTGTTCATGTCTCCCCAATTTGTTAAAGGTCCTCTTGTTCTTCCGATATACATATTCTCGGCAACAGTAAGGTTCGGACAAAGAGTGATCTCCTGATAAACCGTAGCGATGCCATGATTCTGTGCATCCTGCGGTGATCTTATATTAATCGGCTTGTCTGTGCCTTTAAGCCAGACAGCGCCTGCATCCTTTGGATATACGCCGGTAAGCACTTTGATAAGTGTCGATTTACCTGCACCGTTCTCGCCCATCAGAGCATGGATCTCGCCTTCTCTTAAAGTGAAATCTACATTCTCAAGAGCGCGCACGCCCGGGAAAAATTTAGATATCCCACGCATCTCCAAAACTGCGCCATCTTCCATGATTTTCCTCCTGCTATTGTTGCCTTGTGTTCTGTTTACGAAAAGAATGTGCGATGCGATGAGACGCATCGCATCGCACATTCACTGTCCTAAATCTTCAATTTGGTTTAAAGGTTACTGCTTAATTCGGGTGGGGGACCAAATATCAGATTCCGTAAGTATCAACGTCTTCCTGTGTGATTGTCTTAGCGTCGAAGCCCTTCTCTTCCATGATGACTACCTTAGTCTTAACGCCGTTCTTGATGATGTCGTCAATGTAGGAAGCCTGGAAAGGATTGCACTGACCGTCATAGTTCCAGTTGCCTGCGAGGAGCTCTTCAAGTGCCCATGTGTTGCAGTCGAAACCGATGATGATAACGTCCTTGCCTACGCCGTGAGAGATGTTAGCCTTATCGAGTGCAGCTGCTGCGCCCTTAGCCATGTTGTCGTTCTCAGCATAGATAACGTTGAATGATTCCTTAGAGTCGATAACAGACTGAACGATCTGCTGAGCTGTCTCTTCAGACCAGTCTGCTGTCTGCTGAACTACGATGCTCCAGTTAGCCTCTGCAGCTACCTTCTCGTCCAAAGCGCCGGAACGGCCGATCTGAGCGGATGAACCCATAACGCCCTGGATGTGGATGATCTTGTATTCGTCGAGACCCTGGGAAGCGAGCCAATCAACTGCCTGCTGGCCTTCCTTAGCCATGTCGGAAACGATGGAAGCTTCATAGAGGCTCTCGTCTGCGTCGATTGTTCTGTCGAAGAGGATAACCTTGATGCCGGCCTTCTGTGCCTGCTCAAGAACTCCGTCCCAACCTGAAGTACCAGCTGCGGAGATCAAGAGATAATCAACTTCGTCCTGGATGTACTTCTGAGCTGCTGCGATCTGCTCTTCGTTCTTAAGGCTGTAGAAGAAATCTGCATCGTAGCCGTTAGCTTCTGTAAATACCTTCTTCATGTCCTCTACGTTAGCTGTACGATAACCTGACTCGTTAGGATCGTTGTTGATGATACCGACCTTGATGAGTTCGCCGTCGTTACCGCCCTGTGTAGCAGGAGCTTCTTCTGATTCCTTGCTCTCTGTGGGAGCAGGCTGTGTTGTGTCGCCGCCCTTATTGTCGGAACCGTTGCATGCTGCCAAGCCCATAGTCATAGAAAGAGCGAGAGCACCGGCAAGCAGAGTCTTCATGAATTTTTTCATGTTTCTTACCTCATTTCTCATAATGAATTTCTTGGAACCACAGGCATATCCTGTGCTCTGGCTACACTTAACCATTTTCAAGCGGGGCGTTCCACGAATCTCATACAGGCTTTCGCAAATGGTAAAACTGACTAAATACAACTTCCGTTTTTTCGCGTTCGCGGCATACAACTTGTATGTTTAAGAACTGAATCAGGCCGTTTTTGTTGGATATCTTTTGATAACTTGTCGAAAATCTTGTGAGCAGATTACACAAGGCTTTCAAGGTCCGTATTGCATTTTGCCGAAAGACATAAATCTTGGAATGTAAAAATTTCATCTTCGGTAAACAAAGCCGATAAATTATTCGCATCAGGATTTTTTAAGCCCGCGGAATCTAAAGATTTTTGCATTTATCGGATATGAAGTTCACATATATGTTTTCTTATAATTTAACTAACAAATAAAGCAATGAAGGGACTTGGCATGGAAGACAAATACCTCCGGATCGCATACCAGCTTGAGACTGAGCTCCGCCGTATGCGCGCGGCCGGTATTACAAGGCTCGCTTCCGAAGAGACCCTTTGTGCTGATTTCTGCTGCAGCAGACAGACCATAAGAGCCGCACTTAATGTGCTTGTTCAAAAAGGTCTTATTATAAAGAAGCGCGGAAGCGGATCTTACTTAGCTGACAGCTCATCCGGTCTTCAGGATACGGTAGTATTCATAACAGGCGACAAGTATGAATATGAGAAACCTGAATTTATCTCACAGTTAAAAGATCTTCTTAAGAAGAAAAAATACGATCTTATCTGTTACAGCACGGATCATTCTTTTGCTAAAGAACAGGAAGCACTCAATAAGATCCTTGAGACTACTCCTGCCGCTGTCCTGATAGAGCCTACATCAGATGTGATCCCCAATCCGAATATTGAATTGATCACACAGATAAATAAAAAAGGCATTCCTGTTATCTATCTCTACTCTGCATATTCAGAGCCATCCGGCGCTGTATGCATCAAAGAAGATGATCTTAACGGCGCCATAAAGCTTGTATCGCATCTTAAAGAGTGCGGGCACAAAAAGACATGCTGCATCTTCCGGTGCGATGATTCGCGCGGTCTGACGCGTTATAAAGGCTATATCGAGGCATGCAGAGAATACGGTCTTGTTTTTGACGAGCAAAGCTCTTTCTTCTTCACTGCCCGTGACAGGAAAAAGCTGGTCAAAGGCGACGATGAGATGCTTATAAGATTCATAAAAGAAATGGATCCCGGGTGTTCTGCGATAGTATGCCACAACGACGAGATAGCGTTCAGACTCATTAAAGCTCTCGAAAAGCGCGGCAGATCAGTGCCAAAAGACATCGCGGTAGTAAGCTTTGAGAACAGTTACAGTTCAAAAGATCCTGCAAGCATCACATCTTTGGGACACAGCGGGAAAGAACTTACCCAAACGGCTGCAGATGCAGTCTTCTCGGCAATAGATCATAAGATGATAAGGATAGATCCTGTACGCTGGAATCTTCACATAAGAAACAGCGGTTAAGAAATATCAGTATTCTCTCGAATCAATAAAATCCTGTGTAAGATCTGAGTACGTGAATGCCGTCTCTTCGACATATACGTGCTTCGGGATCTCCTCACCGTTGCGGTATTTTGTTATCAGTTCTTCAACTCCCGGGCCGTGCAGAGGATTACACTCGACGCAAAGATCTATCTTGCCTTCCAGGCAATACTGCAGAGCTCTCTTCGTAGCATCGAAAGAGATGATCCTGACCTGTCCGTTCCTGCCGTATGTGATCCCCGCATCTTCCAATGCGCGCATCGCGCCGTAAGTCATATTATCGTTCTCGCTGTATATGACATCGATATCCTTGTCGTTCCTTAAGTAATCCGTTACGACCTCATAAGCTTTTGCTTCCGTAAAGTCACCGTAGAGCTGGGCTGCAAATTCCCAGTTATCATGCTGGGATACTGCTACTTCCAATGCCTTTGTACGAAGGAGCTGTGCGGTAGCGCCGTATGTTCCCTGGAGGTGAAGGATCCTCAGATTGTCTTCTGCAGACATGGATGATGTCTCGCTTTCGAGCCATCTGACAGCCATATTGCCCTGCTCAAGGAAGTCAGAACCGTAATTAGTAAGATACAGGTTCTTATCATCTACGGAAACTGAACGGTCCATGATGATAACCGGAATGCCCGCATCCTGGATCTCTTTTAAGATCGTGTCCCATCCCTCTTCTACGGTAGGCGCGATAATGATGCAGTCAACGCCTTCGAGAATGAATGTACGGACCGCAGCGAACTGGTTGTCCTGGCGCTGCTTCGCGTTCTCCATCCTTAATTCATAGCCCTTATCTTCAGTGAAAGTATCGACCATTGATTTAGTATTAGCCAGCCGCCAGTCTGATTCTGAACCGACCTGTGAAAAGCCGATAACATAAAGGTCTTTATCCTTAGGCTGCTCCTTCTTGCCTGAGCAGGAAGCGATATTGACAGCCAGAGCCAAACACAAGATAAGACTAAAGAATCGTTTCATTATCAATGTCCGCCTTTCTCGGGATGCTTATCATGATCGATGTTCCCTCACCTGCTTCGCTGGTGACATCAAAATCGAATCCGTCTCCGTAAAGGAGCTTCAAACGCTTATATGCGGCTACCAGTCCGAAGCTTGTAGTATCTTCGTTTTTGATCTTCGACTTGAGATTTAAGAGGTGCTCCTCATCCATTCCCGCACCGGTATCCTTAACCGTAAGGAATATCTTCTCTCCGTCGGTGTTGCCTGTAACGGTTATCATACCCTTGCCGCGTTTAGGCTTAAGTCCGTGATAGATGGCGTTCTCGACCAGAGGCTGCAAGGTAAGCTTCGGAAGCTTATAGCAGTTTATCGCAGGATCGACCTCGATCTCATATTCCATAATGTCACGGTAGCGTACCTGCTGGATCTCAAGGTAACTTCTGATATGATTAGTCTCTTCTTCTATCGTAACGATCTCCTTACCGTCACTTAAAAACGAACGGAAATACTGCGACAGGCTCGTTACCATCTGCTCGGCCTGATCGTTCTTACCGCTCTCGATAAGCCATACGATCGCATCCAAAGTGTTATAAAGGAAGTGAGGGTTGATCTGTGCCTGGATCAGCGAAAGCTCGGTCTCTCTTAAATGGATCTGTTCCTGACGGTTGAGCTCGATCTGTTTGCTGAGTCTCTCCGCCATGTCTTCGATTCCGAGTGAGAGGAGCGCGAGATTCCTGTCATCTGTCTTAACAGGCGTATGCGCGCTCAAGTCACCGTCACCGATGGCTTCAACGCGGCTGTTCATCTCGATGATGGGATCCGTGATGCTCCTGCTGAGCTTGAACGCGCGCTTGAGAACGATAGGCGTGACCACAACGATCACGATGATAACGAATGCGATCTCGGCCATAAGCCAGTAGTCGAGCTGCTTCTGGATGCTCGCAAGCTCTCCGGCCTCGTGATAGAGATATGAGTAGAAGTTATCCTCGATGAGCTGTGTAATGCCGTAGATATTAGTCTCGAGCTGATTCATACGTTCATCGTACTGCTCGGTCTGCTCGATCTGGTTCATGTATTCGCTCAAGTTGTCGCAGAGCATGAGAACGTTCTTCATCGCCTTGCGGCTGTCTTCGTTCTTGGTTCTCTCGAGAAGGTTCTCTGCGAGCTCTCTTGCCGAGTTAACATCTTCCCACGGTATCTCGTCGTTACTGCCCGTAACGTACAGATACATCTCAAGGTCTACCTCTTCCTTGAATTCACGGTTGAAGCCCGAAGCATCGGCAATGTTGCCGTTAACAGACGCAAACATGATGTTACGCGTGAGCACCATCGCGATCATGATTACAAAGATAAGCGTGATAGGAATAAACATCTGCATGAGCAGCCTGGACATCTTGCCCCTGATCGATTCTGACTTAAACAGCTCGCGAATCTTCGTCATTCTTCCTCTGTCTCTCCGTTACGGTACTGGCTGGGCGTACAGCCATGCTTTTTCTTAAAGACGAATGAGAAATATCTCGGATCCTTGTAGCCTACCTCGCCTGCTATCTCGCCCGATCTCTTATCGGTCTTGCGCAGAAGCTGTCTGGCTCTTTCCATTCGTTTCTTGGTAACGTATTCGACAAAAGATAATCCTACCTTCTGGCTGAACAGCGCAGACAGGTAATTCGCACTGATGTTGCTCGCTATGGCAACGGAATCGAGCGAAATGTCTTCATCCGTATAATGACTGTCAATATAACGCAGCGCGCTGTCGATAATGTCGCTGCTTCTCTTCATCGCCTCGGCATCACGCAGAGTGATCGCAGACTTAAGGTATTCCACAAATCTGTTTTTGATCTCTTCTGTAGCAATATCCATATCGACAGAAGGCATCAGGAAATTGATGTCCGGATCTTCTACTCCGGTCTCTCTGAGAGCCAGCTCGACATTAACCCTGATGCTTACGAGAAGATAATATCTGAACAGGAAGTTATTCTCTAATATCTCGATGCTCGCGATATATTCATCAGCAAAAGATTCGACCTCAGCCTGTGTGCCGTTCTTTACGAAGTTTCTTATGATCATCGGATCGAGCTTTGCAACGTCCAATGAATCAAGATCCTTAGTATTCGGGGCATACTGCTCTGTCTTAAAGAATTCCGATGTGAAGATGTGCTTCTCAGGGAAAAGGTGCCTGTAGGCAAAAGCCCTGTTGGCATCTGCATAGCAGCGCGAAAGCCCGCTCAGTCTGTTAGTCGGCACACCTACTGCCGCATACCACTCGAGATCCGAATCAGCCTCTTCGCAATGCTGCCTGATCATGTCTACACAACGGTCACCCAGCTGCGTGAGATCATCAGCATCACCCTTGATAAGGACCGCATAAGAAAGCAGATTGCATCTGAAAAGGATGTAATCGGGGTACTGCATGAAGTGATTGAAAAGGCTCTCCATGACGTTGGCCGCATCGTCAGCATAGCCTGACTGGTTCGCGTCACTGATCGTAAAGATAACGAGGTTATAGCCGTTTGCTGTCAGATTAAGATGAAGCTCATTGGCCTGCTCATAGATATCCTGCACAGACAAAGAGCCCTCTACGAGCTTCTCGAAAAAAGCCCTGTGAGAGAATCGCTCGAACTTCTTGAATTCCTGCTCGTATTTGCTGATGTAGTTCAGCTGCTCGGATTCTTCAGTGATCTTCTGCTTGATGCCTTCCAATGCCTTGATCATGTCGGCACGTGTGACCGGCTTTAACAGATACTGCTCTACTCCCAATTCAATGGCTTTACGGGCATATTCGAAGTCGCTGTATCCGCTTATGATGATGATCTTGGTATTGGGAAGCTCTCCCATGACGATCCTGCAAAGTGACAGACCGTCCATGAAAGGCATCGTGATATCGGTGATGATGACATCAGGCTTTAATTTGCGGATCATGGGCAGCGCCATCTCTCCGTCCGGCGCATCACCGACGAATTCGAACCCGTACTTTTCCCACGGGATCATATCGCGCAATCCTTCACGCACGATGCTTTCGTCTTCGCAAATAAAAACCTTAATGTTATCCATATGCTTTTCGAGGTTTCTGGGGGGGGCGACCCCTAAGAATTACTTCAGATAGTGCATCCAGGACTTAGCGCCAGTCTTAGCGACAAGGTCAGCAATATCCTTATGCCTGATGCCCTTAACGAGGACTGCCTCATCGGACAAAGCGCAGCTCTCATAGCCTTCTACCGTCTTGGAAGCATCTGCTCTGATAACGATATCAGAGACGATCTCATCGTAAGGAGTTACTTCAACGCTTTCCTTGGTCCAGTTTCTGTCTTCAGTGGGCTTGCCGTTCGTAGCAGCAACCTCGAGGATATCTCCGCAAACCGCAGAAGCCGTAGGGAGCGTGCCTGCGCCCTGGCCGTAGAACATAGCCTGGCCCAAGCTGTTGCCGTCTACCATGATCGCATTGAAAACGCCGCAGACGTTGTACAGGAGATTGCTCTTGTCAACGAGCGTGGGAGCGACATAGACAACGGGCTTGTCGCCTGCTTCATAAAGAGCGATAAGCTTGATGTCGCAGCCGATGGAAGCAGCGAACTCCATGTCAGCCGTCGTAACTGCCGATATGCCCTCTGCAGAGATCGACTCAGGAGCGATATACGCGCCGTCGTTAGCGATCGTTGAAAGGATGGATATCTTTCTCTGTGCATCGATGCCTTCTATGTCAGCAGACGGATTAGCTTCGGCAAAACCGTTAGCCTGAGCCTGCTTCAAGGCAGTATCAAAATCGATTCCCTCATTCTTCATCTGGGAAAGGATGTAGTTTGTCGTACCGTTAACGATACCTGCGATCTTTGTGATCTTGTTGGCTGCAAGGCACTTATACAAAGGTCTGATGATCGGGATACCGCCGCCAACGGCAGCCTCGAAGTAATAGCAGCAATTATTCTGGTAAGCGATCTCAATAAGCTCGGGGCCGTGTGTGGAAACGAGCTCCTTGTTGGACGTTACGACGCTGATTCCTGCAGACAAAGCCCGCTTAGTATACTCATAAGCTACTCTTGCGCCTCCGATCGTCTCAACGGCGATCTTGATATCACTTGTAAATACCTCGTCAGCATCATGTGTTACGAGATCTGCGAACCTGCTGTCTGGGAAATCCCTGATATCAAGGATATACTTAACGTTGATCTCCTGTCCGATACGCTTTCTGATAACATCCTTGTTGATGTCCAACGTCTCGGCTACACCCGAGCCGACCGTTCCGAATCCCAAAATTGCGATGTTAATTGCCATTTCTTACTGTTTCCTTTCCTTATTCCCTGCTCAGCACCATGCACTTGCGCACGCCTGCGAGCTTAGAAATATCATTGATTATGTCGTCAACGGTGCCGTACATTGATACTGTCTCGATGGAGATCGAGATGTCTGCCAGACCGTTGATCGGAATATTCTGGTTGATAGTCAGAATATTCGCGCGTGACTCTGCTATCGTTCTGATGATCTCAGAAAGGATTCCCTGGAAGTTTTCTACAGAGAGAAGAAGCGTAACCTTCTTGCCTCTTGCCGCCTCATAGAACGGCAAAACGGAATCCTTGTACTTGTAGTAAGCACTTCTTGAAAGACCGGTCTTTCTGACGGCCTCATTTACGGAAGTGGATTCACCGGTATTAAGACGCTGCTTGACTTCCATTACCTTTATGAAAACTTCAGGCAGGACTCTCTTATCGACGAGAAAATATTCGGGGTTATCCTGGGGCATATTTATTTGTCCTTTCCTCGAGATTTTCGCGATACAGTACTTTCCACGGCGGACATTTGTACGCGCCTGACAATATTAGCACGATTAAGCCCTGTTTTCAATCTAAATATATTTATATTAGGATAAATCTGCTTTAAGCCTTTCAGCCATTGCTCTTGAAGCTTTTCCCCTGTGGCTTATGGAGTTCTTCTGCTCCTTGGTCATCTGGGCGGTGGTCATGCCGAATTCAGGAACATAGAAGATAGGATCATAGCCGAATCCCCCGTCACCCATGGGCTTCTCGTGCAATACGCCGCACACTTCGCCTCTTACCGTAAATTCAGAGCCGTCAGGCCTTACGACAGCGATGCTGCACACAAACTTGGCAGTCCTCTTCTCTTCAGGCACGTCCTTGAGCATCTCGAAGATCTTGGCAAATTTCTCGGGATATGTGGAGTCCTCACCGCAGAACCTGGCCGAATAAATGCCCGGCGCACCGTCTAACGCGTCTATGCAAAGGCCCGAATCATCAGCCATAACATAGGCATTCTGAGCCAGTGCATGCACCGCTCTGGCTTTTATAAGCGCATTCTCTTCAAAAGTCTTGCCGTCTTCTACTATATCAGGGTTAAATCCCTCTTCCTTCATTGTCGAGACAACAAAAGGCGTGTCACTTAATATCTCTGCAATCTCTCTTGCCTTGTCCTTATTTGAAGTAGCAAGAATGAGTTTGAATTCTTTTGTCATATAAGCCTCCATGCTTTGGGATACATATTTTTCGCAGTCTGTCCGTTGATCTTCGCAAATCCTAAGGGGAAACTGCCTATTCCGACGATTATCGTACCCGATGCTTTGAGCCCGTCATCAGGCAGGATCGATATTGTCTCGCCCCTTAAATATTTTGTAAGCCTGTCATCGTCTCTGCCAAGTGACATGTACGAATCGTCCCTGATCGCGTCTTTGCCGAGAGTCAGCGCTATGCTGTTGGAAGGCTCGAAAACCTTCTTTCCGGACTTCAAGGGCTTAAGATCACCCACATAAAGGCCTGTCTTTACTACCTTAAGGCCCTTAAAGATCTTCTCGTCAAAGGTCATCTTAAAAAGGCCTGTCCCGTGGCTTACAAAACGCCCCGTAAGAAGCTCTTCCCTGCCGCCCTCAGACAGCACTTCATCAAGCACGCTCAAAGCTGCTTCGGCATTCTTGTCCTTGCTGCCTACGACATCCCTGATAAGGTATTCTTCAGCCGATCTCAAATCCTTTTCTTTGCCCTTAATGAGGTGAACGCAGAAATGGCCGTCGCCTTCAGATAAATGAGGCCAGATCCTCATAGAGCCCGGCAAAATTGAGTCTTCGCCTGCATGAGTAACGCCTTCTATCTCAGGATGTGCCTTAACGTGGTATTCAGGGTGGCGTGAGATAAACGAAGCGATCTGTCCTTCGTCTTCATCTACACAGAATGTACATGTGGAATAAACAATGGAACCGCCTTCTTTAAGGCATTTGTCAGCCGCCTCAAGTATCGATTCCTGCAAAGGAACACAGACCTTAGGCCCGTAGTTCATATAGCTCTTTGTGGTGCCCTTGTCCCTTCTGAACATGCCTTCGCCCGAGCAGGGAGCGTCGATAAGGATCTTATCGAAGAATAACGGAAGCCTGTCAGCGATATTCTCGGGGGTCTCATTAAGGATGACGAGTCCTTCGATACCGGAGCGCTCGATGTTGCGCAGCAGCGCCTTGGAACGCTCGAAGCTGATCTCATTTGCGACCAGGATGCCCTGCCCTCTCATGTCTTCGCCCAGTCTGCATGCTTTGCCGCCGGGGGCAGCACAGAGGTCAAGCACTATCTCTCCGGGCTTTGCCGCCATTACCTGCGCAGGCAGCATGGCTGAAGGCTCCTGAGGATAGTAAACACCAGCGTGATAGAGAGGATCTTTTCCGCCGGGCTCGTTATTTACATAGTAGCCGCCGTCGCACCATGAGACAGGAGTGATGTCCTCGTTCATGTCGGATAAAAGAGCCTTCTCCTGGTCCTTAGAAGAGATTTTCGATCGCGAGAAACGGATGCCCTTCAAAGGTTCTTTATCAAAGCTGTCATAGAATCCTTCCTGCGGTACATACTTGTAACGCGAGAAGAAATCATTCATCTCATTTACAAAGCTCTCAGGGAGTTGCATCTCAAGGCCTCACAGATTAAGGAAGTCCGCGCAGGTATATGCCAGACGCTTGATAACGTCGACGTTAAACGGTGATTCGATGCCGGCCTTCTTTATAAGATTAAGGAATGTATCGCTTCCGCCAAGCTGGCAGAGCGTATTGTACTTCTCCAGAGCTTCCTTCATATCCACTCTTGATTCGTCCCAGAGCTCAAGAGCGCATATCTGTGAAAGACAATAATCGATATAGTAGAACGGTGTTGTGAAGATGTGATCCTTCTTCATCCAGGCGCCGCCCATAGCATGGAAAGGCGTGTCGTTCTCATCGTATTTGATGAAGGGCTGGTATGTCTCTTCAAGCTGCTTCCAGGCCGCATGACGCTCTTCGGGAGTCATGTCGGGATTGTCATATACGATATGCTGGAACTCGTCGACCATACAGCCGTAAGGAAGGAACAAAAGGCCTTCAGTCATATGGAGCTCGCAGTACTGGTCAGCCTGCTTGCCGTAGAAAATATCCATGAAAGGATAAGACATATATTCCATAGATGTCGAATGGATCTCACATGTCTCAAGCGTCGGAGATAAGCACTCTACAAAAGGAGATGACTCAGCGCCTGACAAAGCCGCATAAGCGTGACCGCCCTCATGAACCACTGTAGCGACGTCATCGAATGTGCCGTTGCCGTTCATGAAGATAAAGGGAATGCAGTAGTCTTCAAGATACATGCAGTAGCCGCCCGTGGACTTCGAAGGACGTGACAGAAGATCGGTATAACCGTGTTCTGACAATACATCAAAGAAACTGGGCGTGGCATCAAAGATCTTTCTGAAGAACTTGCCTGCAGCGTCTTTATAAGTATCTTTGTTGATGACAGGTGCCGGATTACCCTCTGCAAAAAGGCACGGAAGATCGTGGAACATAAGCTCATCGACCTTAAGTCTTTCCTGCTGGAGCTTTCTTATCTGAGTCGTAAGAGGCACGATATATCTCTTGATATTCTCCCTGAATGCGGCTACTTCTTCTCTCGTGTAATCGTAGCGCTCCATGCGCTTATAGCCGAGCTCGGTAAAGCTCTGGTATCCGAGCTTCTTAGCTGCAGTAGTCCTCACCTTAACAAGATCGTCGTAGATCTTGTCATAGGTCTCTTTACGGGACATATAGTAAGCATCAAGAGCCTTGCATGCACTGCGTCTTACGTTCCTGTCCGTTGATTCCAGATATGGCTGGATAAGGCTCAAGTTAAGTGTCTTTTTGCCAAGAATGATCTCTGCTTCGGACTGCTTCTGGGAATACTCATTTTCGAGCTTTGATTCCTCAGTAAGATCATCGATAACTTCGCTTGAGATAATCTCCCTCTGGTTCTTGGCCTTGCGGAAGATCATGGGGCCGTACTTGACCTTAAGCGTATCAGCGCAGGGACAGGTAAGAAGTCCGGATAATACGGCAGATGAAAGCTCCTGCACTCTTGCGGAGGCCTCATCGAAAAACTCCAGCTCGGTGTTATAGAACTCATTGGAAGTATCAAGGTCATGAAGGATCTGGCAAAGCGCATACTGCGTGTCAAATGAGCTGATGGCAAGCTCATATTCGCCGATCGCTTCATCTGCAGCTTCCGATGTCTTTGCAGTCATCAATCTGAGCCTGACATTCCTTACGGTCTCAGTAAACTTATCAAGATCAGGTCTTGAATACTTAAGATCCTTAAAATCAGGTACCGAACTGTTAGTTGTGTTATCCACTGTGTTCGCCCTTTCTAGCACTTACATCTTCTCAACTACGCCGATTCCGAGCATATCGAGGCCTGACTTGAGGCAGTCACTTACTGCCTCGCAGAGCTTAAGACGTGCGTCTCTGACCTCTTCGTCTTCGACATTGAGGATTCTTGAATTGTTATAAAAACGGTTGAAGTTCCTTGCAATAAGAGCGATCTGGCGTGAGATCATGAAAGGCTCATAGCTCTCAGCTGCCTTAACTACAGCGTCCTTAAAGTCTGCAAGGCTTCTGATTACCGCATATTCGTCTTCAGCCGTAAGCTTAGCGGCAGAATCGATCGAACCGCCTGCTACGCCTGCATCAGCAGCCTTACGGAGAATGGACTTGATCCTCGCATATGTGTAGATGAGGTAAGGAGCGGTATCGCCCTCAAAATCAAGCATATCGTCCCAGTCAAAGAAGATATCCTTCTCTCTTCCGGCCTTCAGATATGTGTATGTAACGGCACCGAGGCCAACTACTTCAGATACTTCAGCGATCTGCTCGTCGGTCATGTCGCCGCCTCTGAGCTCGCTGTTCTTTCTGATTATCTCAGCTGTCTTCTCCGTTGTTTTATCGAGGAAATCATCAAGCTTTATGATATTTCCCGCACGTGTGGAGAATGCCGTGTTGTCCTTGAACTTCAGAAGTCCGAAGCCTACATGTACACAATCGTCAGCAAAATCATATCCTGCCTTCTTCAAGACGGCGAAAACCTGTCTGAAGTGCAGCTGCTGGGGAAGTCCGACAACGTAGATATTCTTATAGAAATTGAATTCTTCATGTCTGTAAAGAACTGCTGCAAGGTCTCTTGAAGCATAGATAGTGGTGCCGTCGCTCTTTACTACGAGGCACGGAGGAAGTCCTTCGTCATCGAGCTTAACGACCTTGGCGCCTTCGCTCTCTTCGAGAAGGCCCTTGCTCTCAAGCATCTCAACAACTGCGGGGATCCTTGAAGAATAGAAGGACTCTCCGTTATAGTTATCGAACTTGATGCCCATTCTCTTATATGTCTTCTCAAAGACCTCAAGGCTTAAGTCCCTGAAGCGCTTCCAGAGTGCTACCTCTTCAGCCTCACCCTCTTCGAGCTTTCTGAAGTTATCTCTTGCTGTATCCTCAAGCTCCTTCTCGCGCTCTTCGCTTACTTTGCACTCATCGTGGAACTTGACATAGATCCTGGTGAGCTCGTCGATCGGGTTATCCTGCATGGCCTGCTCGTCACCCCAGAGCCTGTAAGCAGTAATGAGCTTACCGAACTGTGTGCCGTAGTCGCCCAGGTGATTGAATCTGATGACGTTATAGCCGAGTCTTGTATAGATGTTCGACAGAGAATTTCCGAGGATCGTCGTAAATGCATGGCCTACGTGGAAAGGCTTGGCAATATTAGGCGAAGAGAACTCGATAATGACGTTCTTACCCTCACCGATGTTCTTATTGCCGTATTGGTCGCCTGCTTCGATGATCTCAGATACGACATTTTTGGCAAGGATGCCCTTGTCGATCCTGAAGTTGATGTAAGGACCTGCCGTATCAACGGTAACAGCACCGTCAAAGCCCTTAATAAGCTCGGGATTTTCCTTAAGCTCGTTAGCGATCATGGGCGGAGCCTTATGAAGGGTCTTAGCCAGCACAAAGCAAGGAAAAGCATAATCTCCAAGCTCGAGCTTGGGCGGGATCTCGATAAGACCTAAGACCTGAGCCTTGTCCAGGCCGGTACAATCAGATAAATTTGAAGCGATTAAATCTTTGTAATCCATATGTTCATACTCCTTATAAC
>JAEEGK010001572.1_pt1 | contig 57418 bp, 34 predicted proteins | sample 8958771 | NCBI WGS metagenome assembly JAEEGK01 (sample SAMN16246547, study PRJNA631951) | gut metagenome | biome: gut microbiome; feature: rumen; material: SC-attached | host: Bos | place: Iran: Karaj | collected 2018-10 | reverse complement strand
GGCCGATCCATCCGGCGAACGAGTTGTAGTAGGGCATGTACTTGTCGGTCAGTTCCTTCTCGTGGCCATCCTCCAGACGACCGAATGCACGGTTGCGGAGTTCGTCAAGCTGTTTCCAGCCCTCAGCCTCGTTGCCATTGCGGAAGCAGCACTCGGCATAGTCGAGCATTACGTTAGGAAGACGCTTCCAGTAGATAGGAGTTGGGCTCCAGTGGCCATCACCCCAAGACTTGTAGTCGGCAGATGCGGTACGCCACATCTTCGAGCTCCAGATGGCAGGTGCCCATTCGCCGTTGTTGAAGTGGAACTGCTTGGTGGCAGTTGCAGCCTGACCCTTGCCAAGAACTTCCTGGAGATAAGGATTCACGCCATAGATAGCCTTGTCGAACTTGCCCAGCCAACCTTCATACTGTGGATCGTAGGCAGGATTCTCGGGATCAATCTGAGGAACTGCGCCAATGTAGCAGGAACCAGCGCGACGCTTGTCACCCGTCTCGTAGCAGGAGTACCACTCCCAAGAGAGGTAGAGTGAACCCCAACCACCATTCTCAGGACATGCGGTGTACCACTTCAGCATCAGCTTGGAGGTGAGGTTATCCCACTTGCCCCAGTTGGTGCCTTCGTCAAGCTGCTCCACCCAGATAGCCTCGGGGCCCCATGCAGAAGCAGGATCCCACAGCGTGGTGAACGACTCGTTGAGCTTGTAGGTGTGGCTGTCGAGAATCTGCTTGAAGCAGTCGGCTGCCAGCTTGTAGCACTCATCGGGAGTTGTTGGAGCTACGCCAGTACCTGTGACACCATTGGAGCCTTCGGGGGAGAGACGATAAGCCTTCCACATATAGGCATCGCCCAGATATGCCAGGGCCATACCCTTGGTAGCACGGCCATATTCGCCGTCCCAAGGATCCCATTCAAGAAGCTCGGCAGCAGCCTTGAAGTCCTCGATGATGAAGTCCCACATCTCGGCATAGCTCTCAGCCTTAGCCTTCAATGGGGTGTTGGCACCATTCTCGCCAGTGGCCAGCATGGGCACACGGCCGAAGGTTGTGGCAAGCCAGTGGTAGAAGAAGCCGCGGAGAGCACGGCCCTCGCCCTCAAGATACTTTAGGGATTTATCACCACCGATATTCTCTGCCGGATAGTCCTGCAGTTTGTCAAGGAAGTCGTTGGCGCGGCAGATGCCGGCATATACATGCTTCCAACCTGCGAGCAACTCACTGGAGTTGGAGTTCCATGCCTGTACGTTCCAGTCCTTATCCCAACCCGTGGCCTGGGTATCGATGGTCGGGTGGCAACCTGTGAAAAGGTTTGGCTTGAAGCCCCAGTCTCCGTCGTATGCATCATCCGGGTAAACCAGGTCGTAGACACCGTTGAGGGCTCGCTTGGCATTATCCTTGCTCTCGTAAGATGCAGCCTCATCGACCACATCGTAAGCCGTTACATTCAGGAATTCCTCGTTGTCACAGGATGTCAGGCCCAAACCCATCATGCTGCACAGAGCTGATCCTAAAATAAAATATTTTGTCTTCATAACTTTTATTTCTTTCAAATTCGTTTTATGCTCTATGTACTAATATTATTAGAAGGTAATATTGATACCAGCCATCCAAGTGCGAGGCTGTGGATAACGACCGGTGTCAAGGCCTTGGTAGAGAACAGAACCGCTACCGCACTCGGGATCACCATACTTGTTGTAACCGGAAATGGTCCAAAGGTTGCTTACACCCAGATATACACGTGCCTTCTCGATCAAGAGGGGCTTGCAGATGTTGCGTGGAATGTTGTAGCCCACCTGGAAGTTGGCAATACGCAGGAAGTCGCCGTTCTTTACCCAGAGGTCGCTGACACGGGTATTGCGGTTCGGGTCGAGGATGGACAGACGAGGCAGTGCAGAACCGCCATTGCTGAACGAATCGTGGAAGGCATCCTTCAGGATGTTTGGAGTGGTCTGGTCATCCAACTGGGTCATGCTGCTCAGCTTCATGGCAGAGTAGGAGAGGATGTCCTGTCCGAATACGCCATACATATAGAGGCTGAAGTCGAAGTCCTTGTAGGTGGCACCCACTGTGAAACCGTAGTTCAGCTTCGGGAAGCCGTTGCCAAGAATCTTGCGGTCATAGTTGTCGATAACACCATCGGGCTTGCCGTCGGGACCACTGAGGTCCTTGAACTTCATATCACCAACTGACAGCGGGTGATCGGTGTCGCACTTCGACTCGGCATCCGACTTGATGGCATTCTTGTAGGCAGCGAGGTCAGCCTCGTCCTTGATGATGCCATCGGTCACATAGCCATAGAACGAACCTACAGCTTCACCTTCCTCACAGATGGAGTGGCGATCCCAGTGTCCGTTGCCATCGACAGCACCTACCTGCGAGCCGTCGATGTAGGTACCATTGCCGGAAGCGGTGTTGTAGAGGTTGTCACCCATCTTCTTTACCTTATTCTGGATGGTTGAACCAGTCAAACGAACATTGATACCGAAGTCCCTGTTGAACTGCTTGTGGTAGCCAATAGCGAACTCGAAGCCCTTGTTCTCAATCTCACCATAGTTGGTGTAAACCTGGCTGTAACCAGCTGATGGACGCAACTGACGATAGAGGAGCAGGTCCTTGGTGTTCTTGATAAAGTAGTCGAGGGTGATGTCCCAGTCGTTGAGGAATGCGAAGTCGATACCGAAGTTGGTCATCTCGGTGGTTTCCCACTTGAGGTCGCCGTCCTTCAGAGGCATGTAGAAACCGATGTCACGATGACGGTTACCCCAGTTACCAGAGATACCCTGTGAGGGATAGGTGTTGTAGGCACCATCGATGTTCTGGGCGATAACGGCTGCACCAGCTACACCACCGGCATTACCGGTCTGGCCCCAACCTACACGGAGTTTCAGGTTGTCAACAAATTCGTTCTCCTTCAAGAATGGTTCCTCGCTGATACGCCATGCACCTGCTACCGATGGGAAGGTACCCCAACGGTTACCCTTCGAGAAGTTCGAGCTACCGTCCTTACGGATGGTACCTGTGATGATATAGCGGTCCAGCAACGTATAAGTACCACGAGCGAAGTAAGAAATGTTGTGTACGTCAGAGTTGTAGCCACCACCAGTGCCCTTGGAGTTGAGATCCATGGTCAGGTTGATGTTACGGTTATAGATTGATGGGAAGTCTCTTGAGCTGGAGTTCACCCACTGGCCCCAAGACTTGTTAACCTCATTACCGAGCATCACAGTCAGGTTGTGCATCTCGTAGTTGAGATTATAAGTAAGGTAAGTCTGGATACCCATGCTATAGCTGTGGCTGTTGTTCAGCGAGAACGAGAAGGTCTGGTCAGCATTCATTGGAATCTCGGTCAGCACTCCATCAACGTAGTTGTAGCGATGACGGCCACCAGTGAAGTCAGAACCATTGCTGCCTGAATAGGTATAAGTACCCTGGCTGCGTACGTCGAGCTTGTGGTGCTTGGTATCCAGGAAAGTCACATCAATGTAGGCTGTGGTCTGGATACGGTCGTTGCCGTTGCGGGCACGCTCGCCGTTTTCCATCTGCGAAGCGTAGGGGTTGGCACCGATGTTGGTGTTACCTTCCCAACTGTTCACTGTTGCCTGATAACCTGTTCCATAAGAACCATCGTCATTGACGAGGTTGACGTTGATGAGCTTACCGAGAGCTGCGTCGTTGCCATCCAGGTAGTCGAGTGTTGGAGTCAAGGATGCGAAGTCACGGAGAGAGGACATATTCTGGTTGTTACCCAGTGACATGTTCGAACCGTGGCTCTCGCTGTGGGAGTAGTTGACATCGCCACCGATTTCCAGGTATTTGTTCACCTTGGTGCTGACATTGGCACGGGTGGTGAAACGCTTGTAGTTGGTGTTGATAACAAGACCATCGATATCGTTGTAACCAAACGAGAGGTTGTACTGGGTCTTGTCGTTGCCACCATTGAGGGTAACGCCGTACTGCTGCTTGAGGGCTGCGCGGGTCATTTCCTTCTGCCAGTCGATTTCCTTGCGCTTGCCATCATACTTCGGATCCCAAACCTGATTGATGAACATATCGGTACCCTTGGCCAAACGGATAGCCTTGGCGTAGTCGTTAAGGCTAAGAACATCAAGGGTATAGGGCAGCGTCTGGATGCCCCAGTCAGCAGTTACAGTGATGTTGGTGTGACCCTTTGAACCGTGCTTGGTGGTGATCATGACAACACCGTTGGCACCAGCCGAACCGTAGATGGCGGTAGCGGAGGCATCCTTCAGGATTTCGATGCGCTCGATGTCGGAGGGGTTCACGAAGTCGGCATTGTTGCCTACCTGCACACCATCAACTACATAAAGAGGAGAAGCATCGCCATTGATGGTACCGATACCACGAATACGGATAGCAGCCTTTCCGTCAGGAGAACCGTCCTGCATGGAAACCTGCACACCGGCAGCAGCACCCTGGAGGGCCTGACCGATATTCTGTGGTACGCGCTTCATCACGGCAGCCTGGTCAACAGTAGCCACTGAACCAGAGATGTCGCTCTTCTTCATGGTACCGTAACCTACAACCACTACGTCTTCAAGGGCTCTGCGGTCCTCTTCGAGGGTGATCTTCATGCCGTTCTGGGCAGTTACCTCTTGCGAAAGATAACCAATGAACGACACATGCAGCTTAGCGCCAGCTGGGACACTAATGGAGAAGTTGCCATCGAGATCCGTGATGGTACCATTGGTCGTTCCAGTCTGAACGACGTTGGCTCCGGTCACAGGTTCACCGAGGTCATCCAACACTTGTCCCCTAATGGTCACATTCTGAGCAATGACCATCACTGGGAACATCACGAGCAATACGAGTGCATACAATACGTTGCAGGCCCGATTCCCGAACATAGTTTTACAGGTGATTTTCATAAATCAATAGTGTTTTGGTGTAATTGTAAAAAAAAGGTAATATTAAATATGTGGCATTTTGTATGAAATAGCTTTATTGACCCCCCATTGGGCAATTCGCAAATTTCCGGTGCAAACATAGGGGTTTTTTATGAATCTTCCAAATTATTTTTTTAACGAAATTTAGTTTTTTTTGATTTTGAACAAAAAATCGGGATATTTGTAACGTTATTGGAGGTCTTCATTGATGATTTGAGGCAAAAATCATTCCCTTTGATCCCAAATCTTGTCACTGAAGGTCACTTCCTCGAAAAGGTGGATTGATAGCCTAATTTTATTATACATTATATATATAATATAATAACCCTGGTTCTTCAGGCGCCCCAGTTGGCATCAGGTTTTACTTATTGTACGATTCGGGCATTGTTTCTGCTTGGTTAAGGAGAGGTTGGCAGTCGCAGGTTGGCCGCAGTTCGTGGTTCGCGATGCGCTGCTCGTCACCCGAGACTTCGTGTATTTCTATTCTTTCCTTCCGGGATACCGACGATGGGTTCGTTTCCAATCATTTTTGCGCTATTTTGAACAGAAGATCTTGCAAGAGGGTGGAGTTAATTATTTTTAACAATAACTCTTATTGTACGTAATACGTTAAATGAACAAACGATTGCATTCTATGATTCAAAAGAATAAGAGGTTTTCGCTTATTGTACAAAAACCGATAACCCTTGTTTGTCCAAAGAAAAAATAAAGCTGAAAAAATTTGGTTGGAATGGAAAAAGATGTTATCTTTGCGTCGCTTACCAATCATTGGTGGCACAAACACAGTTACATACTCGATTTACATTATCCAAATCAATACCCCTATGAACATGAACCAGGATGTCCTGAATTTTGACCCTCATGTTTCGGTCGACTGCGTGATACTCGGCTTCGATGGAGAATCACTTCAGGTGCTCCTGTCTCGACGTGGCAATGAGGTGCCTGAGGAGCAATACAGTAACCTGAAGCTCCCCGGGCGCCTCTTGCACACGGACGAAGACCTTGATGAGGCTGCACTCGACATCATTACCCACATCACCGGAAAACGTCATCCACTCATCAAGCAGTTCCGTGCCTATGGCTCTCCCTCGCGTACTTCGAATCCGAAGGACGTTCTTTGGCTCGAGAATGCCATCAAGCAGAAGATCGGGCGCATTGTCACCATCTCTTACCTTTCCCTTATGCGTATCACCAGCCGAACCCTTCATCGCACCGAAGCCGATGCTGGTTCGAATGATTCCGACGAGGCGTGGTTCCCCGTGCAGGATCTTCCACAGCTTGCGTTCGATCACAACATCATTATCCAGGATACCCTGCAGGAACTTTACCGTATGGCAGGACAGCAGCCCCAGATGCTTTTCGAGATGATGCCTGCCAAATTCACGGCAGCCCAGCTTCGTCGTCTGCACGAGCAGGTGAGCGGCAAGAAGATTGACGTGCGCAACTTCGCCAAGCTCGTCATGAACAAGCCCTACATCATTCCCCTCAACGAGTGGGAACAGAACGTGAGCCATAGGGCTGCTCGCTTCTATCGCTTCAAGCAGTGAGATTCCATTCCCAGAAATGAACTCTTCTTCAATTTAATTTCCAATAACCAACTAAATACTACAAATTATGAATCTATTATTAGGATATGACATTGGCACTTCGTCGGTAAAGGCTTCCCTCGTCGATGCACAGACCGGCCAGACCGTGGCAAGTGCACAGTACCCCGACGCAGAAGCTCCAATCCTTGCCAAGCAGGCAGGATGGGCCGAGCAGGAACCCGAAATGTGGTGGGACGAACTCGTAAATGCCACCAAGCGTGTTGCAGAGAAGGCTGCCGCCTCTTCTTCGCTCAAGGATGTAAAGGCCATCGGCATTTCCTATCAGATGCATGGTCTTGTTTGTGTGGACAAGGAGGGCAAGCCCCTGCGTCCAGCCATTATCTGGTGCGATGGACGTGCCGTGCCCTATGGCAATGCTGCCTTCGAAGCCATTGGTGGTGACAAGTGCCTCAGCCATCTGCTCAACAGCCCCGGCAACTTCACCGCAGCTAAGTTGGCCTGGGTCAAGGAGAATGAGCCCGAGCTCTTTGCGAAGATCTATAAGATCATGCTCCCCGGTGACTATATCGCCATGCGCCTCTCGGGCGGTGACAAGAAGACCACCGTATCGGGCTTGTCGGAGGGTATGTTCTGGGACTTCAAGAACAACGAGGTGTCGAAGGATGTGATGAACTACTTTGGCTTCCCCGAGTCGCTCATTGCCGAAATCGTTCCTACCTTCTCGATTCAGAGTCGTGTGTGCAAGGCCATCGCCGACGAACTTGGACTGCCCGAGGGCACACCCATCAGCTATCGTGGTGGCGACCAACCCAACAACGCCCTCTCGCTCAACGTCATGAAGCCGGGCGAAGTGGCCGCTACTGGTGGTACGTCGGGCGTTGTCTATGGTGTACTCGGCGAAGTCAACTACGATTCGCTCAGCCGTGTCAACACCTTTGCTCACGTCAACCACAATCAGCCTGACACTCGTCTGGGTGTACTCCTCTGCATCAACGGCACGGGCATCCTCAACGCCTGGGTGAAGCGTACCATCGCCCCCGAGGGTATCAGCTACAGCCAGATGAACGACCTGGCCGAAAGCGTTCCGGTAGGAGCCGAGGGACTCAGTGTCATTCCATTCGGCAATGGTGCCGAGCGCGTACTCCAGAACGTCAATCGCGGTGCCAGCATCCATGGCATCAACTTCAACATCCACAAGAAGGCTCACATCATCCGTGCTGCACAGGAAGGCATCGCCTTCTCGTTCGCCTATGGCATGGAGATTATGGCCGGAATGGGAATGGACATCAAGACCATCAAGGCCGGTCACGCCAACCTCTTCCTTTCACCGCTCTTCCGTCGCACCCTGGCTGCCGTGACAGGAGCCACCATTGAGCTCTACGAGACCGATGGATCGGTGGGCGCAGCCTATGGCGCAGGCATTGGCGCAGGCATCTACAAGGATAGCGATGACGCCTTCAAGACCTTGAAGCACATTGCTACCGAGAAGCCTGTCGAAGACGTTGCCGCCTATAAGGAGGCCTACGAGCGTTGGAAGGCGTGTCTGTAATTAGTTACACATATTTTATATTATAGAAAGGGAGTCGTACAGACTCCCTTTTGTCCGTTTGTTTATGCCTCGATGAAAAAAAGACTTCTATTGCTCTTTTCGCTCTCATTCTGTTACGTCCTGTCTGCACAGGTCATCATCAATGAAGTTATGCAGTCGAACATCGACTGTATCATGGACGACCTCAACGAGTTCCCCGACTCCTGGGTGGAACTCTACAACCCGGCTTCGGGAGCTACTGTCATGCTTTCGAACTATTCCCTTGGCACCTTGCGCGATGGTAGCGATGCCTATCAGCTTCCCACTCGCGGACTGGTTTCGAAGGGCTATGTCGTGGTCTATTGCGACAAGGAGTCCACGGGGCTGCATACGTCCTTCCGCATCGATTCGGGCAAAGGGGCAGGCGTCTATCTCTTTGGCCCCGATGGACAGATAGTCGATTCTGTCTTTATCGAAAAGAAACAACCTGCACCCAACATCTCGTATGGCCGTGAAACCACGGGCTCGGATGTGTGGGGCTATCAATATACTCCTACTCCGGCTTCCGCCAACTGCGGCCAGATCTGCACCGAGATCCTGGGTGATCCCATTTTCAGCGAGCCAGGACATGTTCTGACCGGTTCGAAGAGCATCGAACTGACCTTGTCGTTGCCCGAAGGCACACCTGAGGGCACCGAGATACGCTTCACGACCGATGGAAGCGAGCCCACCCGCGACAGTCAGGCCTACGTGTCGCCCATCCGATTCTCATCTTCGCGCGTCATTCGAGCCAAGCTCTTCTGCGACGGCTACCTTTCGCCCCGTTCCACCACGCAGTCCTACCTGTACCTGGGACGAGAGATGACCTTGCCTGTTGTTTCGCTGGTCACCAACAACAAGTACTTCAACGACTCGAAGATTGGTATCTACGTCAACGGGACGTACAGCAGTTCCCGGAAGAACTATGAATACGATTGGCGTCGGCCTGTCAACTTCGAGTTCTTTGTCGATGCCGACAGCGCCAGTCAGCTTAACCAGCTGGGAGAGACACGTGTGGCTGGAGCTGCTTCCCGCGGCCAGCAGCTCAAGACCTTGGTTGTCTATGCAAATAAGCGCTTTGGTGAGAAGCACCTCAAGTACGAGTTCTTTCCCGACCAGCGTCCGGGAATGAAGAAATACAAGTCGATCATGCTGCGCAATGCTGGCAATGATTTCGACTATCTGTATATGCGCGATGCCATCTGCCAGCGTACCATGGCTTCGCACACCGACCTCGACTGGCAGGCGTGGCAGCCCGCCATCTTCTTCCTGAACGGCACCTACAAGGGCATCCTCAATATCCGCGAGCGAAGCAACTCGGCCAACATCTACACCAACTACGAAGGGCTGGAGGATATCGACATGGTCGAAAACTGGAAGCAGCTCAAGGAAGGCACCTGGGACAGCTACAACGAGTTTGTGGAGTTCTACACCGAGAAGGGTCACACGTGGGACGAATACGACAAGCTCATGGACCTCGACGAGTACATCAACATCATGATCATGAACCTCTACTACAATAACTTCGACTTCCCGGGGAACAACTTCATGATGTGGCGTCCTCGCGAGGAGGGTGGTCGCTGGCGCTTCGTTGCCAAGGATGTGGACTACGTCATGGGCCTTTACGGACAGGGAAGCTCCAGCTATCAGATTTTCAAGTGGCTCTATGATTCCAACTACGACTACAGCCACAACTGGGGGGCAAACAGTTCTGATCACACGAGACTCTTTCGCCGACTGATGGAGGACGAGGACTTCCTGCGCACTTTCACCGACCGCTGTGCCATCTATATGGGCGACTTCCTGAACTACAATGGCACCTGGGAAGTGTGGGAGCCGATGTACAGGCTCATCAAGAGCGAATATCCCCATCATCGCAAGCTTTTTAACCAATGGTGGCCCAACTACGACAGTGAACTTTCGAGTGCGAAGAACTGGCTGAGCGGTCGCACGTCGAGCTTCTATACGCAAGTGGCCAACTACTATTCGCTGGGCACGCCGATTGCCACCGACATCAACAAGCTGATGGCCGACACCACATTGGCCGGTCTCACCATCACCTTCAACGGTGTACCTCTTTCACGAGGCCGCTTCGATGGCAAGTATTTCCCGAGTCGGGAAGTGACCTTGGAAGGACATCCATCCTTGGATGAAGAAGGAAATCCCGTTGGCTTGCGCATCGTAACAGGCTGGACCGTTGTGACCTACAATGGTGGGGCTTCCACGCCACAGCACTTCGATGGCAGTACATGTCGTTTCACGATGCCGGCATCGGCCAGCCGTGTTGCCATCAATGCCACATTTGGTCAAAGCGAAGGCCTGGAACAGGTCCGCGATGACTCCGATGCTTCGCCTGCCGAAATCTACGACCTGAAGGGTAATCGTCTGGATGCCCTCCAGCATGGCATCAACATCGTCCGTCGTTCCGATGGTTCGGTTCGGAAGGTGTTTGTGCCGTAGAGAAACTGGAATTTCTCGGTTTTCTAGACAATCTGGATTATCCAGAGCCTCTAGCCCTTCTTTATTATCTAGAGCTTCTAAATCCTCTAGCCCAATCTTAGCAAGTCTTTTTTCGAAACTAAAATACAACAGCATTGAAATACTTTAAGCTTTTCAAACCTCTCATCGCCGTACTTGGCAATCTCCTGATTGCCTATGTCGTGTATTCCATCGCCCGCCTGACGTTCCTTGCCGAGAACTGGGGGCTCTTTGCCGAAGGCCTCACGGCCAGCCACCTGCTGGAAATGCTGCGTGGCGGCATCCTTTTCGATACTTCTGCCATCCTCTATACGAATGTCCTTTGGGTGGTGATGATGCTGCTGCCTGTCAGCAGGAAGGAGAACCCCACTTATCATACTGTCTGCCGCTGGCTTTTTGTCATTGTCAATACCATCTCCCTGGTCATGAACCTCAGCGATAGCGTCTATTTCCCGTTCACCATGCGCCGAACCACAGCCACCGTGTTCGACGAGTTCAGCAATGAGAACAATTTGGGAAGCATCTTCTTGCAGGAAGCCGTCGCTCATTGGTATTTTTTCCTCCTGGCAGCTCTCCTGGCCTATGCCATGTGGCGATTCTACATCACTCCAGGACTTGACTATCGTCAGTTGAAGTGGAAGTCCTATGCTCTCGTTACATTTGTCTCGCTGTTGGGCTTCGCCCCCTTCTGTGTGGCCGGTATGCGAGGCGGCTGGACCCGAGACATCCGTCCCATCACCATCTCCAATGCCAATAACTACTGCAATCGTCCCACCGAGGCAGGTATTGTGCTCAATACCCCCTTCTCGCTCATTCGCACCTTCGGCAGAAACGTCTTCGAGCTTCCTGATTACTATCCGACTGAAGCTGAACTGGAAGCCGTGTTCAATCCCGTCCACCAGCCAGCGGACTCTCTGACTTTCAGGCCAAAGAATGTAGTGGTTATCATTCTGGAGAGTTTCGGTCGCGAATATATCGGAGCCTACAACAAGCACCTCGAAGATGGCAATTACAAGGGATATACTCCTTTTCTCGACTCGCTGATAAGCCAGTCGCTCACTTATACCCATTCCTATTGTAACGGCCGCAAGAGCATCGACGGCATGCCCTCCATCCTCTCGTCGATACCCATGTTTGTCGAACCCTTCTTCCTTTCGCCCTATTCCAACAACGCCATCTCCGGCCTCGCCGACTGCCTGAATGGCAAGGGCTATTCGACAGCCTTCTATCACGGTGCCGAGCGTGGTTCGATGGGTTTCATGGCATTTGCCCGTGCCACCAAGTTCCAGCAGTACTATGGACGGGAAGATTTCGTGTCAGACAAGCGCACAGTGGGCGACGATGCCTACGACGATTGGTGGGGCATCAGCGACGAGCCCTTCCTGCAATACATGAACCTGAAGCTCTCCGAGACGCCCCAGCCCTTCATGGCTGCTGTCTTTACCCTGTCGAGCCACCATCCCTTCCGTGTGCCCGATCCCTATAAGGACGTGTACAAGGAAGAGGAAATGCCCATCCACAAGGTTATCCGCTATTCCGACAACGCCCTGCGTCGTTTCTTCGAGAGTGCCCGGAAAGAACCCTGGTTCGAAAACACCATCTTCGCCATCACCAACGATCATACCAACATGTCGAACCACGACGAATACAAGACCGACATCGGCGGCTTCTCCTCGCCAGTCATCTTCTACGATCCCACGGGTGAGATGGGAGTCGGCATGCAGGATGCCATTGCCCAGCAGATCGACATCATGCCCACTATCCTGGGTTATCTTGGTTACGACCAGCCCTACATGGGATTCGGCATCGACCTGCTCAACACTCCTGCCGAAGATACCTGGGCAGTCAACTACCTCAATGGCATCTACCAATACGTGAAACACGGTCATGTGCTGCAGTTCGATGGTCAGAAGACCCGGGCCATCTACAGTATCGACGACCGGCTGATGAAGAATAATCTGATTGGAGAAGTTCCCCGGCAACAGCAGATGGAAACGGAACTCAAGGCCATCATCCAGCAATACATGGAGCGTATGACACAGAATCGCCTACTGCCGTAACTGTCTGCTAATGACCGTCTGACCTCCTATACAAAAGATGGTGCGTCACAAAAATAATAGAGGGTGTGTCTGAAGCCAAATCTGTTGACTTCCTGACACACCCTCTTGCTTTTCGATGGGGGAGTAGCCGTTACTTCACTGTGAGTGTCACGACACTATGGGCAGGCAGCGTCACAAGGAGCTGCCCCTTCTTATCGACCTTGGCGCCCTTGAAGGCAGCAGGCTTCACCTCGTCGGCCTTGCCGAAATCGTTGTAGGCATGGACGTCATCGGCGGTGATGATTTCTCCCTCGGCGCTCTTCACCTTCATGCCGTCGATGTTGACAGCCACGACGTGCTGGTTGTTGAGGTCCATGTTGGTGAGCGAAATGTGGAGCACACCGTTCTGGTCCTTCGAAACAGTGCGGCTCACGGTCGGGATCTGTTCCTTGGCATTCACGCTGATGTAGTTGCAGGAGAGGTCCGAAGGAACGTAGGTGGCCTCCTTGTGGATGTTGTACATCTTGAAGACGTGGTAGGTCGGAGTGAGTACACAGGGATCCTTCGGGTTCTTCTCGTTGGTGAGGATCATCGACTGCAGTACATTAACTACCTGTGCGATGTTGGCCATCTTGATGCGGTCGGTATATTTGTGGAAGATGTCGAGCGACGAAGCTGCCACGATGGCATCGCGCACGGTGCTCTGCTGGTAGAGCCAGCCGGGATTGGTGCCCTTTTCGACGTTGTACCAGGTGCCCCATTCGTCAACGAGCAGTCCGATGCGCTTCTGGGGATCATAGCGGTCCATGACCTTCATGTGATCGACCACGCAGTCCTCGATCTGCAGAGCCTTCGACACGATGTTGTAGTACTCCTGGTCGGTAAAGGTGAGGGCCCAGCCCTTCTTGCCCATCGGGATGCCGGTCTCGGGGTCGTTCTCGGTGCCCCAGTCGCGTACGGCATAGAAGTGTACCGAGATGCCGTTCATTCGATGTCCGATCTTGCGCATGCAGACGTCGGTCCAGTTGTTGTCGGTCGAATTGGCGCCCGAGGCGATGCGATAGAGGCGGTTGTCGCCATAGTTGCGGGCATAGATGGCATAGCGGCGATAGAGGTCGGAGTAGTATTCGGGCGACATCTCACCACCACAGCCCCACGACTCGTTGCCGACGCCGAAGTACTTCACCTTCCAGGCCTTGTCGCGTCCGTTCTTGCGGCGCAGCTCAGCCATGGTCGATTGGGTGTCGGAGGTCATGTACTCCACCCACTTCGCCATCTCTTCGACCGAGCCGGAGCCCACGTTGCCCGAGATGTAGGGTTCGCAGCCCAGCAGTTCGCAGAGGTTCAGGAATTCGTGGGTGCCGAACGAGTTGTCCTCCACCGTTCCGCCCCAGTTGTTGTTCACGAGGCGCGGGCGGTTCTCCTGTGGGCCAATGCCGTCCATCCAATGGTATTCGTCGGCAAAGCAGCCGCCGGGCCAGCGCATCACGGGCACTTCCAGTGCCTTCAGCGCCTCAAACACGTCCTTGCGATAGCCCTGAACGTTGGGGATATCCGAGTCGGGACCCACCCAGATGCCGCCGTAGATGCAGCGTCCCAGGTGTTCGGCAAACTGTCCGTAGATTTCCTTCGGGATGACATTCTTGGCCTGGTCGGGATGAACGTTGAGCTGTACGTCCTGTGCCAGGAGCGAGATGGGCAGCATCAGACCTGCTGCCAGCGATAAGATCAGTTTTTTCATGTGGTTTTGAGTAATATAAAGTGTTAGTAAAAGAGTGAGAAATCGATTGGCGTTTTCAATGTGGGTGCATCGTTGATGGTGCAAAGATAGTATTTTTTTTAATTTACAAACAAATTCCGGCAGATTTCTTTCATAATTTTGCGAAATTTGGTGCAATTCATTCTTTTTTTTCATCTATTCTTGTCATCTTTTCCAAAAATCATTATCTTTGCAGCACTATTTCGAGTAATTACCTTTAACCATTTAAAACAAATTAAAACAAACCGATTCGATATGAAGGCACCCCTCATTCTTCTGGCAGTCGTTGCAGCGCTGCCGCTTTGGGCCAACGAAGCTGCCACTGTTGGCAGTCCCGACGGACGGCTGGTCGTCACCCTCGATGTCCAGGATGGACAACCCGTCTATTGTGTGGCCTATGACGGACTCACCGCCGTCGGTCCTTCTCTGCTTGGACTGAAGACCAACGAGCAGGACCTCACCCGCGATTTCAGCATCAAGGCAGTCGAGACCTCAAGGATTGACGAGCAGTATAGCCTCGACCGCAGCAAGCTGTCTCAGGTGCACTATGTTGCCAACCGTCTGCTGGCCACCCTTGCCACTTCGCGCGACCAGCAGCTTCAGGTGGAATTTCGTGTGAGCGACAACGATGTCGCCTTCCGCTATCTCTTGCCCAAGCAGGGCGAAACGGGTGCCGTGCGTGTCACCTCCGAAGCCACCAGCTTCAGTTTCCCCGATGGCACCACTACCTTCCTCACCCCGCAGAGCGATGCCATGATCGGGTGGAAGCGCACCAAGCCCAGCTATGAGGAGCTTTATGTCTGGGATGCTCCGATGTCCCAGCCTTCGCAATATGGCCATGGCTACACGTTTCCCTGCCTTTTCCATGAAAAGATAGGAGAAGGGACGAAGGGTTCGAAGGGTTCTAAAGGCATTGCCGACGAACTGTGGGTGATGGTCAGCGAGACGGGCGTCGATAGCCACTATTGCGCCTCGCATCTCAGTGATGCACAGGCCAATACACTAAAGACTGATGGAGCAGTCAATACCTATACCATCGCTTATCCCATGCCCGAGGAACAGAATGGTATCGGCACTGCCGATGCAGCCATCGCTCTCCCCGGTGTCACACCCTGGCGTACCCTCACCGTGGGACGCACCTTGCATCCCATTGTTGAAACCACGGCGCCTTGGGACAATGTTCGCCCGGTGTACGAAACCAGTCATCAATATAAATATGGACGCGGCACGTGGAGCTGGATCCTCTGGCAGGATGATTCCATCAATTTCGACGACATCTGCCGCTATGTGGACCTGGCGCAGGCTATGGGCTACGAATACGTGCTCATCGACAACTGGTGGGACACCAACATCGGCAAGGTGGCCGACGGCACGGCCAAGAATCCTACCAAGAGCATCGAGAAACTGATCGAGTATGCTCACTCCAAGAACGTGGATGTCTTCCTCTGGTACAGTTCCAGTGGCTATTGGAACGACATTGTCCAGGGACCTGTCAATCGCATGGACAACAGCGTTGTACGCAAGCGTGAGATGCAGTGGCTGCAGAGCGTCGGCGTCAAGGGCATCAAGGTCGATTTCTTCGGAGGCGACAAGCAGGAGACCATGCGTCTCTACGAAGAGATTCTGAGCGACGCCGACGACCACGGGTTGATGGTCATCTTCCACGGCTGTACCCTGCCTCGCGGATGGGAGCGCATGTATCCCAACTATGTGGGTTCCGAAGCCGTCCTGGCCTCCGAGAACATCGTCTTCGACCAGCGGCATTGCGATCTCGAAGCCGCCCATGCCACGCTTCATCCTGTGCTGCGTAACACGGTGGGCTGCATGGAGTTCGGTGGGTCGTTCCAGAACAAGTACATGAACCGCGACAACAAGCCCCGCGAGAACCGACACGTCAACACGCGTCCTTGCACCTCGACGTTCAGCCTCGCTACCGCCATCCTCTACCAGAATCCCATCCAGAACTTCGCGCTTGCACCCAACAACCTGGAGGATGCTCCTGCTGTGAGCATGGACTTCATGCGTGAAGTGCCCACCACGTGGGACGAAGTGCGCTTCATCGATGGCTATCCTGGTAAGTATCTCGTGATGGCTCGTCGTCATGGCGACACCTGGTATGTCGCAGCCATCAATGCCGAACCGCAGAAGCTGGTTATCAGCCTGGACCTCAGTGTGCTCAGCGCCTCCTCCTTCACGCTCTACAGCGGCGGAGACAATCCCACCGCCAAGCCTCTGAAGCTCAAGCACGGCAAGACGCTCCTCACCCTGGCCCCCAATGATGGCGCAGTCATTGTGGCGCGGTAAGGTCGGAATGACGGCATTTCGGAATGACGAAATCCCGAAATAACGAGATGCCGGTATTCCGGAATTCCGTAATACCGTAATACCGGAATTTCGGAATGTCGAAAAGCCGAAAAGGCCGAAACCCCAAAAAAACAATCCCCAAAAAAGCCCCGAAAGACCAATCGTCCTTCGGGGCTTTCGTTAAATCTTGTCGTTTTGGATCATCGAAACCAGCTCGGGCCGGATTTCGGCGTAGTCCTTCGACTGCAGGAACTTCTTGATGAGCTGCACGTGGTGCAGGTTGTGCAGGTCGGAACCGAGGAAGCTGATCAGTCCTTCGTCCAGGAGGCGGTAGGCTGTCTTTTGGGTCGATTCGCCATAGTAGCCCGAGAAGCTGAGGATATTGCATTGCAGTTCCACGCCCAGGTCCACCAGATGCTCGTACGACTTCAGGCCGCGGCTCGAATAGTAGTGATAGCGCTCGGGATGAGCCATGATGAGGTACCATCCCTTGTCCTGCAGCTTGTAGATCACGTCATCGAGGTTGAGCAGGGGCTGCTGGAAGCTGTTCTCGATCAGGATGTATCGGTCCTTCAGCGGGCGCAGCTGGCACGACTCCTCACCCCATTTGCCCGAGTTCATCATGTTGATGAAGCTTTCGTCGAGGCGGTATTCGAAGCTGTAATCCTCGCATTTGATGGGAATCTCCAGGTTGGCGCATGTGTATTTCAGTTCCTGGAACAGCGGGCCGATTATGGTGGGGGTATTCATGAAGCTGGGCTCTGTATGGTGGGGGGTGAAGATGATGCGTTCCACTCCGCACTCATGCAGAGCATTCATGTAATCCACCGAATATTTCATCTCAGGCGAACCATCGTCAACTCCTGGAATGATGTGGCAATGAAGCTCTCGCTTGTAGGGCAATGGTAACATTTCCCTTTTGCGATGAAAAATGAAATTAAAAAACATGCTTTTATCAAATTCAACGCCGCAAAGGTAATTTATTTTCGTTTTCAAAACAAATTTTGCTATGGAAAAAGTACATTTTGCCAATAAAAATACCTACAAATGGGCATTTATTGCTAATTTTAATGGTATTTTTGACCAACATACCCAACAATTTTGTATATTTGCACCGGTATTCGCCACGCATCTCTGCAACCGATACCCAATACTACGAAGAATGTCATTTTTTATTCATAACATAATACCTAAAATACGGATGAAATCTACATGCAAGAAGGTCGGCATGATTATTGCTGTGACCGCACCCATTCTTTTGGCCGCATGTTCTGCACCCAAGCAGACTGAGGAGGTCAAACTTACAGTTTCCGGGCTTAATCCCGCACAGTTCGTCGATACCATCAACGGCAAGCCGACGGCTCTCTACACCCTCACCAATGCCAATGGCATGGAGGTGTGCATCACCAACCTTGGTGGACGCATCGTCAGCATCATGGCTCCCGATCGCGACGGCAATCTTCAGGACGTAGTACTGGGCTTCGACAATGTGAAGTCTTATGCCAATCTCGACGGCCGCACGCCTTCTGACTTCGGCGCTGCCATCGGTCGTTTTGCCAACCGCATCAACCAGGGCAAGTTCTCGATCGATGGGGTAGAGTATGACCTCGTCAAGAACGACCACGGCAACACGCTGCACGGCGGTCCTACCGGCTGGCAGTATCAGGTCTATGATGTGGTTGAGGCCGACAACTCCAGCATCACCCTCCAGATTGTCAGCCCCGATGGCGACAACGGCTTCCCCGGCCAGGTGACTGCCAAGGTGTCCTATATCCTCAAGGACAACAACCGACTCGAAATCCACTACAACGCCAAGACCGACAAGCCCACGGTCATCAATATGACCAACCACTCGTACTTCAACCTCAGTGGCGATCCCAACAACAGCATCGTCGAGGATTCGCTGATTGTCTATGCCGACAAGATGACGCCCATCGACGACAAGCTCATTCCAACAGGCGAATTCCGTGAGCTCAAGCCCGGCGATCCCTTCTGCTTCATGCCCGGTATGAAGCTCATCGGCCAGGACATCAACGCCGACGACCAGCAGGTGAAGTATGGCAACGGCTATGACCACAACTGGGTACTGGCCAACCCCTGCAAGGAGGATACCGACTACCCGCTCTGTGCAGTCATGATGAGCCCCAAGAGCGGCATCGTCCTCGTTGAGCGTACCACCGAACCCGGCATCCAGGTTTATTCGGGCAACTTCCTCAATGGCTCGGTTGTAGGCAAGAAGGGCATCCGCTATCAGCAGCGCACCGGCATCTGCCTCGAGACGCAGCACTATCCCGACTCCCCCAACAAGGGTGGCGTCAAGGGTTGGACCGACTGTGTGCTTCGTCCCGACGAGGAGTATAACTCCATCACTGTCTTCGAGTTCCGTACCACCAACGATGTGTGTGGCGAGTGCAAGAAAGAGTGCAAGAAATGATCCCCCCGGCAAATCCAAATTAATAATCATTTATAAACAAAAACACAATGGCACAAAAACAAGAACGTAACTGGGTAGCGATCATTACGATGTTCTTCATCTTCGGCATGATCAGCTTCGTTACCAACATGGCTGCTCCATTTGGCAACATCTGGGGTTACACCTACGAGTGGGCTGGTATGGCCGGCAACCTCATGAACTTCCTTGCGTATGCTTTCATGGGTATTCCTGCCGGCAACATGCTCATCAAGTTCGGCTACAAGAAGACGGCCCTCATCGCCCTGGCAGTCGGTTTCATCGGCCTGGGCATCCAGTGGCTCTCCAGCAAGGTGGGCGCTGACGTGGCTGTCTGCGAGATTGGCGGACAGGTCTGCTCGCTCAACCTCTTCATCTATCTCCTCGGCGCTTTGGTCTGCGGCTTCTGCGTCTGCATGCTCAACACCGTGGTGAACCCCATGCTGAACCTCCTCGGCGGCGGTGGCAACACCGGTAACCAGCTCATCCAGGCTGGTGGCACCATCAACTCCCTCACCGGCACCCTCACCCCGATGCTCGTCGGTGTGCTCATCGGTACCCTTACCAAGGACACCACGATGGCCGAAGTTTCACCACTCGTCATCGCTGGTATGGTCATCTTCGCCCTCTCGTTCGTCATCATTTCCTTCGTCAAGATCGAGGAGCCCCAGGGCGACCTTTCGAACGTTACCTACGAGCGTTCTCCGCTCGCCTTCCGTCACTGTCTGCTCGGCATCATCGCCATCTTCTTCTATGTGGGTATCGAAATCGGTATCCCGAACGAGATGAACATGTGGATCAGCCGTCTTCCCTTCGAGGGCGCTGCCAAGGTAGCCGGTTCGCTGGCTGCTGCCTACTGGTTCCTCATGCTCTGCGGACGTTTCCTCTCCACCATCATCTCCGGCAAGGTTTCCACTCGCACCCAGATGATCACCGTTTCGTCGGTAGCTATCCTGCTCCTGCTCTGCGCCATCTTCACCGGCAACATCAACATCTCGCTCTTTGGCGGCGAAGTGCCCCTCTCTTGCCTCTTCATCTTCCTCTGCGGTCTCTGCACCTCCATCATGTGGGGCGGCATCTTCAACCTCTCGACCGAGGGACTGGGCAAGTACACAGCCAAGGCATCGGGTCTCTTCATGGCCATGGTGGTGGGCGGTGGCATCATGCCGTTCATCCAGGATAACCTCGTACGTCCAGCTACCGGCTATCTCGGATCCTACTGGCTCATCATTGCGATGATTGCCTACATCCTGTTCTATAGCCTCTGGGGCAGCAAGAATGTCAATAAGGATATCAAGGTCGATTGACCTTGATATCTTTTCTGTGTCATGCTGTAGGCTTATGTCTGATTTTTCGATTTATAACCCATACACATTTTAATTACTATTACTTCTCATTTCAACATGGACGTATTAACCGCGCTACAGAACAGTGGCTTCAAGACCATTGACTTTGTCATTCTGGTCATCTATCTGATTGTTTTGGTTAGCCTTGGTCTCTTCCTGAGCCGTAACAAGGACGGCAAGGAGAAGAGTGCCAACGACTACTTCCTGGCAGGCAACACGCTCACCTGGTGGGCTGTAGGTGCTTCTCTGATTGCTGCCAACATCTCCGCCGAGCAGTTCATCGGCATGTCTGGTACGGGCTTTGCCGATGGCATCGCCATCGCAGCCTACGAGGTCATGGCCGCCGTAACACTGGTTGTTATCGGCAAGTTCCTCCTGCCCATCATGCTTAAGCAGCGAATCTTCACCATCCCCCAGTTCCTTCGCGAACGCTATAACGATGGTGTCGGCCTGGCATTCTCTATCCTCTGGCTCTTCCTCTATGTCTTCGTCAACCTGACCTCCGTGGCCTGGCTGGGAGCATTGGCCATCGAGCAGATTCTCGGTCTGCAGGGCCTGGCTGTCGAGATCTTCGGCATCACCGTTTCCATCCGCATGGTCATCATCTTCCTGCTCTTCCTCATCGCAGGTATCTACTCCATCTACGGTGGTCTGGCCTCTGTGGCCTGGACCGATGTGATGCAGGTGACCTTCCTCGTAGGTGGCGGTCTCATCACGGCCTACTTCGCACTCCGTGAGATGGGCCTCGTGTTCGATACCGATGCCATCGGTGCCTTCAACAAGATCTACACCGACCTCACCACCGGCAACTATGCCCACGACACCCACTTCCACCTCGTTATCCAGGAGTCGCACAATCCTGCAGCCTTTGCCAACGTTCCCGGCATCGCAGCCGTGGTAGGTGGCGTATGGCTCACCAACTTGGGCTACTGGGGCTTCAACCAGTATATCATCCAGAAGGGTCTGGCTGCCAAGAATGTCGATGAGGCCAAGAAGGGTCTCGTCTTCGCAGGCTTCCTCAAGATCCTCATCCCGTTCATCGTTGTGCTTCCCGGCATCTGCGCCTACTACATTGCCCAGAACCCCGAGACCTTCTCGTCGATGAATCTCCAGGGCAAGATCAACATCCCCGATGACGCATATCCCTGGCTCATCCGCAACTTCACGCCTGTAGGCATCAAGGGTCTGTCGTTCGCTGCCCTCACCGCAGCCATCATTTCGTCGCTGGCTTCGATGTTCAACAGCACCTCCACGCTCTTCACCATGGACATCTATAAGAAGTACCTCGAGCCAAAGGCCACCGATAAGAAGCTCGTCAACGTAGGTCGTCTGACTTCGGTGACTGCCCTCTTCATTGCCCTCTTCACCGTGAAGCCTCTGCTGGGTGGTATCCCACAGGCCTTCCAGTACATCCAGGAGTATTCCGGCTTCATCTATCCCGGCATCATCACCGTCTTTGGTCTTGGCCTTCTCTGGAAGCGTGCCTCTTCGCTGGCCGCCGTCTGGACCGCCATCATCACCATCCCGCTCGGTGTGCTCTTCAAGATCTTCCTGGGCGACGTGCCCTTCCAGTTCCGTGCCGGCTACATCTTCATCATCCTCGTCAGCTTCTTCATCATCATGTCGCTGCTTGACAAGAAGTATGTTCATGCCGAGGAGCCTGCAGCTGTTGACAAGGCTATGATGAAGCGTTGGGCTCAGATTCTGGGCGGTGCAGGTCTCGTGATGATTATTATTGCCATCATCGTTGTATGCATGGGCAATGCTACCGAACTCACCACCTATCTGAACGACATCGGCTTCCAGGCATTCATCTTCTTCGGAGTGCTCGTTGGTTGCAATGGCGTATGGCTTTGGAGCAATGCCACCAGCTCGAAGAAGGATCCCAAGTCGCTTCCTATCGACCTTGGCATCTTCTCCACCACCCGTGGCTATACCTGGGGTACCATTGGCATCTGCGTGATTACCCTGATCCTCTACGCTGTTCTGTGGTAAATATCTTTCTAAAAGAGGAGTCGAAGGATTGATTGTTCTCCTGTCTCGTTTCTGAAAGGCGAAGCAATCGTCCCTTCTGCTCCTCTTTTCACATCATTCGCACCCCTTTATTTTATACCTTTAAAAATTATGCTTGAAGAATTAAAGAAACAAGTTTTCGATGCCAACATGGATCTGGTGCGCCAGGGTCTTGTCATCTACACCTGGGGCAATGTGTCGGGCATCGACCGTGAAAAAGGACTCGTTGTCATCAAGCCATCGGGCGTTGACTACGATGTCATGAAAGTGGAAGACATGGTTGTCGTCGATCTCGAGACCGGCAAGGTTGTTGAAGGCACCCTCAATCCGTCGAGCGACACCCCTACTCATCTCGTTCTCTATCGTGCATTCCCCAACATCAAGGGCGTCGTACACACACACTCCACCTATGCTACCGCCTTTGCTCAGGCCGGTTGCGACATTCCTAACATCGGCACCACTCATGCTGACTACTTCTACAAGGACATCCCCTGCACCGACGACATGACGACCCATCAGATGGCCGAATACGAGAAGGAGACAGGCGTGGTCATTGTCAACAAGTTCCAGCAGCTTGGCATCAATCCCGACCACACACCTGCCGTGCTTGTAAAGAACCACGGCCCGTTCTCATGGGGTACTTCTCCGGCTAATGCCGTCTATAACGCCAAGGTGATGGAACAGTGCGCCAAGATGGCGTTCATCAGCTTCAGCGTGAACCCCAACACCACCATGAACCCGCTCCTCGTCGAGAAGCACTACATGCGCAAGCATGGCCCCAATGCCTACTATGGCCAGAAGGGACAGAAGCACTGAATAATTAACAATTAACAATTAATAATTAACAAATTATTATAATGGCATTTGAGAGCTTGGAACTTTGGTGGATCACCGGAGCACAATTATTATACGGCGGCGAAACCGTCAAGATCGTCGATGGACATTCGAAAGAGATGGTGGCAGGTCTCAACCAGTCAGGCATCATCCCCATCAAAGTAGTTTATAAGGGCACAGCCAACTCCGACAAGGAGGTAGCAGCCATCATGAAGGCAGCCAACAACGACGAAAAGTGTGTCGGCCTGATCACCTGGATGCACACCTTCTCGCCCGCCAAGATGTGGATCCATGGCCTGCAGCAGCTCAACAAGCCCATGCTGCACTTCCACACCCAGTACAACCAGGAGATTCCGTGGGACACCATGGACATGGACTTCATGAACCTCAACCAGTCGGCACACGGCGACCGTGAGTTCGGACACATCTGCGCCCGTCTGCGCAAGCCCCGCAAGGTCGTTGCCGGCTATTGGAAGGACCCGAAGGTACAGGAGCACATCGCCATCTGGGCACGCGTAGCTGCAGCCGTGGCCGATGCCAAGGACATGCTCATCCTGCGCTTCGGCGATCAGATGAACAACGTTGCCGTGACCGATGGCGACAAGGTGGCTGCCGAGCAGGTACTGGGCTATCACGTTGACTATTGCACCGTCAGCGAGCTCATGAGCTACTGGAAGCAGGTCAAGGATGCCGATGTCGATGCTCTCGTCGAGGAATATGGCAAGAAATATACTATCGTGCCCTGTGAGGCAGGCGAAGAGGTGGGCAAGAAGAAGATCTGGAATGCCGCCAAGGCAGAGCTCGCCCTCCGTGCCATCCTCAAGGCCAAGGGCGCCAAGGGCTTCACCACCAACTTCGACGACCTCGGCAGCTGGGACGATCCCGACAGCGAAGGCTTTGTAGGCTTCGACCAGATTCCTGGTCTCGCTTCGCAGCGCCTCATGGAGGAAGGCTATGGTTTCGGTGCCGAAGGCGACTGGAAGTCGGCAGCCCTCTACCGTACAGTATGGTACATGACACAAGGTCTGCCCAAGGGATGCTCGTTCCTCGAGGACTACACCCTCCACTTCGACGGCGAGAAGAGCGCTATCCTCCAGAGCCACATGCTCGAGGTATGTCCCAAGATTGCTGTCAAGGACGAACCCATCCGTCTCGAGGTTCACTTCCTCGGCATCGGCGTACGCAAGCAGCAGACCGCCCGCCTTGTCTTCAACTCGCAGACAGGCTATGGTGTCACCGCTACTGTGGTCGATATGGGCAACCGTTTCCGCCTCATTGTCAACGACGTGGATTGCATCAAGCCCAAGGCTCTCCCCAAGCTTCCTGTGGCCAATGCCCTTTGGATTCCACAGCCCAACTTCGAGGTGGGTGCAGGTGGCTGGATTCTCTGTGGTGGCACCCATCACTCCATCATGTCCTACGACATCACGCCCGAGTACTGGGAGGATTATGCCGAGATGCTCGATATCGAGTATGTTCACATCGACAACAACACCACCCTCGAGTCCCTCAAGAAGGATCTCCGCATGAACGAGGTCTATTATCTCCTCAACAAGGCGCTGAGATAATTGTAATTTCTGACTTTAAGGGATATTAAGGGATTCTTAGGGATTTTAAAGGACAATGGTTCCTTTTGTCCCGCATTCTGTCTCTTTCGACTCAGTAAAGTAACGTCCCTTAATATCCCCAAATATCCCTTAATATCCCCAAATATCCCTTATCATCCTATGACCGCAAGACAAACCATCGAATCCGGCAAGGCCATCCTCGGCATCGAGTTCGGTTCGACCCGCATCAAGGCCGTCCTCATCGACCAGGAGAACAAACCCATCGCCCAGGGCAGTCACGAGTGGGAGAACCAGCTCGTCGATGGCCTATGGACCTATAGCACCGAAGCCATCTGGTACGGCGTCGAGGACTGCTATGCAGACCTTCGTCGCAACGTCAAGAGAGAATACGACTGCGAGATCGAACAGCTCGCCTCCATCGGCATCAGCGCCATGATGCACGGCTACATGGCTTTCGGCCCCAATGGCAAGGCCACCCGCTGGGCACCCGCTTCCGAGAGCGAGAAGATCCTCGCCCCCTTCCGCACCTGGCGCAACACCAACACCGGCAAGGCTGCAGCCGAGCTTAGCAAGCTCTTCAACTACAACATCCCGCTCCGCTGGAGCATCTCGCACCTCTATCAGGCCATCCTCAATGGCGAGGAGCATGTCAAGGACATCACCTACCTCACCACCCTCGCCGGCTACATCCACTGGCGCCTCACCGACCAGAAGGTGCTCGGCATCGGCGATGCTTCGGGCATGATTCCCGTCGATCCCAACACCAAGACCTACAATGCCGAGATGGTACGCAAGTTCAACGAGCTCGTGGCTCCCTACGGTTTCCCCTGGAAGCTCGAGGACATTCTGCCCAAGTGCCTTGTGGCCGGACAGGATGCCGGCGTGCTCACCGAGCATGGTGCACAGCGTCTCGACGTGTCGGGCCACCTCAAGGGCGGCTGCCCGCTTTGTCCTCCCGAGGGCGATGCCGGCACAGGCATGACAGCCACCAACAGCGTGAAGGTTCGCACGGGTAACGTTTCGGCAGGCACCTCGTCGTTCTCGATGATCGTGCTCGAAAAGGATGTGACGAAGCCCAACGAGATGATCGACATTGTCACCACGCCCGACGGCAACCTCGTGGCTATGGTACACTGCAACAACTGCACCTCCGACATCAACGCCTGGGTGAAGCTCTTCAAGGAGTACCAGGAGCTGCTCGGTGTGAAGGTCGATATGAACGAAGTGTATGCCAAGCTCTACAACCACGCGCTCACAGGCGATGTGGATTGTGGTGGCGTCATCTCCTACAACTTCATCTCGGGTGAACCCGTAGCCGGCCTTACCGACGGTGGCCGTCCACTCGTAATGCGTTCGCCCAACGACCGCTTCAACCTGGCCAACTTCATGCGCGCCAACCTGTATGCAACCATCGCCGTGCTCAAGCTGGGCAACGACGTGCTCTTCAAGGAGGAGAATGTCAAGGTCGATCGTATCACCGGCCATGGTGGTCTCTTCAAGACACCGGGAGTAGGGCAGAAGGTGCTCGCTGCAGCCCTCAACTCACCCATTTCAGTGATGGAGACTGCAGGCGAAGGTGGAGCCTGGGGCATTGCCCTGCTCGCTGCCTTCCTGGTGAACAATCCCGACAATCTCAACCTCGCTGCCTACCTCGAGAAGGTAGTCTTTGCAGGCAATACGGGCATCGAGATTGCTCCCGATCCCGCTGATGTCGAGGGCTTCAACCGCTACATCGAGACCTACAAGGCCTGCATCCCTGTCGATCAGGCTGCCGTAGAGTACAAGAAGTAAGAATCAAACACACAAACACACACATTGTCGGACCTCTGCACGTTTCGAAGGACTCGTGCAGAGGTCTTTTTTTCAAAAAATACGCAAAAATGTATAGTCAGAAGCGACAGATTTAGAGGGGGCTTTGCGAGGGTGTCGCGGATTTGGGAGAGTGTCGCTACGAGTGATGAAGAAAATGAGAAAAAAGTTTGGAGAGAGCCGGAAAAGCCCGTACCTTTGCACCGTGAAAATGATTCACAGACATCCACGCGATATCAAACAACAAAAATAATAACTTAAAAAATTTACCACTATGTTCGCAATCGCATTCTTTACCACAGTGATCCTTTTCTCAGCATCCCTCTACGTTGGCAGCAAGATCGCCGAGACAGTTCGCAACCACAAGAGCAGCACCGCCGAGTCTGACTTCGTCATCAGCCCCAACCCCTACATCGGTGTCCTTCGTCACTCTGCTTGATGCACGTCTATAAGCTGCAGTAGCAAGCCACGTTTTTTGACAGCCAACTGTCATGAAGCAATCCCCGGATTCCTTATGGTTTTCGGGGATTGTTCATTTCCAATATGCTCGAAAGTGGATAAGGGATTTTTGTGTCTTTCGGTCTGTCTTTCGGTGTGTCTGATGAAGAAATTTAAAATAAAATTTTAAATAATTAAATATATTCAGCAATGTGCAGGCTTTGAGCAAAACGCTCAAAGCCTTATATGTCAGTGGATTGAATGGTGATTCGGGGATTGGGTAGGCTTGCCTTGATTTAGGGCAAGCCTTGTAAATTAGAGGATTAAGTGGTCATTTTAATTTTTCTATTTTGGAAAAAATCCTGAATTTCAGCGATTTGAGATTCAATTCACTATTATATGAGCGAGAAACGAGGCCAATTTTACCAAAAATATGGACGGACAAGGCAATTTTTTTGTGTGTAGAGGGTGGATTTTGAGCAAAAGGGAGACGTTTTGGGGTTGTGAAGGGTGGATTTTTGAGCAAAATGGAGGCTTTTTTTGATGCATTTTTGTGGCCTATTTTTTTGACCTTGATAAAAAATTTTTGCTGCTTTTTTAAATTTAACAAGTTCTAATGAAATATTTAGCAATTGAGTATCAAGCACTTGCGAAATCAATTATTTAATAATTTAATTTTTAATCTTTACTTACAAGGGGGCAATGTATTCGGGGGTGTTTGTTTGCAAAATATTTTTAAATTATATATAAATATAAATATATTATATATATATAAATATACGCGCGATGGCGAATTCCTTTTTTTAAAAATTTAATATTAAATAATTAAATATTTAAATAATTTGCACGATTGTCAAAAGCAATAGACACGGTTTCCTGATCTGGTTGACACAGTAATAGGTAGTCAACCTAAAAAAGAGGACATTTTGGAGGAGAAAAAGACAATATGTTGCCTTAAAATCTGTAAAATTTGCTGTCCGAACCCCCTTTTTCGGCGAATAAGCCGCGAAAATGAGTAACTTTGCACTGCGTTCTTTGAAATGTTGAATGATTAATAGGCGAAAATGGCCTTCGGCAGGAAAATGCTAAAATGCTGCATTCTATTGGCCAACGGAATGCTTGCTATGGTGGAGAAAACATCTGGAGGGCCGACAAGATGAATCGAGGAGAAACGGGGTGGTGCATCGCCTCGGCCTGTGGGGTGCGGGCTTCGATGGGGACGGGCATCCTCACGGCTCGGAGTGTGCTTGGGTGAAGGGGGCACCTATGGCACGGCCGAGGGAGTGACTATTTCGGCAGGCTGGCTGTTCATTGGGCGGGGAAAATGAATGGGATGCTGCAGGAGGGTTCACGTTGTCGGCCTGGAGGGTGATGTTCGAGAATGGGGCGCTGCAGGCTTACGGCCGAGAGTGGACAATGGATCAGAGAGGCAGGCATTACACGAGCCGACAGCGTGAAAGATGCTATCGCGAATAGCATCCCGATGGCCGACAGGTTGAAAAGGGACACAGGATTCGCATTTCACAACAAAAAAGCACCATCCCGTGGGGGACAGTGCCTGTTCGTGGAGAAGTCCGGTTTCGGAAAGGAGAAAGAGGACTTTAGTCGAAGAAGCCGGGCTGCTTGTAGGGAATGCCGAGCTCGCGATCGACGGTGGCAAGGATGCCTTCGACCTGACCGAGAGCGAACATGCGGCCGAGCAGGGTGTAGCCGGCATTGTGGCCATGGCTCGACTCGTCGAAGATGCCGCCGGGCTGGTCGGTGAACGTCATGCCATGATCGACACGCATCGGCAGGCCGGGATTCTCCTTCTCGAAGATGCGGGCCAGCTCAATGAGGTTGGCACGTCCGCCCAGGTGGCTGGCTTCGGTGAAGTCGCCGTTGGGGAAGATGTGGCAGCTGCGGAGGTGTACGAAGTGGGTGCGCGAAGCGAACTTGCGGGCCAGATCGACCACGTCGTTGTAGGCTCCAGCCGAGAGGGAGCCGGCACAGAAGGTGAGGCCGTTGTGCTTGTTGGGCACGGCGTCGAGGAACCAGCGTATGTCCTCTTCGGTGCGGATGATGCGGGGCAGACCCAGGATCTCGATGGGCGGATCGTCGGGATGTACGCACATGTTGATGCCGAACTCCTCGCAGACGGGCATGATGGCCTCGAGCCAGTACTTCATGTTGGCACGGAGCTGCGCCTTGTCGATGCCCTTGTAGAGGTCGAGGAACTCGCGGAACTTCTGGACGGGAGCGTCGTCGTTTTCGCTGAAGTTGCCGCTGACGAAGCCCTGCGTCTTGATGACGATGTTCTCGACGAGCTTGTGGTCCTTCTCGGGAGTCATGGTCTTGGCCAGTTCGTCGCACTCGGCAAGCACGTTGCGTCCTTCGCCTACGCCCTCGGGGAACTGGAAGGCTGCCCACTCCTCGCGAGCACCTGGGCGCTTGAGGATGTAGATGTCGAAGTAGGCAAACTCGGCATAGTTGAAGTAGAGGTTGGTGGAGCCGTTCGGATTGTCGTGCTGCAGGTCGGTGCGTGCCCAGTCGAGCACGGGCATGAAGTTGTAGCAGATGGTCTTGATGCCTTCGAGGCCGAGGTTGCGGAGGCTCTCCTTATAGACCTCGATCTGATAGTCGCGATCGGGACCGCCGTATTTGATGGTTTCGACGACGGGAAGCGATTCGACAACGCTCCAGCGCATGCCATAGCTTTCGATATAGCTCTTGAGGTCGTGAATTGCTTCGCGTGTCCATACTTGGCCGAGGGGCACGTCGTGGAGTGCGGTGACGATGCCTTCGACTCCGATTTGTCTGAGCATGGCAAGGGTGATCTTATCCTTCTTGCCAAACCAACGCCAGGTTCTTTCCATAGTGAATTTGGGTTTTGGGGTTATTATTTGGGGATATCGTTATTTGGGGATATCGTAATTTCGTTATACCGGTATTCCGGTATTCCGAGATTCCGGAAAAACCGGAAAAGCCGAAAAGTCGGAAAAAGCCGAAATCGAAAAACCGACATCAGCGCATCTGCTGGAGGAAGCCGATGGCCTTCTTGATGGTGGTGACGCCGCTGATGAGGAGGGAGCGCTTGCCCTTGGAGTCTTCGAGCCGGCTGATGGCGGCGTGACTCTGGAAGAAGTCGAGGACACGCTCGAAGTGCTTCGACTTGGTGTAGTAGTCGTCGTCGAAGCTGGTGGAGAAGAGGCAGCGCATCTTGCCGCCTCGCAGGATGAGCTTCTCGAAGCCGATTTCGCGGCCCAGCTGACGAAGCGTGACGACGCGGATGAGCTCTTCGCCGGGCTCGGGTATCTTGCCGAATCGGTCGATGAGGCGTTCGCGATAGGCTTTGACCTCGTCCTCCCGAGTGAGGTTGTCGAGCTCCTGGTAGAGGGCGATGCGTTCGCCCGAATCGGGCACATATTCTTCGCCGAACGAGATGTCGAGGTCGGTTTCGATGGAACATTCTTCGATGACGTTGTCGCCTTCGGGGGATTCGTCGGCAAAGAGGGTGTGGAACTCCTGCGTCTTGAGTTCCTGGATGGCCTGCTTGAGTATCTTCTGATAGGTCTCGTAGCCCAGGGCAGAGATAAAGCCCGACTGTTCGCCTCCGAGCAGGTTGCCGGCACCACGGATGTCGAGGTCCTGCATGGCGAGATGGATGCCCGAGCCGAGTCCTGCGAAGTTCTCGATGGCCTGCAGGCGGCGGCGTGCGTCCTGGGTGAGGTAGCTGTAGGGCGGGGTGATGAGGTAGCAGAATGCCTTCTTGTTGGTGCGGCCCACACGTCCACGCAGCTGGTGCAGTTCGGAGAGGCCGAAGTTCTGGGCATCGATCACAATCATGGTGTTGGCATTGGGGATGTCGAGGCCCGATTCGACGATGGTGGTGCACACCAGGATGTCGTATTCGTGGTTGGCGAAGTCGAGGATGAGCTGCTCCATGACAGCCGACTCCATGCGGCCGTGGGCAGTGGCGATGCGTGCATCGGGCACGAGGCGATTGATGCGCTCGGTGATGTCGTGCAGCTGCGAAATCTTGTTGTGGATGACGAAGATCTGCCCGTTGCGCGAAAGTTCGAAGTTGATGGCTTCGCGCAGGGTGTCGTCGTTGAAGCGCTGTACCTCGGTCTGGATGGGGTAGCGGTTGGCAGGAGGCGTGGCGATGATGCTGAGGTCGCGAGCGCCCATAAGGCTGAACTGCAGGGTGCGCGGGATGGGAGTGGCAGTCATGGTGAGCGTATCGACGTTGATGCGCTTGGCCTTGAGTGTCTCCTTGGCCTTGACGCCGAATCGCTGCTCCTCGTCGATGATGAAGAGGCCCAGGTCGGCGAACCTCACCTTCTTGCCCAAGAGCTTGTGGGTGCCGATGATGATGTCGATCTTGCCTGCGGAGAGGTCGGCGAGGATCTGGGTGACCTGGCGGGGCGTGCGGGCACGAGTCAGATAATCGACGCGGACGGGGAAGTCCTTGAGGCGTTCGGAGAAGGTGCGGTAGTGCTGGTAGGCGAGCACGGTGGTGGGGACGAGGACGGCGACCTGCTTGCAGTCGTTGCAGGCCTTGAGGGCGGCACGGATGGCAACCTCGGTCTTTCCGAAGCCGACATCGCCGCAGATGAGGCGGTCCATGGGGCGGTCGGACTCCATGTCGCGCTTCACCTCCTGGGTGGCCTTGAGCTGGTCGGGCGTGTCCTCGAACATGAAGCTAGCCTCGAGCTCGTGCTGCATCTGCGAATCGGGGCTGAACTGGAAACCCTTCTCCTGGCGTCGGAGGGCATAGAGGGCGATGAGGTCGCGTGCCATGGCCTTCATCTTCTCCTTGGTGCGATCGCGCAAGTGTGCCCAGCTTTCGCTGCCCAGTCTGGACAGGCTGGGCGGGTTGGCTTCCTGACCACGGTACTTCGACAGCTTGTCGAGCTGGTGGATGGAGACGAAGAGCAGGTCACCATCCTTGTAGATGAGCTTGACGGCCTCCTGATAGCGGTCGTTGCCATGGGCATCCTTGCCGATGGGCAGGTTGACGAGGCCTCCGAACTGTGCGATGCCGTGATCGACGTGGACAATGTAGTCGCCCTTGTTGAACTCCATGAGCTCCTTGATGCTGAGGGCAATCTTGCCGGAGCGTGCGCGGTCGGACTTGAGGCTGTACCTGTGGAATCGGTCGAAGATCTGGTGGTCGGTGAAGTAGCAGTTCTGACGGTCGTCGTCAATGAATCCCTGATGGATGGCACGAGGGATGCGCACGAAGTTGAAGTGTTCGCCACGGTCCTCGAAGATGGCCTCGATGCGGTCGAGCTGCTTGGGAGAAGTGCTGAGGAGGTGGAGGGTGTAGCCCTTGTCGGCATAGCGCTGGAAGTCCTGGCTGATGAGGTCGAAGTTCTTGTGCCACTCGGGCTGCGGGGTGGTGTGGAACTCGATGACACTGGTCGAGGGAGCAGCCTTGCGATTGTTGATGTCGATGCGGCTGAACTGCATGAGGGCGGTGGTGAAGCGGTCGGACTCGACGAGCTTCTTGAGCGCCGACAGGTCGCCCTCCTCGGTGGTGAGGAGTTGTTCGGAGAGATTCTGGCTGCAGATCTGGGTGACGCGTTCGCAGACCCACTGGACGTCCTCGCAGGCGATGATGGCATCGGCAGGCAGGAATTCGACAAGCGAGATGCCGCGCACCTCGTCCTGGCTGAAGCTGGGGGCGATGGTGATCTGGGCAAGGGTTTCCTTGGAGAGCTGCGTATCGACCTCGAAGGAGCGCAGCGACTCGATCTCGTTGCCGAAGAAGTCGATGCGGTAGGGGTATTCGGAGGAATAGCTGAAGACGTCGAGGATGGAGCCGCGCACGGCATACTGACCGGGTTCATAGACGTAATCGACGCGCTGGAAGCCTCGGTCGAAGAGCACTTCGGACACGAACTTCTGATCGACCTTCTCCTTCTCGTGCAGGGTGAGGATGGCGTTGTCCACTTCGGCGTTCTGGGCCACCTTTTCGGCGAGAGCCTCGGGATAGGTCACCACCAGAAGGGCATTGGACGCGGGACCTTTGGACGTGGGGCCGTCGTGGCGCTGGATGATGGCCTGGATGGAGGAGAGCGCCTCGGTGCGCAGAATCTCGTTGGCCGAGTCGATCTGTCCGTACTTGATGCTGCGCTTGTAGCCGCTGGGGAAGAACGACACGGCGTCCTCGCCGCCGATCTGACACAGGTCGTGGTAGAAGTAGCCGGCCTTCTCCTCGTCGTTGAGAATGAAGACGACGATGCGATCGACGGCATTCTTGAGGGGTGCCAGGAAGGTGGCAGCTGCCGAACCCGTGAGGCCCTTGAGCTGGATGACGGAAAGCTTCGAGGCCTCGAAACCCCGAAGTTTTTGAACAAGTGCGTTGAATCTGGGCTTCTGCAGCACCAGGTCTTTGATCTCCATAAACAAAAAACGGAGACCTCGTTGATTGGGTCTCCGTGTGGGCGCTGAGGGATTCGAACCCCCGACCCTCTGCTTGTAAGGCAGACGCTCTGAACCAGCTGAGCTAAGCGCCCCTTAGAATTGGCGATTGCGATGGTGGTCTTCAACCACCCCATTGCTAAGCGCCCGAGCGATTAGCGATGGTGGTCTCCAACCATCCATTGCTAAGCGTGAATGTGGGTGCAAAGATAGAAGAAAAACTGGTATGTTCCAAATTTTTTGCCCTCTTTTTTGCAAAATCCGAAGAAAAATTTGATTTTTTGCCCAAAAGGGCTTATCTTTGCCCCTTGAATAGAGTAACAATATGCTGCAAGACTGGTTGCCGACCTCGGCGAAGGAGGTGAAGCTTCGCGGGTGGGACACGCTGGACGTGATCCTGTTTTCGGGTGATGCCTATGTGGATCATCCGAGCTTTGGTGCGGCGGTGATAGGCCGAGTGCTGGAGTCGGCGGGCTACCGGGTGGCCATTGTGCCGCAGCCCGACTGGCATGGCGACCTGCGCGACTTCACCAAGCTGGGACGTCCGCGCCTCTTCTTCGGCGTGTCGCCCGGGGCGATGGATTCGATGGTGAACCACTACACCGCCAACCGACGTCGGCGTTCGGACGATGCCTATACGCCCGACGGACGGGCCGGGATGCGTCCCGACATGCCTTCGATTGTCTATAGCCACGCCCTGCGGCAGCTCTATCCCGACTCGCTCGTCGTGCTGGGCGGCATCGAGGCATCGCTGCGCCGCTTGAGCCACTACGACTACTGGGAGGACCGGCTGCGGCCGAGCCTGCTGGCTGAATGCGATGCCGACGTGATCACCTATGGCATGGGCGAGCAGGTGACCGTGGAGATTGCCCAGCGCATCGATACCCTGCTGAGCGGCCTTTCGGAGGGCAGCGAGAAGCCTTCGCGAGAGGATCTGGTGCAGCTGATTGCCGACATCCCGCAGGTGGTAACACGCCAGCCTGTCGTCATGGCCCAGGAGGGCGACATCGTGCTGCATTCCTACGAGGCGTGCCTTGCCGACAAGCGCTGCCAGGCCGAGAACTTCCGACACATCGAGGAGGAGAGCAACAAGTGGCATGCCCGGCGCATCTGGCAACAGACGGGCGAAGTGGCCATCCTGGTGAATCCGCCCTATCCGCCCCTGACCACCGAACAGGTGGACCGTGCTTTCGACCTGCCCTACACCCGCATGCCGCATCCGCGCTACAACGGGAAGCGCATTCCCGCCTACGAGATGATTCGCCATTCAATCTGCCTGCACCGGGGCTGCTTCGGAGGCTGCGCATTCTGTACCATCTCGGCACACCAGGGCAAGTTCATTGCCTCGCGCAGCAAGGAGTCGATCCTGCGCGAAGCCCGACAGGTGACGCAGATGCCCGACTTCAAGGGCTACATCTCGGACCTTGGGGGACCATCGGCCAACATGTACGGGATGCGCGGCAAGGACCTGAGCCTGTGCGAACAATGCAAGAAGCCTTCGTGCCTGCATCCTCGCGTCTGTCCGAACCTGCATGCTGACCACGGGCCGCTGCTCGAGATCTATCGGGCTGTGGATGCCCTGCCGGGCGTGAAGAAGTCGTTCATCGGTTCGGGTGTGCGCTACGACCTAGTGCTGCATGAGGGCCGGAACGGGGAGTACCGCGAGACGGGCCTCCGGTATGCCGAGGAGCTGATCCGCAACCACGTGAGCGGACGACTGAAGGTGGCACCCGAGCACACGAACGACGAGGTGCTCGACGTGATGCGCAAGCCTTCGTTCGAGCTGTTCCATCGCTTCAAGCGCCTCTTCGACGAAGTGAACCGCAAGTACGGCCTGCGCCAGCAGCTCATCCCGTACTTCATCTCGTCGCATCCGGGCAGCACCGAGGTGGCAATGGCCGAACTAGCTGCCGAGACGAAGAGCCTCGACTTCAAGCTGGAGCAGGTGCAGGACTTCACGCCGACCCCAATGACGGTTTCGACCGAGATCTGGTATTCGGGCCTGCATCCCTATACGCTGAAGCCCTGCTATTGCGCCCACAGCGCCGAAGAGAAACTGCGACAACGTGCCTATTTCTTCTGGTATCAGCCCGAAAATGTGCCAAAATTGCGCAGTTCTCTCATTAAATTGGGACGCAAGGACCTTGCCGACCGCCTTTTTGGAGGCAATGGCACGCATCTTGCAAATAAAAATCGAGGGGGATTAGGCTCGCCGTCGAAACCGGGAGCCTATCAACCCGGTCCTCGAGGCAATATGAGCCAGAACAAGTCGAAGCCGAATCGGTACGACAGGGGGTCGAGGTCTAATCCTCATAAATAATTAACAATTAATAATTAACAATTAACAATTGAGGCGGGTAGATAGAATTAACAATTAACAAATAACAATTGTTTGCTTGATCCAAATTTGATTATTAACTTACAATAAAATATATAAATATGGAAGGTTACACAATGGCAATGGCAGGTAACTATGGTTACTTCATCATCATGATCGTGATTGCAGTGCTCGGATGGGTGGTGCAGCACAATCTGAAGAAAAAGTTTGAGAAATATTCGCAGGAATACATTCCTTATACGGGCGCACAGGTGGCACAGATGATGCTGAACAGCTTCGGGCTGAAGGATGTGCGCATCACCCACGTGGCAGGTAATTTGACCGACCACTACAATCCCACCGACAAGACGTTGAACCTGAGTGATTCGGTGTATGAGTCGAACTCGATTGCTGCAGCTGCCGTGGCTGCCCACGAGTGCGGACATGCCGTGCAGCATGCAACCGCCTATTCGTGGCTGACGCTGCGCAGCAAGATGGTGCCTGCCGTGAGCTTCTCGAGCAAGCTGGTGTCTTGGGTGCTTCTGGGTGGTATCGTGCTGCTCCAGTCGTTCCCGCAGCTCCTGCTCATCGGCATCATCCTTTTCGGCGTGACTACGCTCTTCAGCTTCGTCACCCTCCCCGTCGAGATTGATGCATCGCGCCGCGCCCTGGCCTGGCTCGACAAGAGCGGCATGACATCGTTCCAGACGCAGAAGGATGCCCGCGAGGCCCTGAAGGCTGCCGCCTACACGTACGTCGTGGCTGCACTCTCGTCGCTGATGACGCTGCTCTACTACGTTTCGATCTACATGGGTCGCCGCGATTAAGTCGCAATTCCACTTATCCTCACATACGCGAATGGACGGATCGGATTGGGCCGAAAAGGGCCTGACACGATTCGTCCATTCGTTTTTTTTGTTCGAATTTTGGGGCAGTGGAATGCCAAAAGTGGATAAAATGAAACGAAAATCACAAAAAGTCGGCTGAAAATTTGGTTTTTATTTTGAAATTTCTCATATTTGTCCCGAAATTGGCGATTTATACCTAAAACCTGCACATTACAATGGCAAAGCGACACGATGACATCAAGGACCTGACCATGCAGAAGCCCTATCTTTCGATTGGAGAGGTAGCGGCCAAGTTCGGCGTGTCGGTCGATTTGCTTCGCAAGTGGGAGAAGGCATTTCCGCAATTCCTGCATCCCCAGCGTACGCAGGGTGACAACCGCCTCTACGACAAGAAGGACGTGCAGCGCGTCGGTATGCTCTATCGCTGGATACGGGTGGAAGGGCTGTCGATCGAGGGTGTGAAACGCAGATTGAAGGAAAAAGACATGACGGGCGATGAGGCTCGGCAAGAAGTGATACAGAAACTGCAGGGATTGCGCCAGCAGCTGCTTGGCATCGTTGCAGAATTGGAATCAACCAGTAATCGTGTTATTTAAAGGAAATGCTTATGGAGAACATTTACACGCAAGAAGAAAGAGACCAGATTGTAGAAGAAGCACGGAAAGAGTTCTTTGAACGCGTGGCAGAGCTGCTGCCTGCCAACGACATGCCCCGCATCAAGGCGGCCTATGAACTGGCTGCCGAAGCCCATAAGGAGCAGATTCGAAAGAGCGGAATCCCCTACATCACGCACCCCATTGCCGTGGCGCGCATTGCCCTTGTGGAGCTGGGCCTGAAGACCAACCCCGTGATGGCAGCCCTGCTGCATGACGTGGTGGAGGATACGGATTATACGGAGGAGGACCTGCGTGTGCGGTTCGGCGAGGATGTGGCCTACCTGGTGGGCGTGCTGACCAAGAATTCGGACGGCAACTACAAGGAGTCGAAGCAGATCGACAACTTCAAGCACATGCTCGACTCGATCAACTACGACATCCGCGCACTGCTCATCAAGCTCGCTGACCGTATGCACAACATGCGTACCCTCGGCTCGATGCGTACGGACAAGCAGATGAAGATCACGTCGGAGACCGACTACTTCTATGCCCCCTTGGCCAACCGCCTGGGACTCTACGAGATCAAGTCGGAACTCGAGAACCTCTCGCTTCGCTGGCGTTCGCCCCAGGAATACGAGCGCATCGAGAAGAAGATCGACCGTTATATGTTCATGCATGCCAAGGACATCGAAGGCTTCGTGACCCCCATCCGCGAGCTGCTGACCGAGAACGGTATCGTGGCGAATGTGTATGCCCGTCCGCGTTCGGTCTATGCCCTATGGCGCAAGATGAAGAACACGGGCCAGACCTTCAAGGAGCTGGAGCATGTGCACCAGGTGAACATCATCATCAAATTTGATGAGGAAAGCGGGGTGTCGGAAAAGAACCAGTGCCTGCGCGTCTATTCCATGCTCACCGACCTTTACAAGGAGCGCCCCTATACGCTCATCAACTACATCGACCAGCCCAAGGAGAACGGCTATCAGGCCATCCACGTGCAGGTGATGTCGCAGGTGGGACAGAGCACCGAGGTGCATATCTGCACCGAGACGATGCAGCGCAATTCGCAACTGGGTTGCGTGGTGGACCGCACCGAGGGCGTCGAGAACTGGATCCGGAAGTTCCGCGGCGTGCTGCGCGACGTGGCCGAGAATGGCGGCGAGGGCGGATTCATGGAGTCGGTCGTCTCGTCGTTCTACAACGACGACATCATCGTCTTCACGCCGAAGGGCAACTCGGTGGTGCTGCCCAAGGGATCGACGGTGCTTGACTTTGCCTACGAGATCCACACCAACGTGGGCAACCATGCCAAGTATGCCCATGTGAACGGCCGGCTGTGCTCGATCTTCACCAAGCTGAAGCGCGGCGACCGCGTGGAGGTGGGTGACGTAGAGGACCAGTTGCCAGAATACCACTGGCTCGGACATGTCAGCACCTACAAGGCACGGCGTGCCATCAACCTGGCGCTCACCAAGAAGGGAATCAACGTGGACGAGTTCCCCTATGAGCTCTGCCCCGTATGCAACCCCCTGCCGGGCGATGAAATCATGGGATTCATGCACAAGGGTGACAAAAAGAAGCTGGTACACAAGCGCAACTGCCCCGAAGCCATTGCCCTCTCGGCCGCCGACGGCGATTCGATTGTGGATGTGCAGCTGCCCATCCTGCCCGGTCGCACCTATTCGACCCGCATCGAGATCAATGCCGTGGACCGTTCGGGCATGATCAAGGACCTCATCGAGATCATCTCGAACCAGATGCACCTTTCGATCGACAACATCCATGCTGTCACCGAGGACTACATCGGGAACATCCAGATCAAGATGCGCGTACCCTCGGCCTTCGAGCTTTCGGAGGTCATTCGCGCCATCGAGAATGTGGAGGGGGTCGAAGAGGTGAGAACCCTTTGATCAATTAACAATTAATAATTAACAATTAACAGTTGCCGGCTCGAACAAAATCCTTCCAGGCGAAGGTAACGTCCGATAACTCCTGTTAACTCCCATTAACTCCCGTTTTCTCCCCTATATCAACAAGTTGAGCAAATGCGAAACTTGAGTTAACAACTAATAATTGGAGATTGGAACGAACAATTACCTATTTATGGGTATTGCGTATAATAGATAAAGGTATTATCTTTGCACCATTATTTTTACTAACAATCTTAATAACGTTTTAATTATGAGGAAATTGTTTACTCTTTTGCTTATGACATCCTGTGTCATGGGTTTGAAGGCACAGGGCACATTTGCCCTTGCTGAAGGTGATGCTCCAAAGTCGGGCGACCAGGTTACTTCGGTGCCAAACATCACGATGACCTACAGCGAGGCTGGCGGTGCAGACTGGAACGCTGCCGTGGCTGATACGCATATCGACGAGGGAGCTGTCTTTGGTGCCTACACATCCGGTAATGGCGTCAATGGCAACAAGGAGGGAGGTACTTTCGTTACTTTCCAGCCCGCACAAACTGGTGTTCTTTCTGTGGCTGTCGTTGTCAATGCTGACAAGAAGTTCTTCATTGAGGAGGACGGTGTAGCCTTGGATGGCTTCAATGAAAAGGTTTATTCAGACAAATTCTACGGCGTTGAAAGCTTTGCTGTTACCGCAGGCAAGTCCTACAAGGTCTATGTTGCCGGCAGCAAGATGGGATTCTATGGCTTCACCTATTCGTTCGAGGGAGAAGAGCCTGCAGGCTATGGCTTCGAAGGCGAGGGCACCGAAGAGAACCCCTACCTGCTGAAGAGTGCCGCCGACTTCGCTACCCTTGCAGCCAAGATCAATGCTGACAACACGGGTGCAGGCGAGTACTTCCAGCTGGCCAATGACATCGACTTCGCCGGTGGACAGCTCCCCATGATTGCCCTGGATGGCATCACGAATGTCAACAAGGTGGAGTATGCCTTTGAAGGCGTGATTGACGGCCAGAACTACGTCATTTCGGGTGTGAAGCACGACCAGCCCAACAAGGCCGATGCCTACAGCTCGTATGTCGGCATTGTTTCGGCCCTTGGCAAGGATGGCGAAATCAAGAACCTCCAACTGGAAGGCGAGATTGCAGGCAACCTGTATGTGGGTACTTTTGCAGGCCTCTCGGCCGGTACCATCAGTAACTGTATAAACAGGGCTGATGTGACCAACACCGGAGCCTATGGCGCCGGCATCGTGGGCAGCCTGATTGGCGGCACGGGTGTTGTCAAAGCCAGTCTGAACATAGGCGATATCACTTCGGAGGGCGGCAGCTATGCCTGCGGCATCGTGGGCGGCATGCAGCGTCATTCGAGCATCGAGGCCTACAACTATTCCATCGATTTCTGCGACAACTACGGTGACATCACCAGCTCGGGTGTCGGTGCTGCCGGCATCGTCGGCACAGGCGGCGGCCAGATTCAGAATTGCTACAACTATGGAAAGGTGACTGCCGGTGGCCAGTACGCTGGTGGTATCCTGGCTTGCTCGAACAATGAGGCTCTTACGATGAAGAAGTGCTACAACTTTGGTGAGGTTACGGGCAGCTCGAAGACTGCCGGCATCGCTGGCGAGCTTCGCAACGAAGCTACCGTGCTCGATGGCTGCTACAACGTCGCTGTTGTTGAGGACGGCGTAGTTACCGGTGGTGGCATTGTCGGCACCGATGCTGACGAGTCGAAGGTGAAGAACATTGGCGGTCTCGTGGGCAATTCGACCAAGGAGGGTGCCATTGTTAAGCACAGTGCAAGCATCACGGCTGTGACTGCTCCCGCTTCTGTGGAGACCGCCGGTCACCTGGCAGGTACCGCTGACATCGTTCTCGAAAACTGCTACTATTATGCTCCCGATGCAGCCCTTCCGCTCGACAACGAGGCATTTGCCATTGCTGATCCGTTGGAGATCAACGAGATGTGGTCGAAGGTATTCGCCGGCGACATCGTTGCTTTAGTCATGGGCCAGGAAATCGTGTTCGAAGATAAGCTTGTGACTGTTATCTTCCACACCAGCGACGTGGCCACCATCGTCATTCCTGAGCTGACCTATGGCGAGTTCGTCATCGACGAGTTCGATGTAGAAGTTCCTTACACTGCCACTGAGGATGGCTGCACCTTCGCTGCTGGCGAATTCCAGGCCTTTGCTGGTGATTACGAAATCAACGGCACGTCGCTCAATGGTACTATGACCGAGAAGAACCTGACACTGGCTACCGAATTCACGGTGGGTGGCATGCCTTTCCCATTGACCGTGACCTTCAATGGCGTAGCTGACGACGAGACTGCTATCGAGACCATTGAGTCCGAGAAGGCTGTGGCTGGCTCGAAGTTCGACCTCCAGGGTCGTCGCACCGAGGGCAAGACCGGTCTCTTCATCGAGAACGGCAAGATCTACATCGTTCGCTAATCCCTCATCATTCATTCGTTTCTCCAAAAAGCATGAAACGAATCCTTGTCCTACTACTGACCTTTATGGCTGTGCATGCGGCAATGCTGCGTGCGCAGCCCTATTGTGTATCGGGGCGTGTGATGGACGCTTCGACACGCACACCGATGGAGTATGCCACGGTGGTGCATCAGACTACGGGACAAGGGACCGTCGTGGGCCCCGATGGCACCTTCCAGCTTCGCAACCTGCCCAAGGGAACCGCCCGAATCGAGGTGCGTCTTTTCGGCTATGTCCCCCAGCTGCTGACCTTTGCGCTGACTCGGGACACGAGCATCGTCGTGATGCTTGTCGAACAGGACCTGCGACTCGACGAAGTGACCGTCACTTCGCAGAAACAGAACATCGAGACCACGGCCTATACCGTGGACCGCACTTCGCTCGACCATAACCAGATTGTCAACATGAGCGACGTGTCGGTGCTCCTTCCGGGCGGCAAGAGCCAGGGAGACCAGAGCCTGATCGACGACCGGCGTATCGCCCTTCGAAGCGAGGGAACGGGCGAGATGGGCAATGCGGCTTTCGGCACGGCTGTCGAAGTGGACGGACAGCGCCTTTCGAACAATGGCGAGATGGACGAGACCACAGGCGCCTCGACCCGAACAGTCACCACCAGCGACATCGAGGAGGTGGAAGTCATCACCGGCATCCCATCGGTGGAATACGGCGACCTCTCGAACGGCATGGTGAAGGTGAAGACGCGACGCGGCAAGACCCCCTACATGGTGGACGTGACCTTGAAGCCGCACACCAAGCTGGCTGCTCTGGCCAAGGGATTCAGCTTGGGCAGGACTGGGCAAGGAGGAATCCTGAACGTTTCGTACGAATGGACCCAGTCGGTCAGCAGTCTGACTTCACCCTATACCACCTATCGGCGCAACGGCCTCTCGCTGCGATATACCCGCCAGTTCCTCAAGGAGAAGGCCATGCCGCTCAACTTCAATCTCGACGTGAAGGGAAACCTCGGAGGCTACAACAGCAAGAGCGACCCCGATGCCTTCAGCGACACCTATACGAAGAAGCAGGACTACGCCCTGCGCAGCCTGATGCGTGTGCAGTGGCAGGTGGGCCGTCCCTGGCTCTCGTATCTCGAACTGTCGGCCGATGTGAGCCTGGAAGACAAGGAACAGCGTGTCAACACCAATCGAAGCAGCGCCACCTCGCAGCCTGCCCTCCACACCATCGAGCAGGGCTATCACATCGCCGATGGCTCGGCCATCGTCATGGGGCCGACGGGCTACTGGTACGAACTGGCCATCACCGATTCGAAGCCCGTTGACCTTGGAGTACATCTCAAGGCCAAATGGGACCATGAGAAGTCTCTCGGAGGAGACTATCGGATGGAGAGCCATGCCAAGGCAGGCGTGGACTACACGGCATCGGGCAATGAGGGACGCGGCCTGTATTACGACGAAGCCTCGTTTGCTCCCACCTGGCGAGAGGCCCGCTACGACACGCTGCCCTATATCCACAACCTGGCCGTCTATGCCGAGGAACAGGCAGCGCTACAGCTGGCTCACAAGCAGGACATCCGGTTCAGCTTCGGCCTGCGAGAGGATGTGACGCACATCGCCGGGTCGGACTATGGTACAGTGAGCAGCCTTTCGCCGCGCGGTTCCGTGCAATATGGTATTCGCGGCAAAAAGAAGGAACTGAGCATCCATGCGGGCATCGGCAAGAGCGTGAAGCTGCCCTCCATGCAGGTGCTGTTCCCCACCATCACGTATGTCGATTGGCAGACCTTCGCCAGCGGCACCACCGCATCGGGCGAAGCGTGCTATGCCTACTACACACAACCTTCGTCGGCACTCTACAATGCTTCGCTGAAATGGCAGTACAGCCTGCAGCGCGAGGTGGGCGTGGAGGCAAAACTGGGCAAGACACGCCTGTCGCTGACCTACTTCAACACCCGCACCTTCCATCCCTACGTCCGGACATCGGAGTTCCAGCCGTTCAGCTATGAGCTCACTTCGCCCATCACGGCTCCTGACTTCCCCATACCGACTGCCAATCGCAACTACACGGTTGATTCCCACAGTGGAAAGGTGACTGTCCACGATGCGACAGGAATCGTTGCCGACCAGGAACTTCCGAGCACGACAATCCGTCGCTACACGTCGAACACACGATGGGTCAATGGGTCGAGCTCCACCCGCCAGGGCGTAGAATGGATTGTCGATTTTGCGCGTATCCCGGCCCTTCGAACCGACATCCGCTGGGATGGCACCTTCTATCATTATCGTGGCGTGGAAACCACGCTGGTGGCTTCGCACATCGGTTCCTCGACCAACCAGAGCGACGGGCAGCCCTACAGCTACATCGGCTATTTCGAGGGAGCATCAGCCGCTTCGAACGGCTCTGTCCAGTCGCAGCTCAACACGAATGTGACCTTTACAACGCATATCCCTGTGGTGCGCCTCATCGTCTCGGTGCGCTTCGAATGCAGCTTCTACAACATGAAGCGGGCGCTGCGGGAAGATAGCGAAGGAAACCTCACGGGCTATGCCATGCGGGATGCTACCGACTATTTCGGTACGACTTCGGACTACACGGACCATTATGTTGCCGTCTATCCGAAATACTACAGCACGTGGGATGACCCGACGACGCTGCGCCCGTTCTACGACGACCTTATGTCGGCTCGCGATGGTGGCAATGTGAACCTCTACAACGACCTGCTCCGGATGGTGCGCAAGTCGAACACCAACTACTACTTCAACGAAGACCGCATCTCGCCCTACTTCGCTACCGACATCAATGTGACCAAGGAAATTGGCAAGTACGTCAAGCTGTCGTTCTATGCCACCAATTTCTGGAACAATACGTCGCGGGTGCATTCTTCACAAACCGATCGGCGGACAACGCTCTACAACAGCGGACGCATCCCCGCCTTCTATTATGGACTCTCGCTTAAGGTCAGACTCTAACGATGAAGCATCTCCTCTATACATATATAATAGGTAGCCTGCTGATGCTGCTTGCGAGCAGCTGCATCAAGGACGAACCGCTCAGCTACGAGTCGTTCGACGTCCCTGTGCAGATGCAGAATCCCGTTACGGGCGAGGGTATGTCGGGCATCCAGGTGGTGATGTCAACGACCTTGGGCAATGCCTGGCAAGCCACCACCGACGATGCCGGTTGGGCACACTTCACGCTTCCTGCTGGAATCTACGACCTTTCAGCGTCGGGACTGTTCACCGACACCGAGGGCCAGGAATATGTGATGAACTGCAGTTCTTCGAACATCAAGGTGAATGCCGCCGCCCCGATTGTCGGTCGGGGCATGGTGCTTTCGATGGTGGCTTCGCGCCGAGGCAGCCTCATCATCAAGGAACTCTATCAGGGCGGATGCCAGAAGGACGACGGGTCGGGTGCCTACTACTACGACAAGTACGTCATTCTATACAATAACGGGCAATTGCCCATCACCATCCATCAGCTGGGATTGGGCATGGCGCCCCCTTACAATGCGCAGGCTTCGAATGCGAACTACAATGCCGATGGACAGCTCAATTATGCCGACGAGGGTTTCATCCCCGCCATCCAGGCCATCTGGCATTTCAACGACTCGCTGCATCTCGAAGGGGGAGAAGAGATTGTGATAGCCCTCAATGGTGCCGTCGATCACACCGTGTCCTATTCCCAATCGGTCAATTTGGGCAAGCCGGAGTACTATTGCACCTACGATCCCCTTACATTTACCAATACGACTTATTATCCTGTTCCTTCCGAACAGATTCCGACTAGTCATTACCTCACGGCCGACTTATACGGACAGGGTAATGCCTGGCCACTCAGCCAGGTTTGCCCGGCATTCTTCATCTTCAGCGTGCCCGACAACATCGACATTGATGCGTATGCCAACGATGCGGACAATATCTGGTATCACAACCACGTGGTGTCGGCATCCGGTGCCTGCATCCGCATCCCTACCGAATGGATTCTCGATGGGGTAGAGGTCTATACGACCACTTCGACCAAGAACGCCAAGCGCCTCACGGATGAGGTGGATGCGGGGGCTGTCTATCTGACCAATACGTTTGGATACAGTCTGCACCGCAATGTGGATGTTGCTGCCACAAAGGCCATCCCGGGCAACGAGGAGCGATTGGTCTATGGATTGGCCGCGACACCGGACGCTTCGCAGGGCGTCGTTCCTGCCGACCCGTCGGGCATCCATGCGGAGGCATCGGCCCGGCAGAGTGCATTCATCATCTATCAGGATACAAACAATTCGAGCAATGACTTCTTCGAACGTTATCAGGCTACTCTGCGCGATTAGTCTGGCGTGGACCCTCCAGCTGCCTCTGGATGCCCAGACGCATTTCGAGGCCTTGCAAGACACGACACCCTGGCTGCACAGCCAGAATGCCGCGGGTCTTGTTGCGCTCCCCGATGACGTTCGCACCAACTATGCCGAGATGTATTTCCGGAAGGAGGATGGAGGCTGGGGCGACTATCATGCCTCGCCCGACAGTCGTACCTTCGGCGCGCGAACAGCTTCGTTCTATCGCGTCAACAATCGTCTTGTCCTGAGCGGAAACGTGAGTTATGCCAACTTCCAGGGCAAGGACATGACGGGTTCGGTCTGGCTGGATCCCGACGACCAGCCCTTCGACATCGTCGAGATGGATCCGCAATATGCCGGGACGAAGAATCGCGAGCAATACAATCTGATGGGAGCCCTGGGCGTCGAACTGGGCAAAGGGTTCTCGTTGGGAGGACGAGTCGATTTCACGTCGGCAAACAATGCCAAGCGCCGCGACCTTCGTTCGCAGAACAAGCTCATGGACCTGCAGGCCGGAGGCGGAGTGCTCTGGGCTAAGGACAACCTGCAGGTCGGCCTGTCCTACACCTATCGCCGTGCCCTGGAGGAGCTGCTCTTCAAGACCTACGGCACGACAGGCATCTTCTATGCCTCGCTGATTGACTATGGCGCCTCGTTCGGAGTGAGCGAATACAGTGATGCGAATGGCTTGACCGACGAAAATGAAGAGCGCCCCATGCTTTCCGAACGTCATACGCTGTCCCTCCAGCTGGGGCTGGGCCGTGGTTCGACGAAATGGCTCCACGAAGGGTGGCTCGAATGGCGCAAGGGATATTATGGCAAGCGTTCGCTGTTTACCCCTGTCTTTATGGAACATTCGGGTACAGCCTGGGGCTATGCAGGCAGACTCGCTTGGCAGCAAAGGCATGCTGTGACCTATGAGACCTCAGGCAATCATCTGGAGAATTGGCAGAACCTCTTCAACTACGTCAATCAGGGAGGTGGCCTGAATGAGTATATCTATCACGGCCAGCTCAAGACGCGCGGACAGCGCACGCTTTGTGCGGATGTGGGCTATCGGTTCTATGGCAGGGCCTGGACTCATCGGGTGATGGCCGGCTATCACGAGCGTCGTCTGACGGCCAGTTTCTATCCCTTCTATCGCCGTCAGCAGATCCGGACCTTCGTTGCAGACCTTGCTTCACGTCGTCAATGGGTTCGCCAACAGCATGACTGGAGTGTGGAACTGCAGCTCGGATATCAGCAGGGGGGAGGCACGATGGCTGAGGATGGAAGTTATGACACCATGGGTGAAGGAACCTCGGCTATCGCGAAATCGACACTCATCCGAACGAGTCTTGTCACCCTTCCTGCCGTGCTCCAGCAGCAGTATGACTACCTGACGGCGCCACAGGGACGAGTGGGTCTCAACTTGCTCTACGGCCGTAGGTTACAGAACAATCGGCTTCGCCTTTTCGCCTTGCTCAGTGCCCAATATCAGCAGGCATGGTCGGTAACTGCAGATGTCGAAAAACATCACCAGATAATCTCTTTTTCGCTCGGTTGTACTTTTTAGGCCCTAAAATTTGCAATTTCAGCAGGAAAGAAGTATATTTGCACGGATTTCTCCGATATCTCGGAATGCTCTGATTAGTCCGAGTACTCTGAATACTCTGAATACTCCGAATCCTCCGATAATTCCGATAACTCAGACCTTTAGAAAAACTCTAAAAACTAAAAATACTACACGCAACAATGAAAAAAACAATCTTTACTTTGGCTCTTTGCGCTGCTCTTGCAGCCTTCTCTGTGTCTTTCACCTCTTGCTCCGGAAACAAGCAGGCCCAGCAGGAGCAGGCTTCTTCCGAAGCCCTTAGTGTTGACGATGCTCTGGCACAGGCCGATGCAAATGTAGACAAGCTGATTACCATCGAGGGCGTCTGCACCCACACCTGCAAGCATGGTGCCACCAAGATCTTCCTCCAGGGTTCGGACAACAGCAACGTGATTCGTTGCGAGGGCCGCAATCTCGAAGGAGGTGCATTCTCGAAGGACTGCGTGAAGAACGTGGTTCGCGTTACCGGTTATGTTCGTGAGTCGCGCATCGACGAGGCATACCTCCAGAACTGGAAGCGCCAGTATGAGGAAGCCATGATGCAGCAGCAGGCCAACGTGGAACAGGCCATCGAACAGGGTCTGGACGAGGAGGAGCAGGAGAAGATCGGCACCTCTGCCGGATGCTCCACCGAAGCCGCTGCCCGTCGCGAACAGGGCAACACCATCGATGAGAAGATAGCCAACTACCGCGAGCAGATTGCAGCACGCAAGGCTGCCGAAGGCAAGGAATATCTCTCGTTCTATCACATCGAGGCAACCGCCTACGAGATTGTTCCAGCAACAGAAGAATAATGGAAAATGTCATCGAGTGCATCAACCTGACCCATTACTATGGGAAAAGGAAGATCTACGAAAACCTGAGCTTTAGTGTCCCGAAGGGTCGCATCCTCGGCCTTTTGGGAAAGAACGGCACAGGCAAAACCACCACCATCAACCTCCTGAGCGGGTACCTTGAGCCCCGTACGGGAGAATGCCGGATATTCGGTCAGAATGTCCGAACGATGGATCCGGCCTTGCGCAAGCAGATCGGTTTGCTCGTCGAGAATCACGTGCAGTATCAGTTCATGAACATCGAGCAGATCGAGCACTTCTATGCGCAGTTCTATCCCGGACAGTGGCGCAAGGAGGCCTATTACGAGCTGATGAAGAAGCTCAAGGTAGCTCCTGGGCAGCGCATCAGCCGTATGTCGAACGGCCAGCGCAGCCAGGTGGCCCTCGGTCTGCTCCTGGCCCAGAATCCCGAACTGCTGATCCTCGATGATTTCTCGGTCGGCCTCGATCCCGGCTATCGTCGTCTCTTCGTCGATTATCTGCGCGATTGGGCACACAGCGAAGGCAAGACCGTCTTTCTCACCTCCCACATCATCCAGGACCTGGAGCGTCTTGTCGATGATTGTATCATCATGGACTATGGCAGCATCCTGATGCAATGTCCTTTGGGCCATATCAACGAGGGATTCCACCGCTTCCGCAGCCAGTTGCCCGAACGCCTGAGCGATGTGCCCGAGCAACTGCTGGGCGACAAGCAGTTCTATCATCCTGCCATCTCGCTGACCGGTGAGCTCGAACTCTATTCGTTCCTCGAAAAAGACGAGGTAGAGCGTCGTCTGCAGGACCTGCATGTTCCTCATGGACCGCTTATGATGGATAACCTCGACCTGGAGGATGCCTTCATCGGCCTGACAGGAAAGTATTGAGAGTCGGGGCCCCACGACAATTGTTAATTGTTAACTGTTAATTGTTAATTGATAAATGTTTTATAAGGAGTGGATCAAGACCCGTTGGTCCTTGCTTTTCATCCTGGTTGTGCTGTGTGGCTATGTGGGATATGAGCTGCTGAACTTCCTGCGTGCGATAGGAGCCATGGGCGGAGCACATATCTGGATTGCCATGATTACGAAGGACGAACCGATGTTTGTGCGCCATCTGCAATATCTTCCAATGGTGGCAGGCATCGCATTGGCCTGCGTACAGTTCTTTCCCGAGATGTATCACAAATGCCTGAAGCTGACGTTGCATCTTCCTTGTTCCCATCTGCGCATGATGTTCGAGATGCTGGGCTTCGGACTGGCAGCCCTGCTCGTATGCTTCGGCCTGAACTATCTGATTCTCTGGCTGGGATTCTATCCCTCGCTGGCACCGGAGCTCTACGGCAAGATGCTGCTCGTGGCTCTGCCCTGGTATTTGGCTGGTTTTGTGTCCTATCTGATGAGTGCATGGATCATCCTCGAAGGTTCGTGGAAGCGCCGCATCTTCAACCTGGTGGTGATGTTCCTCTGCCTGAAGGTCTTCTACCTGAGCAATTTCCCTGGGGCCTACGTTCCCTCGCTGCCATGGCTCATCGTGTTCGTGTTGGCATGCATTCTGCTGCCTTGGATTAGTATTGACCGTTTCAAGAAAGGAATAGAATGATGCGAAAACTTGCAAATGCCGTACTTGGCCTGATTGTCCTGCTGCTTGTCATCTGGGAGCTGCCCTGGCTCTACAACAACTATGCGGTCAGCTTCTTCCATGGCGACGAACTGGGTGGCGAACCCTTCACGCTCTACAGCGCAATGGCCGACGACTTCATCCAGAACACCGAAGGACAGGGTCGTCGTGGCGTGTCGGGTCGCGAATATACGGTCGAGGAGGCCGATTCCCTGCTGCCGTTCTTCTGGACTACCCAGCTGGTGAATGCAGGTCGTCTGCCCGACACCATCCGGGGCTATGCCGTGACACCGCAGCTTATCCGCCAGACCAACATCAACTACCATCATCGCGCCTACGACACCCACACCAATCGTCCCAACTGCGGCCTGTGGCTCCTGCTGGAGTCCATGCCCAAGCGCGTGAACCTCGAGGATCCCGATGACGCATTCCGATTCACCCACGAAGGAATCGAGTTCATCAACATGAATACGGGTCAGCTGAAGCCGAAGAAGAGCCAGCTCTTCACCGATGCCCTGCAGGTCAAGGGCTTTGCCTTCCCGGTCCACGAGATCGACGGCAATCCCGATACGCGAAAGGAATATGACGAAGGTTATTTGCTCATTGACAACAATCGCCAGTTGTATCAGATGAAGATGACAGCCGGACGTCCATACGTCAAGAAGATTGAGCTTCCCGACAATGAAATCACGCCCAAGTTTGTCTTTGTCACCGAATTCCGTTCGCGCTGCCTGCGTGGCTTCATGACCGATGAAAACAATGTGCTCTATGCCATCACGCCAGCCTATGAGGTGAAGCCCATCGGTTCGGGCATCCATTTCGACCCGGAACAGAACAACATGATGATCATGGGCAATATGCTCGACTGGACCATCCGTATCACGACAGCTGAGGCCGAAGAGTTCTATGCTGTTTCGGCCTTCGACTACACGTTGCTCAAATCCTATATCGCACCCTATGGCTCCGATCCCTATCTGCCCGGTCTGCATTTCACCGAGACGATCGACCGGTGGGTGAAACCCAGGGTCAATTAACAATTTAGTGTATTATTGTTTTTGGAGTTAACAGAAGTTAGCGGAAGTTAGCGCTAACGCGCGGAGTTAACGGACAAATGTCTCTTGGGACCTAATTTCAACGAGGCGAAACTATCGTCCGCTAACTCCCATTAACTCCCACTAACTCCCGTAAAATACTAAATTTAAATGAAAACTATAGCTATCATTCCAGCGCGTTATGCGAGCACCCGTTTCCCGGGCAAGCCGCTTGCCATCCTGGGCGGCAAACCAGTCATCCAGCGAGTCTATGAGAAAGTGGCACCACATGTCGATATGGCCATCGTTGCCACCGACGACAATCGGATCTACGATGCCGTGACCGGTTTCAACGGACGGGTAGTCATGACATCGTCCTCGCACAAGAGCGGCACCGATCGCGTCAAGGAGGCCTACGACAAGGTGCGCGAGGCTTTGGGAACCGAGTACGATGTGGTCATCAACGTGCAGGGCGACGAGCCCTTCATCGATCCCAAGCAGATTCAGGCCGTGAAGGATTGCTTCATGGATGCAGCCACCGACATCGCCACATTGGTCAAGCCCTTCCATCCCGAAGATGGCCTCGATGCCTTGCTCAATCCGAATTCCCCCAAGGTTGTGGTGGGCCGGGGAGGCCAGGCCCTCTACTTCAGCCGTTCGGTGATCCCCTATCTGCGAGGCGTTCCGCAGGAGGAGTGGCTCACGCGTCACACGTTCTTGAAGCACATCGGCCTCTATGCCTACACGCCCAAGGCATTGGCACGTATCACCTCGATGGCACAGACTCCGCTCGAACTGGCTGAAAGCCTCGAACAGCTACGCTGGCTTGAGAATGGTATGCGTATCGTCGTGCGTCAGGTCGATATCGAAACCGTCGGAATTGATACTCCAGAAGACCTCGAGCGGGCCGAGCAATTCCTCACGGAAATCAAGCGTAAGAAGGGTTCTTTGTAAGATGCAGCATAAATTTTGTTCCTAAAAAAGCAAAATATTAGGCTGAAAGTTATTTGGATAAAATGGATTTGGAGGATTTATAATTTATGTATATATTTGCGCAGTCAATACACCGCAATTATATATGAATTTACCTCCTATCGTTATAGCAAAGCTTGAGGAACGCACAGGCATCAATTTGGGGAATCCGTCTGATCGGGATATCCAAGTGCTCTCGAATGGAATTGAAGAAGTGACCGGTGGTCGTCTTGGCATTAATACGTTGAAACGACTTCTGGGCCGCATCGCCGACGACACACACAAGTCTCGTCCCGGAACCCTGAATGTCATAGCGCGTTACCTGGGGTCACCCAACTGGCCTTCCTTGCTTGTCACGTTAAGCAATGGCAGTAGCTCGTTCTCGACGGTTGAGGGCGAATTGCGTTCCATCGAACTCATTCCCGGGCAGGTTGTTGAGATTACCTATCTGCCCAACCGAAAACTGCAGTTCGCCTATCTTGGAGATGAAAAGCTTGAGATTGTGGCTCGTGAAAATTCGAAACTTCAGATGGGGGACATCTGCACCATTTCTTCTTTTATCCTGCACTATCCTCTCATCATTCGCAACGTAAAGCGACAGGGGGAAGACCTCGGCAGTTATTCAGCAGCACGTGCTGGGGGCATCTCTGCCATCAAGGTACTAAAGTGATTTCTATCTTATCCCATGGACAAGGATTTGATTGTCTCCGGGTTTATTCAGATCAATAACGTTATAATACCAGCCGATGACATTGTACCGCTTCCTGAAAGATGCGGAGCAACGTGTTTGTGCTATCTGGTGAGGCATCAGGGCAAGCGCTACTTCATGAAATGGTTGCGTCCTGAGTTTGCCGACAATCCGCGCTATCGGGAGTTGTTCCGCAAGGAGTTCGAGACGGGACAGCGGCTGCCGCATGCCCATCTGGTGGAATATGTTTCGATGGGAGATGATGACGAAGGGTGCTACATCGTCATGGAGTATGTCGATGGCAAAACGTTGGGTGAGCGTATGCTCAGCAATCCGGCCTATTTCGCCAATCCCGACCATGTGGAACGCCTCTTCTCCCAGTTGCTCGATTGCTTGAGCAATCTGCATCATCATCAGGTGCTTCATCTCGACCTGAAGCCCGACAACATCATGTTGACCCGTATTTCGGACGATGTGAAGTTGATTGACCTGGGCTTCTGCTACAGCGACAGCTACGACCTATCGATGGGGCGCAACGGCATCTATTCTGCACCCGAGCAGGTCGAGGGCCGGATGGGGGACATCAATGTCGGTACCGATCTCTATGCCGTGGGGTTGTTGCTGCGCGATGTTTGCCTCCTTCATCCCAAAGTCTATGACAACGAGGTCCTGTCAGCGCTGATAGCTCGCAGTACCCATGCCGATATCAACCGTCGCTACACATCGGCCGACGAGATGGCAGATGCGCTCAAGCACGCTTTTCTCGAAGGGAACAAGAATGGCAGGAAGATTGATCGGGCAAAACGTACCTTTTTAAGGTTCGTTATTAGTCTCGCGCTGTTTCTGGCTGGTGCTGTAGGTTGGCATTTTTTGTCTGGATTCGGCGAACAGGAGGAAGAGCCCACCCAGCTCGAATCGTTTGGCCTGACGTATAGTGTTCTTTCTCCCGAATCCCTTACCTGCGTTGTGACGGGCCGGGCTCAATCACCTGTCGAAAAAGTCCAGTCCACGGTTTTGGTGAGGCCCTTTGTAGTGCACAAGGATCTGCGATACAATGTGATCATGATTGGCGACAGTGCCTTCTTTGCCGATTCCGTCCTCCAGGTATTGAGCATTTCGGAGGGAGTCGAACGTTTGTCCTTCCACGCCTGCTCCGAAAGCCAGAATCTGCATACGGTCACGCTGCCGCTCAGTCTCGAGTCAATCGGCGAAAGTGCATTCAGAGGTTGTCACAGCCTGCAGCATATCATTTTGCCGCCCTACATCGATCGGCTTCCTATTGGCATGTTCCAGGAATGTAGTTCGCTGAAATCCATTCATTTCCCCGAGGGACTTGAAAACATCGGCAGGGATTGTTTCGCTTCGTCGGGACTTTCAGAGGCTCTGCTGCCCGATTCGCTCCGCTCGTTGGAGCAAGGAGTGTTTTTCAATTGCCGTAGCCTTCACAGCGTCACGCTGCCTGCTTCGTTGAAACGAATCGGAGACTTCTGCTTCCATAATTGTGACTCTTTGGTCGAAGTCCGTAATTATAGCGTCACGCCGCAGCCCATCACCAATGTCTTCAAGGACACCCTCGGATTGCAGCGTACGTTGTATGTTCCCGCTGAGAGTATCGAGCTCTATCGCAAAGCCCCCTATTGGAGTGACTTTTCCCGCATTCTCCCCCTCGATAACCCTTCCTGACCCTCCTCCTCCGTGGCAGCCATCTTTGGCTGCCCTCAACCCCCTCGAACCCACTCCATGAACATCGAGACTCATCCCCTTACCCCATTTCTTCCCAAGCAGGCCACGATGCTTTTCTTGGGCAGTTTCCCACCGCCCAGGGCGCGCTGGTCCATGGAGTTCTTCTATCCCAATTGGATCAACGACTTCTGGCGTGTGATGGGACTGCTCTTCTTCGAAGATAAGACCTGGTTCGAGGTCAAGGGCGAGAAGCGATTCGACAAGGAGCGAATCGTCGCTTTTGCCGAACTCCATGGTTTCGCCTTCTATGACACAGCATCGAAGGTGAATCGCCTCAAGGATAATGCGAGCGATAATTTTCTGGAAATCATCGAGCCCACCGATATTGGGGCTTTGCTTGGACAGATGCCTGCATGCCGACGTTTGATTACAACGGGGGCAAAGGCAAGTGAGTTGCTCCAAGAGCAGTTGACGTTGGCTTCCGGAGCCGCAGAAGGACGTCTTGTTGAGATGCCGACTATCGGATCGTGCACTCAGGTTCATGCCTACGAACGTGATCTGGAATGGTTCCGTATGCCTTCCACCTCGCGAGCGTATCCTCTGGCACTCGGCAAGAAAGCGGACTTCTATCGTCGTTTGTTCGAATAGATTGTTCTTCGAAAGACATTCCTATTATAATAATACATAATGTGGCGGGAACCCATTTTCGGTTCCCGCCACATTATTTCATGAAAACCATTTGCCTGATGAAAGGCAGTAATGATTATTATTTGAAGATGCTTTCGAGCAGCTTGTAGCGTGCTTCCAGTTCACCGTCGGCAACGACCTTGCAATCCACATCGAGTTGAAGGACCGGAGCCACAGCTTCGCCGTTGATGGGCTTCCATTCGGGGATGCCGGGGCCGTTCGGGTTGCCCGTCTTGATGAAGTTGATATAGACGTTCATGAAATTTTCCTGCACCTTGTAGTCATCGGCGTTCCAGGCAAAGACATCGTTAGTGGCCAGATTGCCCATGGCGTATTCGATATCAGCTGAATGAACAGCGCCCTTGATGATTGCTTTGGGGGCAGCAGCACCCTTGTCGTCCTTCTTCTTCACGCCACCAGCCAAGGCAGCCTCCATGTCTGCGTATTTGGCTGTCATTTCGGGACGCGGATGGGTGTAGAAGTAGCGATAGACGGGCTGGCCCGACTTTGCATGTTCATCGCACCATTTCCAGGTGGGGAATGCGGTGAAGAGGGCGCCGGCAAGTTCGGTGGCAGTCGGACCAAAAAGGTCCTCGTCCTTCTTCAGTCCATAGGCATTCAGCACCTCGTCGGTGCGGTTGCCGAAGGTGGATTGGAGGATGGCGCGATAGCCCTTGAGGGTGGGTTTCTGGCCTCTGAAGTTCGAAAGCGGACTGCCCTCCAGCGAGTTCCAGCCTGCAAGCAGCGGCACCTGGGCTTGCTCGCCATTAGCAAAGATTTCATCGACGGTCGCAGGAAGCAGGTAGCCATCGACAAGCAGGTTCGGCATGCCGCGAAGAGGCACCAGTTTCATCACGCTGTCGGCGGGCAGTTGGCGCAGGGCTTCGATGGTAAGACCTTTTTCCTCCAAGGTCTTGCTCCAGACTGCTTCTCCATCGGCAAGGGGCTTCGCAGAGCTGGGCTTGAATTCAGCGCCGCTCGATCCGATAGCACCTGCCAGATAGCCGCGCGAAAGGGGAGAGGCCATCAGTACTGATACAGAGAACGAACCGGCCGATTCGCCGACAATGGTGATGCGACTGGGATCGCCGCCGAAGGCGGCAATGTTGTTATACACCCACTTGATGGCAGCCGCCTGGTCAAGGATGCCGTAGTTGCCCGAAGTATGGTTGGGAGATTCAGCTGTGAGTGCAGGATGTGCCAGGAATCCGATGATGCCTTCACGATAGTTGGCCGTGATGCTGACGATGCCATGATGAGCCAGCGAGTCACCCGCATAGCGAGGCTCCGAACCTGAGCCTGCCATCAGTCCACCGCCGTTGAAATAGATCAGCACGGGACAACCCTGTGCGTCGATGGGTTTCCAGATGTTCAGATAGAGGCAGTCCTCCGACTTCTTCGGGCCCTTGAAATTCATGTCGCCGAAAAGATTGGGTTGTGCAGGGTCATCGCCGAACTCCTTGCAGGCCCGGACGCCCTCCCAGGGCTGCACGGGCTGGGGTTCGCGCCATCGCAGGTCACCTACGGGAGGTGCGGCAAATGGAACGCCCTTGAAGGTTACGATGGCATTGTCGTCCGAGACGATGCCTTCCACGATGCCCGATTCGGTCTGGGCTTGATTCACAAGAAGCTTGGGAGTCTCTTTGCAGCTCCAAAGAAGCAGTGGCAACACTGCAATCAACAGTTTTTTCATTTTCTTCGATATTTGGTTTGATAAATGCTACTTCCTATTGAGAAACACGCTGCAAAAATAGCAATTATCTGTAAATAATCCAAATTTTCAAAGAACTTTTTTCAGATTTATTCGAAAAGTATCTTGTCTATAAGCACTTCGCCCATGCGTGGCTGGTCCCAGTCGTGGTTCCAGACTCGTATCTCCAGGCTATATTTGCCACGTAGAGGCGCCTTCAACGGAAGGTTGACAACGGTGTATTCGGTCGATGCTTCAGGAATGTCGGCAGTGCCAAGCACCTGTTGTTTCTCAGCATCGTGCAGTTCAATAAAGACGTTGTTGCCACTCACATTGCGTAGGGTGAAGGAAAGACGGCTGACAGCCTCGTCGAACAACAGATTCTTGAATGCGATAATACCACCATCCTGCACCCATGCTATGTCCATGTTGGAGGGCTGCGATGACGAAGTGTTCCAACGGCATTCTGTGCGCCACAATTTGTCGGTCCATTCGGCCTCCAATACGTCACTTTTGACGATATGCCGATCGAAAAGTGGTGCAATGTCAACCTTGAAGACATCGACATCCATCCATCCGCCTTTCGCGCTCTTGGTGTTGTAGCAGAACAGGGCGAAACGGTTACCCACGAAATAGACTCCTGAATAGACCATATGGAATTCGCGTCCGATAGGTTGGAACACGTTGCCATCAAGACTGTACGAGAAGTTAGCGTATTCTGTG
>JAEEGK010001570.1_pt1 | contig 57453 bp, 46 predicted proteins | sample 8958771 | NCBI WGS metagenome assembly JAEEGK01 (sample SAMN16246547, study PRJNA631951) | gut metagenome | biome: gut microbiome; feature: rumen; material: SC-attached | host: Bos | place: Iran: Karaj | collected 2018-10 | reverse complement strand
TCCGACGGATTCAGATGAATCAGGCCATCGCCCTCAGGCGGCTTGTCCTTGTTCTTCCTTTCAATATTAATTGTTTCGAGAGGTGCCGAACGCGTACCACCACGGGCAAACAGGAACCCGTCAAAGGAGGTCATGTTGAACCGGAACTCAACAATAAACGTGCCCTTTGCGTGGAAAAAGTTTTCGTACTCGTAGGAAGAATTATAGGCAAAACGGACAAACGGGAACTCTATCGCGCCGCCCCAAAGGAGGTCGTCCGTACCGTCAATATCCTTGTTCCGGCGGATGCAAGTCGCCTCGAAGGCCACCATGCGCGAAGGATCCGGGTAATATTTGAGTGCCGCCGAATGGAACCCGTCGTCGGGAAAATCGTAAGACAGTTCTGCATAAAGAACTTGTCCGTACAAATTCTGTTCCCAGTTCATGCGGTAATTGTCGGCGCTGAACCTATCCGCAGAGCGGTTATACACAGTGACATCGACATTGGGCAAATAGGTAAGAATGCCGCGAGAATGCCCGCCATAGACAACACGTGATTCCAAATCCATCGACAGCCGCAAAAAGCGCACATTAGAACGGAAGAAATTCCCTTGCAGGCTAAAATGATTCCAACGCAAATGCGCCCAGGAGTAAAGCAAGGAATCGTTCTCTTCTGGGTAAACTTCACCGACATGCTCCACATTGTAATGTTGCATACCACCGGCAAATGTCAAGTCGTACTTTATCTGAGAAAAAGTAAGGCCCCAGGTCGTCATGGAAGACACATGCGAGAAATCGTTATACTGTGGGAAGAAAAAGAAGTCCTCGCCATCCCACCCCGAACGTTCGAACCACAGCAATGCGCCAAGCTGACTGTACCTGGCAACCTCGCCACTACCGAAACCGGCGAAATGATGCCTGAAGGCAAAACCGTCGTGTTCACCGTATGGGCTCTCCAGCGGAGTCTGGCTCGGAAGGGGCAGATAGTTAAAACCTACATCCAAGAATCCGCCGCGTCCACCGCGCATCACATCGCGAATTTCGCGAAGTTGTTGGTCACGCGTCTGCGCAGATCCTGCCGAGAGTGCCCCTGTAGGGATTGCATCGGCAAGGGCGAGGCCCGTCGCAAGCGAGAGCAAGCAGAGAGCACGTCCAAAAATTTTTCGCATCAACATGACCATAAATTAGAAAAAATTTTTTTAGAGGCGTCCTAGAACTGGAAATACAGGAACGGGTTGTAGCTCTGGGTAAACAGCGCAAGTGTCGCCAACACAAAAAGCCCGAGGGCGACCACCGCCTTCCAGAATTTCACCTCGTTACACCAGTCAAAGCTACGGAATTTCCAGAACGAAAGCAGTGCCGCCACGGCCATGAACACCACGCACGTCGGCGTGAAGATTTCGGCCGTAAGGATAGCATCGGCGCTGCTCACCGGCATAAGCCCGAGCATCGCCTTCCACATGCGCCACGCCTCACCAATGCTATCGGCACGGAACAACACCCAGCCAAACAGCACGAGCACCTGCGTAATGAGAATCTGCACCACGCGGGGCGCCTTGTAGTAGAGCGCGTTCTTGTTGTTCGCACGTTCGAGAATCATGAAGAAGGCATGGTAAAGGCCCCAGCAAACAAACGTCCAGTTCGCGCCGTGCCACACACCGCTCAAGAACATAACCATGAACAAATTAAAGTACAGGCGTTTCTTGCCGACGCGGTTTCCACCGAGGGCGATGTAGAGGTAATCGCGGAACCAGCTCGTGAGCGAAATATGCCAGCGTTTCCAAAATTCAGTAATGCTCCCCGAGCGGTACGGACCGTTGAAGTTGCGCGGGAAATGGAACCCGAGCATCAGGCCAAGGCCAATCGCCATGTTGCTGTACGCCGAGAAGTCAAAGTAAATCTGGAACATGTAGGCAAGGCTACCCCACCAGCAGTTCAACACGCCGGGAGCGTCCGCCGCAAACACGCGGTCGGCGATGATGCCCACCTGGTTCGCAAGGAAAATCTTCTCCGCAAAACCGAAACTGAAGAACATGATGCCGCGAACGAAGTTCTCGAGCGTATGCGTGCGGGTTGCGAGTTCCTCGGCCACCGTATTGTAACGCACGATCGGGCCCGCGACAAGTTGCGGGAATAGCGCCACATAGCAGGCGAACGTTACGAAGTCCTTGACCGGAGGAGCCGTACCGCGCCACACGTCAATCGCATAGCTCATGGACTGGAACGTATAGAATGAAATACCCACCGGCAAAAGCACAGTCATCACGGAGAACGGCTCGCAGCCGAGCTTGGCCACCACGTCGTTGATGACGCCCATGCCGAACATGTAGTACTTGAAGAATCCTAGCGCACCGAGGTTCACGACAATCGCCGCGAGGAGAGCCAGGTTACGTTGCCGCTTGCTCGCGCCAGGCGCAGAGATGAACCGCCCGCTCACGTACACCACGAGTGTCGAGCCGAACATCAGGAATACGAGCCACGGTTCGAGCCAGCCGTAAAAGATGTAACTGAAAACAGTGATGAAGAAGTTCAGGCCGGAATGCTTGACCCCGGCACGGAACAACACAAAGTAGCCAACCAGGAACGTCGGCAGAAAGTAGAACAGGAAAATCTGGGAAGAAAAAACCATAGAGGATTGAGCTATGAGCGCGGGGCTAAAGCCCCTTTGAGGTATGAGACCATGATGAAGAAGTCAAAACCAACCACAGATTCCCTCAAAGGGAGCCTTTGGCGACCGACCTCGCCACTCAAAGCGAGTGAAACGAGCGACCTGATCACTCATTCACCTCCACGGCCAGATAGCGCGGGGATTCGTCGTCAAAGTATTCGTCTTCGACGGCTCCGTCCCAGTTGCCCTCGAGCGGCACAATCTTGAGCGTATGCTTGGCCTTCGCCTTGAACTCGCCCACGTTGCCCTTGCTCTTGTCGGCCATTTTGTCCTTGACCTTGCCACGGGCGATGAGCGGGTTGTACACGCCCACCAGGATTTCCTTGGCATCGAGCTTGCCAGAGACGACCTTCTGTACCTTGTACTTGAACACGTACACGTAGCTGTACAGGTCGTTACTCGGCATCTTGCCCGGGATTTCGGTCAGGCGGGCTTCGACAGTGATGGGATCAGCCGCGAGCGTGAAAGCCGCAGCAGCGAGAATAGCGAAAAAAAGTTTCTTGAGCATATGCGAAATATAAAAAATTTACTCTTTTAAAAAATATGGTATTGTACCGAAATACCTAAACCACCAAAAGTATAAGCCTCAGCAGAATTAAAAGTTTCTTTTTCACGCAAACCAATATACCTCATGTCATAAAAAAGGCCCACTTGCCATTTTTCATCCAATTTATAACCAATTCCAGCACCCATAGCAAGACTCACGAAAGGAGGTCCATGAATAGATTCATTGTCTATATCTTCAATGCCTTCGCCTAAATCATCACTCGCAAAGACATACATAACCGAGAAATAGCTTCGGAAATAAATTCTCCATATTCTCAGAGTCCATAAAAGAGGCTTAGCGCCCAAAGACCAGAACGCTACACTTTGTTCACCATCGTGATGGGAATATCCAAAGCGCCTCAATTCAAGCGACATCGAGAAATCCGAAATGTTTTGCGGTTCATCAAATGCGCCAGTTTCTAAAGAAAGTCCAACAATTCCTGCCGGTTTGTAAATCTGATTTTTGACTTGCATACGACTATCGCCAATCCCGCCGGCAACAAAAAAGGCATTCGAATGAATGACAAGGAACAGGACTATCGCCAAAAATCTACGCATACGCTGTCCCCCACTTTCTCCGTATCATCGGAAAACATCAACCTTCTATCTTTATTGGTTTTATACTCTGAATAAATAGATTTGTCGTTATCTTTTTCGAATACGTAACGAGCACTTCCTATTTGCAAATTATAAAGAAAAGAACCATTATGCTCCGCTGGGTGAAGCAAGTGTACTGGTTCCACCCTCTCTCCGAATTCCGGTAGAAATGCTAAGTCCGCTTTCGAATAACTTTCATCTGTAAAAATTTTCGTTTCATAGAAAAACGCCACACTATCTTCTATACATATTTTTTCACATTTTATATAATATAATCTGGTCAAATCACGATCTTCAGAATAATGCCTGCTAAAGACATAATAGTAACAGCCTCGAATATCTTCTTCTGAAAAATCTTCCGGCGATATAGACAAGCCATCCTCGTCAAAATAGGCCGAGCACCCATTCAAGGAGAGCGCCGCCATCAAGACGAAAAGCATTCCAAATAAATTTATTAGCTTGTCCATATTTGAAAATTTAACAAAAAAAAGAAACCCACCGATAGGTGGGTTTCGAATTATACTGTAAAAATAATCAATCCGAAGAGGTCTCGACATCACCTAAAAGGCAGCGGACAGCCATGCCCCAGTCCTTAGCATAAATTTCATAATAGGCATAAAGGCTTGATTTATCATTCAGCAAGCAACGATACCGGTATGTATCCGAAGTCCAGTATACACCATGATATCCACCACAAACATGGACATCTCCAAAATAGAGACTAGCAAGGCCCGAAAAACCAAATTGGTCGTTTCCTGTTTCGCCAGTCCATGTACTAAGGGATTTCAAGTAATTTCCATTGCCATCATTGCCAACCTTTAAACTATGAACAATAGAATCCAAAGCATTCCACTCTTCGTTACTGGGCAAATGCCAACCTGGAGGGCAAGCCGTCAAAGCTTCTGTTTGATAATAAAGGCGCCCGTAGATTACGCAATTTGAATCTTGATTATCATAGCAAGCACTTTCCTCGGTTTCGAAATTCAAATTTTGAGCCATCCAAATCTGCGAACCAATCTCTATCGTGCGATAGACCTGGCTATCACGAACATCGAGGAACTGGCCATACATGCCGGAATCAAGCAGATCCTGATTCAAATACTCCGTTGTCACACACTTGTATTCAGAGCAGTCATAATCCACAGACAGGTCCATGTGGGAGCTACTAGACACCGAAGAAGAAGACTTTGCCTTTGAAGAACTGGATTCCTTCAAAGAGCTGGATTTCTTGGAAGACGAAGACTTAACCTTGGAAGATGAAGACTTTGCCTTAGAAGAAGACGATTTTGCCTTGGAAGAACTAGAGACCTTTTTAGAAGATGACGATTCTTCTATAGAAGACATCTCCATCTGGAACCAATCCTCGTCATTACATTGATAGTATAAATTGTTCTTTTGCACAAGAACCAATTCACCTTCACGACTGTCGGTACATTCACCAAGGTCATAAATGCTTTTAACCTTCTTGATTGTCTCGACATCACCGGATTTCGGTTGCTTTACTGATGAATTCGAAGACGTTGCATCCGAATCGCCACAGGCACTCAGGATAAACATGGCAGACAACAGGATTGTCGGTAAAATAAATTTGTGCATAAAAAAACTCCACATTTTTGGGTTCGCGAAATATAACAAATTATCCGGAAAATCCATATATAAAGAACCCCGCTCTTTCGAACGGGGTTCTAAGCTGCTTCACTTGGACTCGAACCAAGGACAACGCGATTAACAGTCGCGGGCTCTACCAACTGAGCTATGAAGCATCGTCTGTTAGACGACCCCAAATATAGATAAAGAAAAAACTTTGTCAAGGGGATTTTTTTGAAAAAATCAAAAAAATTAAAGAAAAAAGCTTTTTTTCTAAAATACGGGAGGAGACCCTTCCCTGGCCGACGCGGGCAAAGCTACTTTGCATGCTTACGCATAAGCGCAATTTCGGCGGCATAGCCGGGGAGTTCGTTCGGGGTTTCCAAGTAGAACGGCAAATTGCGGAGTGCAGGGTGATTCACCACGCGCACAAGCGCCTCCAACCCAATAAATCCCGCACCGATAACCTCGTGCCTATCCTTATGGCTTGCCAGCGGATTCTTGCTGTCGTTCAAATGAATCGCGCGCAGCCGCTTTAACCCGATAATCTTGTCGAACTGCTCCAGCACCCAATCGAGGTGGTTCACAATGTCGTAGCCACCGTCGTGCACATGACAAGTATCGAGGCATACCCCGACCTTATCCGCCAGTTCCACGCGGTCGATAATCGCACGCAGTTCCTCGAAGGTACGGCCAACCTCGCTCCCCTTCCCCGCCATTGTCTCGAGGAGCACGACCGTCTTCAAGTCCGGGTGCAAAATGGCGTTCAGGTGGTCGACAATCAATTCAATTCCGCGCTCGGCACCCTGCTTCACATGGCTCCCTGGGTGGAAATTGTACATCGCTCCCGGAAAATGGTCCATGCGCCACAAATCGTCCTTCATCACATCGCGGGCATAGTCGCGAAGCCCTGGATCAGCAGAGCACGGATTGAGCGTATAGGGAGCGTGCGCAAGCGCCGGGCCGAACCCGTTCGCCTGCATCAAATCCACAAGAGCCAAAGCATCGGCCTTGTCAAAAGGCTTCGCCGCTCCGCCGCGAGGATTACGGGTAAAGAACTGGAATACGTTCGCGCCAATAGAAAGGGCATCCTTGCCCATCGCAAGGAAGCCCTTCATTGAAGATAGATGACAACCGATGTACATTAAGCCAACGGTTAGAGAGACAGACGAGCCACACGGGACTCGTGGCCCACGCGGACCTGCAAGACATACACGCCGCTACGGGCCGGGGTGGCCAAGCGGAAGTCGTTCGTGCCGAAACGGGCATTCCCGTAGACCGTCGAGACCACGTTGCCGTTCACGTCGAGCAGGCGCACAGAAGCCTTCTGGCCGGCCATTCCGGCCGACACGTCAAACTGCACGGCAATTCCACCAGCAACCGCATCAAAGTGCACATTGCCAATTCCCTTGACAGCGGCAATCTTCGTGCCCGCCGGAACGACCTTCAATTCAGCCGTCTTGGAACCCGAAACATTCACGTCCATCGAGGAATTGTCGTTCCATTCGTAAGTCTTGCCGTCCATGACGAGAGCAACGTCGTAGCCCATGGCCCGAACTTCGTCCAGGCCTTCGAGCGCAAGATTCACCTTCCCGTTCTTGGACGCATTCAGCTGGACCTTCCAAGAGTATTCGTTAGCGGAAGCCTTGGCCAAGATGCGCTTGGCGAGCAAGGCATTGTCTTCACCCACGAACGATACGCCCACAGAACTTTCCATACCGGCAGGCGGTTCGGCAATAGCGATATTGTTGGAACCCACACCGAGTACGTTCCAGGAATCGACGAAGCCATCTTCCGTGCTCGCCACGAGGACCATGCTCCAGGAATCCTTCGTTGCACTCTTGAGGAGTGCAGACTTCTTAGCAGCAGACTTAGTCTTGACCGACGGGAACACCGGCTTCGTGCTAATACGGATAGTGCGCTTCTTGTCAACATTGATCCAGAAGGCCTCGCCCGCGAACAAAGTATCGGCCACTTCGTACTGGGCAGTAACAGTATTCCGACGCCATAGCGGAGTGTCGCCGTTTTCGGCAGACTTGAAGCCTGCAATAGAACCTGCATAAAGGTTCCAGGAATACGGGTTAGCAAGCATATTCCAGCCACTGAACTTTTTGTCGACCGTCCATTTCAGGGAATCCGATTCAGCCTTCTTGAGCGGCAAATCCAGGCTGAATTTCACGTTGGATTCGGTGCGGACCCAGTAACCAGCAGCCTCGACAGCCTTGGAGTTCTTGGGCAAGGCTTCGTACTGCCAGTAGTCGCCAATCGCATTCGATTCGTTCCATGAATAAATCGTCGGCTTGGCGTTCTTCAGAGCGTTCTTGGGCCAAGAACCGTAAGCCACCATGTTCCACACGCGGCCACGGATTTCGATATCGGCAGAGAATTCCTGCTTGATAACCTTGCTCTTCTTCGAAGATGCCTTGATATTGAAGGAGTACTTACCCGGATCAAGCGGATAGAACACGAACTCACGAGTCTTGCGGCTAAACGCAAACGCCGTATCCTTCATAAAGCCATTAGCCGCCGAAACAATCACACGCGGCTTCAGAATCGTGTCGCAGAAGCTCGGGGCATCCAGTTTGAAGGAGAACAATGCGGCCGTACCGGACTTGAGAACACCGGCATCGGAAATGATGACGCTGTCGGCACACCCGAAATCATCAACAGAATCGCTCGGTTCGTCGTCCGTCGGTCCAATTGGCACGATAATCGTATTTCCAGAAGAATCCACCGTTACGATAGAGGGTTTACCTGTAGAATCAACAACAATCGTGGAACCCGGACCTGTCGGGATACGAATGGTGCGCTCCGTCTGGTAAATCATCAATTCTTCACCACTTGCGAGAATCGAAGAAAGATCCAATTCTTCTCCGAAGAGATAATCGGCGCGGACAACGACACCACCGGTCTTACTGACCACAAACGAAATCTTAGAGGAATCCGCACTCAGGACATCGACAATAGAGAACTTGTCCACCTTCGGCAAAAGGCGATCATTTCCTTTGAAGACAACGATTCTTTCATGTCCCATGCACGTATAGCGGATTTTAATTCCCGAAGAATTCGAAAGCATCAAGGACGTTGTTTCGATTTCATCCTGCTTCAACATTTCAAGCAGAGCACTTTCCCGCTCGTTCAGGGTTCTTCCCCTAGGCTGGGCAACAACGTAATCATACAACAAATCCGTTGCAAATTGGAGCGTCACTTCAGAAGTCGGATTCTGCGAAACATAGTTAATCAATTCTGCCGAAGAAGTCACGATATCGGATGTTCCGGCAATCTTCCAGAAAGAACCCTTATAGAACGTACCATTACTATTATTATCGAGGACAACAAATACCGCTTCGGGCAGATTTTCGTCTTTAACAATGTCGTACTCGGAATTGTCCCAGAACAAGACACGATTTCCTGTTTCAAGAGTGGTATCCACATCAAATACTACCTTGGGAACACCAACGACCTGCTTTTCAAATTCCATGCCATCGACAAGCGCACTTGCCGTTTTTTCCAGGCCATTCCACACGAGGTCGCCATTCTTCTGTTTCCAAAGTACGAACTTTTTCGATTTGGCATCGTAGCTGGCAACATCCAGTTCGTCGCTGTCAAAGCGTTTGCCATCGACCTTGAGTTCCCACTTGCCTTCGGCATCGGTATAGATTTCGACATCTTCCGGAGATGCCCCGCTTTCATCGAAGCCACGCAAAATCACTCTCTTGATGGGTTCGACTTTGTTACCCAAGCTGAAAACCAGTTGCGGAAGGCCATCGTTTCCGTTCGCATCGAAACCCCAACGAGGAGTTTTTTCACCTTCATTCAGAAGGTATGCAAATGCAGGCGAAGAGAAACCCACCGTATACCCTTCTATAGACTCATCCAGCGAACTGAACATATACGTATTCGCCGCAGACAGATCCGTCTGCCCTATGACAAGACTACTAGCAGATGCTTTCGCATCATAAACGTAGCTGTTTTTCACGGAGAAATCATTTGCATCCACAGAAAGGGTCATAAGCCCAGAAACTTTATTTGGCGAAGGCACTTTCATGTCAATCGTAAGGCCGCCTTTGTAATAGGAATCGAAAATTTCGACATTGTCTGCAACGTCATAATGCCCAACAAGCCCAGAAATATAAGAGGTATCGGAATTTTTCATGTCCGATACAACAATATCGCCTGATACAAAAGACTCGCTTATCGTCAGCGACGGACGGCCACCTTCGGTTTCGAACGGAGAATTGCCAATAAGGCCACCCATATAGATCGGTTCAAATCTATCGGAGCTTGCCCCCCCATCAAACTTTACAGACATCAAAGAGCCATCTTTACCTACAACACTAGCCTTTTCGATAGAGACATTTTTAGTATTCTTGAGCCTACCAACAAGGCCGCCAACGTACTGCTCCTTGTTATCGTCGGCATAGTAACGCTGAGCCGTAAGGCTACCTTCGTAGCTAACAGTCCTCATTTTAAGGTCAGACTTCGAGTTTCCGATACAACCGATAGCTCCGCCCATAGACAAATCAATCGAGCGCGTCAGGGCCGGATCGAAGGATTCAATATCATTGACAGCGATATCGCTCTTAATCGAGACCTCGTTTAATACCACAGGAGAACTATTCACAATACCGAATACGCCACCTATAGAAGCACCTTCCACAGGAGAAAGCGAAGCCTCGATTCCTTTTTCAACTTTAAGTTTGTTCACGTAAACACTGTCTTTCGAATTCTTTACAGCACCTACAAGGGCGCCAATGTTTGCATAAGGGCCCCAGTAGCTTATGGCCGAACCGCTCACGACGTTGTCACTGAACGTAATCGGTCCATTTCCCCATACACCCATAAATCCGCCAATGCTCGGAAGCGATTCATCCTTCGATCTATAGACAATCGAGCCAGAATAAGAGGAACCTTCGATAGAGCCACTCACAACTTTCACCCCCGGAGCCATGGAGCCAAAGAAGCCCCCAGCAGCGGATAAATAAGCGAAATCAAGAGCTTCTGTATTCGAAGCCGTATTTACATGAGGCGCATCAAGATTCACCGAAATATTCACCGTGGAGACGCAACCATTCATGTGCAGTTTTAAGACTGGCGTGGAACTCTTCGGCATCCAATAGCCAAGGACACTCCCCACTCTTAACGTCATCGGTTTTTCGTCCATAACTGTATCAAAATTATTGACAACATCAATATTTCCGGAGATTGTAGACCATTCTAATTCAATCGTCCCCGCTTCAACCTCAGCGGCAAAGCCTCCGATATGGACAAAATGTTTCGAAAAGTCAACCGCTTCAAATTTCAACGGAGCCAATTCCAACGACGAATTTATCATATAGAGACTAGACACCGATGACACTGCAGCGACAACTCCCCCCAAATAGATAGTCGTGGAAGTCCAACTAGGCGAGTCCGTAGAGAAACCTACCGAAATATTCTTTAAACGAGACGACATTATTAAACCGCTGCCGGAAGCATATCCAAAAAATCCGCCCGTTCTTATGGACAGCAAGGAATCAATGGTCAGGCCATCAACGGAAGCATTCTGGAAGATGAACGAACCGCAGCTAGATCCATTGCAACTCGATGTATCGGCAAGAAAGCCGACTGTCGAAAAAACAGGCTGTTTTCCATCGCTACCCGGGACACCCTTCACGCCGACATTTTCAAGCGTAACTTCATTCAGGTAGACACCCTTAGGATTGTCCGCTAGGAACGCCGCAGAGTTATGGCTGTCATCCGATTTTGCCAACAAGTAGCAATTCTTGAAGTCGACATTTTCAATATAGACTGTATCAACATTCTTGAAAAGGGATACTCCAGCGCCCTTCAAAAGAATACCCGAAAGGGAATTCGATGAAGAACTCTTGTCACCGACGACATAGACGTTTCTTTTGCCAAAGTCAATCGAGCCACTCAAATTGGCTGGAACTCCGGACCAAGGCATACCAATATTGTTGGAGAATTTGATATTGCCTTTCACCCGAATAACCAAGTTTTTTTCACTCGCAGAAAGTTGATTGATCTTTTCCTGAATGCCTTCCCATTCACTTACCGAGGTAACGGTTATAATGCGAGCATCGTTCGGCACAGTGGGCAACGTCGGTTGAGCTGCAATGGCGTTGCTAACCATGGACAAAGCCAAAGCGGCCATTCCAAGAACGCACTTAAACTTTTTCATACTGTTGTCTTTATTAAAATTTTTCATCTTTCACCTCCCCACTTGCCTAGAAAGCATAATTCAACGAAAGAATACCGTAGAAGTCCTTGTATTCGTCAGACCGGCTGTCTGGGCGATAATCGTACACGGCGCCCAAAGTCCAGTCCGTAAAGAAGGTCTTCGTGAAGTACACGCGGAACATGACAGAACCATCTACGTCCATTTCCTTTTCGGAATAATCCTCACCCTCGTCGGTGTATTCCAGCAGTTCGCTGCGAAGCGCCCCTGTAAGAGTCAGCTCGAGGAAGTTCTTGGAGATGCCCCAAGTGAAGTTGTCGGAAAGGAACCATTCGAAATCGGTCATGTCGTTGCGGTTGAACACCTTGTAGCGCGGCGTAAACGAGATGACGTTCGTGATATCGCCCACCGTAGTCGTCAAACTGGTCGGGAAGCGATGTTCCACATAATCACCACCATGGAAATAATAACCAAGGAGGCCGTAAGTCTCGTCGCTAAAGTCAAAATCACTAATGCCATCGTCATCGGCAAATTCGGAGAGATCGTTACGGAACGTGAGAATCCAGCCAAGGCTCAGCACGTTATACGGCACCTTGACATCAACATTCACCTGGACGGACTGTTTCAGCAATTTTTCGGTAAAGTCCGCAGCCAAATACATGTCCTGGACATGTGAATAGTATTGAGCCCAGCGGGCGGAATCGATTTCTAGGGAATCGTTGACCTTGAGAGTAGATTTTCCTCTCGGCTTGAACCAACTATCCTCGTAAACACCCGAAGCCTTGTCGAAATCGGCATAGAGGCGTGTCGGGCGGTGATGGCTTCTGTAATTCAAAGCATAACCAAGAGTCAAGTCCACATAGGGGCCGATATTGATGAGGTTCTTGGCGCTTGCATCCTGTGTGTTGATGGCGCGGTTTTCGTCCATCTGATGTTCTTCAAGCCAGCTGTCCGGAGCCTCGTTGAACAAGCCCCATGTCGTACCTTCGTTGAAGCCGAAGGCATTGTACTGGTTGCCGTTACCCGCATTTTCAACATCCACGTCATAAGTCATCGTCAAAGTCCAGAAGTCAGAGAATCCCTGCTTGAAGAACGCTCCGAATTCACGGAAATTCTGAATCTGGTCCGGAGAACCGGCACTGTAGAATTCCGGACCGACGGCACGGAGGTAGGCGCTCAATTCGGACTTGTAGAATGTCCAGCGGAAATCAGCACCAAATGCGGCATTTTTGCCGTTCCAGTCCGACAAGCGGTCGTTTTCGTAACCATTCGAGGCATACTGATTGCGAACCTTCTTCGCCTCTTCGAGCAAGCGCTTCAATTCAGCCCTCATCTGGGAGGTGGTCATCATCGTGTTGTCACCAAAGATGGACACGAGTTCCTTTTCGCTCATGCGGGAAACTTCGCTCGGATTCTTCATCAGGCGGTTAAGCAGGTTATAGTTGGAGGCGCTTACGCCCGCATTGGAGAACACCTGGTTCACGGCGCGCATAGAACGAGCGTTCGACGTATCGGCAGCACCGATAGCGAGGTTGCCGTGGAATTCAATGTTGCCCGGGTAGGCGATCCAGCTACCCTCGGCAAAGGCGGTCTGCGAACTGCGGCGCGGTGTGGCAAGAATTGTATTCTCGCTCATGCCATCGCGGAGGAACGGGTCTTCAATATAGTCCTTGCTGCCCATAAAGCCAAGGAGCCCGGAGAATTGCGGATGCATGTTCCAGCGGACCATACCGCCTGCAACCATTTCCTGGGATTCGGCCTCGCCCACCTCGATATAATCCTTGTAAATATCCGGATTCCTATCGCCTTCTTTCAACGGGTTACGGGTTTCACCCGCAAAGCCGGTCACGACAAAGAGTGGGTCACCGGCGCGGTTGTGCAAAATCTTCAAGTCATAAGAACCACCGAGCACGTCGATCCCTTCAAGGTAGGTGTTCCCGCCGGAGAGGTATATATTACCCAAGGCCAATCTCTGGAACGGGTCCGTATAAATCGCCTGCAAGGTATGGGGATTGAGGCTGTTCCAAGTATCACTGGAAAGGTCAACGGTCAGTTCCAAGGAGCTGCCCCACGGAGATTCCATCAACATGTAGGCATTCAAATTCGTAAAGAATCCAGGAGTCTGGAAATAGTTGACGTAACGGTCGCCTTTCTTGACAGTATCGCTTACGCCACTGTAGAAATCCTTACCTGTATGGTTGTGGCGGGTACGCACGAGGTGGTAGCCCACATCGGAAACCACGTTACCGGACATTTTCCAGCGAGCATTGGGGTCGATATCATCAAGGACAGGCACATTGCCGCTATAGCCACCCGCATTGGGGTTTTTCGGCTCCTTGGGCAATGTAGAATGGAGTTTCCTTGCATTGGAAGCAGCATCTTCGTCGTTATAGCTGATGGCATTCTTGAACTTCACCGGGAATTCGGTGGAAACGACACCCAACTTGTTCCCCGTTATGGTAGAACCCGTCTCGGTGACATTGTTGTCGCCCATATTCAAGACAGCCACATCGTTGGAACCGAACGTTGTTGAATTAAGCCTAACTTCGGCATTCGCTTCTGAAACGAGGCCGACCTTGTTGTTGTTGACACGGACGTTGTCCAAGCGGAGAGTCGCCTTGTCGGCAGCCCAGAAGCCAACACCCAAGGAGTTCGTCATGATGGAATTCTGGAGAGTCACCTTTGCAGCGCGGGCGTAGACACCCGTTTCAAGAGGTTTGTCGATAAAGGCGTTTTGGACCGTGAGGGTTCCGTTTTCCACAGACACGGCGTTAACGGCATTACGGATAAACACATTCTTGAAGTCGGCCTGCATGGGGCCCGCAATGCGGATACCGCCCCAGTGGCCCATCTTGTTGAACGGGCGGAAAATCACCGGAGACTTTTCTTCACCAGCAACAGCAAGGGAGCCTCCACGAATATCGAGGATAGCTCCCGGTTTGAATGCAATAATGACACCCGGCTGGATGACGAGTGCCTGGCCTTCGCCCACAATCAAGGAATCGCTAATGAGATACGGGGACTTGTCTTTGCTCAAGAAGCCAGAAACAGAGCCAGAAAGCGGTGTTCCGTTCACGACTGGGAGCGTATCGCCAGAAAGAGCATCTATATCGTCAACCGGTTCTTCGTCGTTCACCTTCGTTGCCACATTTTCCGCTGCCGGAGCGGGAGCCGGGGCCGCAGCAGGGGCTGGTGCCGGTACCGGTGCCGGAGTTGCTGATTGAGCAGGTGCCGGAGCTGGGGCTGGAGCAGGCGCTGGGGCCGGGGCAGGAGCCGGAACGGGAGCAGGTGCCGGAGCCGGAGTTGCAGCCGGGGCTGGCGCGCTAGCTTCTGACGAAGCCTGCGAGGTTTCTCCTGCAGCAAACGATAGAGGGGTGACAATGAGAACTAGCGGGAGAATTCGATATAGAAAATTCATTTAAAAGACCTCGTATACCTTCTGAGCTTTTACAATGTAACCACTCTTATGAGTGACTTCGACTTCTATTTTGTTGACTCCTTTGCGAACCAGTTCCACGGGGACCTGGTAATCCAAAGTCTGAATCTGGTTCAAAGATTCCTCCAAGATGATGCGGCTATTCTGCTTCACAACAACCTTGTAAAGAACACTCGGATCGCCTCCCGGCACACGGACGGTAAACTGAACCGTCTTTACAATCTTGTCATACCCATTCGGAGTCCCAGGAGGATTCGGTACAACTTCGCTTTTTTTGCCGAGAATTTGGACATTGAACTTCCGCGGCGGGAAGCAGCCCAGTTTTTTCTTCAATTCGGCCCTGTTTTTCGCCATGTCGACCACCGAGAACACATAATCGTGCACACCTTCGGAGAGTTTGGCGCGTTTCAAGGCGTTACGGGTCAAAGATTCATGCGTTTTCGGCGTTCCGTCCACATCCACGGAGAATATGGCGGCATCGTCCTCAAGGCCGGAAATGGCGACATTCGCAACGCAGCGGAGGGAATCATAGTTGCTGAAGCGGATTTGCGCGGGGCGGGTATTTACCTCGGCACAGCTCTTATCGGCCGTATAGGAAACCGTCTCGGAGACAACCTTTTCGCCGGCAGTCAGGACAACGTCGGCAGAAGTAAGCGTCCAGAGTTTGTTTTCATCGGTAACAGGAACACTGACAGAGAACGTATGAGTTTTCCCGTCAGTCGAAGTGGCGAGGTTCTCGGAAACATACGTTCCGGCCTTCACAACGAGGGAAGCTGTAGAAACTGCAGTACGGTAGGAACCTTCAATCTTGAGGCCGCCCGAACAAACTTCCGACGAAACGGAAGTGACCTTCATGGATTCTTCGTCAAGCGGAGCATTTTCCTTTGATGCGACAGTAGAATCGGCCACCTTGGCGGCCTCGACAATCTGGTCAATTGTAAGCGTCGAGTCTTCGGTTACCTTGGCCAAAGCCTTAGCCAGAGAGGGGCTACCGGAAGTCGCGAGTTTGAGCACTACGAGGGAATCGCGACCCAAGGCCGTTTCGCCTGCGCCGATGGAGAATTTCCGGCCGCTCTTCGTCGAGGTAATCTCAAGCTTACCTTCCTTCAAGCTACCGACAAAGCCCTTTTCGCCACCGATAAAGCCCTTCGTACCGCGAATCGCAGCGGTCGCCGTACCAGTCTTGAACTCGAAAGAGGACTTATCCGAAAGTTTCTTGACATCGAAACCGACATGGCCCTTTTTGATATCCAGTTTTGCCCTGAAAACGCCATCCTTTTCAAAAAGGTCAGCAATCACCATTTCGGCATTTTCGGCAATGCTAACGACACTCCCGTCCGGCAGGCCGAAGACAACTTCGGACTCTGTCCCCGTACGCACGCGATCGGACATGAATACGCTTGCCCCGACAGAGAGAGGCTTCCATGTTTGTTGATTTTCCTTCTGGCGATTGACATCGCCCAGCTTGGAACGGACTTTACCTGCAGTGGAATCAGAAAAAGCCATAGTGGGAACCAGAAGGAATCCCAAAAAGGCCACGCAAAGAGACTTTTTAAACATATATACCCCTGACTGAGTAATGAACCAATAATAGTAATCTATGTAAACTTTTCATTTAGCGTTTTTGAAAAGTAAGCTAAAACACACCTTTTGGAGAAAAAAGGCGCGGAGTATGATTTACATCAACTTTTTGGGGTCTAACCACCCGAAATTTTGACGGTGAAGCCGCGTTTTTCGAGTTCGGCCTTGAGGACGGCACGCTTGTCGCCCTGGATTTCAATATTGAAATCTTTTACAGCTCCACCGACACCACATTTCTGTTTCAGGGTACGAGCCAAATCCTTCAACTCGGGTTCGTCCAAAGGGACTCCCGAAACAATACTCGCCATTTTACCACCGCCAAGGCGCTTCAACATGATACGGACAATTCCGTCACCTTGGGGGCGTTCGGCCTTGGGCTTTTCTTCTTTGATACGGCCAACGCCGGAAACAAAAACTAGGGAGGAGCGTTCTTCGATAGACATAGCCGTGTAAGATTAAGTTAAACAAAAAAACATAGAGAGATGTCTTTCGTCACGATTCAGTGTGTTTTTTGTCACATTTTTGACTGGACCGCCCATTCCGGTCGGACCGACGCGAAAACACAATTCCGATGCAGACCGCAGCCAACACATAAAGTGCGACCGCAGCAAGCAAAGCGAGAATCTCGGAACCGGACACCGCCTGCACCTTGATATAGAGCCATACAGACAGCGGCGCCGCGAGAATGAAAAGGATTCCGGGGAGTTGTTTCATGCAATAGAAATTAGCAAAACAACGCCTACCAGACATCCTTGTCGAAGCTCTTGTCGCCGACCGTTACCTTGTAGCGACCCTTGAACCCGTGGAACTTCGCCATGCCGTCCGGACCAGCCGTGGCGGTAGTGTCCGTCGTCCATTCCTTGTGCCACAGGTCGTAAACGCGCTTCGCGGCGGGCTTTTCGCGGCCATCAGCGGCAACGATGCCACCGTTCTTGACCCAGTGGCGGTTATCCCAGAAGCCCCACAGCACAATGCCGTGCACTGCCGGGTGGCTGAACGCTGTGCGAATAAAGGTTTCGAACTTCTCGGCCTGCACTTCCTCGGACTCGTTCATACCCACCTGCCAGTCACCCACGTCGAACTCCGTCACCTTGATGGGCAGTCCGAGCGTAGCAAGTTTGTCCAAACGTTCCTTGATGAGGCCAGGCACCACGGGACGCAGCCCGAAATGGCACTGCACGCCGATGCCGTGGACGGGCACCTTGCGGTCAAGCATCCCCTTGACCAAGTCCACGTAGCGGTCGGTCTCCCCCGCCGCGACGACGTTGTAGTCGTTGATATAGAGTTTGGCCGTAGGATCGACGCGGTGCGCCCAGATGAACGCGCTGTCGAGAATGCCCCAACCGCACGTGTTGAAGGCGTAGGCCTCGTGGAGCGGCTCGTTCCACACGTCGTATTCCGTAATCTTGCCCTTGTATTCCGTCAGGTCGCGCTCGATGCGGGCCTTGAGGTACTTCGCGAGGTCGCCGCACTGCTTGGCCGATTTGGGGTTAGAGTAATGTTTGTCGTAATCGTAGCCCTGGTGCGCCCACATGATGGCGTGGCCGCGCAACTTCCAGCCGTTCGCCTGGGTGAACTTCACGTAGCGGTACATTTCGTCCTTGCGGAGCTTGCCCTTCTTGGGCTCGTACTCGGGCCACTTGAACTGGTTCTCGCTCACGGCGTACCAGAAGAGCTTCTTGGCCTCGGCCTTGTACCAGTTCTCGATACTGTCGCGCGGGTTGTCGGTATGGATGTTGAGCGCGGTGCCGAACGGGAACGCATGGCGAACAAGCTTCACGCTGACCTTCTCGCCCGGCTTGGCCTCCACAGTAAAGTCCTGCTTGCGCAGCCACTCAATACGGGAATTTGCCTTGGAATACCATTCGGAATCCATGGACTCGGCCTTTTCGATTTCCACGTCGTCAATCTGCATCCAGCCCTTCTGGAGCCCGACATGGAACGTTACGTTATTCAAACCATACCCTTTCTGGTCGGCAAGGAACGTCATCGAGAAAGTCTTCCACTTGTCGGTCAGCTGGAAACTGCCGCTCTCTTTTTGGCGATAATCGGGAGGCCCGCCCTGCACCACGGCGTTGATGGGCATGTTGCCCTTCGCCTTGAAGGTGAGCGTATAGTAGCCGGTATCGGGAGCAAGCCACTTGGGCGGCTGGAGTTGCAGCCCCCACCAGTCCTTGGGAAGTTTCGTCACGACCACTTTCGCGCCTTCGGAAGCATCGACACCGAGGCCCATCTCCCCTATCTTGGTCTGCACCTCGGCCGGGCCGGCAGGATTGTTCCAAAGGTACCAACCCCCGTCACCGTACGACAAGTCACCGTTGGTCAAGAGGTTCTGCGCCAACAGCGGGGCAGCGACCAAGGCTAAAGCTAAGACAATCAATTTTGAAAGTTTCGTTTTCATAGGCGTCCCATTTTAATTTCATTCTACATGGATAATAAATAAAACTGAGCCAAACGGGAAGAATGCATTTCTCATTCTTGACCAAAGTGTATCAATTGTATCAATGTCGGGACAGCGCAACGAACACGCTAGTCAAAATAAATGTAACCGTTCGCATCCGCCTTCCGGGTAGCGCCAAGAATAGCCTCGATAATACCCAGCACCCCAGGAATAAACGTCCAGCAGAACAAAAGATACAAGATTCCCATCCCGATTTTCCCAGCATAAAACTTGTGGATGCCGAAACAGCCCAGGAGGGCGGCCATGAGTACATAGGCAACTTGGTTCACCCTTTTACCGGTGTGAAACTCTTCCAAACGAATGTCCGTATAAGACTCGGAATTCATTGACCGAGCCAAGCCACATTTCGGGCAGAAGCGTCCATCCTCGGCAAGCTCAGTCCCGCATTTCTGACAATAAGGCATGAAAAATCCTCTTTTCTTGTAAAATAGCAAAAAAGCAGCATAAAAGCACAAAGTATCGCTTATTTTCCCTCTCGTCTTTCGTCTCTCGCCTATCGTCTATAACTATCTTTCTCATTATGCACTACACTCCCTACCGCGATTTGCTGCTCAAGATTTTCCCGAACTACCTCAAGGTACGCAAGCTCCCGCTAAACGGAGGCATGAGTTGCCCGAACCTCGACGGCACCAAGGGATTCTCGGGTTGCAGCTACTGCAACAACCGCAGTTTCAGCCCGGTGTTCGACCAGGCGAAGGTTTCCATCCAGGAGCAGCTCGATACATTCGTGCCGAGGCTCCGCGAAAAGTACCCGCACGCAGGCATCCTCGCCTACTTGCAGCCGTACACGAACACGCACGCACCGCTTGAGCACCTGAAAGGGATTATCGACCCAATTATAAAGCACGAGGAAATCGCCGGACTTGCCATCGGTACGCGCCCGGACAGCCTCGAAGACGAGAAAATCGCATACCTCGCGGAGATGAACCGCATAAAGCCGATTATCGTGGAAATCGGGCTCCAGACCGCCAACGACCTTACGCTTGCCGCCATCAACCGCAGGCATACCCTCGCCGAATTCGAAGATGCGGTCAAGCGCTGCCAAGCGGCAAACCTCACCGTCACCACGCACGTGATTGTCGGGCTCCCTGGCGAAACCATGAAGGATTTCAAACGCACCGCCGAAGTAGTTCGCGATTTGAAACTTGCCGCCGTGAAAATTCACCCGCTGCACATTGTCGCGGGCACCGTGATGGCGCAGGACTTTTCCGCCGGCGAAATCAAGCTGCTGGATTTTGAAGAATACTGCGCCGCCGTCGCCGAAATGATCAAGATTATCGGGCCAGATACCGCTATCGAGCGATTCAGCGGAGAAAGCCCGAGCGATATGCTCCTCGCCCCGAACTGGTGTGGGGAAAGGGACAGGATTATTGCGAAGGTGGAGGAGATTTTGGGTAGGGATTAGAATCTAGGATCTAGAGGCTAGGGAGAAGAATCTAAAGATTAGGGGAGCAAATGAAACGTATCGAAGACTACATCATTTCTGTTCCGGATTTTCCGCAGCCGGGAATCCTGTTCCGCGACATCACGGGAATCCTGAACGATGCCGACGGCCTCAAGCTCACGCTCGACGCCCTCTACAAGGCGCTAGAGAACGTGGAATTTGACTTGGTCGCCGGGCTGGAGGCGCGCGGTTTCTTGTTCGGGGTCTCGCTCGCCGAGCATTTCCACAAGCCGTTCGTGCCCGTGCGCAAGAAGGGCAAGCTCCCCCGCGAAACCGTCGGCGTCACCTACGACCTGGAATACGGGCAGGCAAGCATAGAAGTCCACAAGGACGCCATAAAACCCGGCCAGAAGGTGGTCATCATCGACGACCTGCTTGCGACAGGCGGTACGGCCAGGGCCGCAGCGCATCTCATTGAAAAACTGGGAGGCAAGGTTGAACTGCTGCTGTTCGTCATTGAGCTATTCGACCTGCACGGTCGCGATGTTTTGAAAGGCTACAACATCGAGACGCTTACGAGATTCCCCGGACACTAAGAAAGCGCATTAACTTTCTATATTTGCTCGCGTAAAACAAAAGGATTTTAAAATGGCAAAGACAAGCGCAAAGAAAACTGAAAAGAAAGGCACCCAGACCAACATGTGGACCGGCCGTTTTGCTAGCGGCATGGCGCAGAGCATGGTGGACCTGAGCTTCAGCCTGCAATTCGACGCTGAACTCATCGAAGAAGACATCGAAGGCAGCATCGGCCATGGCAAGGGCCTAGTGGAATCGGGCGTACTCAGCAAGGCCGACTACAAGAAGATTTGCGATGGCCTCGCCAGCATCCTCAAGGACTACAAGGCCGGCAAGAACCTGTGGAAGGAATCCGACGAAGATATCCACATGGCCGTGGAACGCGTGCTCACCGAACGCATCGGCGCGCTTGGCAAGAAGATCCATACGGGCCGCAGCCGTAACGACCAGGTCTGCACGGACTTCAAACTCTACATGCGCCACCGCGCCGCCGAAATCCGCGCCCTCGAAGTTTCTCTCATGGAAACGGTTCTCGACCTCGCCAAGAAATACTTCGGCAAGATGATGCCGGGCTACACTCACCTGCAGCAGGCACAGCCCATCTACTTCAGCCATTACCTGATGAGCATGTTCTTTGCCGTGAGCCGCGACGTGAAGCGCCTCGACAACTTCCTGGAGCTGCACAGCGAACTCCCGCTCGGTAGCGGTGCCATGGCAGGGTCTGCATTCCCGTACCACCGCGCCCTCGTTGCAAAGGAACTCGGTTTTAATGGCGTGAGCCCGAACAGCATCGACGCCGTGAGCCACCGCGACATGATGCTCGAATTCGAAGCGGACCTCGCCATTATCGCAAACACGATGAGCCGCTATGCCGAAGATTTTGTGAACTGGAGCACCAGCGAATTCGGCTACCTCACCCTGCACGACGCCTTCTCCAGCGGTTCCTCGATGATGCCGCAGAAGAAGAACCCGGATTCCATGGAACTCATCCGCGGAAAGTCCGGCCGCATGCTCGGCAACTTCAGCGCCCTCTACACGCTGGTAAAGGGGGCACCGCTCAGCTACAGCCGCGACCTGCAAGAAGACAAGGAACCGGTATTCGACTCCGTCCATAACGTGAAGGTGATCCTCCGCGTCATGAAAGAAGCCCTGGAAAGCGCACGTTTCAATTTCGACAAGATGCACGCGAAGATGCTGCCGGCGCTGCTGGCTACCGACCTCGCCGATCTTCTCGTCGAATCCGGCGTGCCGTTCCGCGATGCCCACCACGTGGTCGGTAGCCTGGTCGGCGAAGCCGCCCGCCAAGGCCTCGAATTCACGGACCTCTCCGACGAGGCCTGGGAAGCCGCCGGCGTCCCGAACGTGAAACAGATGAAGAAGACGCTCACGTTCGAATACAGCGTGTCCCGCCGCAACATTGAAGGTGGTACCGGTCCCAAGTCCGTGAAGCAGCAGTTCAGCAAGGCTGATGCAATCTTGAAGAAGTTCAAAAAGTAACCAAACGCTCAAGAACCAAGATAGCGCATCTTGAACATATTTCAAGAAAAAGTCCCGTTTTTCAACGGGACTTTTTCAATTAAATCGTTTATCTAAAAACTACAGCTCGATATTGTCGATCAGGCGAGTCTTCCCGAAGAACGCAGCGACAAGGATTGTCACCGGGATATCGTCCGGAAGGAGTCCATTGCAGCGCTGGAGCGTCCTGCGGTCGACAATTTCCACGTACTGCACGATGCCGCGGTTGCCGAGAATCGATTTCAGCACAAGGTCTCGGAGCTTGGCAACGCCGCGTTCACCCGAACTGTAGGCAATCTTTGCCTTCTTGAGCCCTTCGTGGATGCCGAGCGCCTTGTATTTTTCGTCCGAAGAGAGGTATTCGTTGCGGCTAGAAAGGGCAAGGCCCGATTCCTCACGCACAATGGGAACGCGCACAATCTTGATGTCGAAATTCAGGTCGCGCACCATCTTCTCGATCATGAACACCTGCTGGTAATCCTTCTCACCAAAGTAAGCGACATCCGCGCCCGAAATATTGAACAACTTGGAAACCACGGTAAGCACGCCACGGAAATGGCCGGGGCGGTAAGCGCCACAATACATTTCCTCGAGTTTTTCGTCGCGGACCGTCGTCATCGGCGAACCATCGGGATACATTTCGGCGACAGACGGAGCGAATACATAATCGGCACCCATGGACTCGGCGAGTTTCACGTCGGCTTCGAGACGCACGGGATACTTTCCGAGGTCTTCGTTCTTGCCAAACTGAATCGGGTTCAAGAAAACACTCACCACGGTCACGTCACATTCCGCGGCAGATGCCTTGATGAGCGCACCATGCCCGTTGTGGAGCGCACCCATTGTGGGCACGAACCCGATCTTTTTTCCTTGTCTAGCGAGAGGTTTCAACTGTTCGCGAAGTTCGTCAATCGTCTTGACTAAAAGCATTATAGACTTCCTTGTGGTACAAAATATGTCGTTTGGGTCGGGCACGCACTGATTGCGTCAAGGATCAAATTCAAATGGTTCTCGTTGTGGACGAAATCAATGTTGTCCGTGTTGATGATTAAGACTGGTGCACTGGTGTAGTGCCAAAAATGGTGGTCGTAGCGTTCCTGCAAATCCTTGAGGTAATTCCCTTCGATGGCTTTTTCCATTGCGCGGCCACGGCTGCGGATGCGTTCCAACAAAATAGGCACGCTCGCCTGCAAGTAGACCACGAGGTCCGGCTTGGGAATGTCCTTGTCCAAGGAGCGCGCGATAGTTTCGTACATGGCGTATTCGCTGTCGGACAGGTTCTGCGAAGCAAAAATCTGGTCTTTGTCGTACGTGTAATCGCTGACTAACAAATCGTGGAAAAGGTCGCTCTGGAGAGCCGAGTTCTGCAACTGTTTGTGGCGGTCCAGCAAAAAGAAAAGTTGTGTCTGGAATGCGTACGCTTCAGGATTCTCGTAAAACTTTTCAAGGAACGGATTCTTGTCGTAGTTTTCCTCGATGCACATTGCGTTCCAACGTTGGGCGATAATCTGGGCAAGCGTCGTCTTCCCTACCCCGATGACGCCCTCGATGGCGATAAAATGGATTCCGCTTTCTTTTATCATATTAGGGTTCCACCTCTGTTATCTTGCGGAACGGGATTTTCTCTTCCCGTGCGAGGAGAGACTGCAGCAGGGAGTTCACGGTACATCCGCTCAACGAATCCACCCAGTCCGGAGCGATGTCGTTCAAGGGAACCAAGACAAACTGCCTTCTGTCTAATTCTGGATGCGGGATGCAGGGGCGCCCCGCCTGGACAAACTTTCCATAATACAACAAGTCCAAGTCGATTTCGCGAGAATTCCAATGCCCACGGTCCTTGCGTCCCAATAAGATTTCTGCGCCTTTGAGGTAATTGAGCAAGCGCTTGGGAGTCCCGGAATACATGAAGCTCACGACCTGGTTGAAATAAGGACCCTGACCCGCCGGGCCTACCGGAGGAGTCTCGTACACAGGGCTTTCCATCCAGCCGCCCGAAGAGATACGACGGAGCATGTCCCTGCCGGAAAAAAGGTTCACCCATCGAGGAGGCACATTGCTGCCCAGGGCGACAAAAACTCTTTCTAAAGAATCCACGGCACTAATATAATTATTCCAAAAGTGCTCGAAATGCGCAAAAAAGTGAAATACTTCGGATTTATTGACCAAAAAAAATTTTTTTCCATTTTTTTGGATTTTTCTATGACAAAGCCGATAATTTTATGTATCTTATGGCTGTTCTCATGTAGAACATTTTATTTATTCCAATCAAATTTTCGGAAATCACTGACTTGCAAGCCAAGCTGTTGTTCCATTCTTCATCATTCATCCACGAAAAATTTTTAATCTAATCTACAGAAGGACGTTACAGTGCCTAGAACAAAGAAAATTCAAGAACAAGACAATGCTTTAGAACTTGAAACTGCACCTAAGCCCGAAGGCGAAGCTGCCCAGCAGCCCAAGCGCCGCGGCAGGAAGCCGAAGGCCCAGGTCGAGGCAGAAAAAGCAGAAAGCAAGGAAGTACAGCCCCAGCAAGAAGCCCCCGCTCCCAAGAAAAAAGAAGTGCCCGTTTTTGAACAGGAATTCACGCCCGCTTATGAACATGCGCAGAATGCACCTGTTGTCGATGCCATCGAAGCTGCCGAACGCAAGCAGGCCCGCGAACTCGGAATAGAGACAAACGAACAGAAGGCACCCAACCAGGAAGGTGCGGCACAGGCTCCCGAAGGAGCTCCGGCACAGGCCGGTGAGAACGGCCAGCAGAACGCCAACCCGCAAAACCAAGACGGCAACCAGCAGCGCCAACAGTTCAACAACAATAATGGCAATAACGGGAACAACGGCAACAACAAGTTCAACAAATTCAATAAGTTCAACAAGTTCAAGAACCGCCGCAACCGTTTCTTGCCGCAAGACGATATTCTTGACGATTCCGTGCAGCTGCCGCCACCCGATCCCGAGAAGGTGGCCGCCTCCCGCGCCAAGTGGAAAGAACTGCGCGGGCTCCCGATGTTCGAACTCCAGCGCCAGGCGATGGAACTGAACATCCCCGACTTCAAGAAGATGCGCAAGCAGGCTCTGATTTACCGCATCCTCAGCGCCACCAACGGCGAAGACACTCCGATTTACGCCGAAGGCGTTCTCGAAATCATGCCCGAAGGATACGGGTTCCTCCGCAATCCCGACCACAACTACCAGGCCGGTCCGGACGACATCTACATCAGCCAGAACTGGATTCGCCGCTTCGACTTGAAGATGGGCGACACCATCACGGGACAGGTCCGCCAGCCGAGAGACCAGGAAAAGTATTTCGCCCTGATGCGCATCGACACGGTGAACTTCGATTCCCCCGAAAAGACAAAACGCCGCGTCGCGTTCGAATACCTCACACCGATCCACCCGAACCAAAAACTCAATCTGGAATGGAAAAAAGACGAGTTCAGCACGCGCGTCATGAATTTGTTCACACCGATCGGCAAGGGCCAGCGCGGCATTATCCTCGCTCCCCCGCGTACCGGTAAGACTGTGCTCCTGCAGAACATCGCGAACGCCATCACGCAGAACCATCCCGAAGTCAAGCTCATCGTGCTCTTGATTGACGAACGCCCCGAAGAAGTGACGGACATGCGCCGCCACGTGAAGGGTGAAGTCATCGCCTCCACGTTCGACGAGCCGCCCGAGCACCATACCCGCGTCGCCGACATCGTCATCGAGAAGGCAAAACGCCTCGTGGAAAACGGCAACGACGTGGTTATTTTGCTTGACTCCATCACGCGTTTTGCCCGTGCGAACAACGTTGTCATTCCCCACTCCGGCAAGATTCTTTCTGGCGGTGTGGACGCGAACGCCATGCAACGCCCCAAGCGTTTCTTCGGTGCGGCACGTAAAATCGAGAACGGCGGTTCGCTCACCATCATGGGCACGGCGCTTATCGAAACCGGCAGCCGCATGGACGAAGTGATCTTCGAAGAATTCAAGGGTACCGGTAACATGGAACTCGTGCTAGACCGCCGCCTTTCCGAAAAGCGCATCTGGCCCGCCATCGACATTTTCAAGTCGGGTACGCGTAAGGAAGAACTCCTGCTCACCGAAGACGAACTCCAGCGCGTTTGGATTCTCCGTCGCTACCTGCAAGACATGACCTCCACCGAAATCATGGACTTCATGATCAGCAAGATGAAACTCTACGAGGACAACGAAACGTTCCTCAACTCTATGAACAAGTAAGGTAAAGCCATGAGTGAAAAAATTTTCTTCGCAGGCACCGGCAACATGGGAGGAGCGATTCTCCGCGGCCTCCTGAACACCGGCACCAATCCCAAAGACATCCTCTTCTTTGACCCGAGCGACAAGGCGGCCGAAGCCGTCGTCGCACTCGGCTGCATCCGCGTTGGCAGTTTCGCCGAAGGCGCCGAATCTGCCGATGTCACGTTCCTGTGTGTAAAGCCGCAGATTTTCAAGGTAGTCTCCGCCGAATGGAAAGCGGCCGCAGAAACACTCAAGTCCGAAAAGACATTCATCAGCATCATGGCGGGCGTCGCCCGCAAGAACCTGCTCGAAGTCCTGGGCGAAAAGAACCAGGTGCTCCGCGTGATGCCGAACCTCCCGCTCACCGTGGGCAGGGGCACAGTGGCTCTCGCCACTGACGGCGTCAACGAAAAAACTCTTTCCACCGCCGAAAAGATTTTCGGCACCGTGGGCGTCACTTGCCGCGTTTCTGAATCCCTGATGGACGCCGTCACCGGACTTTCCGGTAGTGCCCCTGCGTACGTATTCGAGTTCATCGAAGGTCTCACCCGCGGTGGTGTCAAGGCCGGCCTCACCCGCGATGTCGCGCTCAAGCTCGCCCTCGGCACTATCGAAGGCAGCGTCGAGCTCGTCAAGCAATCCGGCAAGAGCCCGAGCGACTTGTGCGCCATGGTCTGCTCCCCCGCCGGGACGACGATTGCAGGCGTGAGCGCCCTCGAAGAAGGCGCTTTCCGCAGCACGCTCATCAAGGCTGTCGTCGCCGGGACCGAACGTTCCAAAGAGCTGGGCAAGTAAAACACGCCCCGCTAAACGCGAAAGATGTTACCCATCGACTTTTTCACGAAAGAAAATGCGACGTCCTCGTTTATCCAGGACGTCCTTTCTTCCGTGGATTATCCGGTGAACATCTTCCCTATAGCGCAGGCCGCCAATACCGACAACCGCGCCTCGCTTGTCATCTGGGACTTGGACGCCTTCGCCAACGAGAGCGAAAGCGCGCTTTCCAAGCTGCGTAGCCGTAACCCCGACACGATGATTCTCGCCTACGCCGAGAATCCGGACCAGTTCAGGGACATTCCCAACAACCTCTACGACATTCTCCTTTCTGTCGAGGCGCTACGGCTCCACCTGATGAGCAAAATTGCGCGCCTCAAGGAAATCTACACCGCGAAGCGAACCTTCCGCGAAAGAATGTCGCACCTTGTCGGTAAAAGCGAGGCCATGCAGAACCTCCGCAAGACCGTCGAAAGGGCGATTTTGCACACAGGTTCCGTCCTCATCCAAGGCGAATCGGGCGTCGGCAAAGACCTTATCGCGCGCGCCATCGCCTGCGTGTACGACAAGTTTGTCACAGTGAACTGCAGCGCCATCCCCGAAGCCCTTTTCGAAAGCGAACTGTTCGGGCACACGCGCGGGGCTTTCACCGGAGCGCAAAACGAACGCATCGGCCTTTTCGAAGAAGCGAACGGCGGCGCCATATTCCTCGACGAAATCGGCGACATGCCGCTCCACGCCCAGGTCAAACTGCTTCGCGTCATCCAAAACCACGAGATCAGGCCCATCGGCGCAAACAAGACGCGCCATATCAATGTCCGCATCATTGCGGCCACCAACCGCGACCTCCGTGAAGAAATCCGCGAAAAACGCTTCCGCGAAGACCTTTTCTACCGCTTGAACGTCATCCCGATGCAACTTTCACCCCTCCGCGAGCGCAAAGAAGACATCGAGGATCTCGCCAATTACTTTATCCGCCAGTACGCACCCGAAGGCGAACCTTACACCCTCTCGCCCGAAGCCCTGCAAAAGCTGCAATCCCACGACTGGCCCGGCAATATCCGCGAACTGGAAAACGTCATCCAGCGCACCCTGTGCTTCACCGCCCCCGGCATGTTAAACGCCGAAGACCTGCAGATCGACGAGAGCATGGGAATCGCTACGAGCGGAACACCGGGTACCGGGATTGCGAAGGCATCCACGTACAACGAATTCCGCGAAATGCAGATGGACGAGGAAAAGGAATTCCTCAAGGCAAAAATTCTCGAATGTAACGGTTCCATCAGCCTCGCCGCCGACAAACTCGGCATGGTCCGCACGGCACTATACAACAGGTTAGCTCGACTCGGCCTGAATGTCAAGGATATCCGTTAGTAACGTTGTACTTTAAGCCCACGACGGCGCAACAAATCTACGACATTATCTTCGTCAAGTACCAAGTGCGCAGCCCCGACTACGACAAATACGTTCCTGTCTTCGGAGAGGAATTCTGCAATGCGCTCTGCCATTTTCACGTTGCGGGACTTATAAACCTTTTCATCTAGCTTGTCACTGAATTCCTTCTCACGAGTTCCTTCGTCGTACTTTTTCTCGCCTTCCATCGTCTCACGCAACAGCGCGTCATCGCCCGTTTTCCAGGCACGCACAATTCGCGCCACCATCGAATCAAGCTCAGACACCTCGCGCAACGTAGACTTGAGATAGAAAATGCCCGCCGAATCGGAATCCGTCGTGTCGGCCAAGGCACCAATCTGTTCGCTCGCCGTTTCAAGCCCCACGATGGCTTTACCATCATGCGCCGCACGGTCAAGCAGCACAGCGTCCACGCCCAAAGTGGGATCAATCCCCGCCCGCTGAATAGCAAAAGCACTCAGCGTCATCGCGGCAAACCACGGGCGCATCACCTGCAAAGTCATCGACGGGAATCCCCAAGCAGAACAAATGCTGTCAATCGAATTCCACATTTCCGGGGGCAGAATATCTTGTAAGCGCTTTCCCGCAGGCATCATTCCCCGCTGCATACTTTCCGAAGCGATTTCGCTACTCACGGAATCATCGGTCACATCAATTTCGACAGCCAGTTCCTCGGCGTTCGCAAAGGCGGTCTCGATAACGGAATCGAGCGGGTAGAACGAAGAATCGGCAAAGTGAATACTCCCCAGAATCCATACAGAGGAATTTGCGTCAGAGACCTTCCAGAAAAAATGCTGCGGAGTAGAAGCGCTTTGAGGCGCAGGCGCAGCCGTTTCGCGCGGGGCATTTCCAGCACAAGAAAGCAACAGCCATCCCGAAAAAAGCACGCACATCAACCGCAAAATCAAGCGAATCATCACAAAACTAGCCCTCATTCGTCCCTCGCCCAGTCTAAAAGCCCAAGCGTCCGTGCTTCGGAAGCAGGAGCCACACGGAAACATCCACCATCAATGACGGCGATGCGGTCGCAATACTTTTCGGCATACTCGATGGAATGGGTCGAAACGATGATTCCCATTTCGCGCATTCCCACAAATTTTTTCAGCAGACGGAACAGCGCATGGCTCCTCGGGATATCGAGGAACGCGTTCGGTTCGTCGAGCAACAGCACGTTCACCTGCTGGGCAACCGCCTCGGCAAGGAACACACGGCTACGCTCGCCGTCACTCAGTTCCGTAAAAGGGCGCTCCGCAAAGCAGGCCACGTCCGTCGCCTGCATCGCGTCGTCCACGATTCTTTCATCTTCCGCGGTCCGGCCATCCAGAAAACCGGAATACGGCGAGCGGCCAAGCCCCACGAATTCCCGGACCGTCATGCGGTCCGGTGCCGTGCCCGACATACGGACAAGTCCGACACGACGAGCCCGCTCGCGAGCGTTCCATGCCTGCAAAGGCTCCCCATCCAAAAACACATCCCCCGAAACCTGGGGAACAAGGCCTGCAAACGTCTTGAGGAGCGTACTTTTCCCACAGCCGTTCACGCCCATCAAAGCGACGACTTCGCCAGCATGCAGTTCAAACGAGAACGGTTCAAAAAGGGACAGAGGACGCTCGGCGCCCCGTTTGGGCCGGACGGCACCATACCCTACGCAAAGGTTCTCGCACTTCAACAGCACACCGTAAGCCATCACCACCACCCCGTCCTAGAGCCGCGAACAAGCACATAAAACACAACCGGCACACCGACAATACTAAGTACCGCATTCAGTGGAATGCTCACTGGGAACAGCCCCGCCAAGAGGCAAAGCACCGTGCCACACAACGCAGCCCCCGGCACAAGGACGCGGTGGTCGGTCGTTTTGAACAACATAAAAGCCAAATGCGGGACGGCGATACCCACAAAAGCCACCGGACCGCAGAACGCCGTACACGCCGCAGCGAGGATACTCGCACCGAGCAGCACGCACTTCTTGGAAACTTCAACGCGCACACCGAGACCGCGGGCAAAATCGTCGCCGAGCCTCGCCGCATTCAAATAGCGCATACTCACCACCACAAGCCCAAGCCCCGCGGCCACGGCGAGCGCAAAGACCCACACGCCGTCGAGCAGCATACGGCCAAAGCTGCCCATGCTCCACGTCACGTACACGCGAAGCGCTTCGGCCTCGCTCCCCGCAATCAGCACGCTCACAATAGCGTCAATCAAGTACCCGAGCAAAAGCCCCACGATCAAGAGCACACCCACATTGCGGAACCGCCCCGAAACCCACATGACAATAATCGTCACGGCCGAAGCGCCGACAGCAGCCGCGCCCAGCACGCCAAAATTCCCAAAGCTGAAACCGGCCAGCAACGAGAGCGCCACCCCCAGACTCGCGCCGCTGCTGATGCCCAACACAAACGGCCCGGCTAGCGGGTTACAAAAGACAGTCTGCAAAGCGAGGCCCGCCACCGAAAGCGAAGTCCCGGCCAACACCGCCGCACACATCCTGGGCACGCGGAGCCGCCAAATGATTTGCGAAGTGATGGAATCAGCCCCGACCTCAGCCGATGGTCCGGCGAAAAGGGCCGAAAAAAAATCAGGCCACGAAACCCATACAGGTCCCGTAGCCAATGTGCAAAAGCTCAGAGAGACGGCGACTAGAAAAAGGAAACCAAAGCAAAACCAAATGCGGTTTTTCATCGGCCCTTATTTTTTTCTCTTCGCCCAGAGTTCCGCAGTCTTCTTCATCTCGGCGGTAAGTTTCTCGTCCTTGATGTAGACTTCAGGCGGAACATTGTCGAAGCCCTGCAGGGCATTCAACCAGTTGTCGTTCATGTCGCGGAATTCGAGTTTCTTGAGGTTGTAAGTCAAGGTGTCCTCGAGTTTGCGGAACGCGATGTAGTCCCAACGGACAACCTGGCGGTCGGCGAAGACTTCGCGGGTGACCATGGAGGTGTCGTTGTCGAAACGGTAGCGAGCCTTGAAGGTGTATTCACCAGTCATCTGGTAGCGGCCCGAATCAGAGTAAGTGCGGGTCGTTCCATAAACCGTGTCGTTCATGTCGAAGCGCAGTTCGGCGTCACGGAAAGCGTGGCCGTGAGCGACAATCGGAGTGCGCCAGATACCATAAACGGATTCCTTCATGCTCTTCTGGAAAACAGTGTCAATCTTCCAGGAATCGAAGTTCGACTTGTCGTACTTGGCACGCTGGACGTACTTGCCTTCCTGGATCATCTTGCGGACGCTGTCCGCCTTGACCCTGGCGAGGCTATCGGAGCTGCCAGAAACCGGAGTGCTGACCTTGATCTTGCTGAGGGAGTCGAGCTTCTTCTGAATCATCTCGTCAAGAGAAGATGCGCCTCTCGGAGCGACGTTGACCGGCACACTCGGTACGACCTTCTGTTCGGCCTTCTTGGCAGGAGCAGCCTTCGGGGCTTCCTTGGCCGGAGCAGGGGCCGCCTTTGCGGGGGCCGGAGCGGGTGCGGGAGCAGCCTTCGGGGCTTCCTTAGCCGGAGCAGGGGCAGCGGCAGGAGCGGGAGCAGCCTTAGGAGCTTCCTTAGCAGGAGCGGGAGCAGGTGCAGCGGCAGGAGCCGGAGCAGGTGCGGGAGCGGGGGCCGGAGCAGGAGCTGTTGCGGCAGGTGCAGCCTTAGCAGGAGCAGGAGCCGAAGCAGGATCCGCTGCGAAGGCGAACCCGGCAAAAGCTATCGTACAAATAGATGCGATTATTCGAGTATAAGAAGACCAAATCATTGCTTTAAATTTAGTTAAAGGAATTTTTAAAAGACAAGAAGATATCATAAAAAAACACTTTTTTTCTAGCAAAACAACCCCAAAAAGAGGCAAAAAAAGCACCCTTGGCTTCTTTTCCTATATTTGGCACATGCCCGATTACACACAAGCCACTAGTCCCTGTTTCGTTCTGGACGAAAAACGCCTTCGCCGGAACATGGAAATATTGAATAACATTCAAGAAAGGACAGGCGTTAAGATTATCTGCGCCCTCAAAGGTTACAGTTTTTGGAGATCGTTCCCCATTATCGCGGAATATCTCCCCGGTGCCACAGCCAGCAGCCTTAACGAGGCTCGACTCGCCAAAGAAGAAATGGGCAAGGAAGTCCATGTATTCGCACCTGCATACGAAGACGGGGAAATCGACGAGATTCTCAAGTATGCCGACCACATCACGTACAACAGCTTTTCTCAGTGGCAGCGGTTCAAGGAAAAAACCATTGCAAGTAAAATAAGCGCGGGCATCCGCGTGAACCCGGAATTTTCCACCGTCGAAACAGATATTTACAACCCCTGCGGGCTCCACTCCAGGCTCGGCGTGACCGAGGCCGAGTTCAAGCCAGAACTGCTGGACGGCATCGAAGGGCTGCATTTCCATGCCCTGTGCGAACAAGACGTTGACGCGCTCGAAGGCGTTCTCAATGCGTTCGAGAAGAAATTCGGGCGTTACTTGCCCCAAATGAAATGGGTGAACTTCGGTGGAGGCCACCACATCACCCGCAAAGATTACCACCGTGAAGAGCTTGTCAAGCTCCTCAACGACTTTAAAAAACGCTATCCACACCTCGAGGTCGTCATGGAACCGGGAGAGGCGGTCGGCTGGCAAACGGGCGAACTGGTAGCCACGGTCGCCGACATCGTACACAACAAGATGGACATCGCCATATTGAACGTGTCCATCAGTGCGCACATGCCAGACTGCCTGGAAATGCCCTACAGGCCGAACATTACGGGGGCAGCGTTGCCCGGCGAAAAGAAGTTTACATACAAAATAACCGGAAATACCTGCCTAGCCGGTGACCAGCTTGGCGACTATTCGTTCGACGCACCGCTCCAGGTCGGGGACCGCATCATCTTCGAAGACATGATCCACTACACCATGGTCAAGACCACGTTCTTCAACGGGGTCCGTCACCCAGATATCGGCATGTTCGACATGGACGGGAAATTCCACCTGCTGCACAGGTTCACCTACGAACAGTTCAAGGACAAGCTGTGATCTTGACGAAAGAAAAAGTTGTCATTCGCAGGCGCATGACTCGTCGGCTCAGCCATGCCGAAACGCAAGCGTTTTGGCATGGCATTCGCCTTGGTTGTCATTGCGAGGGGCGAAGCCCTGAAGCAATCTCCTCTGGTCACTAAAAAAAATGGTTAATGGTTGGTGGTTAGGAAAGACATGTTATTCAAAAGCGAAGATGAAACGTTCAACTGGGCGACCGAATTCGGGAAGTCGCTGCAGCCAGGCGACCGAGTGGCCCTTTACGGGAATTTGGGCGCGGGCAAGACCGTCATCAGCCGGGGTGTCTGCAAGGGGCTCGGTTACACGGGCACAGTATGCTCCCCCACCTACACCATCCTCCACGAATACCCGAACGACCCGCCCATCTTCCACTTCGACCTCTACCGCCTCGAAGGTGGCGCCGACCTGTACGAAGTCGGCATGGACCCGGACTACTTGGCATCGGGTATCAGCCTTATCGAATGGCCCGAACGCCTAGAAGGAAACGACGCAGGCATTACCCACGTCATCCAAATAAAAATCCTCTCGGAAACCGAGAGGGAAATTACTGTCGAGAAACTCCGCTAAGACTATATATATTACTTAGCCTGTTTCCCTATTTATATATACCGCAAAATTACTTTGCAGCAGCAGAATCGCCAGCCGGAGCCGCAGCCGCTTCGACAGCCGCTTTCAGCGAAGCCGCCTTGGCAATGGATTCCCACGTTTCGCGATCGCTCTTCGGTAAAAGCATCGGGCCATTGTAACCGTTCACGATTTCGAAAGCCTTTGCAGAATCCTTGTCGGCAATGGCATCCATCACGTCAGTGAACAAATCCTTGAGGTGGTTGCGTTTGTCCTCGATAGCACCCAGGCGGTCCTGGCGGAGGATTTCCATAGAATCGCTCACGAAACCGAGGTCCCACGTAGCATTGTAGCAGGACTCCGCCTCAACCAGTTTGGAGGGATCCGTTTCGGCAGCCACATAAAGGACATCGCACTTGGCAAACGCCTCGGCACTGTTCTTCTTTGTGTACTGATAATAGTAGTAGCCGCCAACAACCAGGCCCACGAGCACGATGAGGAACACGACATCCTGCCAACCCATCGTCGGTGTAGGGAGTTTCGGCTTGCCGGAAGGATTCTCACCGGCTTCCAATTTTTCTTCGGCCTCGTCAAACGGGCTCTTTCCACTCAAGAAACTAAAAGACATGTTGACTCCTACCTATGTTTTTGAAATTGCGTCGAAGACGCGGGCATATAAATAAATTTGCTTGATCAAGCTGGCAAAACCGTTGGAGCGCGTGGGCGAAAGTCCCACGTTCAAGCCGATTTCCTGGAAAAACGCAGCATTCACCGAAAGGATTTCCTTCGGAGGCATATCGTTGTACACCAAAAGGGCAAGGGCTCCCAATCCGCGGCTAATCAGCGGGTTCGTCGTTCCGCCTTCCACGTCCATCTCGAAATGGATTACGCCAGATTCGAACTTGGGAACCAGGTACATCGTGGATGCACAACCTTGGATGATGTACTTCTCCGCCTTCAGCGAAGCGTCCATCCCCTTGTGCGCACGGGCCAAGTCGAGCAAGTATTTCCACTTGTCGTCCTGATCCGAAAACGAAGCGAACTTCGCGCGAACTTTTTCCAACCGTTCTTCTATAGCCGACATTTTATTACCGCAAGAAAGAGCGCATTTTCCAAATCAACGACGGACAGGCGCTCAAAACAGTGAAGAATATACGACAGAGGGAAGCCTTTCCACGGGGAATCCGGGAGAGCTTTTTGGCGGCACGGTCAAACTGCGCATCCGAAATTTTCCCGAACGTGGGCTTCGCATTTGCAATCTGCAAATGGGCGCGTCCCTGGGCCTTCATCCAGCGGTCGAGCACCGAAGCTTCCACACGGGCGCGTTCAGCATCGGTGCTGCAAGCAAGCCATTCCACAACAGATTCAGCGACAATCTTTCCGCAACGGAGCGATTCCACGATACCGGAACGGCTAATCGGGTTCACGCAGCTCGCTGCATCCCCCGCCTTGAAAACGCCATGCATCGCAAGCGGGCGCTTGGACTGGCCACAGGCAATCATGCCACCATACACAGCCTTGATCTTCGCCCCCGGATAACGCCTATTTATAAATTCCAAAAGTTTCTGACGCAGCGGGACCGCCGAATCGTGATCCTTACCCAAGACAAAACCGATATTGACTTCCACGCCATCACGCGGGAAAATCCAACCGTAGCCGTTCGGGAATTCGCTCCCGAAGAAAAGTTCTATATGTTCCCGACTATGCTTGATGCCTTCGGCTACTGCGAAAATGGCCGGTTCCAAATCCGTATCGCCAGACTCTATACCCTTGAGGCAATCAACGTTCCGGGTCAACCGGCATCCCGGCCCCGTCGCATCGATTACGGCCTTGGCCCGAACGGTCGAGAGTTCGCCGTCGGTCATTGACTGGACCAACCAGGAATCCCCGTCGCGGGTGAGTTTAGTAACCAGAGCATCAAAATGGCATTCGACACCCGCCTCAGCGCAACCATCTGCGAGAGCATGGTGGAAACGGGAACGGTCCAACATGGACCCACAGTCCTTGCTGTAGAATTCAGCCCTGTAGCCTTCAGGAGATGTAAAATATATACCGGAGATACTACCACGGACCCATTCCTTGGAAATCGGCCACAAAGCGTTCAAACGCCCCGTCGAAACAGCTTCCGCACAGAAAATGGGTTCTTTCCAAGGTTCCTTCTTGTCGAGAAGGAGAACCCGTCCGGCACCGCCCGTCAGCCGTCCATAGGTACAGGCAGCCATCAGACCGGCAGGGCCGGCCCCGCAAACAACGACATCGTATTCCTTGGACTCAAATTCTGGCATTTGCGCCAAAACTAGCAATTTTTGCAAAAGAAGTGCCCAAGGTAAAGGAAACCAAACATTTTTTTAGATGTTTTTTTTTTATTTGGAATCTTTTGCCAAATTTTTAGTTATTTTAGGGCTATCCGTTATATTTGTTCATAATCAAAGGGAATTTTATATGAATATGATTAAAGTATCCAAGTTGGGCATCGGCCTTGTCTGCGCAATGACGTTTTCGGCATTCGCCCAGCAAACAGACTGGTCCGGCAAAGACCTGAACATTTCTTTCCGCGATAAACGCATTGATGAATTCAACTTCTCTAAAGCCAAGGCTGTCAAGCATGTGACGGACTTCCAGCGCGCAGCTGGTGAGAATATAAAGTTCACGGAAGCGAACCTCCCCGAAGTTTCCTTCCAGAACGCGGTGATCAGTGGCGCCAACTTCAAGAACGCGAACCTCTCGAAGGCAACGATTAGCGGTGCCGACATCCGCTCCTCCAACTTCAAGGGCGCAAACTTCGAAGGCGCAAACCTCTACCGTGCCACCCTCCTGGACAGCGAATTCCCGCAGGCGAACTTCAAGAACGCCCGCCTCGATGCCATGAAGGTTTCCGACGGTGCCGACTTCAGCAAGGCCGACTTCACCCAGGCATCTGTCATGGACGTCGACCTCACCAACGCCGACTTCAGCAAGGCCAACATGACGAACGCGAACTTCTCCCGTTCCTTGATGGCTAACACGAACCTCAAGAAGGCAAAACTGGTCAAGACCGACTTTACGGCCTGTAACCTCATTGCCGCCAACTTCGGCAGCGCCGACCTCGAGAACGTCAACTTCGCCAAGGCCGGTCTTTCTCAGGCCAACTTCGGCGGCGCCGACTTCAAGAACGTCAACCTCCAGGAAGCGGACCTTTCCCTGACCTCCTTCAATGACGTCGATCTGTCCAAGACGCAGCTCCAGAAGGCCAAGTTCGCCCAGTCCTCGCTCAAGAACATGAACTTCAACAGCCAGGACCTGACCGGCGTCGTCTTCGACAAGGGTAGCGTTTCCAAGAGCTCCTTCGAACGCACCAAGCTCAACAAGGCCTCCTTCTTCGACTCCGACGTGAACAAGGTCGTGTTCAAGGAAGCTGAAATGATGAAGGTTGTCTTCGACGGGGCCTACATCCGCAAGAACATCTTCGACAAGGCTGACCTCACCAAGGCCAACTTCTCCAACTCCACCATCGAACGTACCGACTTCAACCTCGCTACGCTCTCCGGTGCAAGCTTCGCCGGTGCCAAGCTGACCAAGGTTAGCTTCCTCAACGCCAACATGGAAGGCGTGAAGATTGACGCCGACACCAAGATGGAAGACGTTGACTTCTCCGGCGCCGACCTGACCAACGCGAAAATCGAAAAGTTCACCGCCAAGAAGGTCATCTACGACAACAGGACCAAGTTCCCGGGCGGTCTCGATCCGCGTCAGTTCGGTTTCACCAAGCGTGGTGAAAAGGCTGCCGACATCAAGGTCGAAGGCACGGGCAAGAGAAAGCCGCGTGAAGAAGCTTCGGACGACGATGATGCTCCGAAGAAAAAGAAGAAGAAAAAACACTCCGACGACGAAGAATAGTCTTCCCTACATAACGGATTTAAAAAGGACGCCCTGCGGGGCGCCCTTTATTTTTTGCGACGAGAGTAAATCTCACAGCACATCGATTACTTCTGGTCCATGAGCCAGGCCACGGCCTCGCTGAGACCAGCCACGCGAACGATGCGCATGCCCCCCACAGAATCGGGCAGTTTACCGGACGAAGGAATCACGGCCACGGTCATCCCCAAACGACGGGCCTCCTTGAGCCGCTGGTCCAGGAGGCTCACGTTCCGGACCTCGCCCGACAGACCGAGCTCCCCTATGGCGATGGTCTGGCGGCCCAGCGGGATTCCCAGATGGTTGCTCGCGATAGCGAGCGCGAGGGCTAGGTCGGACGACGTATCGCTCACGCGGATGCCGCCGGCAATACTTGCGAACACGTCGCACATGCCGACACTTACGCCACCGAATTTTTCGAGCAAAGCAAGGATGATGGTAAGGCGTTTTGGGTCGATACCTGCGGCCACACGCTGCGGCACAGCAAAGTTCGTCTGGTTCACAAGCGCCTGAGTTTCAAAGAGCAACGCGCGCGAGCCTTCGAGCGTACAGCAGACAACGCTCCCCGGAGTCGGCGGAACGCCCTCTTGCAGAAACACGCGGCTCGGGTTCGGCACGGCATTCAGCCCGTGACTCGTCATCTCGAAAACACCAATCTCGTCGGTAGCACCAAAGCGGTTCTTTATAGTGCGCAGCAGGCGGTACTGGTTGTTGCGGTCCCCCTCGAAATACACGACGGTATCGACCATGTGCTCCAAGATGCGCGGGCCGGCAATCTGCCCGTCCTTGGTCACATGGCCAATAAGGATGGTAATGCACCCCGTGTTCTTCGCAAACACCATCAAGTCCAAAGTACACTCGCGCAACTGCGAAGCCGACCCCGGCGTTCCCGGCAAGTCGCCCTTGTACACCGTCTGGATAGAGTCGACGACAAGCACCTGCGGCTTGATTTCCTTGGCCTTCTCGATAATCTTTTCGAGCCCCGTCTCGCAGAGCAGGAGCATGTCGCTCCCGGAAACGTTCAGGCGCTCGCTGCGAAGTTTTACCTGGCTTGCACTTTCTTCGCCGCTCACGTAAAGCGTCTTGACGCCGGCAGCCGTCATCGTGGCAAGAGTCGTGAGCACGAGCGTCGACTTGCCTATGCCCGGGTCGCCGCCAATCAGCACAAGCGACCCCGGTGCCAGGCCTCCGCCTAGCACGCGGTCGAATTCCGTATTCGCCGTACTCAACCGGCGCGTGTCTTCGGTAGAGACATCCTTGAGCGCCACCACCTGGTGGACAGGGCCACCCAAGCCACGGCCCCCGCGCCCCGAATTTTCCAGAACCGGTTCTACCACATGTTCTTTGAGCGTGTTCCACTCCCCGCAAAACGGGCACTTCCCTACCCACTTCGTCGTGGTATTGCCGCAACTCGTGCAGAGGAACTCAATCTCTTTTTTTGCCTTGTTTTTATTTAGTGCTACCATGTGCACTAATATAATAAAATCAGATGACATTTTGTGTCAAACACAATAAAAGAAACGAAAATATTTTTCGGGAACTGATAGAATAAAAACTATAGGTTTTTTGAGCATTTTTAAATTTTTTTGCTATATTTTCGCCCGTTCGACGATTTGTGTATCAAACCGCCACGTCATAATCGAGGCAAAGCGATGGAAATAAAGATTCTCCCTCAGCCAGACGATGTCACGTGCGGACCGACCAGCCTACACGCGGTATATTCGCATCTCGGCTACAAGATACCCCTTAAAAAGCTCATCTCCGAAATCGAGTTCCTGGAAGAAGGCGGCACGCTCGGCGTATTCCTCGGCATCGACGCGCTCAAGCGCGGGTTCAAGGCGACCATCTATTCTTATAATCTCAAACTTTTTGACCCCACCTGGAGCAACCTCAAGATGCCCGAGCTCCGCGAGAAACTCGTGAAGCTTCACAAGGCAAAACATGCGCCCAAGCTCAAGAAGGCGATTGACGCCTACATCCGGTTTATCGACCTGGGCGGTACGGTCGCAACGGCCGATTTACGGGCAAGCATGTTCGAAGGATATTTCAAGCGCGGTATTCCCGTGCTTTGCGGCTTAAGCGCCACATATCTATACCGCAGCCCCCGCGAATACACGAACGATAAAGACCAGTCCGTTTTCGACGATATCCACGGTGATCCGATGGGCCATTTCGTGGTATTGTACGGCCTCGACGAGAAAAAGCAATTCCTAGTTGCCGACCCCGACTGCACCAACCCCATGGCAAACGGGCCCTATTACAAAGTCGACAAGTTCCGGCTTATCCACAGCATCCTACTCGGGGTCATGACCTACGACGGGAACATCCTCGTCATCGAAAAAAAGTAATCCCATGAAAGCACCGGCACTCGTTATCACCTGCGAACACGCATCCAATGCGGTGCCGGATTTTGTCGTGCGCGCATTCAAGATAGCAGGGCTTGCGGGAATCCCTAAAGACACGCTCAAAACGCACAGAGGCTACGATATCGGCGCTTTTGAAGTTTACCGGAGATTGGTTCGCACGATGCGCCCGGACTTCTACCTCGCCGGAAAATTTTCTAGGCTTGTGGCCGACCTGAACCGGAGCGAATCCAGCCGGGATTTTTTCTCGGCATACACCCGCGACTTGCCCGACAATGTCAAGGAACACATCCGCAAGTTATGGTTACAACACCACAGCAAAGTGGAACATTTCGTGGCAAAGCACATTGCAGGCCATAGCAAGGGCCTTCACGTAATTCACTTGGGCATCCACAGTTTCACCCCCGTCTTAAACAACGTTGTCCGCAATGCCGACGTAGGAATCCTTTACGACCCCTCTCGCGAAGCGGAGTGCCACATCGCAGACGCGCTTATCCGCGAAATCAAGGCCCGCGCACCGGAGCTGCGCATCCGCCGCAACTACCCCTACCGGGGCACCTCCGACGGGCTCACGACAGAGCTGCGGCAAAAGTTCGGCGAAGCCTATGCCGGCATCGAAATCGAGATAAACCAAGCACTCTTGGCATACCCCGCCCACGTTTAAAATTCTTTACATCGTGTCATGGCCATTTTGGCCATTTTTTTCGTTCCTAGTTACTCTTCTCGAACTATTTCTATCTAATTTTATTCTCGGATTTTTAATTCAACCCAATATTGGAGATACACACATGGCAAAAAAGATGATTGCGTGTGATGGTAACGAAGCCACCGCTAGCGTAGCGTTTGCTGTTAGCGAAGTTGCGGCTATTTACCCGATTACACCGTCTAGTCCTATGGCTGAGCACGCCGACAACTGGAGTGCTGCAGGCAAGAAGAATATTTGGGGACAGGTTCCCCGCGTGTTTGAAATGCAGTCCGAAGGTGGCGCTGCCGGTACCGTTCATGGTGCTCTGCAGGCCGGTGCCCTCACCACGACCTTCACCGCATCCCAGGGTCTTCTCTTGATGATCCCGAACATGTACAAGATTGCGGGCGAACTGACCCCCACGGTCTTCCACGTTACCGCCCGTGCCCTCGCCATGCAGGGCCTCTCGATTTTCGGTGACCACTCCGACGTGATGGCTTGCCGCCAGACCGGTTTCGCCATGCTCGCCTCCAGCTGCGTGCAGGAATGCCAGGACCTCGCTCTCGTGGCCCACGCTTCCACTCTCGAAAGCCGCGTTCCGTTCATGCACTTCTTCGACGGTTTCCGTACCTCTCACGAAGTGATGAAGATCGAAGCTCTCGAAGACGGCGTTATCCGTAACGTCATCGACGAAAAGTACGTGAAGGCATGCCGGCAGCGCTGCCTCACTCCGGACCGCCCGACCATGCGCGGTACCGCCCAGAACCCGGACGTCTACTTCCAGGGCCGCGAAACGGTGAACCCGTTCTACGCCAAGGTTCCGGAAATTGTCCAGAAGTACATGGACAAGGTTGCTAGCTACACTGGCCGTCAGTACCACATCGTGGACTACGTCGGTGCCGCCGACGCTGACCGCGTGATCATTTCCATGGGTTCTTCGACCTGCACCATCGGTGACACCGTCAAGTACCTGAACTCCAAGGGCGAAAAGGTCGGTCTCGTGAACATCCGCCTGTACCGCCCGTTCCCGATGGAAGCCGTGGTTGCAGCCCTCCCGAAGACCGTCAAGAAGATTGCCGTCCTCGACCGCTGCAAGGAACCGGGTTCCGCTGGCGAACCGCTCTTCCAGGACGCCCTGACCGCTATCAGTGAAGCCGTGATGGCAGGCAAGATGGCCATGCCGAAGATGATCGGCGGCCGCTACGGTCTCTCTTCCAAGGAATTCACTCCGGCCATGGTCAAGGCCATCTACGACGAACTTTCCAAGGCCGACCCGAAGGCACGCTTCACCGTCGGTATCAACGACGACGTCTGCCACACGAGCCTCACCATCGACCCGAACTTCAAGCTGGAAAGCGACTTCTTCCAGGCCATGTTCTTCGGTCTGGGTTCCGACGGTACCGTGGGTGCCAACAAGAACTCCATCAAGATTATCGGTAACGAAACCGACAACTACGCACAGGGCTACTTCGTCTATGACTCCAAGAAGTCCGGCTCCATGACCACCTCTCACCTCCGTTTCGGTAAGAGCATCATCGACGCTCCGTACCTGATTGGCGAAAACGAAGCCGACTTCGTGGCATGCCACCACACTCCGCACCTGGAATCCGTGAACATGCTGAAGTACGCGAAGGATGGCGCAACCTTCCTCGTGAATACCCCGCACTCCGCCGACACCGTGTGGGATACCTTCCCGCGTCCGGTGCAGGAAGAAATCATCAAGAAACACCTCAAGGTGTATGTGATCGACGCTTACGCCGTTGCCGCAAAGACCGGTATGGGACGCCGCATCAACACCGTGATGCAGACCTGCTTCTTCAGCAAGCTCGGTAACGTGCTCGATGCCGAAACCGCCATCAAGTACATCAAGAAGTATGCCGAAAAGACTTACGCCAAGAAGGGTCAGGAAGTGGTCCAGAAGAACTGGGACGCTATCGACGCCTCTCTTGCTAACCTGTTCGAAGTCAAGGTTCCTGCTACTGTCACCAGCACGAAGGAATTCCGCGCTCCGATCCACGGCGACGCTCCGAAGTTCGTGAACGAAGTCACCGCAGAAATCATCAAGGGCAACGGCGAACTCCTCCCCGTTTCCAAGATGCCATGCGACGGCGTGTTCCCGACCGCTACCACCAAGTACGAAAAGCGCGACCTCGCCCTCAACATCCCGTCCTGGAATCCGGACGCTTGCGTGCAGTGCGGCAAGTGCGCTATGGTCTGCCCGCATGCTGCCATCCGCGTGAAGGTTGTGGACGAATCCGCCGTGAAGAACGCTCCGGAAGGCTTCAAGTACACCCCGGCCAAGGGCTTCAAGCTCGAAGGTTCCGAAAAGCCGGTGTTCGCTATTTCCGTGTCCAGCTACGACTGTACGGGTTGCGGCGTTTGTACGCAGGCCTGTATCGGTAAGGACAAGACCGACGAAACCAAGAAGGCCATCAACATGGTGCCGCAGGAACCCATCAAGGTTCAGGAAGGCAAGTGCTGGGACTTCTTCGTCGACCTCCCGGAATTCGACCGCACCAAGATCAACAAGAACCTCGTCAAGCAGGCCATGCTCCTCGAACCTCTGTTCGAATTCTCTGGCTCTTGCGCAGGCTGCGGCGAAACCGCTTACGTGCGTCTCGTTTCTCAGCTCTTCGGTGACCGCATGATCGTTGCCAACGCTACGGGTTGCTCCTCCATTTACGGCGGTAACCTCCCGACCACTCCGTGGGCAAAGAACAAGGAAGGCCGCGGTCCCGCTTGGGCGAACTCCCTCTTCGAAGACAACGCCGAATTCGGTCTCGGTATGCGCCTCGCTATCACGAAGCATGCCAAGCAGGCTCTCTCCCTCCTCGAGGCCGTGAACGTCCCTGCCGAACTCAAGGAAAAGCTCACGACCCAGAAGCAGGACGACGAAGCCGGCATCAAGGCCCAGCGTGAAAACGTCGCCGCCCTTAAGGCCGCTCTCACCGGTGCAACCGACGAAGCATCCGTCAGCCTCCGCGACGAATTCGCCGACTACCTCGTGAAGAAGTCCGTCTGGATCTTCGGTGGCGACGGTTGGGCATACGATATCGGTTACGGTGGTCTCGACCACGTGATGGCAACCGGTGAAAACGTGAACATCTGCGTCCTCGATACCGAAGTGTACTCCAACACGGGTGGACAGGCTTCCAAGGCCACGAACCGTGGCGCAGTCGCCCTCTTCGCTGCCGCTGGTAAGCGCGCCGGCAAGAAGGACCTCGGCCTTATCGCCATGAGCTACAAGAACGTTTACGTGGGCCGTATCGCCCTCGGCGCAAACGACGCTCAGGCCCTGAAGGTTCTCCAGGAAGCGGAAGCACACAATGGTCCGTCGCTGATCATCTGCTACTGCCCCTGCATCAACCACGGTTTCGATCTCAACAGCCAGCTTCAGCACCAGAAGATGGCCGTGGATTCCGGTTACTGGACTCTGCTCCGTTACAACCCGGCTCTCGCCGCCGAAGGAAAGGCCCCGCTTATCCTCGACTCCAAGAAGCCGACGATTCCGGTTGCAGAATACATCTACACCGAAAACCGCTACAAGCAGCTCACCCGTAACAATCCGGAAGTGGCCAAGAAGCTCGCCGACGACCTCCAGAAGGAAGTGGACGCCCGCTACGCATTCTATGACGCCATGTCCAAGGATACCGAAGGGCTGATCAGCCTCTAAGAGGTATGAGGTCGCGACTTCGTCGCTTTGAGCGATGAGGTCGGCCTTACGGCCTTTGAGTAAAAGATGAGAGTCAAGAGAAATCTTGACTCTCATCTTTTTTATGCTAGAAATAGTGGAAGTAGACAGCGGAAAACTAAAAGACGAGAGCCGAAGAAATTTCGGATCTCATCTATTTAGTTGTGTATAAAAAAAATTATTTAACACGCATAGTTCAAACATAACAACCCATTTTCATCAAGAAAAAAATGGATTTTAGGGAAGTTCTTGAATTAGCAAACGATGATTTAGCTTTGTAAGCTTATTTTTGAGGCTTAAATTCGACAGTTTGCTCTTTACCAATCTTACATCCTTTAAAAAAATAATATTTATCTCTAATACAGTCCTTTATTTCTATCTCATCAATAGTCCATAAATTATTACTAAACCAATCCGAGCCATCTGTTCGAATTTGAATTGATGTTATTATACTGACACCAACATCTGATTTTACATAAAATTCATCATTGTGGCCTTCTTCAAAGTCATCCCTCCAATCTTGATCTAGCAATTGTTCTGGGGTTTCTCTTGAAATTGTTCCATCCACATTTGTACCAATAATTTTTATATACACATCAAAATCAGTTCCCGATCCAGATAATTTATTTGTACGAATATTCACTCGAAAATAACTGCGATCATAAATCAATGTTATTACATCATTTTGCTTTATCAAACATTCTGCAAAAAACACCCAATTTTTTCTTGATTTTTTTTCTTCAATGACAATTTTATCAAGTTTCCAATCATCGTTACTGCTTTGCTTTATTTGTATTTTTACTAAATCCCCTAATAAAGCATCTTCTGTTATCGTGTAATCATATCTTGACCCGCGTTTTTTCTTCTCTTTAAAATCAGAAATCTTTTCCCATGAGTGAGTGCGCATTGTTCCTTCAATAAAAATAGAAACCATTCCATCCGTTCCAGCAAAAAAATCATCGGATGTATAAATATGTAATACATAATCGTATTTTTCTATACTACGATTCAAAGCTACGCATCTTAAAGACTCTTTAATTTTTTTTATATGTTCTCGACCACCATTTACATAATCTCGTAGATAATAAGCACCATTGTTTTCCTGCCTAAATAATTCCAATTCAAGCAATCTTGACATTTTATCTAGTAAAAGTTCTAATAAAAGCACACTATCATTACAAATCGATTGTTTATACTGGACGTTTTCTCTCTGTTTTTTTTGCATTTGTTTTACAATTTCAGAAATATCGATAACAATTTCAGAAAAATGCAACGCGATGTATTTAACAAACTCTATAAAAGTCATCCCCGAAGCACTCTCTTTTTTTTCTATAGGATTCGGAAGGTCATATATGGCGCTTTCAAGCAAATTTTTCATACTTCTTATTAAATGAGAATAAACATTTATTCTACTACTCAAACTTTCTTTAACATTATAGCACATTAACTTTTCTAAATCTTTTCCATACGTTTCCCATGCCGGACTTAATCCCCTGTATTTTGATTCAATTTCTGGTTTTTTATAATATTGAAAACCAGATTTCGTCGTTTTTAGATTTACTTCAGTCAATGGATATAATTTATCAACAAAATTACGAATATCCTCACGATTATAACCAGAAACTGCCATATAAAGGACCGCTTCAGTACAATCCCGTGCCATAGGCGCGTTTAAAGTCATTTTGTAAAAATTTTCAAAATTGTCATCATCAGCATTTAATTGTCTCACAAAAATATCAGCATGGGAATGTTTACCTCCAATCTTATCACTATTTTGTTCATTGTAATTAGCAAACAAAATTATCGGCATTGCCTTATCTATCAAATAATTCCGAAATTTTTTTTGATCTTCAAAAGTTTTTTTCTCCCCCTCATAAACATGATCAAATACATCGTATACTTCATCTTCAATAATATCATAAACGCGTACTATGTTATCCGTTTTACAATTCTCATCTATTTTCATACTCTTGTCATTCGGACACAAAAGAAAAGGATCTAGACTTCGTTTCGTATGAGACAACGCAAAACTATCTTGAATCATGTGAGCAACAGAACCGATGACCATAGATTCAACATGATATCCCAATTCTCCCCCAAAAAATTTATTTATAGTATAATTTTTATAAGAAGAATCTCTTTTTATCAAATCATTAAACATCACTTTCAAAATTTTATCATTAGGTTTTGATTCAACATATTCACGAATTGAAATATCTTTTATATTTTTTTCACCCCCATTCGTCAATACAGAAACGTTATTGAAAACATCAACACAGAACTCCACCCACCGTAATATTTTTTCTTTATTTGTATTCTTATCAGAATCACTACAATCCATCGAGTGAAGAAATTGCATGGGGCCTTCATGACTAGCATGCAGAAAATCATCTAATTTCATAGCTTTAGGAACACCAAGATTATCGAAAAAAAATCGATCATTAAAACTTGCACCCATTTTAAGACTTAGCAAATCAAGTTCTCTTTTTTTCCCCATCGACTCATCCTGAATTTTTATACTTTTTGTATTAAAATCCTTCCACATTTCATTTCCATTGTAATCACACCCCATAAAAATTTTTCTAGTACATTTATCATCTCGCAATATTTTTATAATTTTTTTAGAATTCACAAACGGGGTTGCTGCAGAAGACAAATCCATTTTTAAATTTTGCAATTCCGTCTGTGTACATGTCCGTACGTCGTCATATGGCAAATTTTCAAACAATTCACAGAAAGCATCTACCGTAAACGTTTCATGAATTCCCAAAACCTTTGCAGACGCCTGCAACTTAACCCATTCATTTGCTTTTGAGCAATCAATTTTAGCCAATTCGGGATAACTTTTAGAATCCGCTTCTTTTTCTTTATCTATTTTTTTTAACAAATCTAATCGATCCTCTATTTCTGACGTCCAATTGAATTCACCCAAAGCAATAACTGACGACTTTCCATCAATCATCCAATACTGACACAGAACATTTCGATAGCAACTCAGATTTATTAAATCTCTTAAACCTGGCCATTTTGAAGCAACCACAATAGATTTCCAACACTCGTTCAAAAGCAATTGTTTCGCTACAGAATTCGCATTTCTCTCTAAATCATCGCGTTCTTTTTCAAGATAAGCATTAAGTTCATCCCTTTTCATCTTTTGTGCGGCCAAAGCCTGTTGTGCAATATGCGCGATCTCATGTAAAAAGATAAAGAGGAAAGATAATTTTGAAATCAGTCCATTCTTTACCATTTGAATCAATTTTTTCGACAACACGATGGTATCACCAAATGCTCCCGCAAGAGCATTCTCTGGCAAATCATCACGGATAACTATTCGCAATTGATTCCACTGTATTTTATTGATGACGTCTTCGCATTTAAAATTTTTCATTTCCGAGCCCTCTCAAATTCAAAAAAGAATTCAAGCAATTTCACTTGAACTCTCTATTTTGATAATAGCACATCAAAGTTGTTTTATTCTATCTCTATCGAGCGTTGCATAAAGCGGCCGATTGTTTTTTTCATAATAATCGGCTCGTATATTCAAGGCCTGTTTTAGAACGCTCTTATCATTCGATCGTTCAGCATACGACATCGCTTGATTTATCGAATCTATCGACACCTTTCCTTTTTTTTCATCCGCATATATTCCAAACATATACGCAATTGACTTTATACGGTCACTGCGGGTTGATTGAATCATTTTACTGCTAAGTTCTATCAACTTTTCAGTTTCATCCAATTGAAGGTAAAGGTTTCCTTCAACAATACGGTTTTCATTCAACAAATCAACAGCTTTTTTCTCTTCAAAATACTTAAGAGAACTTTTCAAGCACTCTAATGATTCTTTATAGCGTCCCATTATATACAATGTATTCGCCATATTAACACGAGCTTTGGCGGCATGATCGTAAAATTTATATTCCATCATCTTTTCAAGATACTCTTCAAATTTTTTATATGCCTTTTCGTAGTCCCCGGAGCTCAAAAAAAGCACAGCATCTTTATTCATATCCTTCAATGATTTAGCAATTTCTTCATTAGTCATCTTGCAATCTCCAATTTTTTGATTTCGTTTTGAACAACTTCTTTTTTTGGACTTTTTAAAAAAGGCAACGCCAATTTGTAAATACAAAGAGCTTCCTTATCATCACCTTTCTTTTGAGCTTCAACGCCATATTTCATTGCAATTCCAAGCGTTTTAACAATAATTTCTTTCGCCTGTTTATTTACATATTCATCAGAGGATTCAGAAAAAGCCAATGCAGATGACTTAAACGACGATACAAAATCATTTTTCAAAACATAGAGTTTTGCCAACGAGATATACGCCTTTCTTTTAGCATCTTCGTATTGCACGACATTGCATATAGTTATCACATTTTCAAAACATTCCTTCGCCTTCTCGTAATCATGCTGTTCCACATAAACATAGCCCATGTTGAATTGCTCCTTCAACTGGCCCGCGACAAATTCCGCTACAGGTTCCAATTTCCAGCTCCTTTTTCTTTACTCGATTCCATACTCATTTCTTTTGATTTGGATTTCTTTGAATCAAAGCCATCATCAAAAGACGACTTTTTTGAAGAACGTTCTTTGAACAAGTCTTCATTCTTTTTCTTTCGGTCATCCATGCTATTCAAAGAATTACGTTCTTTCTTTGACCAGGAATTATCATTCATTTTTTGACGGCTACAGAAAGAGTCTCTTTTATCAAACTTAACGGAATCATTACCGTTTGACTTTTTCATCATTTTTTCGGATGCCATCATGCCACCTTTTGAAGGTGAACTTTCTTCAAGTTTCACGTTTTTACTCCTTTCTTTTAGATTTTCGTCAAATTGTTTCTTTTCATTATCAAGTTTTTTTTCCTGTTTAGGAATCTCTCTTGCAAAACCAGGTTCAGTCATTTCAAACATTTTTGTTTTTTTCAATAACTGATCCATCCCAAAATTCAAATGCGCACTTAGTCCTGACATTCTAAAGTATTTGCCGACATTCCATATGCTCGGCATAGCCTTTAGATTGTTCTCACCCATTTTGAATATAGACCGATGTTCAGCAAAGGTCATATTCATACACTTACGAAACTCCGACCTTATTTTCATACTTTCGGGCATCGGAGCCGCATCATCCATCCTCATTGCAAAAACCGGCATAGATGAATCAACATCATTATTTGCTTCAGCAATGGGTTCGGTATTAAGAGCAGAATCTGCTAAAGCAGACTGTTCCTCAAAAAAAACGACATCTTCTTCTCCAAAGTCTAATGTTCCGTCTAACAGAGACGGTTCTGTATTCGGATTTATACTTTGGTCAAATTCACTCATTATTATTGTCAATTTGGATAGAAAAGCGTGGTATAGCCATTACGCTACACCTCGCTTTTTTTACATATTATACAGTAGTTCACATTCCAGGCTAATTACCTTCTCCCTTGGCAGCCGCCTGTTCTGCAGCAATTTTAGCTTCAAGAGCCGCAATCTTTGCATCATAAGCCACAGAAAGATACTGAGCCTTCAGGTCGATAAACCTCTGAATAATTGTATTGGGTGGAACCGGAACAAGTCTCGTACGCAGCAAGCTCGTACCTTCAGCAGAATAGTTATACTTGTTCGTATATGTTGCGTTTATCGGGGTTGTGGTAGTCTTCGTACTGCCAAAAAGACCTAAGAAACCGTTTTTCTTTTTCTTCGTAGTGACATTCCCCTGTTGCTTATTTTCGTAACTTTTCTGATGTTCGTACCTAATCGTCATCTTAACTTCAATGATGGTTTCAGCGAACTGGTAGAAAGTCGGCTGGAAACCCGCTCCAATCATGGAAGTCTTAATGTTTTGCTTTATACCATTACCATCTTCATCTTCACCATCTTCGAAAAGTTTTCCATCGTCACCTACATCGAAGCAGGGAATGTATACAGGATAATTATCTGCATCCCCCATTTTCTGCAAGATTTTCATGGAATTACCATCCAAGGCTGTTTGGGCACTTGCGATAGCATTACCTAGTTCATAGACCATTTCTGCAAACGGAACGTTCAGGAGTTCCTGTCCAACATTTGATGATTCCATTTTGATGTTTCCTTTTTGGTTGATTGTTTGTTGATTTTACCGCATTGTTATCTGCAGCGACTTTTTTTAGGTGTTATTATTTTTCTTATCCTCTGTGGATTCCGGCTGCCCAGGATCACCAGAGGAAGGTTGTGACGAAGTTGTTGAGTTTTCAATTTGTCGTTGTGCCTCATCCATCTTCTGCTTCATTTCTCCTTGTAACATCTCGGTTCTAATTTCAAGATATCTTTCAAGGAAACTGTTAGGAGGGACCGGCGTAATCTTGGTTCTTAAGAGGCTTGACCCCTCAACAGAATAAGAATACTTGCCGGTATAAGAGGCATTTACCGAAGCAGAAAAACAACCAATTCCAGCCTTCGCAGAAGTACTCACGGATGCTTCATGTGATTTCGCCATGGTAATCGCCATTTTCACTTCGATAATGGTATCCGTAAATTGATAAAATGTTGGTTGGAAACCTGCACCAAGCATAGTTGTCGTGTACAACTCCTTATCTTTTTCCAAAGACGGCAAGGATATAGTTTCTTTACCCATCATTTTTGCAATTTCACAACTAAGTCGATCCAACTTATATTGACCTTCAGCGATAGCTCCTGCTAACTGCAAGACCATATCACCAAACGGAACATTTAAGAGTTCTTGTCCGACTGACGCCATGTTAATGACTCCTTTCTGATTAATAACTTGCAAACAGAAAAGTTCTCCAAAAAACATTTTCAAACATTCTGTTCAGACTAGTTTTATATGCGACTATATTTTTTTTGAATGCAATCCAAAACCGTTCAGCAAACACATTGCTGAAATCCGTTTTGGTCATTACACTCCTTTTGGCTACCCTCCTGAGTGAAAATGGACCTTAGTGATGTTAATAAGCTATTACCTTATTTCGGCACAGCCTGAATGCTTATCTTGATACTGCTTAAGCTGTCTTCTGAAGTTTCATTAACTCTAGGCGCAACGAATTTAATCGGATTTTTTTTGTCATTTTCACTATCATCAAAAACACGCACCTTCAAATCAACATCCATACTATTAATGACATATCTCGCCATTTTATCTTCATAAGCCTTACTTTCATTGAATTCTTTTATCGTATTATTCAATAAAGCTGAAATATCATCAGTTGAATAAGAAGCCATTTTTTTCACTTTTTCAAGATCAATTTTTGCTCGCGTCAACGCTTCACTATTTTCAGCAAGCGCTTTCGATTGCAAATCATATTCACTTTTAGCTGTCTTTAAATCAAATGATTTTTGAGCCAATTCAATTAATTTTTCATCTAATATTTTTTCTGTTTCATCCAATTTCAGCAATTGACTATTCAGCTGTTTTTGGGCATCATCCAACTCCCTGGTCCTACTAGTCAATTGATTTTTTGTATTATCCAGTTCCAACGTTCTACTGGACAATTGTTTTTTCGTATCATCTAGTTCCAACGTTCTACTGGACAATTGTTTTTTCGTATCATCCAGTTCCAACGTCCTAGTAGACAACAACTTTTTTGTTTCATTCAACTCCGAGTTTTTTTCACTCAAGGTATTGTTCATCGCATTGAACTCATCTTGAGTATGTTGGAGATCTACAATCATTGCATCGTAAACTTTCAAGTTGGCTCCGGAAAGTTTACTTCTCAAATTAAGAGTTTCTAATTGTCTTATAGCAGCAAATTCTCTATATTCAGCCATTATTTAGTCTCCATTTTTGATATTTTCACCTCAATTTCAGGAACAACACCCAAGTTCAAAAGAGCATTCTTCTGAGGATACTGATTAACAACTATTATCTGCGTAGAATCTTCCCATTCACGAGCATCTTCTGGCGTTATCGAATATGTCGATACACTGACTCGGTCGAATTCAGATTTCAAATCCCCAATAGTCGTAATGCCACTCAAATCAGGCATGTACCGTCTTACTACAAATTTATCATTAGCAGGAATCGGCACAATTCTCAACCTAACAGAGCTTTCTTCCTTTTTTGTGGACTTAAACAAATTCGAATAAGTTGCATTACTTGGCAATATACTGATTTTAGTAGAGTTTGGCTTAACTTCACCCTTCTCTGTTTTTTCTTCATAAACAGAATAATCCATTTTCATGGTAAATTCAACCTCAGGCATTACATACCAAGTCGCCTGCAGTCCCATACCATACAAACGGTCATCTTGCAGAATATCGTTTTGAATTCTCAAAGAATTCAAGTCCAATTCATGTTGAGCCTGGCCAACACCTTTGCCCAACTCCGTTATAACACTCGACAAATCGGAATAGATACTTGGAGTCGTATCCTTTGTAACAACTTCTTCTTCCAGAACAGGTTTCGAACAAACAAAATCCCTTGCCGTATCAACCTTAGCCCTCTGTAATTTCAGGATATCTTCTTCAGAAATTTTTGTTTGAGCATTAGTTTTTCTCAACTTTTCGAGAATTACAGAAGTACTTGTGTTTTGTATTTCTTTTACAGAATAAATACCGGCTTCAACAAATTCGTACGCCATGTCATAGGACATTGTCTCCATACGAAGCAATTCAGCTTGCACAGCCCAATGGGTTATGGTGCCTATAGGGAGCTTTGTTTTTTCAGCCAGCGCTGATCTTTCTTCGGGAGTACGGGTTTCATCGCAAAAGCGTCTTAAGCTTTTAATATCGGCCCTTGTCGCCAAAATTTTTTCCATTTTGTTGTCAACGCCAGCAATACTAATTAGTGTACCAGACATATCATTTTTCTCTTTTTTAAAAGTTTAAAATAACATTATTGTATGTTTCAATATAAGCTATTCATGACAAAATAGTGTGATAAGCAACAAAGTAATTTTTATTTTACAAACAGAGTAATAGAATTATAGGACAACGTATTACAACAACATATAACATAACATACACATAAAAAAGCCACCACTCCACGAGCAGCAGACTTCTAATTTATAAAGTGCCATAACAGAATAATATTATATAGCACTTATTTATCGACTTTAAAGAATGACCAAGAAAGCCCAAAAAAGGCCGCATCGCTCTCGACTCCAAAAAGCCGACGATCTCCAGAAGGAAGTCGATGCACGCTTCGCATTCTATGATGCGATGAGCAAGGACACTGAAGGCCTGATCAACCTCTAAAAGGTATGAGGTCGCGACTTCGTCGCTTTGAGCGATGAGGTCGGCCTTACGGCCTTTGAGCTAAATTAAAACATCCCGTCACGATGAGTGGCAGGGTGTTTTTTTTTATTATTGTCCATATAAGAGGTGTAATAAATGCGTTTTATTTTTTTCAGTTTGATGTTGGCTGCAGCAGCCCATGCCATTACTTGTACAGAAGGATATTTCTTGTTTGGAAAGGACAAGGGCAGTTTTTATCTTAATAAAGACGATGCCATCATTGATAAATACTTTGTAGATTACATCGATAGTGATGATTTCAGTTCCTATAAATTTATACGTGAACAAGATCGAGTTGTAACCGAACGCGAAGAATCTGACCAAGGTGTATCAAGTTCGGACACGAGTATCATTTACTTGATAAACGGCATCGACTCCCCTGCTGTCGACAACAGCATCGCATACACCAAAAGTATTCTCGGCGATACAACGTATATAGAAGCCATTTCCAGAGAACCTGGCGATGACGAAAATGGGGCGAGCGTTACAGAAGTTCGTATCAAATTTTTTAAGAACGGAGCCACGGCCGATTATCATGAGCTCTCCCCAAAAGACAATCAATATCGTTCTGAAGTTTACCTGAAAAACGACACCCTATTTGATTTTAACATTTCATCATCAAATGACACAGTCGGTTATTCTTTCGTTGTGAACGACAAAGACGATAAACAAACATGCCACGAATTTTACAAGATGGAGGAAGACGCAAGCTCCAGCAATATGGAAATCCGAGAACTCACCGACCGTTACTACAGGGTTAAAGAAAACGAAACGGGATTTGTCCTTGAAAAGGTCAGGGAATACCGAATTGACCAGTATTTCATGATCTACACCGATGGCCAAACAACCTCCATTGCCAATCGTCCGGCCAAACGAATGAAAAAGCTTAGTCGCGACTATTATTTCGACACCAAAGGTCGCAAGCTCCACAAGGCACTCCCCTACCGGGTGCAGTTCTAAGCCCAACCAGCCAACAAGACAGCCCAGGCAAATTGGATATTGCATATGTACAAGAGCTTTATGAAACACGCTTGTATCATATTTGTTTTTTAGATGAAAAATTTTATTAAAAATTGCTGTTTTTGTTGCAATTTCAGTAATTTTGTTTTATTTTTCTTGATATGAAACCCATAATCGAATATCAAGATTACCGCCAATACATGCAGGACTTCTACGAAGAACGCAAGAGAAGTTCCTACTTCACGTGGCGCAAGTTCGCAAGCCTTGCCGGGTTCGCCTCGCCTGCGTACCTGAAGCTGGTCTGCGACGGCAAGACAAGCCTGAGCAAGCCGGGTATCGCTAAGGCCGCCCGCGCCATGAACCTCGAGGGGTTCGACTACACCTATTTCGCCCTGCTCGTAAAGTTCGGCAACGCCAAGAACGACAGCGAAAAGGAAGCCGCCCTCAAGGAGCTCGAACGCGAGGCCCGCATGAACAAGATCCGCATTGTCGACGCGGACGCATATCGCTACTACGAGGACCCGACCTGCCCTATCGTCCGTGAACTAGCGCCCATCATGCCGGGAGCGACCCTTGGCGAGATGGCCTCCAAGATCCGCAGCGAGACGACGGCGGCGCAAGTCCGCGACATCCTGCAGTTCCTCGTCAAGGCCGACCTGCTCAAAAAGAACGCCGACGGGACATTCGAGCAGACGCAGAAGGCGGTCAAGGGGTCCAAGGAAACCATCCCCCTCGTCATCCACACCATGAACAAAAAGATGACCGAGCTGGCGGCACGTTCCATCGCCAACGACCCCGTCGAGGAGCGCAACTTTTCAGGGGTCACCATGGGTATCGACAAGCCCACGTACGACCGCATCGCCCACGAAATTGACGCATTCCGCAAAAGGATGATCGACATCGCCAACGAATGCCAAAAGATAGATCAGGTCTATCAAATGAACCTGCAAATTTTCCCTTTAACAGACAAGATTAACAACGCAGAATCAAGGAAAGGCTAATGAATATGAACAAGACAAACTACTTAATCGCTTTATCCGTAGCACTATTCTGGGCCTGCTCCGATTCGCCTAACGAAGCGGGAACTACAGAAATCGACAACACCGTGGCACAGAACGACAGTTCTTCGAGCGCGGAACCCGACAACGGCAATTCGTCCAGTTCCGTCGGTGGCAAGCAATCGTCGTCAAGCGGGCCGCAATCCAGTTCCGGTACCAAAGAGAAGCCCTCGAAAGCGTTTGCAGCGGACACCAAGAACGGCTTCAAGCTCGGCTCCTGCATCACTACATTGGCAAGGCGGACATTCCTCGCGGCAGACATCGCGGCATCGGAAGAACTGCCCGAGGCATACCTCCTTAACGACGGCGAAGGGCATTACCAAGTGATGCTCCTGAATGTAAACGACTACTGCTCCGTCATTGGGAGCGCCAAGACAACACGTTCCGGCGACACCCTGGAAATCGGATATGGAGACAACAACAATGTAACGGAATGCATGTGCAATAGCGACCACTGGTTCGACATCGAGGCTGTGAACAGGGATGTCGAATACGTCCGGTTCAGCGGAAAGACCTATGAAGTCAGCGACAAGCCGGCACCGGAGCCGTCCGCAACACAGAACGATTCCACCTCGACGCAAAACGACACCACGTCTGCGCAGAACGACTCCACGTCAACGCAGAACGATTCTACCGCGACGCAAGCCGATTCCACTGCGGCACAGGACCGTTCCACGTTTACGGATCCGCGAGACGGCAAGACGTACAGGACCGTAAAACTCGGCGAACGCATCTGGATGGCCGAAAACCTCAACTACGAAATAAAAGACAGCCTTGTGAGTAATTGCGACGAAAACGGGGGCTGCGACATGGGATTCCCAACCAACCGGCCGCAAAGCTGGTGCAACGGCAACAAGCCGGAAAACTGCGACAAGTATGGCCGCCTGTACAACTTCGAAGCCGCAAAAGTGGCATGCCCTCCCGGATGGAGCCTGCCCGCAGTCGAAGAATGGCCCGAAAGAGGAAACGGCGGATACCCCGCATTCGTTGACTACGCCGTCGTTGGCTGGGGTGGCGGAAAAGACACATACGGCTTTTCTATCCTGTCCGCAGGGAATTACTCTGC
>JAEEGK010001569.1_pt1 | contig 57467 bp, 47 predicted proteins | sample 8958771 | NCBI WGS metagenome assembly JAEEGK01 (sample SAMN16246547, study PRJNA631951) | gut metagenome | biome: gut microbiome; feature: rumen; material: SC-attached | host: Bos | place: Iran: Karaj | collected 2018-10 | reverse complement strand
AAGAGAAGTATTGCAGAACCTTCCGCTTGATTTCATCAGAAGGTTCTTTTATAATACATCCTGTAGTTGTCTTCTCTACCTTCATCATATCACATCAGCTCCTCACCCTCGTCCGGAATATAATCATCCGCAACGTTCTTTCCGTCATCCTGAGTTTTGAGTTTCTGTTGAGCCGCTCTTTGACGAGCTGTCTTAAGAAGTTCTTCAATCTTCTCAGGATCAATACCAGGAATGTGTTCAGCAATCAGGAGCTTATAGAACTCACGAGCTGTCTCAGTCATAGAATCACCATCAGCAGCTAATTCTTCCTTGGTCATGAAGATAGGTCCTAAGAGATCCTTCATACCATTAAAGTTGCCGATAAGTTCATTGTTAACAGCAAGAGCCTTCTGTTGTGATGAGTTGAACTTGAATTTCAAGAACTGTAGTATCGCAGGATCAATGTCAGTAGTCCAACGAAGTATCAGACGATAGGCCTTTGTAACCGAAGGATTCAATTCAATCTTTGATGAAGATGTAAATGAATTTACTTTGGTATTTGACAACTCAACTTCCTTAGCAAATTCTATTTCGGACATAGCACCTTGAATCATTGCGGATGGAATTGGTTGAGCATTGATTGATTCGTTCTTGATGTTCTCCATAAGCTCGGTATTGATTGGAGCTTCAGAACCAGGAATATTTTCAATCTCAATCGGAGGGATGTCGTTGGTACCCATTGGCAATGTCAACATTGAGCCACCTTGTATCTTGCCCATCGACTGACGATAATTGAATATATCATTTGCAACTACTTTACGAGAAACGAACTTTCTGATGATACTATTAATAGTAGCTTGATAGTTCTGGTCCATACCAGATTGACGAACTTTAATAACTCTCAAAGTTCCATTATTAATCTGAAACAATACGGAATAGAGCTTCAAGAACATATACATTCTTGCAGAACACAAACATGGTTCGAGCATTGAATGTCCTTTACCCAAACCATCTTTGTTTATACTGAACTGGACAACATGTTCAGCTGGTATGAAGATAAATCTCAACATTGCTTGTTGGAATTTATGAGCTTCAAGGATAGCAACTATTTCATCATGCAATCCAGCATTATCTCTCATGAATTTGAGATCAAAGTTCTCGATAATCTTTGTAGCAAGTCTGTCACAGAACAATCTATCTGGTGCAAAAGTATCATAACCCATTGCAGGTGATCTAAGTGTATAACCACCCAATCCAGAATTCTTTCTTTGACATGATTCCTCAGGACGAGTCATATCGGATACATAGTAATATCCTATGATTGTTCTATCAATTCTGATAGGAACCATCTTTGTTGAAGGAATCATCTTAAGATATATACCAGGTATATGAGAGAACTCCTTTGATATTGAATCAGTATTAGCAGGGTCTGTTGAATCATTCATTACAGATTCGAATATTGTTTCAGCTTTATCAGCATTTTCTTCCTTATATTGTTCTCTGTAAACAGCTCTTAATGCTTCTTCACTTGCTTCAATAACAGGAATAGCAACATTCTCTTTTATACAATGAATATTGGCATTTGCTTCTCTTAAATATCTATCGTAAAGAGGCTTCAACACTTCCTTTTCTTTTTTATCATCAGCAAATGAAAAATCATTATACATGTCATCAAATTCAGCTTCTGTGAATATCGGAACTTCCTTTGATACCTGAACTTTCTTTCCTGTAACGGGATCATCTACTGATTCTTGAACAAATGTGGTATCACCTAAAGATACTTCAACAGCTTGTTCACCATATCCAAAACCGTTCATGACTGATGAATTATCATAGTCATCCCATCCCAAAGAAGCATTGTTCTTACCTTTCTTTGATGATTTTCCACTACTCTTGTACTTCCACAAGTCTTCAAATACTTTTGCATATGGAACTGCATACAAGTATGATTCTCCATATAGCAAAGCATCATTTACAATATGATTCTTTATGATTTGATGAAGTTCCAAATCCTCTTCGACTTTCTCTATCTTTGACATGATGGTGTCCATCTCATTTTCAGATACTTTGGAATGGTCGAATTTTATAGTTCTGGATAATGTGCCATCAACATAATCAGCTTCACAAATCATATCTCTTGCAAGTTGCACAGCTGTAAACAATTCAGGAATCTGAGATATAATTAAATCGAGATCTTCACGAAGAGCTATATCAGCCATGGTTGTAACAGGTAAGAAGGAAGCATCTTTTAATTCATTAGGAATGGAAGCTAATTCATAAGAACCTGTTCCGTCTTTCATTTTAATCTGGCCAACCTTCTCAACGAATGTCAGATTGGTTGACAGATTATACTGATTAAGTGTCTTTGTTATGGTATCTCGTATTTCATGAGTTATGTCTTCTTTATCAGCATATTCTGATTTATCAATACCAAGATCATCCATTAAGCCATCGACTAATAATCTTTTACTTGATTCTGCTTTTGCCACAATTATCACTTCCTTTCATAATTTATTTCAAGCTTGCAACTTTATCGGTATTCTTTGAATTATTAACAATACCCATATTTGCACGAAGATCCATTAATTCATTCTTTGTTGGCATGAATCTTATATATGGAACATATCGTTTTATATCCCTACCAATATCAGGACCTACTGTGTTTTCTGCCATTACTATATAAGGCGAACCAGTAAACATTCCAGCAGCACCAATATATTTAGGCATTACTTCATCGGTCGTATCTTTGATTAAGAAATCTAATGATGATTCCAAACCAGAAGTTTCCGTGAAAGCTTTACCGTATCGATTACAAAGTCCTGCATTATAGTTGAACTCTATGAATGATCTGTTTCGATTTGCTTCTCTGTATTGATAAGCGAACTCAGCAGTTACTTGCAATCCGCCATCACCGGTGATAGGTCCGTTCTTGTCATTCGTCATCTTCAAAGATACCGAAGTTGGAAATACACCGAAATATTTCTCCCAAGAAATAATTCTTGAACCTGTTTCATCTGTTACTATATTAAACAGAGAACAAGGATAATCCAAAGCTCTATCAAATGGATGATATGTTCCGGTTTTGTCATTGCTAAACCTGAATTTATTTCCTGCATTCGGGAAGAAATTCTCATATTGATATCCATTATAAGAAGGAAGTAAATATCCCATGGTGAGTTTGTATTCATACATTATCCACATTCTGATGAATTCATAAACATCCAGGTTACGAGTTTCATTAAATGTCAATGATAATGTAGCACCTTTTAAGGATTCCAGAACATTATTTGGTAACTGAAAAGATGCATTCTCAACAAGATTCAATTTGTCATCAGTATTAGACATTCCTTGAACGGCATTACTGAGTAAGAAGTTCCAGTTGTGTTGAATGATAGAATCATATCCAACTGTGCCAGTTACATAAACCGGTGACAGTAGCATAGAAATGTGTGGCATTCTCATAAATGAGGAAGCGAAATCTTCATCTGATTCACATTGTTGAGATAATTGAACATTCCCATCCTTGGTAGACATTATATAGCATTCAGGTCTGGTAAAGAATATATGACGGAAACCCTTGCGGAAAGCTATGTTAGCATCCGGAGTTTTGGTTCTGTTATATAATCTGAATGAACGTGTCAAAGCCTCACTAACACCTGAATACAAAAATGGATGTATTGGTGATAAAGGAGGAACTGCTTTATCGTTTCCAAGTTTCTCACGAACCGTTTCGATATCGTAAGTATCAAGACCAAATTTTTGCATAGTGTCAACCGCAGGATCATCCAGAGGATTTCTGTGAGTTGTTGCACCAGAGTAAACAGGTACTTCGGTACCATCGTCTTTGGTAATCTTTACAGGTAAATCTTCCTGACCTGGAACGTTAACATCTCTTGTGAAATGTTCACTGGCATCTTTTATCAAGAACTCAGGTTTACTATTTTCAATAGGTCGATAACCTTTCAACCCCATATGATCTTCAGGAGTCAGTTCTTTGTAGTTCTTTGTTCTTTGATACGAAGTGTTGCCTATCCAAATAGTTTCCTTTTGTTGTATAGGTGATCTGAACAAAGGTCCATCTGATTTTGGATAACCCGAATCATTATTGTTGTTAGCCATTAAGAATCCTCCTCCTTTCTTTATTTAATTTGACTTTCATAATCATCATCCTATCGACTGGTTCAACAGTGTCAGAACCGATTTAGTTACATCCTTTACAACTCTATTCAGACCGAACTGAGTCAGAGCAGATTTGTAATTTGCTGATGTTACAACAAGGAACAAGTACTGAAGATTTTCTAATGCGAACACGATACTCATTCCACAACAGCTATTGAACATTGAGAGATACTGCGCGCTCAAGTCTTTATATCTGATAGGATTGATCTTCTTTATCAATTCCAAATATGTCATGAAGTTGTTATCAGGCATTGCCTTAACTTCTTCAACAACAGTCTTTATCAGAGTCGAATCTATCTTGTCAGCAATGATAGATTTTACAGGTAATGAAGCGGCATCCAAAGAATCCTTACCATCAATGCAACTGTAGAAGTATGCGATTGTATACAACATTGCCTTTGTGAGATTTTCACCTTTCATGTATAATCTCTGCTCCATAGGTGATGTTGTCATTATGGTATATACCCAACACATCTTCTGCATGAGAGATCTATTCATTGTGAACTTGTTAGGATGCTTCACCAAGTTCAAAGCAAGATAACCAGCTTCCATCACAGTGAGAAGATTTCTATACTCAGAAGATGATGTTATGTTCTTCATAAAGGAAGAAGCAAAAACAAATACCTTCTGATCATTTCCAACCTTTGTAACAAGGAAAGGAATTGTAGAAGGAACGCTCTTGATATTGGACTGGAATTCCTTATTAAAATGAATTATGATATCTCCTTTTTCAAAAGCAGCAACAACTTTCTTAGCAAGAGCATCGCCGTTCAGTTTCATCAGAGATAATATCTCTGTAAGAGTTTCCTTTGTAACGAAATGTGATTTGTCTTTAAGAGCTGCTAACACATTTGCTTTTACAGAAGGCTGCTCATATTGTTTCTTAAATAATGAAGTTTCCGAAAGCTTCGGAAGGGCTTGTTCAGTTACGAACGTAATAGCCATAAAATCAGTCCTTTCAATATAATTTATTTTAATTTCGATCAAATAGTCTATCGAAGATTACTGGTGCGTTTTGAAAATATCCCCGGCGGAAAACCGCCGGTTAACATTTTCATAGAAAGGTGGTTACAAAGTGAGTATAAGTTATTCGACATTATATCGAGTATCAATGTCGATACTAACACCAGGAGAATCCTTTACAGTCACTCCGTCAGACATTGTCTCGATATCTATTATAAATGAATATGATACGAACACATATCCTATTGTGCGTATTCGATTATATACCGATATATCTACTTATCATACCATGGTAGAATATCCACATGATATTTCTATAAACATGAATCTGGATGGTGGTATCTACAAAATGGCTGAACAAACTGATGAAAGCAAATCTCCACAACTTGTAAGAGCTTCCAAAAGTATCAACATCAGTATGCAAGGATATATTGAGAAGAAAAATGCTCCTTCTTCAAAATTCGATGATTACGAAAATGGAATCAAGAAAAATAATTCTCTGAATACTTCCGTAAAAGTTCCAATCGAATTGTATGGATACAATGAATTGTTGACTCACAAAATGCGACAAAGAGTTCAGAGTGTTTACAAAGATTTATCATTACAAACAACTCTTGAGAATTGTTTCCGTAAGAATGGTATATTGGATTTTGAAATAGAAACTATTCAGAATGCAAAGAAATGGAATCAAATATTAATTCCAAATCTTTCATGTCGTGACGCTGTCATTTTTCTTGACACTCAGTATGGTTTATATGATAAAGGTGGTTTGATATTCGGAGATTGGGATGGTATTAAAGTTTGTTCTTCCAATGTTGATAATGGAAAGAAGACAATACCAATCTATGTTGATTCAAAAGATTCAAACTCTGATATGTCTGGTATGCAAAAATACGGTGATATATTCATGATGGTAACACAGGCTCCAAATATAAATGTATTAACAGAAACTGATATCGAAAGAGTATTCAATTCATATTATGTTGATGATATAAACCTGGATACTCATGAAGTGAATATTGGTACTTTGAAGAAATTGTATTCTTCAGACTATGGTAGCAGACTTGCCATAAGGACAATAGACCGTACCAAAGAATTAGCAATACCAGATATTCTTCATAAGAGTTCATCACCATACGTTGTCAATACCTATGTCGCAAGATTGATTGAGAATGTTACAAGAGTCGATGTGTCAGGTGTTGGATTTGATATTACACAATTCACGGTTGATAATCGATTTAATCTAATCTTTAAATCACCAATACGAGGTGTTGATATGAATACTCGATACAGAGCAAGATATGTTAATCATGTATTGGGAAACATTGATTCTGATTTATTTTCACCAACGACAACATTGTCGTTATGTTCTAATTAACGAAAGGAGTATGATATAAATGGAAGGTAATATTGAACGAGCAAAACAAACATTGCTCTCAGTGTCAATCGAAGAATTGACAAAGGACTTGCTTGAAGAGATGTTTGCTGCATATTATGACAAAGCATCAAAAGAGTATAAGGAAAGCAATTATGAGACAACCGACGAAATCATTCTGACAAAGAATGAGTATCCTCATATAAAAGAGGCAAAGATTGAAACCACGTTGGGAACTCTTGCTTTCAATAGGCATGTTCTCGAAGGAAGTCATTGTATTCAGCATATAGGTTTCCAGAATTATCCTATCGATAAGAAGGGCCTTAATAAGTTGGATAGAATGATAAATGTTCTTCTTATACAGGATAAGATAACTCCTCAAGAGTTAGCCTTGTATATTGATAGACGTGACCAGTTTGGATTCTGGTTCAATGCATTTAATTCAGCAGCATTGTCAGCATCTTTGGTAAGACCGATGGTTGATGTAAACAAAAAGAAAGACATGTTGTTTGAACAGTACAAAGAACAATTGAATTCAAACGATTCAGCAGAACAGATTCTTGCTGTCAATAAGATAGAAAAAGAATTGATGACTGATGTTCGTAAGAATCTCGAATCCGATTATGGATATGACCTGTATCGTTCAGGCGATGGTAATCTGGATAACAACTATAAAACCATCAACGTTATGCGTGGTGCAGTTATGAATGAAATCACAGGTAAATATGATACTGTAAAAGCATCACTCATGGATGGTATTACCAAAGATGACATCCCCGCATTCTCAAATTCAGTTGTTGCAGGTGCATATCCTTCAGCCGTTGGTACTGCTGAGGCAGGTTATATGTCAAAGATTATTCTTGCCATTCTTCAGTCTATTCATTTGGACACTGATAAGAATTCTGATTGTGGAACCAAAGCCACAATTCCTTTCACTATTACTAACAAGAATTCTTCTTATGTTCTATTCAGAAATATAGCAGAAGGTGGTAAAGTTGTCATGTTGAATCATGATAATATTAGCAAATACATCGGAAAGACTGTAAGAATGTATTCTCCTCAGTGTTGTACTCATAAAGACATATGTGCTAAATGTGCTGGTCACACATTCTTGAATCTTGGTGTTGACAATGCAGGATTGCTTGTTACTGAAATGACAGATAAACTTCTGAACTTGAAACTGAAATCAAAGCACGACTTGTCTCAGAGTGCAAAGATTCTTTCACCGGAAGAATGTGTTATCAAACCTACACAGAATCTATATTGTGATGAACATGATAACCACTTCATGAAAAATAAAACAACGATGAGAATGTTCATTCCACGTGTCCTTGAAGAGATATCAGGATTCGTCAATGAAGATTCACTGATAATCACAATGGGATTGTTCCCCATAAAGTTCTATGATAAGAATGATAATGTAATAGAAGAAAACTTCTTGACGATTCCTGCAATGGTTACATTTAACAAGTATTCAGTTACACAAGAAGACGAAAACTATTATATCGTATCATATGATCCTGAGTCTGCTATATGTAAGATGACAATCAACCAGACTTTTGTCAATTGCGAATTCTTCATTAACCAAGTTTACTTATATTCTAAATCTCCTCAGATTCCATATAACATGTTGACAGAGTTGATGTTCAAGTGTTTCGATATCAATAAGACAGACTTGAGAACTCCTGCATTGGGTTATGAGTTCTTGGCAAGAAGATTATGTCAAACTCCAAATGGTGAATCATTTGCATTTGCATATGGTAAAGATCCCAACATCGATCAGATGTCTTACAAAAAATTTGCTTATCGAGAAGCAGTACAAAAGTCAGGTGCTCTTCAGGGAATATTGTTCCAAGACCTATCGGCTTCAGCGAACTACGGTCTTGCAGAAACATTGCGTGGAAACAAACCAGAACCTACTCCTCTTGAATTTGTTATTAAAGCATAATCATATTTCCTCCCCCGTAATGGGGGAGGATAATATTTTAATAACGTTTAATTTGTTGCAGCACAGGAATTAGATGAACAAACAATTCGAACTTTTCACGAATTTGCATTTCATCATATCCTTCGAAGACATTCTTCTCTTCCTTCATCTTTTCAAAGAATTCATCTAAACGAACAACGGAGTTAGTGTATTCACAATAATTCGTATAGAATGAATAAATGATGAGAACAATTCTCAAATCAGGAATTGAGATTTCAACTGGAACATTGTTGATGTTAACAGTCTCTATGACATCTCGTTCACCTACAGTGTTATATCCATAGATGTCTGGTTCAAGTTTAACACCAATGAACTTCAGAACATTCTTCAGATTATCAATCTGAGGGAACTTATTGTATCTCGAAGTATCAACAGGTTTGCCATTGATATGAGACATGAGTATTGAGTTCTCTTCATACTGACTTCCTCTATACCATGTGGAGAGTTTCACATAATCCTTAACTCCGATTGCAGCAAGCATATTATAAGAATCATACTCACCAAATCTAACAGGGTTGTCTGAATTTGCTCTGAGATGTTTTGAGAACTGTTTGGTCTTTACAGGCTGATCATATTTGGTTGTTCTACCTGTAGCATTTGTAGAAAGCTTCTTACCAGCTTCTTGTTTCAATACCCAGAAGTATTGATATCCGATAACGTGTCTTTCTTCGCTCTTTACCCATCTATGAAGCAGCTTCGTCATAATATGTTCTCTTATGAAAATATCAGGATATTTATCTTCGACTGCTATCAGAGCATCTCTGATGTTAGTCTTACTGAGAGGATATACAAAGAAATGAAAACCGTTCTTGATGATATCCTGGAATGTCAATTCGGGATTGTCAATATACAAATCCCTGACTTTTCTGGCATCATCAGGACTGAAGTAACGAATAAAATCACATGACTTTTCAATGACTTCATCCTTTGACAATTTCTTCGAATTGTAAAGTCTGTATAAGTATTCATGGAATCTTTCCATTTTGTTAGTCATAGAAACTTCGTACAATACAAATGGAATGATTCTGTTAACAACAGCAAGTCCATTTGAAATAACATCAATTGGTTTTTCAGTTCCAGGAATAGGTTTTCCATTTTCATCGAACTCACATGTCTTTGGCATGAGTTCTCTCTTACGGATATCTGCAATAACAGATTTATTTCCAACACGTCCGGTTACCTTCTGACCTTTCTCAGGTACTTGTCTATGAACGGTTGTGAAAGTTATCTGAATATTTACTCTTCCTTCTTTAGTAACCCATACTGAATCATGAAGATATTTCTGAGCTGCTGAATACATATCAAGAAGGTCAGCATCATCCTGTTCAGGATGACCATCTACGATACTTGACACACATGCAAATATGTCAGAATACCATTGATAGATTTCCGCAAGATATCTGTTGCATTGTTCATTTTCTGTTTGAACATTTGCTTTGATATCTATGTCAACAACCATTCCTTTAGTATGAAGATTTTTATCATTCATATGAGGAATAGCTGCTTCTTTCAATAATGAAACGAATGAATTTTCTCTCATAGAACATATGATTCCATCCTTGACATATTCTCCAACATCGGGGAAAGCCTTGTATTCATTTTCATCTCCATAACGATTCAAAAGGAATGATTCAGGATCAACTTCAACTTCGACGGTATCTACCATGTTATACGCCATTTTCTCAGCAGCATAATCTGATATTACCAGAGCATCTTCTGTTATATCTGGAATAACAGTATACACAGTTCTGAGATTGACACCTGCACAATAGTTTCCATCAACATATGAAGTTGTACCCATTATAGGTGTATTCTTCGGAAGTATATCACCAACGTGTTTGTTGGCTATAAAGTTCTGCATACGGAAACCATTTTTCTCTTTAAGATTGATAGCTTCCTGATAGACTGCACAAGTGTATTTGCCAGTCGTTAAATCTTTGAAGATATAACACACTGGCGATATCGGTGCGTTCTTAAACTTACGGAATGAATTGATTATTTCGTAATCATGTTCCGCTTCCATGTACCACGAAGATTCTTTTCCAAAAGCAGTTTCAGGACCTGTCTGAATTCTTGCAAGTTCTGGATTATCCAATACAACTCTTTGTGATGCCTGACGTGTATTCATGTTTACACGAACCGGAGATGTCTTATCAGGAAATCCCAGAGCAGACACTCCAAAGAGTGAAGGATCATTTGCTTCTTCAGCATACATATCAATCGCTGATTTGGAATTGATTGGTTTGTAATACTTTCTACGCGGAGTCATGCCACTGCTATATGTTTTCTTTTTGCTTTTGATTTTACCAGCCATCTTCTATCACACTGCCTTTCGATTATATAAAATATATCTATGTTGAATACTATATATCTTTTATTAGACATACTCTTCATTTGGACATATATCACACATATCGAAATTGTCAATCTCATCCTCTTGTGAGAAAAGATATAATAAAAAAGATGAGGCAATAGTCATGAACGTAAAAAGAAACATTAGTTTTATTATATTTTTTATCATAACAATCTTCTCCAAAATAAGATTTCATATTATCCATCCGGGGTAAACCCGGATGGATAAATGATTCTTCTCTTAATTGTTACGAGGCTAAGAGTAACCCCGAATATTAAAGGTGTGATTAGAAGATTTCTTATCTTAAAGATGTGATGGAGTTTCCTGTAGTATCAACAAACTCAGAACCGATATCTCCAAGAGACTCAACAGAATTTGTTCCCGATGTCATGAACTGACCAAGAGAAAGTGCGAGTGCTGATATATCAGGAAGAACGTGCTTTACGGAGATGAGAGTTTTAATCGGATCAAGTCTAAGACCCTGTAACATACCGAACATAACGAGCTGGTTAACAACCTTCTCAAAGTCATCAACTATCTTCTCAGCATCCTTGCCGAAATCTGTGGAGATTTCCTTACCACAAGCCTGGCAAACAAGCTTTCCTTCGTTTGTCTTTCTGACTGCGAGCATAGCCTTGCCGGAAGTGTTGTCTGTGATAAGATGAACACAGTCTCTCTTAACCATTTTGGTGGACTCGTTCTCATAGTTACCACCGATCTGCGGCTTCACATGCTTGTTAGTTTCATATATCGTTGTCATACCATCAACGATGGGTCTGATATATTCGTGAACTTCTCTATTCATTTTCATGATTATATTCCTCCTATTACTTTATACCATCGAGCAGAATCTTGCTCGCTGTAAGTAGATTTGTATATTTTGTACCACAGTCTCTTACATTGATAAAGAGAACGTCCGTAGTCTTGTCATCCTTCTTGAACTTAGTCTTCTGATAAGTTCCAGCGAGGAAGTCATAACACTGGTTAGGTGAAAGAATGTTGAGCTTATTATAAACCCAACGCTTGAGAGACTCCAGGAACTCCTTCTGATTCTTTGAAGTGTACTTTGAGTACTTATCCTTTGACATAAGGAGAGCTGCTCTTACAAGACGAGATGGATCTCTTACAATATTCGGTGTAAATACATCTGCAGTTACAGGAATATCGGAATCGAGAATATTCTCATAAGTCTGTTCGCAATCCATTGCAACAGCTGCAGCAACTGCGAGTATCTGATGTTCATCGAGATTTGTTGTTACATTAGAAATCTCATCAACAACGGGTCCGAGGAGATTCTTTATACAAGCATTGATATGTACAACACTCTCTTCGATCTGTTCATTAGCCTTCTTTGTAGCTTCCTTTGTTTCCTTATCAGCCTTTGTATCAATAGGCTTTCTCTTAGAAAGCTTCTCAGAAAGATATGAAGTAAAGAGTGCTCCAACACAAGCTCTCTGCTCAATTGATTCACCAGAACTTCTGAAGTACTGTTCCACAACTGATGTGAATGCAGGATCATCTACGTGATTAGACAGAGCATAGTTAAGTGCCTTTGCTGCTGAAGAATCATCGTCCGCATCGAGAATGAATCTGCATACTCTGCTCAGTCTTCTTACGATTTCGGAATAAAGGGCTTCCTTGCCTCTGGTTTCCTGGAAAATTCTTTCCTTTGGATCTGCAGATAATCTTATTCCCTGTGTACGAAGAAATGACTCTACGTTTTCAAGAACAACTTTATCCGCATTAGTAATAACGGTTGATGTCATTTTCTGAATCCTCCTTATGAATTATTATTTAATATTAAACGGTATGATGTTTCCGTTCTTTTTAAATATATGCATGTGAAAGTTTACTTTTTCCAAGTAAACTTCTTTATTGCATTACCAGAAGAATCGGTTGCATCAGACACAACAGCTTTCTTCTTATTGATGAATTTAGGACGAATGCTCTTCTTCAGATTGTTATCCATCTTTGAAGCTTCATTGTATTCAGTGTCTATCTCCTTTACTTTATTTCTGGGAAGACCAGCAACAATAATTGTTGCTTCCATGATACCATCATTGTCATCCTTGGAAATGTTTCTGTACTGATCAAACACACTATCTGAAGGAATACGAGTATTGATATCAGAGAACACTGTTCTGAAATCAGTATCAGCAAACGGAGATGACAGAGAGTATGCAGTCATCAGAGTATTGTTTTTGATATCAGCAGAATTCCAAGCAGGCTGGAAACCTGAGAGAACCTTTCTTGTGATAGTCTTCTTAAGAGTATCAACATCTGATGCTTCTGCTGATACTGCAATGAATCTACCAGGAGTTCCGAGAATAACATCCAGATCAGAATCATCAATGGAATCCAAATCAGTCGGATGATATTTCTTTCCGAGGATTATCTTGATAGCATCAATGACATCATTATTTACAACTGTATAGTCTGCATCACCCTTGCGATTTTCAAATACATCATATGATGTAATGTCAGCTTCAGCAAGTTCGATGAAGAGATCGTTAGTATTCAGATGATAAGCTGTCGGGTCATCCTTATTCGGACAAATGATGAACGGAATAACCTGAAGGTCGAACTCTGCCATCTTCTTGCAGAAAGGTACAATAGAACCAGAACCTGTACCACCTGCGGCTGATGTGATAGCGATGATAGGCATCTTTGAATTCTGGCATGCTGTATAGAGATCATCCATGTGACCCTGATCTTCATGGAAGCTGTACATCTCAGCACCTCTGGTTCTATCACGACCAGAACCAGACTTCTCATCAGAGATTATCGGGATATATGTGATGTCTGAAACATCATCAAGTTTTATTGAGTTGAGGATTGAGTCAATTGCAAAGTATGAAACATTCTCATTGAGTCCCATGTCCGCGTTTAATGCGCGGACAACATTGGAACCTGCCTGACCAAAACCTATTACGATATTCTTCATTTCTTTCATTTCCTTTCTTAGAACGGTACGCTTCCATTGCTCTTAACAGTATCACTCTTCAGAGACTGCTTAATCTCAGCAAGAGGTTTGAGAAGTATTGTCTCATCGGGTGCGATACGAATTTCAAATATGTTATACATATTTATCGGCTTCTTAGTCTCTCTTGCTACAGTGATACCAGCTGTATATACTGCAGACATCATGGGACACACTGCCGCTGATGTGAATACATCAATTCCGAACTCTTCATTCAGATGTGCGAATACATCAGACTCAACCTTGGATATTGTTTCTGTAAGATTCTCAGTTCTCCATGTGTTATATCTTTCGAGCTGTTCGTCAGCTACCTTGAAACCAGGCTGATGAATGTGATTCTGTTTTACGAAGATAGGAGTTCTCTTATGGAACATCTGAGGAACGATGTTTCTTGACTTATCAGACTCTGAATATTCTGTGACATATTCGATAGATACACCACAAGTCTCAAGAGCAAATTCATCATCAGGCTGCTCCTTCAGATACTTCAGATGATATTTCCAACCTATTATGAATACTATCGGGATATCTGCTACGTTCTGGAAAAGGATTCCAAACTGGTCATTCAACAGATTCTTCGCTATGTTCGGAATCGTATCCAGAAGAATTGGTGATCCATTTGCATGTTGTTCGAGATAACGATTACGCATCTCCATCATTTTTGTGAGTTCATTCGCCATCGATATGGCCTCCTTTAATATTATATTTGATATGAGATTTTCTATAATTCATTCCCATACCATCCAAATGATATAAATACATAAAAATATTTTTATCCATTTATATCATTATTGTGCAATACTAAACAAAGTATTATTAAAATAAATATGAAAGAAAGTGATAAACTTTGAAAATTGTATATATTAAATTAGAGAACTTCATTGGTGTTTATGCAGCTATGAAGAAACGGTGTATTGAATTGTCTTTTGAAAATATAGACAAACCAATCATACAAATTTATGGTCCGAATAGAAGTGGAAAGAGTGTTCTTGAACAACAACTTCATCCTTTCTCAAATATCAATTTAAATGGAGATGAACGAAACGATCTCCCTCTGATAATAAAAGGTGAAGTCGGAATAAAGAATATAGTGTATGAAGTGAACGGAAAAGTTTACAACATTCTCCATACTTATAGACCAACCGGAAAATCTCATACTGTATCATCATCCGTTGTTTTGGATGGTGAAGAGTTGAATCCTTCAGGTGGTGTTGGAACTGCCAATGATATCATCGAAAAATCACTGGGTATAAATAGGTATTCGTTCCAGTTCACAATAAACGGAACGCAACTTACATCCTTTGCTCAGATGAATTCTACTCAGAGAAAGAATATAATGAACAAGGCGATGGGTATTGATATTTATGATAAGATTCATAGATTGTCTACAGAGGATTATCGTTATGCAAATAAACTGATAACTTCGCTATCCAATACAAAGGAATTCATTCTTTCTCAATATGGTTCATATGAAAATATGATAACAAGATTGAATCAAACAAAGGAAGAACATACCAATCTGAACAAGTCTATTCTCACAACTAAATCAATGATTGATAAGTTGTCAGGTAAACTGTCAATGATTCAACAACAAAATCCTCGTGAAGAGTTGGATGAAATCAATAGAACACTATCAGCATACGAAAGTGCTATAGCTGTTAATACATCAATACTCAATGGAGAAGACATTTCATCATTGTATGATAAACTCGTATCTGAACAAATGTCATTGAATAACAAACTGAATGAATTACGTGGTGAACGATTACTCGTTCGCAAGGATTTGGATATTCTATATGAAAAGAAAAATAATATCGAATCTTCAATGAGAGCTCAGCAGAACTTTTTGAATGACATGGAACGTCTTAAACAAACAAGAGAAAACTTACAGAACAAGATAGATTCCATTAAAGTTCAATATGCAATATCTGTTTCTTCAGATACTATGAGAAGTATATATTCATTATCTCAAATGATAAATTCAACTTGCAAAGAGATTGTAATGTGTTTATCAAAAGAACAACTTGAACTGTTTGCAACAATGATTGAAAACAATGTTGATATCAATGCTTTCATAGCAGAAGAATCTTCCTTATTATCCAAAGGAGAAAATGAAAAGAAGATAGTTTCTGATTTGCATTCTTTAGTCAATAATGTTCAAGGTGATTATCCAAACGAGAACAAATGTTATATGGAGAATGATTGTATTTACAGACACACTGTTGAAGTTATGAAAGGATTCTTTAAATCCTATCAACAAGCAAATGATGGTGAAAATAAATTCACAACATATGACATTGAAAATATCTCCTTAGCATACAAAAATCTCCAGTCTATATACAGAATGCTTGAATCAGTTTCCATTCCTCCAGAGGTTCAATATCTGTTTGATATCAATTTGATATTCACAAATTTACGCAATGGCAAGTTTGGTGTTGACTCATATACTATAAAAGATTATATGGAAGAAGCCGCTGTACTTGAAATGCGAGAAAGATATATCAAAGAACTTCAAGATGTCGAGAAGACAATTCAAACAATGGAGAATGGCAATACAAATGTATCATTCGGAAATATCGATATTCAGAATATTGAAAATCAAATATCGAATCTGACTTCAAAAGATAATAACCTAACAGAAGCTATATCGGCTGTTGAAGAAAATATCAGAAACAACGATAAGAACAGAATGTCTCTTTCTCAGATAAAGAATGTGAATATCAAAGAACTGTCAAAGCGTAGACAGAAACTTGTTAAGATGGTTGAATCTTATAATGAGATGAGTTCTCAGTATAATGAACTTAGTAGAGACATGAATGATATGGTTAATAGATTCAACATTCTTTCCAAAGACCTTGAGACCTTGGAACATGCTAATGCCCAATACTTATCTACGGATGAAGAAATCAAGAAGAATAAAGAATCAGATTACAAGTATAAGATAATAGCAGAAGCAACTTCTTCTACAAAAGGAATACCAGTTCTTGCAATTCGTGATATGATGGATAAATCTAAACGATTGACAAATAGATTGTTGGATGTCATGTATACCGGTGAGATACAAATACTCGATCCGATAATAAACGAAACTGAATTTACAATTCCTTTCAGATGTGGAGGAAATGTTTCAAATGATATTCGTTATGGTTCTCAATCAGAATCAACTTTGATATCACTAACACTGTCACTCTCATTAGCTTCATCATTGACAAAGTACAATATTCGTTTACTCGATGAGATTGATGGTTTTATGGATCAACAATCCGCGGAAGTGTTTGTACTTATGCTGAATGAGATGATCGGTACTTTGGGAATTGATCAGATGTTTATCATTTCTCATAAGATGGCTCCTCATGCTCATGATGAAATCGTACATGTTCTCGACATCGGAAAGATGTTTGGATTGAATCTCGATGATTAATTATTATCCCCTCCAATCGGAGGGGATTTTTCTTTTTGTTGTTAAGACCTAAAAGTGGAGGATATTTGTGTATTTCAAATATATATTATTAATACGGATGATTTAAGAAATACATAATTTCATCCAGAAATATAAAAAGAAAAAGGAGATTATATTTATGAACAATATGTTTATTAGTGATATTTATTTCATGACCGAGGTAATATATCACGAAAAGATGACAGACAGAAGTCTGGAGAAATATGGACTAATAATATCTGATTATGCTATGTCAGATATTGTTATAGAAAAGGGCTTTGTTATCGTCAGCAAGCCCTTTGCCCAGAAGATGAAGAGGACTATTCTCGGTAATCTGCCGGGCAGAAAAATGGTCGAGACATTCTGCATTTTCTGTTATGAGAATGGAATCGACCTAAGCATGGAAGAGTTCAAAGAAATTGAACTCGAAATGTTCAGAATTCTCATCGGACACGGTATTATCAAATCGATAACGCCGTCGAAGATGGTCAAGGCCTTCAAAGCCTTGAAGATTCATGGCTTTCGAGCCCTGCTCGCTGCAGCGGTTAGCGGCGAGTCTAAACGAATCCGTGCTTGGAGGTGTTTAACATGCAAACGCCTTCGTACTGATTCAAAAGGAGTGATGAGATGCAACGGCTTCTATCACCCCGTACCCGAAGGTATGACGACAACGGAAATAGCTGCATTATATCCGGACAACAGAACCGTTGACGGGATAATGATGAGCTCGTATCTTCACAAGATACCCAAGGCATGCATGGTTATTAAACCACGTGTCCCTATCAAACTGACTAAGTCAGTTATTTATGAGCTGGATGACCAGCTCAGTATCATTAGAAAAACAATGGATATAGATATCCGTTGACATGTACGAATAATACCCGTCACAAATCAGATTATCGTAAGCAAGATAAATAGATTTGTGATGGAGAGCCAACTTCGCACAAGAAGTGCTCTCGTGTAGGAATTTGAAATTACAGAGTTGCCGGCGTACAAGCCGGCAACATAAGTAATTTATTTTTTTCTTTTTATCGAACATTTCCAACGTAGTTGGGAGGGATAACATCCAAATTATCGATATTGATGATTAATTTGTATGCTACAGGGGTTTGTGGGTCGGATGATTCTTTTTGTGTTTCAACCAAGTTAGCCACTATTTTTGTATCGGGTGAAATACCAACTGGAGCTTCATGAGTCAATCTCTTTCCATCATCATACAATACTTCATATCCCAATGACAAAAGCTTTTGATATGTGCCTCTCAATCTGAACACAGGTTCATCATGAGCATATGATTCTTCATCAGCCTGAATATCAGAATTATCGAAGTGAGCAACATCATGCAAAGACAGTGAATCATGTGGAATCAATCTCAATGTTGTATGAGATATTTCATCATACAATTTGAGCATGTTTGAATTTCCACCATTATCAAGTATTCCGTCAAACATGTATATGAATTCTTCTTTGGTGAATTCTACCATGTATGATTTGAAATATGATATTACTTCTTTCAATATTCTGAAATATTCTTCTTGACCCAAAGAAGCATAATATAATCCTGTAAGAGAATTATCAGCATATGTTTCCAATGCTCTAACGAGAGAACGAATTGTGAGGACAACAGAATCTGCATTGTTCTTAATAGAGAATAAGTATTTGTATAGAGAAGGATTATCTAAGAAAAGAAGAGATTCAAATGTACGAGGACCATCTGAAGAAGCACCAGAATCCAACATAACTTTGTCAATTATGATATTGGAGAAGTTTGACTTTACTGATGAATTCAGTTGAGTAGAAGTCTGTACAGCTGTAATGGTATGTGACTCCATGTACTTTACAAAAGTATCGACAAAGTCTTGATTGTGGAATGGTTGTTCCTCAGATATAACCAGGTCATATGAATAATCATTCAGAATATTATAAAATGAAATAGGATAATTTTTTCCTTCAAATCTGATGCGGATATCTTCATGGTCACGAGTGAAGATATTGTATTTCAGAATATTCCATTGTGTAATGGATATTCCAAATTGATCCATAATACTCTTGTCGATATCAAGAGATATTGTATCATACCAATTGCGTTCAGGATCAACCAAGAACAAAGCTTGATAAGCATCTGTTACCTGACGATACTGATTTATCTTTGTAGAATCAAGCAACTTCTTTTCCAGATATTTATACAAGAGACGAACTTCTTCCAACAATGACGAAGCTATGTTAGAAGTCTTTCTATCGAGAATGTTATCCAACATTGGCTTGAATGTTGAAGGTTCCAGGTAATCCATATTTGGTATAGCATTATACCAATTTGGCTTTGTTGTTCTGACTTCATAATCGAATGAAGCTACTTGGAAAGGTATGCCAAGCTTGAAATCTTTTGGGGAACCATCATTGTTTAATCCATTGAATAACAAATCCAAACATGCTGCTTCTCCATTATAGATACCATTTGGAAGATACATATCTCCTCTCATGGTATCAACAATTTCGTTTCCATCTGTATCTGTGAATTTAATTGTAAGATGCCATTGCATTAAAAGAATCAATGACAATACAGCATCGAACAAAGATATTTCTGAAGATCCATTTATTATCATATTGGAATTTATCAGAGTATTCTTTGTTTCATTCTTTTCATCAAGAATACCTCTCAGGAATATTGTCAAATCCCACCAGATATCTGTGAAGGATAAATGTGTGGATAATTGAATATACTTTGAATTTGATAGAGTATAATTCATATCCTGAAGCATCTGTTCAACTTCGGGAGTATTCCACCATCTTGGGTCTCCTGACGTAATCTCTTCAACGGAATATGTTTTGTTGGAATCCCTGAATTGGAAATATGATGTATTATCCTCAGCAGTTCCAAATCTTCTAAAACAAATATATTGTTTCGGAATGTACTGTCCTTCATTCTCAGGATCCTCTACATAGACAGGAACACCATTCTCAAATACTTGTTGCTTTACCATTATCAAAGTATAGATGTCTGTGTATTCATATCCAATTAAATCTTTGACACGATAACATTTGTTTGTTCCTTTGTCAATGAGAATCTTTCGGAAATGTTTCAAGAAATCAATCATTCCATTTCCTTCCATTATAACAGAAGGCAAACCGTACAACGAGAAAAAATCATTTGCCGTAACGGTATTCATATGAATCATTGAAGATGATTTATGCATTAATGAATTCATTGTTTGGCCAATAGCCATATAGATTGCTAAAAATCTAATGAATGAATCATAATTAACATAAATAGCAGAGAAGTCTCCTCGCAATGTACCGAAGATATATTCTCTTACTTTCGAATATGTGTCAATAAACTCATGAACTATCTGAGCTTCAACAGTTATGTTTCCGAAGATAGTGTTAGACGAATACAATTTATGAGTATTGACTTTCATCAATTCACCATCTTTGGCAGGACGGGAAACATGAATTGGTACAGCATAAGAACCTATGTGTTTTAAGTATTCTAAATTAGGATGCTCATCAAGAGTCTTTTGATAATATTCCGAGTTAATGAACATTTCCTGATATTTCTCGGACATCAGATGAATAGGTTCGCCTCTATAGATTTCTCCTTCCAGATAATACTGCATATAGAAATCATCTGGAATCGTTACTATTTCATCAGCTTTAATAGTCTGAGAACCAACAAATGGAATTCCTGCAAGTCTTGAATAATAAGGATTCATTTCGACATAGCTATCAATGTACATTTGTCTGTACTTGACAAGCAATGTTTGTTTAACATCAAATGGAATCAATATTGGATTCATCAGAATCTTTGATATCTGTTCATCTGATAGATTCTTTTTTACCAGTTCAGCAATTATGTCACTTGCTTGATATTCATAAGATTCGAAAATATCTGTTTTGAGACATGCTCTAACATACATATCTCCAGCTTTCTTGATATCAACAGTTTCATATTTATTTGCTTCATGACGATTTTTGAATTCAGAGTTTGTTACAATTAATTGAATCTTTAACAAATACTCTGACATTGGATTCATAGCTGATGCCATTGAAAAATCACACTCCTTTATCAAAAAATAAAATCCCGAATATTCGGGATTTTATATTAATACATATATTTCAAATCATCCATATTATCATCTATCGCATCTTCATACTCTGTCGGAATTACACCCATCTCTTCTTCATATGGAGAACCAAATAAGTTAGATGCTCTATGAGTTAACTTACCTTCAAGAATTTCTCTCAATCTTGATTCAGTATAGTTTCCGGCAGGTAGAGGTTCATTTGGGAATAACAGTTCATAAGTTCTTCTAAGCTTTTCCCATTTGAGAGTTGCAAGATAAAGGGATAAGTTGTTTAAAAGTCCGTCATCACCTAATGATCCAGCCATGGCATTAACCGCACCATTTACCAGCTTTCTATCATAACATATTTTTATTGTCTTTTGAGCATTCTCTTTGTTACCAAAATATCTTTTGTTTCCACGAATATATTGATTATATATTCTATCAAGATATATGATATCAAATCCAAAATATGTTGATAAATACTCAGCTATGATGTGACCAAACTCCCACAGAGATTGATAATTTTCATAGACGATTATCATTTCACCATTACCTTTTTCAGGTGGTTGTTCTATAATCCATTCATAGATTTTATATAATGCATCATCACTTTTTAATGACGCCACATATCTTTCTTCTGGAGTAGCATTTTTCAAATCTACATTGTCAAGTAAACTTGTTGTATATGCCAATGGATCCAACGTTGGACAATATGAATGGATTTGGACATATGTCGACACTGTGTTGTTGATATATCCTCGTTCATGAACAAGCCTGCCCGCTTCATCAAACTTAACACGGTCTGTCAACTTCATAGCAGTTCCTCTTTTTGCTTCAAGAATACTCGAATCTGGAACATAATAAGTTGCCTCAACTAATTCTTTGGTAGATAACATTTGCGACAAAACATTCAAGAATGCAATCTTTGAACACAATATCATTCAGAACCCTCCTTTCATAAATGATGCTCCGGCTATCAAGCCGGAGCTTTATATTTTCACATTTCATCATATTCATCAGCACACTTAGTGACTTCATCAAAGTCTTCCTCACTTGTGCTGTTGATTGCTTCAGCTATGAATTTTCCTATTGCTTGCTCTGGATTCTTCATACAAAACATATAGAACCAATATATCGGATCCATTACATCAGGAAGACAATGATCCTTTACGTATGCATGAGTTTTGAATATATCTTTCGGAATATTCCAAACGAACGGTTGTACCAATTCGGAATTCAGTGGAGTCTCCGAAAAGTATGTATCTTGATATTTCAACATCGTGTTGAGCACTTCTGTTATCTGATCATCATTCAGCTCAGTGTTTTCGAATCCAGGAGGTGCTTCTTGTGGTTTAAAGTCTTTGAGATATTTAAGGATATTATCCGATATCTCAGTTACCATTTCATCCTTGTTAGGAATAGTAACCGGTTTTTCAACCGGTTTTGTTTCTTCTTGTGGTGATGAATTCACCGCTATAGCATTACCATACTTACAATGGTTTTTAATCATTAGATACCATTTCAATTTTATCACAACCTTTAATTTTTAATACATCAATAAGGATCATCGATTCCTCTTGTGAAGAATTTCTTACTAATGATTGAATACATAACATCCCAATCGGATAAGCCTGAACCATTTCTCATAGCATACTGATCATCAACTTCATGAGTTTCTTTTGGAGAATGCATTTCAATGCCTCTAACATTTTTGAACAGTTCTATTCTTTGTTCAGTTGAAATTCTTGATCTCAGATCTCTATCAGTATATCGTCTTCCGCAATCCTGACATTTATATTCTGCATAGGTTTTATTTAATGGCACCATTCTATGAGAACCACAAACACAACCAAACAGATTTAATGATGCTGGGAAAATATATCCATAATCGATACACTTTGGTTTTCCATTACTTAATCCCCAATTGGCATAAGTTTCTGAAACCAATCCAACATCTCCAAGAACATATCCTTCGTCAGTCCATCTTTTCAGAATCTTTACAATCTCATCCTGATAGAAATTCATTTCTGTAAATGATGTGAATGCAGGTACATAGGAGGCCACCAACAGGTGGCCTCTTCTGCTTATTTCATGAGCAAACGCTACATCTTTCAAAGGCTTACAAATAGCCCACTCCTGCATATTATCTGCCATACCTTCTTCATCGAGAGCAAGTTTGAATGCATATGTATCATATCTGAATATGAATCGATTAGTACCAGTACCAATCTCTGTCCAATCAATACCACTTTCGTTCAAAGCTTCTATTGCTTTTTCACGTTTAGTAGAAGCTCTCATTCCATATTGATATGGCAATTCACCGAATTTCATTCTTACTTCCAACGGGAGCAAATGTATTCTTGACATATATTCTGCTTTCATTACATTTCTCCTATATAGAATAATTACTTATTCGGGAAATTCTTTTCTACATATCCTTCCCAGTTTGCATACGGATCATCATTTGACTGAGGGATGTTTGGCTGAAGAGATGATTCAAACGCTTCTCTTCTATTGTCATAAGGACGTTCATATGCATTCTTCCAAGGATTTATCTGGGGTGGAATAGGTCTTTCCTCAACATAGGTGTTGTCCCAGTTGGATGTTAATGATCTTTCGAAACCAGAGATTTCCATTCCGAAAGCAGTTCCGTTGTCTGAAATATACGGAGCATATGGATTATTATAAGAATATCCATTTATGTTTTTCTGCTGAGGATTTTCATAAGAATTAGAGTCGTAACCAAACTGGTCACCGCCATTATTGATAGGAAGCCTATCATTCCTTCTACTCCCGTCAAAGTGATCAGCAGGTCTATCATATTTTGTTGTTTCAAAATAGCCGTTCGGATAGCCATTCTGATATCTCATGTTGTCGTCATTCTGAGCCCAGGGATTAGAAGGTTCATTATCATAAGACTTGTTTCTGTCAAAAGGATTCTCAACAGGTCCATTATAAACGTCGGTTCTATAATTAACATCGGACCTTCTGGAACCTTCGAAGCCGGAACGATACTGCTGATTGTTATTATAACTTTCTCCTGAATAGAAGAATGATTTTTCTTCAGGGTTATCATTGTAACAATACAAATCCTTGAAGTTTCCTATCGGTGTGTTATGTGGATAATCCATTTAGATTTCCTCCTTTTTAAATTTTGTAATAGTATGTATCTTGGTATGGGATAAATAATTATCCCACCAAGAACAGAGTAAGTTGCCAGTTCATCATTTCGAGAATTTCATCAATGATGTTATCCGATACGGTTCTCCACAGAACTCTGAAGATTTCATATTCAGAATTTATCTTCTCAAGCTTACCAACGGACTGAGAGAAACCATCAGTTCTCTTTGTAATCTTCTCCTCTAATGACTGAGGTAATCTGAACATCTTCTTTGCAATCTGTTCGTCATACTCATTCATTCTTCCGGATACATTTGTCTCAATTACGCCGGTATACATAATACCGAGATCCTGAGCAAGTCTGTTCATAACAGAGAGTACAATTCCAAGCTGTCTCTGGAACTGAGATCTCGGAACAGGAAGTGAGATAAGATAGATTCCATTAGGAACAGTGTCAGCCTCAGCCTCTCTAAGGATACAGCCTGAGTTGGCAAGAATAGGACGACAAGCACTGTCGAGCTGTTTCATTCTTTCAGCCCCACATCTTGCATTCATATATCCCTCATCCTGCATGAGAATCTTCACGCTCATGAAACGCTCTCTGAACGCTGTCGGGGGATATGCTCTTTCTGTAAGGGCTGCATACGGAACGTCTTCCGAAGGACCCAATACATGATTCTGTAATGATGTGATGTTTACCATTGTTTTTTCCTCCTTGTGTGGAATTATAATAAATATATTTATTATGACATGAATGGGTATTATTCCACTCATGTCACATAAATGATATAAATACAAATATAATTTTTATTTTTATTTTATATATTTGCATTTGCAAGAAACGATGCATTCTGTTTTCCCATATACACTGGGATTGATAGCGAAGTATTCTCATTGATATCAGGCTGTAGTGCAAAGCCACCCATTGTTGAGAAAGGATGTCGAATTATTGTTACTACTCTACTCGTGTCAGTCGCATTCTTATCCTTTCGGACATCTCTTCGTTTAACTGCTTTAATCATCAACATTCGTTGATTACCATCATTCTCAATATGGATAACAGCAATAAAGTCTGCTGCTTCTTGAATGTCCCATGAGTTCGAGATGTTGGAACTTCCAAGAACGGTTGAAGTTTTATCAAAACCACCTTTAGCCATCAATGCATCTACTTGTGCCGCCGCTTCTCTGTTCAGCTGATGAGCAGTAATCACAGGTATCTCATACTTAGCAGCAATTGCTTTGAACTCATTCATTATTGAACCAAGCTCAAGTTTCTCAGAATTCCTTATTTGAGAATCAGAACGTGCTGAACGAATTCTCTTAAGATAGTCGAAGAACAATGCAACGACATGCTGATCATCATTGTTGAGAGATGAAATGATTGCATCAATATCATCCGTTGATTTTGTTCGATATCCATAATACAGAATAACTGCTTTACATCCATTTTTATTCAATTCATTCTGAATCATTTCAGATGCTTCTTGTGGAGTGAACATTGTTATGTCTGCATTTGGGAACAGAATACTCCACAATCTTCCGATAGTCTGTGACATAGTATTCTCCATAGTTATATACAAAGCTATTGGAGTCTTACCATTACACATCATCTTCAGATTTGGATTAAATCTACAAGTATCAACCATCGATGTTAACAACATTCCTGATTTAAAATTACCCGGAATACCTGCGTAAACATAGACACATCCAGGAAGATATCCAGGAGATAACAAAGTATTCAAAGCACGAATACCTGTAATGATTGCATTCTTGTCATCATTATAAGTCTGCGTCTGAGCTACTACTGAATTCATCTGGTCAATATTTGAAGTATCGAAAGTATTCGATGTCGAATTGACCTGAATAGAATTGTAGTCATTTGCTATCTGCATAGATATCTTGTACATAGTATCAACGGTTTCTTTGATATTATTACAATCGACATCATCCGTTATCAAATCAAGAGCCTGAATGAAAGACTGTTTGGATGTTAATATCTTATTATACTTAACATAGTCACCAATAATTTCAAGTAACTGTTTGGCTTCAGACTCAGTTTTTATTGTTAACTGTTCGCTTCTCTTTTTGATATTGTCAATGATTTCGCGTTCTTCATTTTCATCTTCCATCATTTCGATTATTAGATTTAATGAGAGCACGTTTCTTTCAATATAATGAATCATTCTATTGATTGAAAGACAATCAATTCCTCTCTGAGGATAGACAGTAACTGCTTTCTTTATTATGTTGACATATACTGAAGATCGAAAACTTCTTTCTGGGTTACAGAGAATAGAGAGCATGTCTTTATAAAGATTTGGTCTTAACGTTTTCACATATATTCACACCCATTTCAATATTAAATTTTAAAAAGTATTATTCAGTATTGTCATTGTGGAATATATCCGTTCGGAAGTTGTTTGGGTGTAAGACCTGCATCGAATATGAATGCCTTTGTTGTCAAGAGATACTTAACAATTGATATGGAAGCTCTGAGAACTTCAAGGTCATACTGGGTTGATGTACAGAACTTTGATGAAGTAGATATATCATCCTTTATAACATCATATGAAGTATAATATGTATCAAGAGCCTGTATCAACATATTGTATTCTGTCAGATCAAAATCAGAACCGTATTTCGATGTGTAAATGATTTCGACCATCTTTCTCAATGATGTATAGAATACTTCGAGAACCTGTTCAAATTTCTCATCATCTTTGTTATGTTCTTTGAAATCAAGAATACGACGAACTCCATACTGGAATGAATTAGGAACGGTTCCGAAATCGAAAGCTGATTCTATAATATGAACACAGTCGTCAATCTTGTCAGCAATGAACTTAGATTCCAGATAAGACTCACAAGTTACTGTTACCAGAGTATCTTCATGCTCAAAACGTAAATCGGATATACGCTTCTCATATTCTTTTCTACCAGCAGGAGTCAGAGTTTCATCATTTCTGAGATCAGCTTCGAGCTGTTTGATATAATCCTTCGGAGGTTCCTTCAGATCATAGAAACATAAGCATTTCTCATCATATACTGAAACAATAGCTTCAGGAAGTTCTTCATGGTTAATAGCATATGCCGCATTAAGAGGATGATCTTCTGTTTTGAGAATGGCTGCCAAATCCTCAATGTCAGTCTTTGCATGATAAGAAGTTGTGCAAGCAAAGAACATTGTAGCATCTTTCTTAACCAATGCCATCTGCTTCAGATATGTCAAATAATCCTCATCCATGAATTCCTTGGTATAGCTTCTTGCAATAACAAGAGTTGGAGTTTCTCTGTCATAATCCTTATACAGGTTCATCCAATCAGAATGATTGAATTTATGATTATACAGAATTATTCTCATCTTTGATTTACCCGCTAAAGCCAGAGCAAAGTCTTCTGCCATGGATATGGATATTCTATAATCACCCGGGAGGTAATCTATTGTGTACATATCCACACCCATCTTTGAAGAGTCAGTCTTCTGGTTTGTTATAATAGATCTGATAGATGTAACATTTCCTTTTTCATCGAACTTCGGATCAAAAGCCTTCGATAAGATATTCATCATTTCATCATCATAGTTTGAAGCTACTCCGATGATAGAATTAAAGTTGTCTTTGTTGAGAGGAGTAATCAGACCATTTATCTTATCAAACTCTGAAGAATCAGACACAAGATATTTTTCAACCTTGTTCAGATAATCGAACATGTTTCTCTTGTCATCAGGAGTTACACATAACTCACGAAGACGCTTATACAGTTCATTTGCAAGTAAGATACAAGTTGTTGTACCATCACCAACATTTGAATTTACTCTCTCGCATATCTTCTTGATTGTAAGATATACAAGTCTCTGATAAGGGTTTGAGAAATGCAAACTCTCAACAGTCTTGAAGCCATCCTTCGTTGTAGAGTTATCACTCATTTCAGATATCATTACCTGGGAACCATAAGGACCGTAAGTACATCTGAGAGCCTGACACATTGTTTCGAAGGTTTCCAATACCAAAGCATTGAAATCCTCTTCGGGAATCATGTTAATGTTCTTCTCTCTGGAATATCTTGTGAAGTCCATTGGTTGATTGGGTATGGGTAAATTTGGTCTTTTGTATTCTGATGAAACTTCCGTACTCGGATGAATTACCTCGCTTTCATTCTTATTCTTTTTGCGTTTGAACCAACTCATTTTTCTCTTCCTTTCTGGATATTATTTATTTTATCTGATTTTACATCAGATGAATTCATTTGTTTTAAGATATCTTCCTTTTTCAATGAACCATTAAAAGATACCTTCATTTTGGGAAGTTCCAAGCTTCTGTAATATTCTTCTATGATGTCAGCACCTGTTTCCATCCGAGCCATGTCATATGTCAAAAGTATGAAAGCTCTGTGAGCCATAGTACAAATAGCCATAGCATGATTATACATGATATTTGTATATACTTTCATAACCTCTTGATTTACTTCAGGCGGTAAGTAAGGAATATCTTCACATTCATTCAACGGTGGTGGCAAACTCTTAATGAATGCTTGTCTTGCATCTCTATACCCCATAATCGAACAATGTATGTTTTCGCATTTGGCGATTATGTCCGTTCCTGACAAGATTTCAGATGGTTTAGCAAATCTGTGATTTACATATACACGCATATAGTCATGTAACTGATTATTCAGCATTATCATTAAATCATCAAAGTCTGGCACATCATAATGAGCATCCTTCAACATAGACTCAATGTTCCTTACTATTTGCAATGTACCTTTGACAATCCTCAAGAACGAATCAAGGTCTTTCTTGTCTCGTCGTCGATGAATCAAACGTTTTAACTTATTTGACATCTTATCACATCCTTTCGTCTTAGCAATATATATACGTCAAATTTCTATTACCCTGAGAAAAATTGTGTTCTTTATTAATGAATATCTATATCTAATATCTAACGATATATTCTGATCATAAACAAATGTGGTATCTCTAAATCTGTGGAAAACTGCATCTTCCACTGATATCATATTCGCTGGATTTACATTTGTCCCAGCATACAATTTTGACGTCTGTTCATATGTTACATTAAACCTTTGAACCAATTGACAGTTATGCATTCTGAATAATGGTACGTCACCCGTGTTGTTGTCAAGAGTCATAATCGTTCCGGTATGAAAATTACTTTCACCGGGTTGATTTCCTTTATAAGACATTGAAGATCTTTTATCTGTAATAATAAACTTTTGGTTTTTCTTCAATGGGGAATTACGTTGTTTATCATTTACCTCTTTAAGAATAACTGGATTGTTGGTTATGTGTTGAGTCATGTCCATACGTCCATAACTTCTTTTAGCCAACTTTATTTTTGTTATTCCACATTTAAATCTCTTTTCTATTCCACGAGATTCGACGCCGTACATTCTTCGTGAATATGCGGTCATCCAATTTTGTTTGGATAATGAGTCTGTTATTGTTGGATATACAGAGAATGGAAAACCACCAACATCAAACGGATCCGAAACAACAAAGACTTTACAGGTTACTTGTTTCAGAATCTCATCAAGATATTCATACTCAATCAACTGAGCGTTGTTAATTACGATTACATCAACTCCAAAGAATTTTTCTTTATCAAGAACCTTTGAAACATACTGTTGTACCGGATCAAAATTAGGAGCAAATGTATCTGTGGATGATAGAGTTATTAAATCAAAAAACAAGTCTCGATAATAAAGATATCGAATAGGTTTATTTCTGTTCAAAACAACATTATCTTGACATCCATCTATGAACATAATTTCTTTAGTTGCATCCTGAGCAAGTGTTGCAGCTCGTGCAACATATCTGAATATGTCTGTACCAACAATTCCACCACAATAAAAAACTTGTTCATTATCATTGCAAGCGAAATCTTGTAATTTTTCAATCATTTCAGATATCTCAATTATGTTATATTTCATATTATCACATCCATTCGGGAAGAAAGTTTTAAGTTGGGTCGGGGGCTTTCGCCCCCGCACCTTCTACACTGGGAGTAGTATAATGATTTAATTAAAGATTGTAAAGCACATCGAGTGAAACAGGCTGACGTGTTTCTCCTTCATGGCTGATTACAGGGAACCACATGAAGTCGTTCTCATCATGTCCGAAGACGTTCGAATACGGAATGCAGAAGTCTCCATCAATCTTTCCTGTTGTAGGATCCTCGAGCATCTGCTCAATAATCTTCTCAGGACGAAGGAAACCGATGTGATACGGATAACCCTCTACAGGATTAATCTCTGTGAACTTGATGATTGCGTCGAGTGCACGCATATCGATTCCTCTCTCCCACAGCTGAGCCAGAACCTCATAAGACTGCTTTGCCTGTGAAATGTTCTTCGGGAACATGAAAGGCTTGAGAAGATTAAGTACATCCTTATCATACTCTCTGAACATACTCTCCTGAGCAAGCAGCTTGTCTACAATATTCTTAGGATTCTGATTTATCAGAATATTCTTAGAATGAATGGAGATTCTGATTACTGCATATGAGCCAACGCCGTTTGGTGAATTCCACTTACGAACATCGAGTCCGTGAAGTTTGAATCCGAGTACATCGTCCTCGAGATATCTCCTAATGTCAGCACATGTGATAGGATAAATATCCTTTTTGATTCTTTCGATATTTGCACGATTTGCCATGGAATAAATCCTCCTTATAAAATTTATATTTGTAATATGATGTAGATGGCGAGCACTTTAATAATATTCTTTTGTTGTGCTGACAGTTCATCATATTTTACACCGTATATTCCGGATGAAAGACGGTTAATCAATTCATCCGGAATTTCATCATCTACCGTTTTCTTATGAAGCTCAGCACTGAGTTCATCTTCGGTAAAGTTCTCAAGATATGCAGTGATATATGTGACTTTCATATTACCAAGTCTATTTTTCTTGGTTGATAAATCATTGATAATATTACTTGTAATAGACAGTATTTTCGGATTTGTTATCATTGTCGAATCCGTTGTTGGAGATACTTCTATATCAAGTGCTATATTATCGCAGAACTGTTGGAAAGTCTGGTCCTTCATCTATATCCGCCTCCATATCCAAAGCCATCATCAGGAAATGCATAATTCCTTTCGTCATATTCAGAACGATAAGGATTCTGCTGTTGTGGTTGTGCCTGATACTGTGACTGTGAAGAATATCCTCCCATACCATATGATGCAGATGAGTTTCCACCATTTGTATTATAATTTACAGCATTATTCACTCTGCGTGTCTGTTGCTGCGGAGGTGTATAACCACCATTACGATACATCGGTGTCGATCTCTGCTGAGATCTGTTGCTGTACGGAACTGGATCACTTGCATATCCATATCCGTAAGAATAAGGATTAGTATTCTGCGGTCTGTTATTGTATCCGCGATTTGGTCCTGCCTGATAAGGCTCTGATGCATAGCCAACATCATTTCTACGTGAAGTTGGATCACATGACTGTGCACTTCTCTGAGGTCTCCTGTTATCACCAACTGGAGCATCGAACAAAGAATCCATATCAGGCGATTCTCCTCTTCTGGTTTCAGATGCCATATCAATACCAGTTTTCGCCATACCTGACAAAAGATCAAATACCTGATCAACTGAAATGTTTCTGTCCATTGTGTATCACTCCTTTAAATATTGAATTTATATTTCATCATTCTTCGATTAATGATAATCATAAGTTATCCTCTCCGAATGATTAAATATCATATTACATTTCCAACATAATTCTCAGGAATATATGTTGTTTCCGTTCCGCTCTCAAGCTCTTTACGACGTCTATTGATATCGTAATCTATTTCGGGAGTTGTTACTCGGGAATATCCATGATCTTCTTCCCAGATATATTTGTCAAGGCTTTCGATATAGTCATCTGACCACATATCTCGTTCTTTATCAACGAGAAGGTCCTTGTAAGCTCTGGAAGCATCGGATTCTTCCTTTGTATAACCATATGCATCTATATATTGATTATTATCATTCCAATAATCATTCCGTGGATAAGATGAGAACATAGGTTGGTCATATGATGAGAATGGATTTAGATTTGCATACGGAGGATGATGATGTAATATATTTTCATCCACTAAAGGTGTGTCATCATACCTTCTTCCGAACATATCAAATCTATGGTTGGATAAATCCGGATTGAACATCGGTCCATAAAGAGTTCCATATCCATGATAAGGATCTGAATAGATATCATAATTCTGATATCTTGGATCATTTATAACATCAGGATTTACATGATAAAGATTCCTTAAGAAAGCCGCTGAATCACTAACCTTTACATGTGTCGGAGGATATGATGTATATCCATATCCGTATGATTCATTGTTATATGTATACGGATTTCTTTCCGGAGTCGGAGCCGGATCAAGAGGCGTTGGTCCTCTCGAATCATTCATTATTCCATCTCTATTTGTGATGGGTTCATATGTATGAGAATCAATGACAGTCCACTCACGTGTGAATATCTTAAATATTCCACCAAAGATTCCCTTGAAGATTGCTTTAATTCCTCTGCCTATAGCACAGAAGATATTACCTATAGCACTAAAAAATCCCATGAGATTCATCCTTTCGCTTTTAATTTATCAATATTGATTTTGTTAAATGAGACAATTCCTATCCCATCCATCTAAAGTATATACATATATAAAATATTTTATATATTATTCCCCGGGATTAACCCGGGGAATATTTAACATACTTTCTTTTGTTTTTATTCTTTATTTAATTTAGACACGGCAAAATCCGAAGTCTTTTTATATGTTGATTTGATATATTGAGAAGCCGGAGCATGATAAACATCAATTTGATATACTCTATATTCTTCATTGTCATCAAATATGTGGATGTCCATTATGTTGGTTTCATCCTGAGATAAGAATAAGAACAAATCATCATTCTGTTCTGGTGCATCCTGAGAGTCCATCAATTCACAAGGAATTAGTAATCTTGATACTGCTTCGGTTACTTTCTCACACAATACACAATCAGGATGAAAACTGATAAGAGTTTTCATTATTTCTGATGGATTGTTATTCTCGCTATTTTCACTTATTAACATATCAACGAAGTTGGTATGTAAGCCTATGTTCAAGCATTTCTGGATATTTTGTTTTTCTATATCTCGAGCAAAAGCCTCAGCGTCAAAGTCTGCGTCTTTATCAAGCCCAGCAGTATTAAAGTCTTCTCCTTTTGGAGCAGTTAACCTTATGAATTCATTCACAATCTTTTCGATGCTTGTGATGATTGAAGGTACTTCTTTTCTCATTATAGGTTGAGTTAATTCATAGATTGTTGCGATTGCTTCTGCAATTGAAATTTGAACATTGCACGTCCATCTTTTACCTTCATCAAGATATCTGGACAAACAATTGTGATTTTCTGTCATTCTGTAAATTGAATTTCTGACATATTTGAAAGATATCATTTCTTTTAATGTCATTTTGATTCCCACATTGAAAAATACCTTCTCTTCAAGCATTGGACATCTCTGCTGCTTCTCCAATATTTCTTGAAGATTCTTTATAGGGTCTTTTATCAATGGATGCAAATCAGTCGTGGTTATTATTTTCAAACCCTCATCTGAACTTCTGACATCTTTAACGAGACCTTTAACTTCCATAATTTTATACACTCCTTTTATTATTTGACGAATTCATAATCCCAAATACATACTCGTATGGGTTGATTTCATATTAAATATGTATATACAAAATAATTTTCTTTAGAAAGGAGAAAAAATAATGGCGAAATATATTCTCCCTGGTGTTGGAGAACAGATTGAATCTGAAGATGGTACTGATAGCATGTACCAATCCACACCTTTGTTACATGATTACTCAACTCGCTTATTCGGTGCTCCTCCACAATTGACTCGTTTAAATGATATGAGACTTCTTTCTTCAACAGAAGATTCCGAAGGTGCTGTTGGAGATTATTATTTGGAAAGAGTTCTTCGTACTGCACAGGTTGCAAACTTCTGTGTTGGCAGAGCTATCTTCACAGGTGGCATGTCATCACTTGCAAACGTTATCAGAGTATGTGGTCAATACGCACATGCTTTAACCAAGTATGACATTTATGGTCAAAACGGTGCAGCTAAAACCGGAGGTGCTGCACAAGCTGCTCAACAAATGAATTCTTTGCAGGCATATCAAAATGCTTTGAATGCTGATGACGATTTCAAGAACACATTTAAATTTACAACATCTGGTTCTTCTTTAGGACTTGATGTTGATGATGGAGCTGGTGTATATGATATCTCCGGAATAGGAGCTGATTCATTCATCAAATCAATTGCTGACAGTATAGAAGGTAGCGGTGGTGGAGGAACAGTCTCGAGCTCAGGTGGTGGTAAAGTTTCCGGAACAATCATGTCTGCATTGTTAACTTCATTCTCTGTTCAACAACCATTCTACACATTCTCATCTGACTGGTCGACATATATCAACAATGTTAAGATGATGATAAACACTGCTGTTATCATGCTTGGTTTACAGAACGCATGTGTTCGAATAGGTGATTATTATTATCCCATTGCATTAAATGTAAAAGAAACAAAAGAAGATGACTGTTGGGCTAACTACAGATATATTACGCCATCTGCTCAATTAGGTGATGTAACTGCAACAGATGGACAAAAAGGAGATACACAACAATACGTTTCCTTCATGGTAAATAATCCTACTGGAATTCAGGAATCATACACAAACAATGTTGGTGAGTCAATGATATATTCCAACTTCATCAACCAAGGTACACAATACGGAAATGAAATTGCATTCATCACAAATTCATCCGTAAATAAAATCGATGATTCAGTAATAAACCTGATGGGAAAAGCTACCAATGTTGCTGAAAGTATTCTATCGGGTTTGTCCGGAGGTGCTGGTAGATTCACCGCAGCTATACTCGGTTCAATGTCTCGTTCATTTACAGGTGACCATACAATCTATCCCCAAGTATTCCAGAGTCATACAACTCAATCATCTGTAACTATTCCGATTACGTTGACAGCTTCAAACGGAGGAGCATATGCTTATCTAACTGAGATACTTGTTCCTTTGTTCTTCTTAATGGGTATGGCATTGCCTCGCTTATCAAAAAATAATGCTGCGGCATATGCATATCCACCGGTTGTTCAATGTTCAATTCCTGGTACATGGGGAACTCGTCTGGGAATGGTTACTCAGTTATCCATTAACAAGAATCCAAATGGTGATACTCGTTCTATTAATGGATGGCCTACTCAAGTTACAGTTTCTCTTACAGTAACAGATTTAGAGCATACATTAGTTACTTCACCAATGAACGAAGTTGCTACATTCTTGAACAATAATACAATGTTCGATTACATTGCTCAATGTGCTGCTGTTGATAAGTACAGAGTAAATGGTGCTGTTAGACTTGTTTCGAAGCTAACACTTGCATCTTCTGCTATGAACAATTTCCTCCAGAATCTTGGAGATGGAATTGCAACAGATTGGCATATGCTCGGAAACAGAATTACTGGAAATTATCTTGTATAAAAAGAAAAAAGAAAACCCCACCGAAAGGTGGGGTTTTCTTAATCTTTTCAGTTCTCATACTCAAGCTGAGAGATTATTTCATCCATCGATTGAATCGCACGGAACGCTCTTCCGTTTGTCATTACTACTATGGACTGATATTTTTCATAACAACCGCCATAACAATTATCGAGGTTGCCAGGTTTGCTTAAAGGTTCCGAGATTTCTGAAATCTCGGAAGCATTAAGATATATTGTTTTTTCTTTGATTTCGTTGTATTCACCAAGCTGAGCAATGGTGATTTTTATAAGGTTCGTCATACTAAGGCCCTCCTTTGACCTGTTAGTCATTTTTGGCTGACTAAGCCATTTGTTGATATTATGACCATCCCGGTTATACATCTACCACCAAGGTTATTACCCCGGTAGGACTCATCCCGTAGATGATGATATAAGTATTTATTCTTATATCATATTAATAATATATATTTAAAAAGGCAAAAAATTTTATTTTTCTTTTTTAGCATAGATAATTCCCCTCCATATGGAGGGGAATGTAATCTACTTAGCTTCGCAATTCGTTCAAAGCACTTAATGACAAATTGACAACATCAAGAGTCTTTAAGGTTTCATACATTGCAACAGCATCTTCAAGTGGAATAACAATACGAGATCCTCTACCATCATCCAATTCCATTCCTGGAAATGTTTCCTGAGATGGCGAAACATATAAGGCTGGTAAAATTGTGATATTCATTGAAGACTGAGCTTTCTCAGCTTTGAATCTTTCAAGAACTCTTTCAGACATTTCGAAATCTGGTGAACCAATATTCGGAAATAATTCAAATAGATTTTCCGATATTAATTTTATCGAATTCTTTAATAATGCTTTGAAAGCTCCATACTGTCTATCAGTAACAAAGAATCCTTTTTCTCCAGATCCCACATTTATTGATAATGCATATGAAAGATAAATAGCTCCCCAATTTTTACCAGATCTATATGTTTTATATTTCGACTCTGGATCATCGATGTATGTATAAACAAACTGACAATCCAATTTCCTACATATAAATCCATTGTAAATATTGATATAAACCTTCATTCCAATTCTCCAATTTACTTATTTCTCTTCTGAGCTTTACGCTTCTTTTCCTGAGCTTTCTCCTCAAGCTCATCTTGAGTGGTTACAGATATCTCCTTGGGTACCTTGTAATTCAAATTGATATAAGCATGAGTAACCATGTTGTCGAGAATAAGATTAAATTCTTTGATATTGGTAGCATTGAATCTGACGGATCTTGCATTAGGAAATTCTTCATTAATGAACTTATAAAGTTCGAATTTGATAGATGGATATTTGTTTACATCAGAATGGTTCATCTCATAAAGATTTGCATATGGAGAAATCATACCAGTCTGACCAACATCCTTCGATGTTGCATATACATCAATCTTTCCAAGCATGGAAGGTGTAAGCTGTTTATGTGCATGCGAGATCTTATGCTTGTCATTATGTCCAAGCGAGTTCGGTCCATTTGTGGTATACTTAAGATTCTCATAATAATCCAAATCATTTGCAAAATCTATAGACTGAACGAGTTCTGTCTTATAAAGATTCTTTATAACCTGGAAAGCGTTCATCTTCATCTTTGGTTCAGCATCATCCATCTTCAATAATGTTCCATACTTAAACAAAGATTTCAGCTTGGCAGATATCTCAGCAGTTACAATTGTAGATATAGCTTCATTCATTCTGAATCTCTTATTTGAGAAATTGAATATATCAACATCTTTGAATTCTGTCTGAAGAATATACCTTAAGAAGGTACACATATTACGTTTATCACATTCCGGAATTGGAAGATTTAATGCAGTTGCAGTATCAAGCATTCTTCCAACATATACCTGATGACAAGCACCACGATGGTCAAGAGTTCCAGGATACTCAGATAACTTCCAAATCCACCAGTTCGGATTTGACAGATTCTCATAAGTTTCTACTTCGTAATCACGTACCATCTTGCATGCCATTACCAGAATATTACGAACATATTTGAAGTCCGGTCTATCTAAAGCTTTACGATATGCCTTAATATAAATCTCATATTCCGGTTCAGGTTTGAAGTATTCAAACTTATCTGTGTCATCCCCTACCACCTGACAAAACTGTAAAATCGGGAAAACTTCGAGATATGACAGTACACAAGGGATGTGCATGAATGATGCCAATGTCAGTTCAAACTGTTTGAACACCTGTACGTTTACAATGTTTGCATCCGAAACAATGTAACCATTCAAAGAAGTTTCAGTTGTCGGAATTCTTTCTATTGTAATAGGAAGCAATGATTTGAAAACTGAACCATTGTTCTTTGCAGGATATAACAGTTTATCGACGAGCTGATACTGAGTATACTTTATGTCATCCAACAGATATCTACCATGCTTATCTTCTATCGGAATATACATCTTGGAAGGTATAACCTTTCTAACAAGGTTATCAAATTTATCTCTTGCACCAAGATAAATGTCAAAGTACAAGATGCCAATTCTTGATGGTTTGGTAGACTTGGTTTTTATCTTTGTACCTGTTTCTCTACGTCTATCCTGTATCTCATCTATCGAAGGATGAGGATCCCATCTGAAGTTAATTAAATGGATGAACGGCGTTACGCCGTCATCTATTTTGTATAAGTTCAGAATATTCAATATTTCGATGTCTTGTAAAGCTTTCTTTACATAAACCCATAATGGAATATCTTCACCGAGTTTAACGCTGACTTTTCCAAAAGGATTATCCAGATTTTTGACTATATAATCTTTCATCTTCTAATCACACTGACGATTTATTCTTACCCAAAGGACGATCGTCTGACGGTAAGCTATCACCCGGTGTCGAATCCGGGCTATATGAATTAAATATTAATCGTCTTTTCCTTTTCTTAATATTTTTCAACATAACATATTTAATCCATTGATGTAATTAAATGCATATTGTTTAAGATTGATAGCTGCATTTAAGTCTCTATCAATAACATTACCACATTCATTACATCTATAAATCCGATCTTTTAATGTTAAATCGGATTTGACATTTCCACATTTGGAACATCTCTTCGATGACGGAAACCATTTGTTTGTCAATATCAATTTATGATGTGGAGTTCGTTCCTGTTTGTATAATAACATTTCACGAAACATACCAAATCCATTGTCATAAGTAGATTTTCCAAGATGTAAGCATTGAGACATATTCTGCATGTTGATATCTTCTGCACATATTATACTAAACTTCTTGGTTATCGAAGTTGATAATTTGTGTAAGAAATCTTTTCTTTGGTTAGCTATTCTTTCATGCAGAACTCTTATTCTTTGTAATGTTTTATCTCTATTCTTACCTCCTTTCTGCTGACGTGAGAATTTCTGTTGTAATATCCGCAATCTTTGTTGGTTACTTCTATAATATTTTGGATAGTTGGCTTTATTACCTTCGCTATCTACATACAATGAAGATGATGAATAATCAATTCCAAGAATATTCAACCTGTTATCATTTTGAATATTTAAAACGTCAATAGGATATTCAAAACATATTGAACAATAATATTTCCCAATATTTGATTTTGATATTGTAATATGTTTTATTTTCCATTCATCTGGAATCTTCTTTTCTCTTGGATTGTACTTAACCCATCCAAGACACGGAATCTTAATTTGATGATTTTCATTATCAATATGAGCACTTTCGCCATGGTAATTTGAATACGAATTCTTACAGTATTTCTTAGACTTGAATCTTGGGAAATTTTTCGGTCTACCATCCTTCCTCATTTTAATATTACCATTCTTGATATTATCAAAATATCTTGAAAAGGCTGAATGTAAGAATTGCTTAACATTATTCACTGAATGTCTATCGAATTTGTATTCTTTGTTATCTTTTGATAACCATGAATTTTGTAATACAATATCTCCATAATTGGGAATTTTCAATTGTCCATTATCAAATGATTTTATGGATAATTCCAACATTTGATTCCATACGAATCTACAAGCATTGAATGTGCTATCGATTATTTCTGATTGATTATCATCCGGATATATTCTGATTTTTCTGGATGTTATCAAATAAAAATCACACTCCAATCAAAAATTTAGTATAGATAGGTGTACTTCCATCCATCGAAAAAATTATATAAATATGAAAGAAGGGAATGTCTTGAAAAGAAAGTATCCCATAACGACTCCGGATACTCTAAGAAGAGTTCTTCATGCCAATAAAGCTTTCTTTGATACTCATGTAAAAAAGAATGAAGGTTATGTTGATACAAACGGTTCTATTTATAATGGAACAGTTGAAAACTTTGGTGGAGAGCTTTTGTTGGAATCCAGAAAGTTATTATTGAATAAACCAAGCATTGACAAAATCAAAGTATCATCCGAATTTCTTCAATATTTTGATATTAAATATGCTGGTGATGTTAGTACATATGAACAGCAGAATCTGATTATATGCACATTAAAAGAAGACGTCTTCACAGATAATCACACATGGCAAATTAAATTACCATGTGACTCTCGACCTATACCAGGATTGTTAACTCCATTTCGTCAAGATACAATCGATTTAGGAATGATTCATTCATTGAGCAAATCAGATTCAATGATAAGTAGAGAGAATTTCTATCAGACTGATAAGGATGTTGTCATCGTAAAAGATGGCGTTGATATTCCTTTGAAGTTTTCTGATTCAGAGATTGGTACTAATATCATCTATGCAAGATATTGGTATTGTGATAAGCAAATGTATACCGATATTACGGATCCAGACGTTCCTGGAAATAATCACATTATCGGAATCAAATCAATGGGTAATAATATGACCAATTCTGAATGGAAAAATCAGGTAATGTTTTATATTCAGAATGATGCGTTGAATACGGTTCCTTATGTCGGTATCGATGCAAAAGCATATGATGATTTTCCGTTGTTAAGATATGGAGCAAATGGACATGATAATTCATTCGTATTTCCGGGTATGGAACCCGGAACATATGGAATTTATACCGATACTGGAAACTTACCAGAACCGATTAGAGTTCCAGAGGATCCTGAAAGAGTTGATGGAAATTGGTTCATTGAATTAATTCCAGCAAGAGGATATTCATTTACAAATGTCGATAGTTTGTATGACAAGTCAAATGATTATGTAGTAATCGATAAAGTTATATACTATCGAGCTGATAGTTATGATGGTACTCGTACTGCGGAATACAAATATAATATTCCTTCGGATTACATTCATCATTTCCCGTGCAATAATATCAACGGATTTATGAATGACGGAAAGATGTATACAACACGATCATTCTCAACTCTGATAAAGCCAGATAATACTCATATCTATTGTGATCGTTTACAACGTAAATACTATACTTGGAATGGCATTGCGTATAAGGAAATGCTTTCTGGTTGTCAAGGTATTCAATACTATACGGATGAAAACGAAGTTGTTCATGGATATGCAGCATTTGATAATTACCGATATAATTATCGAAAAGATGAAGATGAGAAATGGGTTATCATCGCTTTGTTGAGAGCAGAATATCAAACTTCTGCTTTATATGATTATGAATATTTAAAAGGTAACGCTGTTACTGGTATTCATATCAATTCAACTTCAATGCATTCCGATAATGGTATTATTGAGAAGAATGGTATAACTCACAACATGTGTGACTTTGATGGTCTTCCTTCTTACTTCCGTAATTTCTATAACAATAGAAATGTATGTTTCTCTCGTTCAATCATATATGCAATTCGTGATGATATCAATCATGAGAATCAATCTCCGACAGATAAACCAACTGCTGGATTGATTGTTGATTCTGGTTATCCTATCACACAGGTCAAGTATTCATATGACATGGAATCAGATATTCATTATGTTGATCCGGATGCATATGAAGGTGATGGTGAGTATTCATCCACAACAAACTATCTTTCTGATATTGCATATGTTGATGATGATGAATTCGCTGATATTCATCTAACTGGCGAGAATGTTCGTTATCGTTTTATTTATCACGGCGATCATTTCTTCTCAACTGATGTTGTTGAATTCAATTCAGATATGAACTATGGTCGTGTATATTATGTTGGTAATGATCCTGCCACATTTACATCAAATTCAGATGGACATTTACCCGGAAGAACATTGGCCAGAATTTGTGATATTCCGACTTCATTTACTCAATTACAGAATATCCATAATTATGCTCCAACGTATGTCGCTGATGTTGAATATAATAGAACAGAATCTCCATATGAAGAAGATGAACAATTAAAGATATGGAATGAATATGTTCCAAATTGGGTTCGTTCCAATAACGGAGTAATCTTTCCGAAGCATTATCGGTATTATGACTTTTGGAGAGATTATTTATACAATGGAAATCCCCATTGTGTATATGATAATCTGAATTGTTATATTACAATTCCTTCTACCGATAATACAATAACTATCAACAATGGCGGAACTGGATATGATATTGATGATGAATTTTCTATTCAAATCGGTGGTCAAACAATCAATGGTGTTGTTACTGATGCAAATAATGGTGAAGTTTTATCTATTGAAATAGATGGCTCATTCAATATTCATTATACTTTCTTATCACAATTAACAACATTTCCAACCACGACAAAGGTTGGTTCTGGTACAGGATTGACATTGGATATCAATGTTCCAGATTACAATTCATATCTGAGACAGCTGAATGGTTATCCTGAAGACATGTTCGTTCTGATGTTTGATAGCATAGATAATTTGTGGATTTACAATGCTGCAAACAATAACTTCACAAAGGAATACAAATTGACAGGTGTTAATCATCCTGACAATCCATATGTTGATGAAGCAATTGAAATGAATGATGCTTTCATTAATGATTTAATGAATAAGAATATCTTTGTTCCAAACAATTATCTGTATAAGAAAATAAATGATGAAATAAAGATTCCTGTCAATCAGAATTCTCCTTCAATTACAACCGATGTTCTTCCTTTGGATATTCCGATTGATACAGCCGAAGACTTGTCTGCTTATCTTGAATTGATATATCAAAATGCACAGAACTCAATGTTCTTTATTTACAAAAATTCATATGAAGATCATTATAGAACATATGAGCTTAAAGCATACCCTGATTCAGAAGTGAATGAAGTTGTGTTGCCAAAGAATCATCAACTTAATCTCAGAAGATATTCAAATATGAGTTGTGCTTTCTCATATGCTGGAAGAGATAAGAGTCAAATGGATATGTGTATCTTCAATCCTTCTAAGACAACAATTTCATCTTATGAATGGAAAAGTTCTGGAACATATGTCAATGAAACAGTACCTAATGCTCCAAAGGTTGTTGCTGATTCAGGACCTACATACATTTCAGAAACCATTCATGATGATTCATACGTAACACGTGGAAATGTGTACATGTCCGCATCAGATCATTATAATGGTTGGGTTGAGAATCTACAATCCATACTGGAAGAAATGAGCCGTGATGAATTGTTGCAATATATCGAAGATACTTTCAAGAATGAACATTGCGAACCTTTGGAAGCCGAAAGGGCATATATTGAAACTATTGATGAGGATCTTCCTTTGTACAGATACTCCAAGGAAGATTTAATAACATACATCATAGCCAACAGTGTTGATGACATCAACAAGGTAGATGGTATACATCTTGTTCAAACCGTTAGTACAAGAATGGATTCAGATGAGTATCATGCTACTGGTGATTGGCAATTGATTGATGTTGAAACATATGATCCAAATGCAATCGTTAATACAAATGAACCAAGACCGAATGAGATTTGTTATGTATTCAAGTTTGATACTTTGATAGCAGATTTTGATCAGTTCAGAATGTTCGATGCTGATGGAGTGGATATATCCGACAAATGTTTGCTCATTTATAATGGTTATGCTTGGTATTTCCATAATAACGGATGGGTTCGTAAATAAAGAAGAAAGAAGGTAATATAATGGCTGATAAAAATTTCTTATATTCAGGAGCCGATACCATGAGAATACTTATGGATCAAGAACGAAAGCATTGGTTGCTGAAGACAGATAAATCAAAAACATTACAGGACAAAGAAACCGGTGATATGTTCAAATCGGTTATCGACAATAACGGTGGAGAGATTGTTCTCTCCACCGAGAAACTTACTGATTCAAACGATTTCTTTCAGACATTGAAATTTAATGTTATGACTTCATCAGGTAGTGACATTCTGGAATTTCAATCTTCGGCTTTCACATATTGTCCTGCTGTTAATGGTTTGACATTTGCTCGTGTGAAAGCTTCAAAGTATCCATATTCATATGGAGGAAATGTTCAGTATTTCAATTATAAAGTCAAATTTGAAAACTGTGAAATTGTTACTTTGTTATTTGGAACATCAAAGAATTCTTCAAATGTAATTCCTACAAAATGGATTAAAACCTCAACTGCTCCAAAGGTTGTTGTAATCAATACAGCTGATTCAAACAATGTAATCGTTGAACAATCTTTGGCATTTGTTTCTGATATAACAAATCCAGTTTGGTATTATCCATTAACGGAATCTTTACAACCTTTTGCTTTGACAGAAACTGCGGCTAATGAATATACAACTTCATTGGTTGTTTCGGATAATAATATTGGATATCCAATGTATTGGTTCACTTGTGATAATTCAAACATTGGACCAAATGTGACAATAACCGATGCTGGTAATGTCAACAACAATGGTGATACAATTATCTATTTCGGTTCAGAAGGTAATGGTTCTCAGTACAATGTTCTTGGATATGTTGGATTGGATGGTAACGAAGATGCTACTCCAACAGGTGATACAACATCAAATTTCTTTATACTTGTACATCCAAAGGATCCAAACGTAACATTCTCTGGAAACATACTTACTGACAGACGTATTGATTTATCAAGAAACATAGTTTTCAAAGATGATACCAATCTTACTGAATATACAATTCCAATTGTATTCTCTTCGGATGAAGGTAGTACAATATTGATGAACACAGATGATCCTGTTTGCGTTTGGAATTATGTAGATGATACAACTTATTCTATTCAGATGAATACATTTGATAGAAACTGTGTGAATACTGGAACAACAATAAGCAATCTGCTTCCATTCATAAAAATACATCTTGATGAATCAGTTCCATTTGAAGTTGATGATACTGATTATGGAATGGCTGGTGTATATATGTCATCTATGAATCCAAAGGATGATATTCAAACAGGTTATCCTTTTGACATTTCTAACTTTGACGGATTACCAACATGGATGACAACGGATGAACCAGATCGTCAAAGACTTGCTATGTATGCAATTCATAACACGCCGTTCTATAACGAAAGCAATCCTATGTCACGTCAAGTATCAGGATTGTTATTTGATCTTGGTGAACCAGTTCCTGATTCAGATGAATCATTGTCTTCGGATCAATATGGAAGAATCTATTATGTTGGTAATGACCCAGCTGAATATGAAAACAATGCAACTTCCGAACATCCAAAACCTGCAAGAACGTTGGCAAGAATTTGTGATATACCAACCTCTGTTGTTCAGTTATCAAACATATCTGGTTTGGCTCCTTCTTCAATTGTCGATAAAAAATATGTTCGTACAGAAGCTTCTTATACAGAAGAAGAAAAAGATAGAGTATGGAATATTCTGTCATCAAGATGGGTTCGTCCTTCAAATGTAGATGAAGATAATCATCCAATTTATTCAGAAGGACAAACAATGGTATTCAATTCCGAAGAGGATTTGAATCGTGTTGATTTGATTTCCCATAATGATTTCCGTTATCGTTTAAATCTCAATCCAAAAGTTGATACCGACGATGTTTATATTTCATCCATTACAGAAAAAGGATCCGGATATGCTTTCAATGATAACATTCTTCTTGTTGTCGGAGGTTTCTCATTCAATATTCAAGTACTGACAGTTGATGCAGATGGTGGAGTATTGACAGCTGGTATTGGTGCTGCAGAAGCTTCTGAAATTAATCTTTCTAACTTCAATATGAATTCTTCGGGTTCTGGTAATACAGAAGAATATTCGACATCTCCTCGAAATGGTTCTGGTTCTGGTTTCAAATGTATTCTCGGAATCAGAAACTATTCTCAGTATAAACCAAAGAAGGGTGGAATCTTTGAGGATTTGTTTGCAGTTGTTCATCTTTCCGATGGAATCTATTTCTATCAATATAAGATAAATCATCCTTCTAAGGAAACTCTGTTGACTGGTACCTGGGTGAAAGGACAGAAGATATCTTCATTGGTTGATTCTTCTCAAATAACTGCGGATGGAAATTTATCCGTTGAAGATGCTTATACAGTTGGAAACATCCCTCATTACAGAGGTATCAGTGTTCAACGTGATATTGATGATTATCCAACATTGACAATTGTTGGAATGAAAACAAATAACTGTATAAACATTTCTTCATCAAGTGCTATCACACCACTTAATTCCGATATAAATAAATTCTATTCAAATGGAGAAACTCTGAGTGCTACTGCAACAACGAGAACTCCATATGGAGTATCAAAGGCATTGCATGACATTTCGAAATTGTATTATGATTCATATATTATTTGGAGATGGAAAACAAATTCCTCCACAGATTTAAATTTCGAATATGCAATCATTCGTCGTTCTCTGAATAATTACATTTCGACTGATGTTACCAATTACTTACCTCCAAACAATCTGTATGTGAAAGATTATCTCCATACTAATGATGCAACTACAATCGTATGGAATACACCTGATAACAAAACATTTATATTCGTATTTGATGCTGAATATCAAAAGCATGAATCATATCAATATATCAACAATGGATTCCAAATCCAAACAAAGGATTTCTCATTTGATGATATTGATATAAAGACTTCAGCTTCTTATATAGCTCCTGTTTTGTTTGACGGAGATGGTCCTCTGGGTAAACTTGCTTGGAACATCATGACAACATCACCAACACTTGTTCATGCTAATGGAGCAATTCGTATCGATAACGACGTCGTTACATTCTCAGATTGGGAGATTGGTGTTCAAAGACAAAACATCGCACATGTTCCCGTTGGTGGATGGCGTTGCATAATGCCAAAACAAACAAAGTTCAGATTCATCAATGGAACCACACAAGTTGTTCCGATTCAAATGGATGTGATTCGTCGTTCAGCATCTGCTTCTCAACAAACAGTCAGATTTGTCAAAGATTCAAATGCTGTTGATGTATCAGATCATACTTTAATTATTGATACAAATACATCTACAAATGAAACACATCTGAAAGTTTACAATCCTTCAATCGACCAGTTCCAAGAATTATAAAAAAGAAAATGCCCCGGGATTCCCGGGGCATACTTTTTAAGATACAATTCCGAGTTCAATATTCTCGGGAGTAACACCACAATCTTTGTCAATCATATTTTTGAATACTTTGACTCTGTAAAAACATTTTCTATATTTCTTGATTTGCTTTTCGATGTTGGTATAATCGTCATCGCAAACAATGAATACTTCAACAGACATTCCAAACAAACCTCTACCTATCAACCATTCAAATCCAGAAGAATACATTCTTCCCATAACAGCTATGAAGACATCATTCATTTCAGAGAAATCAGATTCATCAACAGATTGGTCTAATTTGTTTTGCATTCCGATGACATCCATAACACCTTCACCCATCCATACTCTTATTACTATTCCGGATAGATTGAATAAGTTTCCTATTACATAAATATTCTTTTCATGTTCTCGTTTGTTTGAAATGACCATCCATCTTTCACCTTTACCAGATATCAATCTTCCAACAACACTTCCATTTCTCATTCTGAACCAGATTCTATTATTCAAAATGATATGAGGATCGGTTACTTGTTTATATCCGATATCGATAAGATACTTTTTGATGTTTGATACAACACACCATTCCAACATTTTATTTGTATCAATTGATTTAATATTGAAACGCTTTTTCATATATTCAACAATATTGTTATCATATCCATCATTGATTAAGTATTCTTTCAGATTACATTCAACATCACCATTTGAACTTTTGATTTGTTTACGATAACCTGAACTATTTCCTCTGATGATTTGGTCAAGTTCATTAACATCTCCATCATGGAAATTATCAATACCTAATTTATCCAGAAATGTTGAATTGACAACTCCACTTTCTTGACAAATAAAACAATGATAAAGCATTGGAGTATCATCATCTAATATCATTTTGATATAACATTTTCCTTTTCTTTCTCCACACCAAGGACAATAACAAATACATTCTTGATCGTTTTGTCTCTTTAATAAGCCACTATCAAGAATTCTCATTTTCCATTCTAACAATTTTCCATTGTTTCCCATTAATACAAAACCTCCTTTTGAATTTGATTGGTGTTATTCATTAAAATGATATATTTACATTAAATATTATTTCTCTCAAATAAGCCTGAATATTAGAAGACCAAGTTGCTTGTTGAAAAAGAAAAGTTGGAAAAGTCATCTTCAATTTTGCAGATGATTTCAATGTTTATTTGAACGAAGGAAATCATACGAACGAAGTGAGTATGATGACTGAGTGAAAATTGGAACATTGAAATCTATCACTCTCCGCAGGAGAGTTACTTGAAGCTGCAAAATTGAGAACAAATTCTTTCAAATTAGAAAAAGAAAAATAATTAAAAGTCTTGTGAAATGATATATTTTTATTCAAATTTTTGAATAATTGTGCGTTTTTACATAACTACATAGTAATTTATTTTCTATTATATTTTATTATATGATATAATATATAATAAGATTATAAGCAAATATTATTTAACAATATATTCTTGTAGTTATTACATTACCTTTTATATACCCCTGCGGAAAATTCAATCCGCGGGATAAAAAGAAAAAAGAAATTGCCCCGGAATTCCGGGGCAATTATAATTTCAATTTATGAAGTTTCGTACCTGGAAAGATAGAAATTTCAGTTTCTTATTATTAATAATTAATGATTTTAAAGTTGAATCCTTATCTGAATCATCGAGAAATATATCTTCCTTCAGAAATGAAATCAAATCATTTGAACCGTCAATATAGATATTTATCAACTCTTGAAAAGATGCGAGTTCAGCATCCTCCAAATGAGAGATATTATGTTCATCTATAATTGAATAAATGTTCTGCATCATACTTGAATATTTTTCACACACGTCAAGTATGTTGTCTGTATTTAGTTCTGATGTTTTAATCTCCTTTGTTTCATGAGTTATAACGATATATTTACGGAGACGAGTAATCCCCTCATCAAATTTGTCACAATATGTTGTGGATAATTTAGTCTTCTCCATTATTTCTTCAAGTTGAGAATCAGTGATTTCATCATTTGTATGTGTTTGTAGATATTTCATCATCATTCGTATCGAAGAATTATATAAGTTATTTATTTCCAAAAGATTTTGATAATGAACCCAGAATGATTCGTTTATTGTTGCTATGAAAGAATCTACAAACTCTACAAACATATCTGTGATCATTTGAAATTCTTGAATACTTTTTATGAATAGATCTACAAACACTTTTGGCTGTTGATTAATTTCCAAAGACATCACAGGTCCTTTTTCAATGGATTCATATCCATCATTGATTATCATTTCGCCGAGATATTCGGCGAAACGAAAATGTGGTTTTTCTAATAATTCTTTAATGGTCATAATGATTTCCTTTCTGATATCTGTTGTGGGTAGATATCATAACCCTATTCATGCTTTTAAATTTGAAAGTTGGATGTACACAGCGGACAGCTGTTGCAATTGTTGCTTAAGTATGTTTTTGTTTTCATCTGAAATGTTCTGATGTGGTCGTTTGATTGCATCGTCCAGTAACATGATATGTTCTTTTATTATTTTCATAATACGCTCATCGTTATTAGAGAATAAGAAGTCATTCATGTTGCGGTCATCGATTAGTGTAATCAAGGATTTATTGATTCTAATGAACTGATCGATTTGAACATATTCGTTTAAAGTATATATGGCGGATACTTCTTGCATACTTTTTGCGTATTCAGCGAATACCACGGAGAATTTTTTATAGATCTTTACGAAACCAGCGTTCATTTTACGAATTGTTGTTTCACCTATATCTTCATCTTCCATGCTTATGAATCGTCCTTTGGCGATGTCTTCGCTTATCTTGTTATGTGCTTCATCACTCAGTGCTTTAATCTCCTCATAGAATTTAAATATACAAAGAGATTTTAAGATACTAATCAATTCATCAGAATCGATCAGTGAGAAACTGTGGATCATCGATATGATGATATCGATATCTTTTTCAATTTCTGGAAAGAACTTTCTGTCAAGGACTTCATAGAACTCCATAAACTTTTTTCTTGGTTTGAATAATTCTATCACGGATCCTCTTTCAATATTATCACAATCCAATATATGAGATATTAAATCTTCTGAACATTGAAAGTGACTCTGTTTAATTACATTCAAGCCTTTTGTAACATATTCAAAATTATTGTTCATTTAAAATTTCCTTTCTGATATCTGTTGTGGGTAGATATCGTAACCCTAATTATTCATATTAAAGATATACATATATAATGATGAATAAATATTTTGAACTCGGAAATAATGTCTCAATATTGAAATGAGGTGATTATATGGAAATAACCGATGAGACAATCATTCAACATATTGGAGAACTTATGACAAAGCTTCGGAAGGATAAAGAACTTCAGACTCTTGCCAGAGAAAACGGAATTGATGTTCAAAACACCATGGATCTCACTGAAGACACAATTGAAATTTATGTCATCAGTGTTGTTTCGTTGATGTTGGCAAAACGTTCCGGCGATCCTAATTACAAAACAATGTGTTCTCTTGGACTCCAGAAACGATCTTTGAAAGCTGAACTTATCAACACTTACAAAGATCAGGCAATGCAGTTGATCAATGCTTGGAAAATGAAATATCTAAGCAATCAACCAACAACAACTTTAGCTTGATAATATTTATAATTATACTATTATAAATATTGCATAATTACCATTCATTAATTTACCGACTTTATGAGTTACATCAGGGGGCTCTTGTAATAAGTGAATTCGAGTAAAAATATTATAACAAAGGAGCTAATGAAAACTATGGCTATGAAATACTCAGATCTCATGCTTGACTTCGAGACTGGCGATGCTTCATTTGAAGATATGTATGTCCAGGAAGCAGTCGGCAAGATAAATGTTGCATCTGCAATATTTGATAATGAATATAGAATCGCTGAGACTCCCGAGGGTGTTAATGCATCTTATGTTCAGGAAGCTGCTGATGCAGGTCTTCCGGCTACTCAGGATTCTGCTAAGAGTGCAGCAACTCAGGCAGTAGGCCAGCAGCTTATTGCTACATATGACCTCGTTCTTTCTTCTGCAAGAAAGATCAAGGAATCTACAGGAAAGGCTCTCAAGAGCATCTATACAATCGGCAAGTCTTATGGACTTTCTAAGGACAGCGAGGCTGCTGACTTCGCTAAGAAGCTTGCTCAGCTTATCGTTACAGATAACGGCTCTTCTAAGCTTATTCAGGTTAAACACCTTCCTGGTTCTAAGGTAGTTCAGATCAACGGCAAGCATTTCCTCAAGGGCGGCAAGGCTTCATCTCTCGCAGAGAAGTTCGCTAAGGGTTACAATGCTGCATCTGCTGCATTTGGTCTCGACATCTCCAAGATCTATGACGATGCTTCTATCGTTTCATTCCTTGGTAAGAGTGCAACAAGTGTTCCAAGTGGTGCTGGTACTCTCACTGATGTAGCTGACCTTCTTTCCACATTCGGAACAATGCTCAGCTCTGAGACTAAGCTCAGCGGCGAAGGTTCTTTCACAGATACTCTTTCTACAAGAGATCTCGAGAACGTATTCCTCGCTGTATATTCAATCAATAAGATCGCAAGTGCAGTAGCTATCGAGCTCGGCAACTCTTCTAACAAGAGTGGTGCTAAGTCTGCTATTTCTGACGTAATCTCTAAGACAGATGCTTCCAGCAAGTCTGTTACTAAGGCATGTGCTAAGATTGGTCAGAACGCTAAGGCTTGGGCTGATTCTGCTGTTAAGTACGCAGATGCAGTATCCAAGGGATTCTGTGATTCTGTATATGCTATCTCCGGTAGCATCAATCGATAAGAAAGGAGAGATGTTAAAATGACATATAATGATTTCGTTATGGAGTCTGCAATGGTAGAAAATACCAATAGTACATCGGTTAATGATATCGATATGGAGCAGTACTGGGCTGAATACAATGTTGCTTGTGCAGCATACAATGCTTTTGAGAAGTATTCTCTTATTGCAGAATACGCTCAGTGCGATGTCGAAGAGTTCGTTCAGGAATCTCTTAATGAAAAGATCGAAAAAGTTGAAGACTGGAAGAACAGCGGTGGTAAGATGAAGAAGATTGCAGGTTCAGTTGCTGCAGGAGCTCTTAAAGTAATAAGAGCTATCAAGAATTTCTTCACAAGGCTTTTCTCTAAGGAAAACAATCCTTTTGCAAGGCTTTCTCGTAAAATCAAAGCTCTTAAGGAAAAGAGTTCAAAGGCTTCAACCGATGCAGAAATAAATGCTGTAATCGATGAAGTTAATAAGAATGAAAAAGACATCAAGAAGGCAAAGAAATTTGCTTTATTTGTAAAGAAGGTAAAGATTCCGTGTGAGCAGTGGACAAAGATTATTAAGGAAGCTGCACGAGATAATTTAGATCTCAATAAAGCCAAGAGAGAAAATGCTCGTTTGAAGGCTGAACTTGAAAAGGCTCTGCATGATGTCACTGAACTTCAGAAGGATAAAGCTGGTGCAGAAGAAAATATCAAGCTCCTGAAGAAGGAGGGCGTAACTCTCAATGAAAAGAAGAAAGCTGCTCAGCAGAGACTTGAAGCTCAGGAAAAGGAAGCTCAACAGAATGCTATTGACGAAGCTGAGGCTAATCGTCTGACAGAATGCATGCAGGCTGCAGAGCTTCTTATCAACACTCTCGAGCAAAGAGAAGGATCCAAATTCGATGATAAGAAGAAGAATGAAGTATTTTCTGCATTCCTCACATCTCCTGATAGCCCGACAAAGGCATTCCAGGCTATTTATCAGGCCTTCCATACTAAGATGGAATCAATCTGATCAAAATGCTGACGGCGGTTATCCTTTCTAAAGACGAAGCGTTTCCTGTTGCAAGAACATCGAAATGCGACGTTGTATCAAAAGGAACAATAAAGGATGGGGATACCATTGAAGTGGTATCACCCATCTTTTCATCAGTTAACTTCAAGGAGAAATCTTTGAAAACATCTTCAACAATATCAGTTCCGGCTAAGATTGTTTCAAATAACAATGGTTATGTAAATGATCCAGAAACAGGAAGATTGATATGCGAAGACTCCGACGTGGATAGTATGTTTGTTGAGTTATAATAAATGAAAAGGATGGTGATTATAAATGGACTCGGAAACAAAAACTCTGTTACCCTCGTTGCTAAGTTATATAAATTCTGATCTGTTTTCTTTTTCATCCATTTCAACATCGATGGAATTCAACAAATCTGATGATGCGGATCCAACACTGATTGACAAATGGGCAGCTGTGATATCATATCTCCCATTAAAGTTTTATCAGGTAATTGAATCATATCCAGATATGATTCAATGGGAAGAATTCGATAAAAAGTATTCAAGGAATCCAAAAATGTTTGCATACGAAAAGTATGGTTCAACAAACATGTGGGCTCCTATCATGATACTTAATCGATGCCCATCTATCATTGACTTTGACTTCGAGTTCATAAGATGTTATAACATACAGACATTTTCTAAAGTCCTGTCGGTACTAATTTCGAGAGTTAGTGGGTGATAATCTTGACAGATACGGAAAAGATAAAAAATCATCCAAATAATCGGAATGATAATAACTTCAATGAGGGAAAAACTAATTTGAATATCCGCGATACTGCAATGACATATCAATACGGTGGTTACTCGCCGGATACAATGGCACGACAAATGTCGTTGTCTATTGCATGCCAATCCGGAACAGATGTGGTTCACTCTGTTGGAAATGTTACAGCTATTCTGATGCAATTCATATTGGATCAGTTTCCATCTGGCACGTTTAAAACGGCGATTCCGTCAACTAAACTTGCACACAGACAGTTGAAACAAACTCCAAAACAGATAAGGACACAACCATATCCAATGTGTATTGTCAATCCACGTGTTTCGTTAATAGCGAACGATGATCGTTTTGGTGCAAATACATTCGCCGCAACGACATACTTTTCTGCTTCGGATCGATATCAGAATCGCTCCGAGATGGCTCTTCTATTAAAGGACCCTCGGATTGGTATTGAATGGAGAGGAAAAATCAATCGACTTGTGTTGAATTTGGACTTTGTACTGGCGTTCAAATCAATCGCTGAGCAAACGCGTTGGGCTTCATATTTGGCAAACAAGATACCAGTTGAGAATGGTTTCTTACCGGATATCGAAACGGCGTTAGAGTTGGCATTACCGGATGGATTCTTACAGGCTACTTCGGAATACATTAAAATCCCTGTAAAGGATAAGAATGGTTCAGTGGTACCTTTCATTGATTATTTGAATATGCATTCTGTATATCCAATATCATACAGATTCTCATCTGGTAGGCACAAAGATGCTTTCTATGCAAACTACTCAGCACCTCTCTTATGCAGTATTTCTGGTTTCAATTATACGAATACTACTCGGACCGGTCAGGTAGAATCGGATTGTCCTATTACGTTCACGCTGCGATGTGAATACACAACAATTGGTTTGTTTGAGTTGGCTCATCCAAACCCGGGTATGGTCAGGATTCTTCCTTCTGAAGAGAGTGGTGTTGTGATACCGATTTTCTCCGACAATTTCAATGAAAAGGACTTCCCTTTGGAGTACGGGTGGGTCATCCACGCCAGACCAATTTGTCAGATGGATTGGGGAGAACATGAGGTATCATTCGAACCTATTTTGGGAGATGGAATAAATAAAGTCCTTGATTTTCATTTAAAACATCACTTGAAACCCGAACTCTTCATATCTATAAAGCTCCGAGAAAATCATACATTGATAGATGATGGATATTACATCGATTGGGAAAACAAGAAGATTGTATTCACAACTATCTCGTATACACATACATACAGGGTCATCATAGCAGTCAACAAACTGTATATTCAAGATAACCTGATAAGTATGTATGGAAAATAAATTCAATACTTGAAAGGAGTATTCATCATGTTATTTGGAATGAACTTTGACGTGGATGAGGTTGTTCAGGAAGCTTCCTATGATGCAGCTTCATCTTCATATAAGGATCTCTTTGAGGATAAGTTCACATCTTTCAATCCTGAGAACATCATAAGCTCTGGCAACAACAAGCTTAGAACTGATATGTTCGATATGGAAATCGAAGATTCTGATCTTGCAATCGGCTATAAGAACGATCCCCCTGCAACTGATCCTAAGATAGGTCGTTTCATGGACTAATTCACTGAATGCCACCCCGGTCTCCGGGGTGGTGTTTAATTTATTCAGAAAGGAATTTTTATTATGGAAAACGAAATAGGAATTGAATTTCCTGGTTCTTCTCTGACCGATTCTGCATTCTATAATGAATATCATTATGATCCTCAGGATTATGATAAAGCTCTTGATAAACAAGCCGATGCAATTCTTGAACAATGTGATGATTTTTCTGAATCCGAATTCTATCAAGAAAGCGTGCTGGATACAATTGCAGGATTTTCTTTGATGTGTGTCATAGGCGGTGTGAAATTATTTCTGAATCCAACAATGTGGCCAGAAGTGATTAGCGGGTTTGCGTATCCGGATTGGTGGCCGTTATATGCTGGAATCTCAGGAGTTTGTATTGCGGGTTACGTTGCGGCTTTTAAGGGAATTCAGTACGTTGTCAGAGTGTGCAAAGCTGGACAATATGTTCATAAAAGTCTTTGTGAAATAGCAGAAATGATTTCCAATCCTGACATCAAAATACAACCCAGAAAAGTTGTAAAAGCATTTAAGAATCTTAAGAAAAATTTGAAAGCTCTTAACTCACGCTTTAACAAATTCACCGCTTCTGAAAGAAAAGCGATATCAGATCTGATAGATTCGACAAATAATATTATCACCATCACCAAAAAGGATGTGTTGGAAACCGAAGCTCTTAAAAAGAAAATTAATGATTTTCTTGAAGATGCCAAAAAGGTTGATGATATCATAGCAAATCCTGAAACGGAACAGGAAATGGTATCAGTAAAATAAATTCAGAAAGGAATTTTTATTATGGAAAAAGAAATTGGAATAGATTTCCCTGGTTCGACTTTGGATGATTCAGCGTTCTATAAAGAGTCATATTCAAATGAAGAAGATGAATTTGTACAGGAAGGATATTTTATTGATAATATCATAGATCTCTTCCCACAGGATTTTTTAATTTCTCTGGGAGGTCCTATCGGTGCTGCCATTGCGATTGCATGTGGTAACTCGTTTGGTATTGATCATTTGGAAAAGGCCTTCAAATGTGCAAAAAATAGAGATGAAAAAGGTTTCAGAAAACAAATGCGTAGAGCTGCTCAATCTTTTAAGAGAGCTTCGATTACAAAAATTATAAACAAGGAAAAGGTTGCAAAAGTTCAAACTCTTGGATCATTCTGTGATATTATGGCAGATGGTGTATATAACGATCTTCCGTATAAGAAAGACATTGAGAATTTGTTCGGTAAAATTCTCAAAGATGTTTGTAACATGGATGTTCCAAATAAAGAACAACCAAACAGCACTGCTGATACAGATGTTGATTAAAATATAAGCCCCCTTAATAGGGGGCTTTCCTTTTGACGTTTTGATAATTTCTATTACTATATTATTTAATAAGGAGGATTATTGAAATGGAATATATTTTCGAAGCTAAAATAAATACCGAAGATAGAAACAAATTACCAGATTCAGCGTTTGGTTTACCTTCAAAAAGGAAATATCCATTGACTGATGCTGAAGGTAAACTTGATAAGAAACATGTTCTTCAAGCTGTTAGATTCTTCAATAAAGCTGATGAATCTGATAAGGAAGAACTTGCTAAGAATATACTGAAAGCTGCCAAAGAACTTGATATGGATTATTCCAATTGGAAAGATGTTTTGAAATACGCTGGAGAAGTTGTTGAAGAGTACATGACCGATTCTTGGAATCTCGAAGACGCTAAGAAGATATGTATGAGAATACATCAAAAAGCCGACGCAGATAAACATCCTTTGTTATCGAATCAGAATTGTCAAATATGTACATGGTGTACCGAAGCAAACTTCAGGGGTATTGATGTATTACCCAGACCGAT
>JAEEGK010001568.1_pt1 | contig 57479 bp, 61 predicted proteins | sample 8958771 | NCBI WGS metagenome assembly JAEEGK01 (sample SAMN16246547, study PRJNA631951) | gut metagenome | biome: gut microbiome; feature: rumen; material: SC-attached | host: Bos | place: Iran: Karaj | collected 2018-10 | reverse complement strand
GAACGTTTGGATAATTGAGAACAAATCCTTACCTTTGAAGATAACTGCCACCATAATCAGATTCCTTATTTACTATTCAATTATTAACACGTTATGGAAAGAAGAGAATTCCTCAAGAAAGCGGGTTATGCCGCTGCCGGCATCGTGATCGGAGCACCTGCGCTCAGTGCCTCCAGTTACAGCCGGATCAAAGGGGCGAACGACAGGGTGAACGTTGCCGTGGTCGGCTATTCCGACCGCTTCAAGGGCTCCCTGCTGCCTGCCTTCCAGGCCAACTGCCAGAAGCAGAACTTCGACATCGTCGGCGTGTCCGACCTGTGGAGGCTCCGCCGGGAGGAGGCCCAGAACACCCTCGAGACCCGGTTCGGCCACCGGATCAAGACCTATGTGAACAACGAGCAGATGTACAAGGACAAGGACATCGACGCCGTGATCATCTCTACGGCCGACTTCCAGCACGCCCTGCATGCCGCCGAGGCCGCCGAGAACGGCAAGGACGCCTATGTCGAGAAGCCGTTCGCCGAGACCATGGCGGACGCCCGCGCAGCCAAAGCCGCCATCGAGAAGGCCGGCACCATCGTGCAGATCGGCTCGCAGCGCCGCAGCGCTCCCAACTACCACGCCGCCAACGACTTCCTCCGTTCGGGCAAGTTCGGTGACATCGTGATGGTGGAGATGACCTGGAATGTCAACCAGCCCGGCCGCTGGCGCCGTCCCAACACCGTTCCCCTCCTCAAGGAAGAGGACACCGACTGGAAGCGCTACCTGATGAATCGCCCCTGGCAGGAGTTCGATCCGCGCAAGTATCTGGAGTTCCGTCTCTTCTGGCCCTTCTCCTCCGGTATCCCCGGTCAGTGGATGGCCCACCAGATCGACACGGTCCACTGGTTCACCGGCTACAACTATCCGCGCAGCGTCGCTGCCAACGGCGGTATCTACCTCTGGAACGACGGCCGTACCAACTACGACACGATGACCGCGGTGCTCGATTACGGCCCGCAGGACAATCCCAACAAGGGCTTCCAGGTCATCTACTCCTCCCGCTTCACCAACAGCGCCGGCGGCACCAAGGAGATCTACTACTCCAACGGCGGCGAGCTCAACCTCGACACCAACATGGTCACGGACAACGGCTACATGCGTGAGCGTGACGCCGCCGCGATGGGCATGAAGGAGAACAAACTGGAGTCCTTCTCCCTGTCCGCCGCTGCCAAGATCAACACCGACGCCAACACCGGCGGCGACCCGATGACGACCGCCCACATGCTCAACTGGATGGAGTGCGTGCGCAGCCGCAAGCAGCCGAACGCCAACTACATGGCCGGCTACAACCATTCCGTCGCCTGCATCATGGTGACCGCCGCCCTGCGGACCCACGAATTCACCGTCTTCGATGCCGCCACGCAGGAAGTGATGGCCGGCGGCAAGGTTTTCCAGTATTAGAGCCATGAGGAAGTTGTTGTATCTGCTGCCCGTCCTGGCCCTGCTGCTGGGCTGCAAAGCCGAAAAACCGGCCGAGGTGACCTTTGTCCGTGACGACGCCGCCCGTAAGGTGGACGTCAACATCGGCGGCACCCTTTTCACCTCTTTCATCTATCCGGAAGATATGGAGAAGCAGGTCCTGTGGCCGATCTACACCGCTTCCGGTGAGGACATCACCCGCGGCTTCCCCCGCGCCCCGAGGGCGTTCGAAAGCACGGACCATCCGCACCATGTGGGCCTGTGGTTCAATTTCGGCAGCGTCAACGGGCTGGACTTCTGGAACAACTCCTACGCGATTCCCGCCGAGCGCAAGCCTTTCTACGGCTCCGTGGTCTTCGACGGAATCGTCTCTGCGGAGAACGGCAAACTGGTCACCCGGGCCAACTGGGTGGACAACGACGGCAAGGTCCTGCTGAAGGAGGAGACGACCTTCTGCTTCGCGGGCACCGCCGATGAGCGTTCCGTCGTGCGTACCGCCGTCCTGACCGCCGTGGAGCCTGTCCTCTTCAAGGAGAACAAGGAGGGTATGCTGGGCCTGCGGGTCGACCGCGCCTTCCAGAAGCCTTCGGACAAGCCCGAGCGCTACACCGACGCCAACGGCATCGTGACGGAAGTGGCCACGGTGAACAACGAGGGTGTCAACGGCGAGTATGTCAACAGCCTGGGAGACAAGGGTGACGACGTGTGGTCGAAGCGTGCGGAGTGGACGATGCTCAACGGCACCAAGGACGGGGACGAGATCTCCATCCTGATCGTCGATTCCAAGGGCAATCCCAACTTCCCGGCCTGGTCCCACGCCCGCGGCTACGGCCTCTTCGCCGTCAACAGCATGGGTGGCAAGGACTTCGACAAGACCCTCACCGCACCTGTCGAGTTGAAACTCGAGCCCGGCCAGACCGCCACTTTCGCCTACAAGCTCATCGTCAAGAACGGTGGCTTCTTCACCCCCGAGCAGGCCTCGGCCCGCGCGGCGGCGTTCAACAAATAGAATCTACCAGGGGAGCCCGCCCGGGATTTCGAGCATCGTCTTTTCCCGGGTGGCGCGGTCTCCCAGCAAGGACAGCAGGGTGGACCAGTAAGCTTCCTCGACGATCTTCTCCGGCTGTGCGCCGGTGATGACAGCCTGGCAGAAAGCGTGCATCAATTCGACGGAGCCGTCACCGGTCGCACCGACCGTGCTGGCTCCGTCGTTCACGACTACGTGGTCGACGAAGCGGAGGCCTTTGTCATTGGAAGCGGTCTCCGTGGCCCAGGAGGTCCCGGCGAAGGCGGAGTTGGACAGGATGCCTTGCTCGATCTGTCTGAGCAGCTGCTCCAGGCCGGAACGCGGGATGCTCTCTTCGCTGTACATCACCCCGCGGACCAGGTCGATGGTCCCCTGTGAGCCCAGAATCTGCTCTCCCATCCCGAAGTGTTTGTTGGAGATGATGGACTCGAAGGTCATATTGACCCCGTTGGGATATTGGAAGATGGCGGCCACGTTGTCGAAGACTTCCCGTCCGTCTTTCCAGAAGAGGATGCTGCCGTTGCCGCAGACCGAGACGGGCTGGATGCCGCCCATCGCCCAGCCGCCGTTGGCGAGCTGGTGGCAGGCGAGTTCGGTCATCAAGCCCCGGGAAGAGGCACTGTAGAGCCGCCAGTTGATCCGGCGCTCGTGCTCCGGGGCGGGCACCTCGCGGCGCCAGTCGTTGTTGCGGTACCAGTAGTTGCGGATGCCGACCACCTCGCCGATGGCGCCCCCGTGGACCAGTTCCATCGCCTTGACATATTTGGGATCGTAGAGCCGCTGCTGTCCGACCATCAGCACGCGGTCGCTCCGGCGCCACGCCAGGCACATCTGCGTGAGTTCCTCGGGGGTGTAGGCCATCGCCTTCTCCACGAAGGTGTGCTTGCCTGCGACGATGGCGTCGATGGTCATCCGGGCGTGCAGGTTCAGCGGGGTGCAGATGATGACCCCGTCCACCTCCGGATCCTCCAGGAGTTTGCGGTAGTCCGAATAGCACCTGGCCTCGGGAGCGAGGGCGGCGGCTTCCTCCAGATGGGGCGGGAAGTCGTCGCACAGGGCCGTAATCTTGGCGCTGCTGTCCAGCAGCAGGTTCGCGAGGTGGAAACGGCCCCGCGAGCCGGTGCCGATGATGCCGAGCCGGGCGGTTTCTCCTTTGATCAGGCGGTCCTGTTCCGGGGTGCAGGCGGTCAGCCAGGGGAAGGCGGCGAGCGCCGTGCTCCCCGCTACGATACTGCCGAGACTTGCGAAAAAGTCTTTGCGGGTCATCTTGTCAATGCTCATATCTTCAAGGTCCTTGTTCTCCCGTCGGGCAGGCACAGGATGTCCCAGGCCTCATAGCCCTCGAAGGAGGATAATATCGATTGTCTTTGGGTCTCCGGGGCCACCCAGAGGGCGGTGGAGAGTACTTCTGTAATCATGGGCGAACGGCCCTGGACGGCCACCAGGCCTTCTTTTTCTACCGTATTGCCGCTGTGCGGGTCGATGATGTGCCCACGTCCGGAGGCGTCCTTCCCGGAGACGGACAGGCTCCCGTCCCGCAGTTGGAAGGTCCGGGCGGTCTTGTCCGGGTAGTAGCGGTGGGGGACCGTGACGCCCCAGGATTCCCCGAGGGGATGGGCGCCGATCCCGCAGGTCGAACTGCCGCCGAGGCTGAGTAGGGCGCAGCCGAGGGGCTGGAACTGCCGGGAGAGCTGCTCAAGCACGAAGCCTTTGGCGAATCCGCCCAGGTCGAGGCTCATTCCCGGCCGCGAAAAGCGGACCGTGCGGCGGGTGGCATCCAAGACCCACTCCCCGCCGAGGTCCGAGCGGGAGCCGGGATGGGCCGAGATGTCGAACCAGCCCTGCGTGGCCGTGCGGAAGGTCGAGCAGAATTCCAGAACCAGGAACATCTCCTCGTCGATCTCGACCTCGCCCGAGGCCGCGTCGCGGTTGATCCGGCTCAGTTCGCTGTCCGGGTCGAAGCGGTTGTAGCGCCGCCCGGCCGCGCGCACCAGTTCCCAGGCCGCCTCGACCTGCCGTCGCGCCTCAGGCTCGGGACAGTGGGGGAGCAGGATCTCGCATCGCGTATGCAGGGCATTGAGCCGGGCGTACGCGACGGGGACCTCCGGGTTCTTGGTGCTGTAGATGAATTCCATTACCTCAGGCTTTGCGGAAGGCTTTGCGGATCATCAGGACCAGCAGGCGCAGCAGGATCCAGACCACATACAGGATGACCGTGACGACCACCGTGTAGCCGATCTGGGTGAAGATTTCGTAGAAGGGGGTGTGGTAGTAGATGATCGAGCCGAGGTTGATCAGGACGGCGATGCCGAAGCAGACCGCCAGGCTCCAAAGTTCCGTGCGGACGCGGGATGCGGGTATGGTGAGATCTTTCATGCCGGGGGGAAATAATTGGCTTTACAAATATAAGTATTTTGAGCAGAAAAAAGGAATCCTTAAATTTGAGGTATGAAACGATTGATCCTTTTCTGTCTGGGCCTGCAGTTCTGCCTGTCGCTCGGCGCCACACATTTCCTCGACATCCGGGTCGTGGACCGCGAATACCTGATGCTGCACTTCCGCGACGGCGAGGTGCATTACCGGGACGACGGAACGGGCCCGAGCGCCTTCCTGGGCCATTCTTTCGCCGAGGGCGACGACACCCTGCTGGTCTTCCATCCCCGGCTGGATACCGACGCCGTCCTGAAGGGCTGGTCGGTGAGTTCCTCCGACGACCGGGCTTTCGGTCAGCGCCGCCCCCTGGCGGTCTGGCGCAAGAGTAAGCCCCTGAACACCGACCATACCCTCACCAGCGAGTTGGATCACTGGATCTTCCTGCAACTGCCCGCTCCGATGCAGCAGGGCTGCCACTACCGCGTGAACATCCCCGCGGGACTGGGCTCGGACGTTGCTTCCGCCGAGATTCTCTATAACTATTGGGCGGTCCCTTCCGAGGCCGTCCACGTCAATCTGCTGGGCTACAGCCCGGAGGAACCCGTCAAGACCGCCGACCTGTATCTCTGGCTGGGCGATGGTGGGGCGCGCGATTACAGCGCCTTCGTCGGTAAGCGTGTCTATCTGCACAACGTACGGACCAGTGAGGCCCGCCTGGTGGGGGAGGTGCAGCCTTGGAAGCTGGCCTCTGAGAGCGCCCGCGAGGCGGGCGGCAAAGACCTGACGGGCTCCGCGGTGTGGAGCGTCGATTTCCGGGTGTCCGACCCCGGCCGCTACCGCCTCGTCGTGGAGGACGTGGGCTGCAGCATGGATTTCGACATCGATCCGGAAATCTATTACGAGCCGTACCGCTTCTCGGTGCGCGGCTATTACTATATGCGCCTGGGCGAGCCGATTCTGGAGAATGTCTCCCCGGCGCCGCGCCAGCCGCGTTTCGTACCGGGGGAGGACCCGGCGGGCTTTGTGGTCTATAAAACGGACCTGCAGCCCTGGCACCCCGACTGGCGGGGGCTGCGCGGCGATGTCTGGGATGAACCGCATTTCAAGGAAGGGAGTACCTCCGCCTTCTGGCAGCACCGCCTGAGCGGCAATCCGGTCAACCCCGATGTGCGCGGCGGACATTCCGACGCCTTCGACTGGGACCGCCACCTGGCCCACGTGAGCAATATCTACGACCTCCTGCTGCCCTACCTGCTGACCGGCGGGCGTCTGGGAGAGGATGAACTCGGCATCCGCGAGAGCGGCAACGGCATCCCGGACCTCATCGACGAAGCCCGCAACGAGGTGGACTTCTTCCTGAGCATACGCGACGGGGAGGCCTATTCGCAGGGCGTGACCAATCCCGACAAAGACTGGAAAATGATGTTCCAGGCCGGCTGCACCACGATGGCTGCCTGGGCCAACGCCGCCAACTGCGCGATGCTCGCGGATGCGTTCCGCGTACAGGGGAACGCGGCGCTGCGCGATTTCTACACGGCCGAGGCCGTGAAAGCCTTCCGTTTCGCCGAGCGGCAGGAGGACCTCCAACTGGACGAACAGCAGGGCATCGGCAACGAGCGGATGCGCGGGCGGGATTTCCGCCAGATGGCGGCCGCCTTCCTCTATAATGTGACGGGCGAACGCGCCTGGGAGGACATCCTGGCGGCGGAAAGCGCCATCACGACACCCGATGCCCCGGTCATCAAGACCGGCTGGAGCGGCTCCTACTATCAACTTTGGGGCGTGGCCGCTTACTTGACCTGCCCCCGCCCGCGACACTATCCGGAACTGTATGCCAACATGGTCGCGGCCGTGAAGGCGCAGGCGCACGGCGACCACCTGGACCGCTGGCCGGAGCGCCCCTCGCGCCGCGCCGCCTCCGACGCCCGCTGGCAGACAAACGAGAACCTCCAGCTGGTGATGCTCCTCCACTACCTGAGCCGGGATCCCGAGGAGCGGCTCGCCTGCGAACAGGCGATGTACCAGGAGGCGGGTTGGGGCTTGGGCCGCAACCCGGCCAACACCGTGGAGATGACGGGCCTGGGACAGCGCCACATCACCGACTGCTACTCCACCGGCCGCAACGATGGCGTGCCGGGGACGCACCCCGGCCAGACCCCCTTCAACGGCACCGAGACCTGGTCGCGCGGCGACGGCGGCGATGCGCAGATCCTGCTGCAGCGCTGCTATCCCGACTGGAACACCGGTGGCTGGCCCCGCCAGGAATCCTTTTTCAACCAGCGCTACCTCTGGGTGAACGGGGAGTTCACCCCGCGCGAGACGATGCGCGGCAAGATGGCCCTGCTGGCCTACCTCTACGGAATCCGATAATTTTTTGCAACTTTTCCCAACCTTTCGCCCCGGGGCTCCGTCTAATAGATGAAACCGCTCCCGAAGCGGGGAAAAGTTAACCTGAAAAATTGAATAAAAATGACTGAGATTTTAGTCCCCATCGCCATTTGCGTCATCCTTCCCGTCCTGGTCGTGTGGCTTGTGATGCGCGCTCGGCAGAACGAGACCAACAAGAAGACCGAGATCATGCTCAAGGCCATCGAGTCCGGCGCCACCATCGACACGGATTTCTTCAAGGCCACAGCGAACCAGCAGAAGCCGAAGTCCATCAAGGAGAAGCTGCTAGGCCGCCTCACAGGAGCCCTCGTGACCGGTCTGCTGGGAGTGGCCTTCCTTATCGTAGGCTTCGTGCTTTGCAACAAGCCTGGCATGGATGAAGATGCACTCCTGTTACTCTTCCTCTTCGGAGGTATCCTCCTGGCCATCGGCGCCGCCCTCCTCGCCGTGTACTTCGTCGGCAAGAAAATGCTCGCCAAGGAGATGGAAGCCGAAGAAAAAGCCCTGGAGTGCTAGGATGAACAGGGAGCGGTTCATCAGTCTCGTAAGAGCGGAGCAGGAACCGCTGAGACGGTTCCTGCTTACGCTGTGCGACGGTGACGCCGCCCTCGCCGACGACCTCGCCCAGGATGCCCTGGTCCGGGCCTATGTGGCCTCCGGCTCCTTCCTGGGACTGTCCAAGTTCAGCACCTGGCTTTTCCGCATCGCCTACAACTGCTATATCGACCATTGCCGGAAGGCCCGTCCCGACCGGACTTCCGTCGAAGATGCGATCGCGCTGCCTTCCGATGACGCCTCCGACGCATCCTTCCGCTATCAGCAACTCTACCAGGCCCTGGAGCGCCTCCCGCAGAAAGAGAAGGCCGCCATCGCCCTGTTCTACTTCGAAGACCGGAGCATCCAGGAGATTTCCGCCATCCTGGGCATCCCTTCCGGCACCGTGAAATACCACCTCTCCCAGGGGAGGACCCGACTGAAACAGCACATCACACGATGAACGAGATAGATAAGTACCTGCGGGAACACAAACCCGCCGTGAAAGAAGATCCCACCTTCCTGCTGGAGACCAACCGGCGGCTGGATGCCGTGGAAGGCATCAAGGCAGAAGTGGACTGTGAGCGGAGCCGCGGCCGCGTGGCGCTGATCATCGCCCTGGCGGCGGGACTCGCCGCCGGCGTGCTGCTTACCCTGCTCCTCTATCTCTATCCCGTACATTCCATTTCCGCGGACGGGCGCTTCCTGGAGCACACCCGCCTCCTGCTGGACAGCTGGAAACAATATCTGATATTCCCCGTGGCAGCACTTGCCATCACCCTCGGCCTCGTCTTATCCAGGGACCGCAGAAAAACAGTACATCTTTAATTATGAAAAATTTAATTATGAAAAAATACCTTCTCTCCTCCATCTTGCTGCTCGTCGCAGCGCTCGCATTCGCGAAGGAGGATTGGAGAGGAAAAGTCGTCGACCGCAGGGGCGAACCCTTGCAGTACGCCAATGTCGCGCTCCTCTCTAAAACCGATTCCACCGTCGTCAGCGGCACCGTCACGGAAGAAGACGGTAGTTTCCATCTGGTCACACCCCATGCCGACGGCATCCTGATGGTCGCCATCCTGGGTTACCGTACACAATATCTCGCGCCGGTGGACGGCGCCGTCATCACGCTGGAGGACGACGCGGCCCTGCTGGAAGGCGCCGTGGCCACGGCCGTGATGCCCAAGACCAAGCTCACGGGCGAAGGCCTGCAGACGAGCGTACGCGGCTCGGTGCTGGAGAATGCCGGCACGGCCAACGACGTGCTTGCCAAGACCCCCGGCATCATCAAGGGGCAGAACGGACTGGAGATCGTCGGCAAAGGAAGCCCCCTCGTGTATATCAATGGCCATAAAGTGACCGATGCCGGTGAACTGAACCGCCTGCAGAGCAATGAGATCCAGAGCATCGAGGTGATCACCAACCCCGGCGCGCAGTACGATGCCACCGTGCGCGGCGTGGTCCGCATCCGCACCATCCGCCGCCAGGGCGACGGCTTCGGCTTCAACCTCAACGCCTCCGACGCCCAGGCCCTGCTGGCTCCGGGTTACAACGACCCCGTCGGCGCGCTGGGCGTCAACTACCGCACCGGCGGCGTGGACATCTTTGCCGGGCTGAACTATCAGCACGAGAGCGCGCACCAGTACAGCGACGCCGAACGGGTTTCGTTCACCTCCGCCGCCATCCGCGACGCGGGCACGTTGACGGCCGACGCATTTGAGCAGAGCCTCCACGGCAACGCCGGCGTGAACTGGCAGATCGCCGATTTCCATTCCGTTGGCGGCAAGCTGGAATGGGGACGCGACCTGCAGCTGGACACGCGCTCCGATGTGTACGACGATGTCTATCGGAACGGGGTGCTTACGGACCGGCTGACCACCGTCACCCGCGACAGGATGGGGGCGGTCCCGCCGCACCAACTGGGCGCCAATCTCTACTACAATGGTTTGATAAACGGGAAGTTGGGCGTTGACTTGAACCTGGATTACTTCGGCAACGGCGCCTCTTCCGTTTCCGAGGCGGATGAATGGAGCACGATGAGCCACGATGCCCGGGTCCGCTCCGAGAGCAGCAACGAGGCCCGGATGTACGCCGGCAAACTGGTGCTTTCCTGGCCGCTCGGGCCGGTCCAGCTGCAGGCCGGGACGGAGGAGACCTTCTCCCGCCGCAGCGATGCGTATTCCATCAGCGGGATCTCGATTCCGGCCTCTTCCGCCGCGGTGACCGAAAACAACTACGCCGGCTTCGCCTCCCTCGCCTTCCTGGCGGGCCGTGCCGGACAGTTCACGGCCGGCATCCGTTTCGAGCACGTCCGCTACCGCTACCAGGACGCCGTCGCTCCGGCCGGCAACCTGGACCGGATCTATGATAATTGGTTCCCGACGGCCTCCTGGGCGAATGCTTTCGGGCCCGTGAGCCTGATGCTGAACTATAGCGCCAAGACGAAACGGCCCGACTACTCCCAGCTCTCCAATGCCATCCGCTACAACACCCGCTACATCTGGCAGAGCGGCAACGCGGCCCTGCAGCCGGAGATCACGCAGAACGTAAGCGTCGCCGCCGTTTGGGAATTCATCTCCCTGATGGTGGATTACAACCGTACCCGGGACGCCATCATGGCCTGGTCCTCTCCTTACACCGACGACGGGGTCATCCTGATACATCCCGAGAACATCTCCACGCCCTATCGGGCGATGAGCGCGCTGGTCAACCTCACCCCCACCATCGGCATCTGGACGATGAACTGCACCCTGGGTGTGCAGCCGCAATGGCTCACCATCAACGCGCCCGATCCCCGGGAGGCGTCCGGGACCCGGGAGACCCGCTTCAATGGCAAACCCATCTACTTCGCGCAGCTGTTCAATACCTTTACCCTGCGGGGCGGCTGGCAGATCGAACTGGGCGCCGCCATCAACTCCCGGGGATATACCCAGAATATGTATATCGAGAATATCCCGTTCAACCTCACTGCGGCTGTGCAGAAGACCCTCCTGCGGGATGGTTCCCTGGTGCTCCGCCTCGATGGGAACAACCTGGCCGGCCGGGATTACTACAACGTTTACACCGACTTCGGCAGCCATATCTTCCGCCAGACCATCAAGATGGATACGCAGCGCGTAAAAATATCTCTGCGCTACGTATTCAACGCAGCGCAGAGCAAATACCGCGGCACCGGCGCCGGCACCGACAACAAGAACCGGATGTAGCGGAAGTCCTAGCGGACGACCTGCGTGAAGACGGGCGCTTCGCCATCGATGGCGGTCACATAGACCTTCATCTCGCCCATGGGCGGCATCGGACCGGGCAGCGGAGCGCCTTCACGGGGCTGGGGGACGGCGGTGAAGAGGTACTCCGTGCCGCCCGGAATCTGGCGGGAAGCCACCTTCGCGGCCTGGACATTGCCCATCATCGGATAATCCTTCACGGCGGCGAGGAAGATGGCCGCTTCCTCCTCCGTGGCCGGCCGGAGCTCCGGGAATGCTTCCAGTTTCACGACCTCTCCCTCGACGAAGCCGTTGGCCTTCAGGTACAGATCAAGCTCCTGCGGGACGGCGTCCATACGGGCCGCCCGGACGCCATAGCCGGGCAGCACGGTGGCCCCGGGCTGCTTGGCCTTGAGGTCTTTGACGCTGGAATCCAAGCCGCCGCTGCCGAAGGTGCAGAACGGGACGACCGTCTTTCCGCTCAGGTCCACACTGCCCAGCCAGGTCGCGATGGGCGGGGCATAGGTGCCGAACCAGATGGGGTAGCCCAGGAAGATGACGTCGTAGGCGGCGATGTCCGCCGCGACCGGCTTGCACTCGGGAAGGGTTCCGGCTTCCATCTCCTGACGGCCGCGCTCGATCGTCTCCTGATAGCTGCCGTCGTAGGGTACGACGGCCTCGATCGCCTCGATGTCGGCGCCGAGCCGGTTCGCGATTTCTTCCGCGACGATTTTGGTGTTTCCGGTCTGGGAATAGTAGAGGACCAGTACCTTGGATGTTTCTTTCTTCGGACCGCAGGAAATGGCTGTGGCCAGGATGACCGCGTAGGCCAGGACTTGATTCAGGGTTTTCATCGTTGTTTATACAGTTTCAATGTTACAAAAATAGCGATTTTCCGGCTTACCTGTACATTTCCGTGTCCAAGATCGTTTTCCGTGCTGGAAGAAATATTCCTATATTTGTATCCGGACGAATACTTATTATCTACTATGGAGAATGCTGTCGGGTTGAATGCCCAGACTCCGCTGGTGGCGCGTGTCCGGGCGATGGAGCAGGCCTACGACCGGGCCTGCGAATTGAATGCTGCCCTGACCCAGGCCCTGGATTCGCTGGAGCAGAACGCCGCCGTGATGCAGGAATTGGCTGATTATATGGACTCCGGTCAATGGAAGAAGGACTTCGAGGCCGATGAAAGTGGATGCCTGCCTGAAGACCTCAAGCGCGGCGTCCTGTCCGAGGACGGGCTCTACAATGTCCTGTCCGAGTATGAAGCGCTCAAAGAGCGGATGCGCGAGCTATAGCGTTTTTATCGACCGAGCATCGCTTCGCAGCCTTCCAGCAGGTCCTGGAAAGTTTCTTCGAATTCTCCGGTATACCACGGGTCCGCGACATCGCGCGCGTAGCCGGTGTAAGACATCAGCAAATGGATTTTCCTTTCGGGATCCGACGGAATGATGCGCCGGATGAGCCGCAGGTTCGACGCATCCATGCAGATGATGCGGTCGAAGCGGTCATAATCCGCACGGGTCACCTGCCGGGCGCGCTTGTCGGGGTCGAACCAGACGCCGTGTTGATTCAGACTGCGTCTGGCCGGGGGATAAATGGGATTGCCGAGCTCCTCGGCGGAAACGGCGGCGGAGTCTATATAATATTGATTCTCAAGGCCCCTGGCTCTGACCAGGGCCTTGAGAATGAACTCGGCCATCGGGCTGCGGCAGATGTTTCCGTGGCAGATGAAGAGGATGCGTATCGGCCGGGGCGTGCTCATCCGCTTACCTTCCAGCGTACCCGCCAGCGGCCGTCCGCGAAGTCGTGGCTGAGGATCTTGAATGTGCCGATCTCGGCGGTGTTCCGCACGTGGGCGCCGATGCAGGCGCAGGTATCATAATCGCCCACGTGCACGATGCGCAGGGTCTCCGAGACGTTTTCCGGTAGTTTGCCGAGGTCCACGAGGGCGGCGGCTTTCTCCCGGGAGACGAAGTCGATGGTGACATCCAGATTCCGCCCGATCACCTCGTTGACGGAGCGCTCGATCTCGGCGACCTGAGCGTCGGTCGGGGCCTGCTCCAGCAGGTAGTCGCACTTGGACTTCTTGCGCTCGATGTGGGCGTTGCGCGAGCGGGGACAGCCGAAGAGGCGGACCATCGTCGCATTCAAGATGTGTTCCGCCGTGTGCATCGGCGGATACTCTTCCTTATTGTGGCTGTTGAGGACCGGTTCTTCCAAAGCCTAGACCCGCTTGTAGGGGATGCCCCGCCTGTCGAGGGAGGTCAGGATCTTGACGAAGGAATTGTGCGGCTCTTTCAGGGCGAAACGTTTGCCGAGGGCCTTGATGAGGGTATCGGGATTCTTGACCTTGAGGCTGTCCATGAGCCGGAGGGTGTCCTCGGGGGAGACGATGATGCTCTCACCCTTGTTCGGATCCTCATTCCAGCCGTAGCGGGTAAGAATATATGAACCGTTCTCTACTTTCGCGATGATGCTGTATTCTTCGCGCTTGAAATAAGTGGCTTCCGGAACGTCTCCGTTCCAACATATTTCGATCTGGGGAGATCTAACCTTTTTGGTATCAGATTTTGCCATAGGAGATGATGATGATTTGTATTGTCTGATAAAGTTAGAAAAAAACGTTGAAAAAACACTAACGTGTCTGCCGCAACGCGGCGCCGACCGCTCCCGTGTAGACGCCGATCATCTTGGAGAGCTGCTCCTCGTCGGAGGCCACGGCACAGCAGCCGACGACGGTCCCGTTGACCAGGGCCGTCTCCGTGTGGCACATCAGGGTCGAGCCTTTCTTGAAGTTGACAAATGCAATGGGGTATTGCCCGCTGTCGTCATACGTAACCTTGTAATTCTTGTCGAGTTTGTATGCCTTGACTACGACGTCGGCCAACTTCTTCACGGAACTTTCCAGCAGCGCGGACAGCCGCTCGGCGGGGACATCGGCGGCATTGGGCAGGATGTCCGTGAGAACGAGCAGATACATCTGGTCGATGTCGGGGTTGCCGTTCGCCGGAACGATCGTCAGAGCCTCGCCGGGATCCATCGGGTCCCGCTGGGTGATGTTGTAGTGGTCGGGCAGCTCGAAGGAGAAGCCACCGGCACTCACCAGATGGCTCCCAGCAAGCCCCTGGGGTACGTCATCCTCGCCGGCGACGGCCTCCCGGTAGATATCGACCAGTTCGTCAAGCGCCTCTTTGCTTGAGGCGATGGCGCAGCCGGAGATGATGTCCCCGTGCACCAGCACGGCTTCTGCGTTGAGCTGGAAGGCATTCCCGTTCTTGTCCCTGCCGCTTAAACTCGTATAGGCAGTGGGGCAGTTGGCGTCATCCTCGAAGCGGACGCGATAGGCTTTGTCGAGTTTGTAGCCGGATTTTTCCGTATCCGCGATCACGCCGGCCATGCTATTCACGGCTTCTGTCAGCATATCGGAAACTTCTTCGGAGGTCAGGCCGTTGATACCGGCCAGGACATCCTGGTGAACGATCAGGATCAGCCGGTCGTTGTTCGGGTTTTCTTCGGGGCAGATCATGACGGCTTCTCCGTTGCTTTGCTGCGAACGGCCCTTGACGGCATAGCCGTCCGTGAGCTCGAACGTGATACCGCCCACGGAAACGCGGGATGCCTCGGAGCCGGGCTGCTGGGCCCAAACGAATGCTGCCAGGCTGAATAGGCCGCAGAGGGTGGAGAGGATTCTTTTCATCTTTATGTTCAATTATTCATTTCAGTAAACAAATTATCAGGAGCGCCTACCATCCAAGCTTCATGGCCAGGATCACGACGCCGAGCAGGATAACGAGGATCCAGACCCAGAGGGGTCTCTTTTTCTTCTTTTCGGGAGCCGGCGCCGGGGCAGCCTGCTGATAAGGCTGCTGCGGATACTGCGGTTGCCGGTAACTCTGCTGAGGCTGAGGCGGGGGTTGCGGCTGCCGGTAGCTCTGTTGGGGCTGCTGGTATTGCGGCTGCCGGGGTGCGGGGGAAGGCTTCTCGTCCCAGGTAATCAGGGTGAATTCGCCCTTGTCGGCGGGCACGGCTGTCTCGGAAAATTTCGGCGGGGCGTCGGAGATGTTCACGGTCGAGCCGGGGGGAGCGTCGATGACGATGCCGCCCTGCGGGGTGGTCGTGGCCCTGGGCGCTGTCTGGGCAGGGCGGGAGGCCGGTCTTGGGGTCGGGTTGGCAGCAGGAGCGGCTACGGGAGCGCCGCAACTGGTGCAGAATTTGGCGCCATCGGGAATCTGGGCGCCGCAGCGGGTACAAAATGCCATTTGATTGTCAGTTTATGTTCAGTCGCCCAGCAACCAGTCTTTGTATTCTTTGTTCGTCACGGCGGCATCGCCGCTTTCCGAATTGGTGTCGTCGTTCTGACTCCAGTCGGGCGGGAGGTAGTCTCCCTTGGTCCCGAAGGGGTCGAGATAGTTGTACAGGAAATAGCCGCCGACGATCAGGATCAGCAGGACCAGGATGATGCCGAGGCCGCCTTTCTTCTTTTTGGGTGCCGGAGCAGGCTGAGGAGCAGGCTGGGGGGCAGGTGCCGAATAATAGCCCGGGTACTGTACGGGAGGGGTGAGGGGCTGGCCGCATTGGGCGCAGAAGGTGGCGCCGTCTGGAATCTGGGCGCCGCAGTGAGGACAAAATGCCATAATATCAATCTTCTTTAAACATTTCTTCGATGGAGTGTGCTCCGGTCATATTCAGTCCGGTGGTATTGATGTCGGGCAGGCCCGGTCCGTTTTTGATCAGGCTGTCCACTTCCGTGATGAGCGACAGGGCTTTGCGGCTCTCGTCAGCCAGGTTCACGCCTTCGGCTTTGTATGAGGCATAGAATTCAATCAGGGCCTGGCTGTCGCCCTCGGCCGTGCTGGAGAGCATATTTTCGATGCGCCCGCGCAGTTCTCTTGCCGCTCTGAGCTTGGACGGATCGAGTTTATCGGTGAGCCCCCATTGCTCCAGCATCTTGAGTTTTTCCTCGAGGGTCCGGTCCATGCCTTTCGGCAATTGCCGGCACGCTTCGCGCAGGTTCTGCAGGGCCTCTTTCCGGTACGCACTCGCCCACTTGCCATCAGGCTCCATGGCGGCTTTTTTCATAAACTTTTCAAAAGTGTTGAGCGGTTCTTCCACTTTGTAAGTCTGTACGTTCTGAACCAGCTGGGCGTCGTCGAACGGCGTGGCGGCGTTCCCTTTCGGATCGATGACCTTCCCGACGTCGCTCCCGAAGGACTCGGGACCGTCGAAAGAGACGGCGGTCTGTTCTGCCTGGAGGCCCAGCTTGTCGGCGTCCCAGGGCGAGAAGTTCTTGCTGCCGGTGGCCTGGAAGCAATACTCGTCGTTCCAATAGCGGCCGGCCACCTCTTCCGGCAGGTCCTTGCCGTTGATCCGGATGGTGTAGTCGTGGTCCATGCCGATTTTCTTGCAGTTGACGGCATTGACCTTGGTCGCATTCCCCGTGGCCTCGAAGAACGTGACCTGGGATTCGTGTACGCCGAACTCCTTGGCCAGTTTCTGCCTGAGGGCTCTCTTGACATTCTCGTGGAGGATGGTATTCTCCGTGCTGAAACGGAAGCGGTATTTGTCGATGACCTTGCTGGAGTTGAGGTAGTTCTTGGCCCAGCGGTCGCACTGGATGGAAAGCACCAGTTTTTTGAGCTCCTCTGGCGGGATGTTCGGATCCTGGCAGGCCCGGATGAATTCCTTGACCTTCTGTTCGCCCAGCGACTGGGCTTCCTTGGCCAGATCCCGCAGTTCCTGCATCGCCGGGGATTTCGCCAGGAGATCCTTGCCGGCATCGAGTTTCTTCTTGCAGAGGTTGCGGAAGTCGATCTTCTTGTTCAGGATACTATTCGTCGATCGGGCAAGACGGCTGACATAGGCGAGGGAAGAGTAGTTCTTGCACAGGGTCTGCTCGACGGCGATCAGGTCCTTCTTGACCAGGTCGGCCGTCTCGGCGAGCGCCTGGCCGAACTGGGTGGTGGAGAGTTTGCCCATGCCCCACTGCATACCCTTCTGGAAAGCCATGGTCTGGAGAATTTCCCAGGAGGCGAATTCGGCGCCCACCATGAAGTTGTCGAAGAAGGTATTATTCTCGTTCTCCGAAGCCTTTTTGCATTCCAGCAGGAATTTCTTCGGCGTATAGTAGAGCATTTCCGAATAGCCCAAGGTGCAGATGCCCAGCAGCAGACGTCCCATCAGGGTCTTGGGCTCCCGCTCGGCCATCGCGGCCATGCACATATCGAATCCGTCCCCGAAATACACCTCTTCCCAGACATAGGCGCTCTCGGCGACATACAGCGGACCGACTTCGCCCCGCATCAGTTTCAGGAAGAGCCGCTTGGCGTTGTAGTATTCCGGCATATAGAAGCCGAAACGCTCGTCGAAGGACTGGATCATGATGTCGCACTTGTAGATCAGGGCGGCCAGCTGGGGGGCCTGGGGCCTGGATAACAGCGTGTTGCGCATGTGCGTGTATTTCTCCATCACCTGCTTGTCGAAGGTCTGGATGTCGTGCAGTTCCTTCATGTCGGCGGGGATGCGCATCGGCATGGAGATGACCATCGAAGTCTGCTGCGTCTGGAAGGTCTTGCCGTGGTAGGTGGCCGTGGCCTTGATGGCCGCCTTGCAACGGTTGGGCGGCACCATGATGGCAGACGGGACGATTTCGTAGATGTAGGTGCGGGTGTAGAGTCCGGCGGCGACCGGCCGGCAGTCCACGGCGAAGTCCTTGAGCTGGAGGCCCAGGTTCACCACCGGATCCGTGATCGGCTCGTCTTTCCGCTTGCCGAACCATTCGAGTGATTCCGGGACGTCCTCGAAAACGATCTCCATGCTGTCGGGAGCCGGACTGCCGATCTTGTTCTTCTGATCGTCCCAGGCGAACAGGGTCACTTCCAGGCGCGTGTGGGCGATGGCGAGCTGGTGCTCGTAGTCCTTGGGCTGCTGCTCGGTCATCGAGATGCTTTCCGTACCCTTGATGACCGGGTAGGCCTTGATGTGGCCGACCTGCAGGCGGAGACCCTCATAGAAACGGTGGATCGGGAGGCGTTCGCTCACTTTGCGCTCACCGTACTTGAGCTGCTCCTTGGCGGTGACCACCAGGTAGCAGCTGTCCACGTCGCCCGCCAGTTTGTCCAAGGACTTGACGGCCTCTTCGGTCAGGGTGTCGGTGAGATCCACGCTCCAGGAGCCTTCCTTGTCCGGCCGGACGGTGGAGAGGGCGAAGGTCTGTTTCTTGTCGTTCTCCATCTCCGCTTCGACACTTACGTGTTCCCCGAAGCCGTTGACATAGAAATAAATCGTTTCCTGGCTGTGGTGCCCGGCCACGTAGGTGACGTTGTCCTGGCAGAAGACGATCTTCTTGTTGTCTTCGATCTTGAAGACCGCCTTGTTGCGGAAGATGCCGGACGGCCCCGTGAAAGAGAATACGACCGATCCGCGCGTCGGGACGTAGTCTGATTCCGGTTCCCGGACGCGGATGCGGGCGCTGCGGTATTTGCCGGCCATTCCGACGGCCACCAGCTCGAGGTTTTCCCCCTCGAACACCTGGATGGTCTCGGTCAGGTCGGGGCGTTGCTTTTTCTGGCCGTCGGCCGTGATCTCCTCGATACGGGCACCGACCACCTTGGGTTCGTCGCCCACGTAGAGAGTGTCCCCGAACTCTTTGTACAGAATCATCCTGTAGGAGCTGGGCCGTTTCTCTTCCTCCTTTTCCTTCTCTTTCTCGTCCGGCTCGTCGTCGCCCTGCTCTTTTCTTTTCTTTTTCCGCTTCTTGAGCAGGCGGCTCACCGCGACGCCTCCGCCCACTGCGGCGATCGGGCCCCAGAAGACTGCGGGCGGGATGTCGGTCTTGCCGAACTCTCCGGGCGTGTCGGTCGCTTCGTTCTCATAGGTATAGACCGGATCGTCGCCGACGAATTTATAGTAGTAGTATTGCACCGCCTCGATGGCGGGATTGAAACTTCCGCCTGCTACCGCGGCCATCTGCCGTCCGCCGATCGCGATGACCAGCGTGGACTTCCTGTTCGGCACGAACAGGTCCATCTGCATGTCCGTATCCGGATGCCTGGACCTCACGCCGCTCTTGTAGCTGGCATCCCCCCAGGTGTAGCCGCCCATGACGGGGGAGGGAACGTCTCCGTTCTCGATGGCCCTGACGGTGACGAAACCCACGATCATCTTCTGGGCCGGGACGCGCTCGGGGTCCTCGGACCGGTTGATCGTGATCCGGATGCCCAGGTTCTGTTCATCTCCGTACTTGATCTTCTCGGGCGGGTTCGACCAGAGGATCTCGACGCCGCCGTTATGGACGGCGGCATTGTTCCGCAGGCTTCTCCAGTATGGCTTGTTGGTTATGGGATTCCTTCCGTCGTCTTTCGAAAGCTTGGTGCTTTCCAAGACCCAATAGCCGTTGACGGCGTATGACGATGCCGACAACAGGCAGAGGCAGGCCAGGGCCAGGAGGACTCGTTTAATCATTTCTGTTCTCGTCTGAGGATTTCTTCCCGGAGTTTTGGAATATTGGTCTTCAGTTCCTCCACCACTTCCGGGTCGGCGGCGGAACCTTTGGCAAGCTCTTCCTCCAACTGGGCTTCCGAGCGCGCCAGCAGCGCCTTCAGATAGGAGATCCACTCCTCGGGCGTCAACTCGTCTTCGGAGGTAGTGGCGTCGTCTGGGATATCAGCGGGAACGACGGATTCCTGTACTGGATTCAGGACGGGTTCCAGCCTTTCCTGGAGGGTGGGAAAGATGTCCTGGAAAACGCGGGGGAGGATGTAGATGACCGCCCCTGCCAGGAGGGCAAGCAATAACAACGCGAAGAGCACTTTCCCGCCCTTCTTCTTTTTCCGGGCCGGGGCGGGAGCTTGCTGCACCTGCGGTTGCATTTGCGGCTGCATCTGCAGGGGAGCCGGTGCCGGCGGGGGCGTGTAAGCAGGCGGGGGCGTGTAAGCCGGCTGGGGGTCTTCGACAAAGAGGGAATCGAGGTCGACGGCCATCTCCGGGGAAGATGCCGGAAGCGCCTGTCCGCAGCGTGTGCAGACTCTGACATTATCGGGCAGCGAGGCACCGCAGTAGGGGCAGAAAGCCATGGAATCGAGTTTATTTGGCCCGGGGGCAGTGGGATTTGATGAAATCGAGGACGAAGTCGAAGTCCTCGTCGGGGACATAGACCTGGTTGTGGTCGAGCAACTGGTTGACCTTGATGAGGTGCCAGAGGCGGCGGGACTTGACCCGCCGGACATTGGCGAACGTGGAAGTGGACGTGGTGCGCGAAGCGGCGAGCATTCCGGCGCCTGCCGTGGAAGGACGCTTGGCGAGGATGCCCACCAGGACGGTGAGCATGTTCAGCTTCTGCGCCCGCTTGACCTGTGCAGCCTCCTGTTCGTGGATGATGTAATCCTCGTCCATGGTGAAATGGACGACATACTTGCCTCCGTACGTCCAGGCCACGATCAGGTATGACACCATGAGCACACCCAGGAGGACGGCCATGACGAAGAGCCAGATCTTGGGGTTGCTGCCGCTCCAGATGGACTCGTTCCAGGCCTTCTGCAATTCACCCTCCGACGCCAGGCGGATGATCGAAACCACGAAGGGAATGCTGAAGAGGATGCCGAAGATCTTCAGGAGAACCAGAAAGATAGCAGGGTTCTTCAGCATATTCATCTCGTAAGTCCAGCGATATTTGCCATCCTCGCAGAGGCGTACGCGGGTGCCAACATATTTGTTGTCCACCCGGGGTTCGGAAGGGGGATAAACGGGATTCATCTTATGACAGGGATTCCATTATGGGTGCACAGGCATCAATAGACAAAAATAAACAATTATTGACAATATTCCAACGGTGGTTTGTGGCAGACGTTTTTTATTGCTTCCGGGCGTTTTTCTCCAGCAGGGTGACGAGCTGTCCCACGATGCCCGGAGCCGGACAGGCAGGATACCCTTCCAACATCAGCCGGCACGCCAATTCTCCTTTGTCGTAGTGGTTATGGTCCCTGAAGCAGGAGATGATGGCCTGGGCCGCGGCCTCGGCAGAATCGTATCCGTTTGCCTGCCAGTCCGTGACATAGGCATTGAAAATGGCATCGGCATTCTGCCCGATCTCGACGAATCCCAGATAGTCGGGATCGCGTTGCGCGCGCTGCGCCGCCACCTTGCGCACGATGACGTCGTAGGTGTCCCGGCGGTAACTGTCGAAGGTATGGGTCTCGGGATGGTAACCGCCCGTATGATTGCTGACCGCGCCGTGAGGCGTATAGGAATTCAGGATGACGCTTGCCCCCATCGCTTCGGCGGCATCGAGGTAATAGTTCACGTCGTCCTCGAAGGTGGAATTCAGGCCGTTGGTTCCGTTGTTGCCCAGCATCACGATGTCCCCGGGGCAGATGTCGAGCAGGACCTCCGCGAGTTTTCCCTGTTGATAGTAGGTGCTGAGGTTGCGGCCGCCGGCTCCCTGGTTGCCGAAATCGCACAGTTCGGCAAGTGCGGGGAATTCGCCGAGGAGGATCCGCTCCAGATTCCAGGCCCAGGATCCGGTACTGGCAGAGGTCGAATCCCCGATGTGGTGTACTTTGGGTTTCGCGCGCCGCGCGGGTTTCGGCAATTTGGTCAGCTGCACATTTTCAATCTTGGCATCGCCTCCGGCATTAGCGCCGATACGCAGGTCGAACACGTCCCGCGGGCAGGCGACCACCAGCGTATCCGTGCTCATCGTATCGTGCCGCCCCAGGATATAACCGGCCAGATCGCTGTTCACATAACCCGTTGAGAGGATGCCCTGGTAGGTGACGACGACCCGGTAGAAATTGCCTTTCTCGACCTGGGCCTCGAAACGTTCCGCATCCGCATTCGGCGAAACGGCCTCGCATTCCGCGATATCGATCGTCCCGCTTGCCTCGTCGGCAAAGCCGATGCTGAAGAAATCGGGATTCGAGCTTTCTTTCCACTTGACCCGATCGCTCCTTCCGCTGACTCTTCCGTTTGCGTCGGCAACGGACGCCTGGCACGTTTCTCCCTTCTTGTCCACTTCCAGGGTAACGGTGTACCAGCGGTCTGTCTGGAATTTGCCTGCCCTGCCTCTCAGGGTCAGCGGGGTATCGTTGAGCGTAATGGACTGACCGTCAAACTGCAGCGTGACGGGATTCGTGTAGAGCCGGTTGTTGAACCGGTAAGGGAAACGGGAAGTCAGCGTCAGGACGGCTCCGGGCCCGTGGAAGCGTACCTTGGCGGTAAAGACCAATAGCGAGACGGGCGGCGTGAAGGATTTGGCAAATACGTGCGACTGGCCGGCTTCGCGGGCGCTGAAGCGGATATACTTGGTCCCGTCCGGATCTTTGCAGAGCTCGGCCTGCTGGGAGGTGTCGCTGCCGGCAACGATCCATTTTCCGAACACGATGTCCTGCGCCTGCCCGTGCCGCTCCGTGCGAACTTGCGCCCCGAGGAGCTGGTCGGGGAAGCCGCTGAAGTCCTTGGGATAACCTCCTTCGGGGAGCACCTGCGTATTCGCCTGCCGTTCGTTGCCCAGCGCGACGATACCCTTTTCGGCACGGAACTCCTTGCCGCCCACCTTCAGGACGGCCCTGAGCGAGCCGTAGAAATTCATGGGGACGTTACGCAACGCGAAAGTTGTGGCGAGAGAGGGCTTGCCGTTGACCGTAAACGCACCGTAGGAGTCGCAATACTGTCCAGGCAGGTCATTTTCGGTCTGGAATCCGGCTGCGTCCCATTCAACCGTGAAACCGCCCGCCGCCTTGAGTTCCGCCTCGGTGACAGGTTTGCCGTCGGCATCCAGCACGGTCAGGCTGTATTCATTGGCGTATGGGGTATCGGTCGTCGGACCGAATGACAGTTTCTGGTTTCCTTCGATCTGGATTCTGGCTATTTTGTCCGGAACGGCTCCGTTTGCATTCAAGTTGACAGAGAGCGCACAAATCGCTATTGCACCAATCAATGGAATACGTTTCATACAATTATCAGTTTTAGCTGGAAATAATGTAGTTGTTTTTCAAAGTCAAAGATAATCAATAATTCATAGTTTGCCAACGCCGTCCGGCGAACAGATGATGATGAAACATGACACGAAAAACATAGACAAAGAATTCTTGCTGAAAAAGAAAAGAGACAAGGTTGTTTCGCCTCGTCTCTGTTGTCGATATTCAATTAATTATGATAGGTCCTGGATCCTTCGGGCCGGACCAGATTAGAACCTCACGTAGTACTGGAACCAGAATTCGTTGAATTTCTGGCCGGTCATCTTGTTGTCGTTGTAGCGGTACTCCAGCTGGAACATCAGGTTCTTGTGGAGCCGGAACTGCGGGGCGAAGGAGAAGATGGTGTTCTGGCTGTCCGCGGTGGCGTTGTCGCGGTAGCTGTCATACTTCACATAGACCTTGAACCAGTCGGCCAGGGGCACGCCCACGGTCGCATAGAAGGCATCCGCAAGGCCCGTGTCGGAAGTGAGGGCCCAGGGTTTCCCGGTGGCGGGGTCGATCGAAGCGGCCTTGTAGCCATAGGAGTGGACATATTCCGTGCGGACGGACCAGTTGTTGTGCTCGTACTTGGCGCCCGCGGAGTAACGCTTGCGGTCCACGGTCACGGTCCCGTTGGACCAGTTGCCGTCCCAGCCGAACACGCCGAGATAGAGGTCCTTGACCGGCTGGACCTGGAGGGTGCCGATGATGTCTTTCTGCTTGTTGTTGTCGGCCTTGTTGATGCCGTTGCCGTTGTAGATGCCGAGCTGGTAGTGGATGAGGCGATGCTGGTCGCTCCCGACGGGGAAGAGGTCGCCCTGGACCTGGATGCCCAGGTCGCGGCCGCCCATGGACGCCTCGCCGCAGCGGTCGCCCATACCGGCGAGTTTCTTCACGGCCTGCGAATAGTCGCCGACGCCCACGTCCCAGGGGTTGTAGGGATTCTCGAAGGTGAAAGCACGCTTGAATTCACCCATCTTGATGCTGAATTCCTTGTACTTGGCCCACTCGAGGTAGAAGTCCTTGATATGCGGCGTGCCGTTGATCTCCACCTGGATGCGGTAGTTGAAATCATTGAGGATGCTGCCGTCCACATAGGCACGGATGAGCCGGACCCCGAAGCCGGGGCCGTTCTCAGCGCCCTCCTGAGAGGAGTACTTATATGTTCCGATGATGTAGGCTCCGAACTTGGGGGTGCTGGCGAAATCCGTCAGTTTGTAACCGTAAGCAGGCTTGTCCTGAGCCATTGCGCTGAGCGATAATATGGCCGCGCAGAGTAAAACGAATGCTTTTCTCATAATGTCGGTGTTGTAGGAGAATGACGCAAATATACAAAAAAAGAATAAAAGAATCGAGTTACCCCCATATCCTCCGGAACGTGTCCCGGTCGGCAAATGCTCGCTTTATATGGTTACCTTAAAGCAGTAAATCTTGCCGTTTTCGAGCGGGAGCTTGCTCGTGATTTTTTTCCGCTTGTCACCGACAGGGAACACTTCGATATACTCCACCTTATCTGGATTGTAGTTATAATAGTGGCCGCCAAACTGGAAGCACAGCTCATACCCCGGCTCGAGGCCCTCGTCGAAGCGGACAGGCACATAGAAGGTCTTCGTGACCGGTTTATCCCACATATAGAAATCACTTTGCAGCGGAATTTCCAGCTCCTGAGACAAACAAATACGGCAAACAAATAGCCTAAAAAGACAGCGAGACAAACAAATAATTTTTGCTTATCTCGCTGTAAATCAGTATGTTAAGAGTAAGATTCCCTCTTAATACTCTTCCTCGTTAAAGATTAATTTATGTCGCTTATAACGTATTCTATTGCATTTTAGTTTAAATTTAAGGTGATTATAGATGCGATGTAAAGCGATAAAATGCGATAAATTGCTATGGGAAACTCCACCTCCGGATACCGGACTCCCCCAGGGGGAAACTCCATCTCGGGAAAGCGTCCAGTGTAAGTCGATGAAAAAGTCTGCCGTAGGGTTAGTATGCTCCTAGCCGCCCCCCGGAGGCGTGTGTAAATTCCCGGCCAGATTTTTAGTCTGTTCAAAACAGGGTAAGAATTCGTCAACGATTATCCCGAAAATACAGGCGTGTTGAGGCTCCCGGATTGTCCCGTGTATAAAAACTGCGGATTTATGTCACTTTCCGGAGTTAGTAAGTATTTATAGTGTAAAAAGTTTAGAAACTATGGATACGAAGAATTATAAGCGTACCTCCCGCGAGATGCCGGAGTACGTAAAAGCGAAATTGAGAAACAACGCTAACCTCCACAAACCGAAATCACCGGAAACCAAGGCTAAAATTTCCGCTGGCCAGAGAAGGGCCTGGGCCGCGATTCCTTCCAAGATTGGACACACCGTAGATGCCGGAGGCACTACCATTGATGACATAATCCTAGAAATAGCAGAATATGATGGACAAGAGTAAGCAGAGTTTTGTTATGTACGCCTCGTTCTTGGAGGCGGCGGAAGGTTTGGATGGTGAGGCTTTCAAGGAGTGTGTGCTCAAGTTGAGGGACTACGCATTATATGGTGAAGAAGTTTCCTCAAAGGACCCGGTTGTCAATATCATCCTGATGATGGCGAAGCCGAATATCAAAGCGGCAACAAGCCGTTATAAGAAAGCGGTGGAGAACGGCGAGTTAGGAAAGGAACACGGATGAAAGGGCGGCCGGCCGCGCAAGGGAGAAAGCCGGGAAGCCTACGTGGAGAGGAATAAGCAACGAATAGCACAGAAACTGGGTGAAACCCCTAAAAAACCCCTTAATGTAGATGAGAATGAGAATGAAAAAGAAAAAGAGAATGATGATGTTGAATATATCCAGTCGCCTGCGGCGATGGAACCCACTAGGGGTTCCGGGGGGACTATTGGTTCTTCTTCTTCTCTTATCCAAGATAGGGATTCTGGACCCGGGCTGTCGGTATCCTTCGCGATGGAGGATGCTCCTTGGATACGCCAACTAGTCGAAGAAATGTCGCAGACGGAACTCATAGAGCGGTACGAGCACGCTATTGACAAGATAGCACTCTCCAAGGTGGAGAGCAGGGAACTGAACTCGGAAGGGGCACTTGCGGTGGAGGCGGCGCTTATCCTCCAACGCTATGACCAGCTCCCAACCTTTAAGGAAGCGAAGGGTGTTGTTATCAGGGATATCCAAGCGGCGGTCCAGCAAATTCAAGAGAGCCGTAACGAGCAGATAAGCCGGAGCGAGGTGGATGATGAAAACGACGAACCGTTTTGATCCAGCGGCCTTTGAAGTCCCAAAAACGAGCCCAGGAGGCAAAATTGAAACGAGCTCCAAGCATAAAAATGCCGAAGTGCTCGTTTTCAGTTACTTGCGTGTTTCACTATTGTGATAGGTGAAATCCGGGGTATTGATCACGCGAAGAATCGCTGGCCGGCCGATAATCCGCAAAAATACAAGGCTCCGCTGGGAATGCTCCGTAAAATTCTTTATATTTGTCAAGTCATCGCAAGATGGCGTACATATTAGCGAAAGTGTTTTCGCGTTGTCCTGCATTGAAATCTGGAAAGTTTTGTGAGAAGGACGACGATGAGACACTCCGCTCGACATTGATATTGTCGCAAGTCGTGTTCTACGACCGGCTTCATATCGTCGAGTGTGGAGTATCGGTCGTATTCATTTCTCACGGGTCCTTCCAGAACCTCAATGCGATGACTGCGAAACGGCTCCACACTTTTGTTGTGCAATTGGGCCTTGGAGCTGGTCCGAGACAATTCAAAAGATGGATACCCTAAAGGTTAGAATCCTGGCCGAATGTGATGGTCGTCAAGTGACACCGGACGAAATTGTTGACGATGTGATTAAGAATAATCCGAACTCATTCTCTGATGAGGATTTGAAGATTATTAAAAGATTCTGGGAATTAGTCAATTACTAATTGTAAATAGAGTCAATGTCTCTTGTTGATGTAATAAAATGGAATGCAACTCCGAAGGACTTCTGTTATAAGTCGCCGATAACAGACATTCGGCTCGGCTCTCAGTTGATTGTCTATCCTGCGCAAACCGCCTTTTTTGTGAAAGGCGGAGCGATATACGATGAGTTCAACCAGCCAGGAACCTATACGATCCAGTCGGAGAACATCCCCGTCCTCAACCGGGTCATCAATCTTCCCTTCGGCAAAGAATCGCCATTCCAGGCAGAAGTCTGGTTCGTAAATCAGATTGCTAAAATCAACCTCAAATGGGGAACGCAGACTCCCATTCCTTTGGAGGATCCTGCGTACCATATTCTCGTTTCGGTAAGGGCATACGGCCAGTACGGAATCAAAATCATCCAACCGCGTCTTTTCTTGGAAACGCTGATAGGTAGTATGGAGGAGTTCACGGATTCCAGTATTGAGGATTATTTCAAGGGGCGTTTGCTTACCTGTCTGAGCACGGCTATTTCCAGAAAAATCGCGCTGGGCCAAATGTCCGTTTTTACAATAAATGCCTATCTGACGGACATATCCAATGCCTGTGAGGAAGAGATAGATAGGTATTTCTCCAAGTATGGAATTAAAATCGTAGATTTTACCATCATGTCCATCAATATCCCTCCGGAAGACGAAGGGTATCAGCGGCTCAAAGCAATCAAAGCTGCAGTGGCGGGTGTCTCCGTTGGTGGCCGGGATATTTACCAGATGGAACGGAGTTTTGACGTGCTTGATAAAGCGGCAGAGAACGAGGGTGCCGGAGCAAATCTTATTGGAATGGGCTTTGGCTTGGGTATTGGTTCCAAAGGAAAAGGTATTGCGGCGGATAGCATTGACACGGACCCGGAGCAAATACATCCACCCATACCGGAACCAAAGACATACCACGTGTATCTTAACGGCAAGAAGGTGGGAGGGAACACTCGGGAGAAAATACGCAAGTTGTTCGAAGAACATCAAATTGATAAAGATACTCTGATATGGCGGCCGGGGATGAGCAGATGGTGTCCGATTTCCTCAGTCAGAGAATTGTGGGATTACCTTGAAACCCCTCCTGAAATATGAGACGGACTACTCTTGCCATCGCAGGAATCCTGTTGGTATTGAATGTCGTGACAGGCATCCTCCTCTCTAACTATCAATTGCAGAATGTGCTGCTTAGTAGTTCGGCCATCATATTGACTGCGGTGCTCATTTGCCTCTCTGCTACGATGCCTCTGAAAGGCGGATTCAAGGTGTCTCTCCCTTTCATTTTTATGATAATTGGGGTTGTTGAATTTGTGTTGGGGGTGGTTTCCAAACACACCTTTCAGGATAACTGGGCCGCAATTGTTGCGCTGGCACTTCTCGCTTTTGAAATCGTTGTTCTTATCCTTGCCTGGGCGGTATCAAAGAACACAAGATGATAGTATCGGAGAAGCATTTTTGTCCGCAATGTGGCGCACCTCTGGATCAACACCTTTTTGTCCAGACTTGCTCGTTTTGTGGGTATGTCTCGGCTACTGCCAAGCAACCAGAAAAAGGGCTAGTGCTTGTAGAGTCTTCACCCCAGGAACGATATGACTATATAATTCGTCATCTTACTTATATCCAGACCGCGTGCCCGGTTGAAGTGAAGCAAATAGACAATGCTTTCCAGATTAGGGCAAATCATCCGTTCTTTCCTAATGTTGGACGTAACATCTTAAGAACACTTCCTTTTCGGTATGCGTCAGTTTTTACCAGAGACTCATTTCAATTGCATCTATACTTGGAGGCAGTTGTGGATACGAACCCTCAGCTGTTCTTTAAAACGGACGCGGATAGCATTATTGTCCCTTTGAGTATTCAGAAACAAGGAAACTTTTCTTTCCAGTTTTCTTTTTGCCAGTATGCCGCATTATGTGAAGCGGAAGAATTGGTCGTGGATACTAATTTAGCTAAGGGCGAATACTCTTGGGATGAGTTCAAGGCATATAGTAGGCGATTCTACCACTCGGTGTTTGATCGCACGAGGTTTAAATACAGTTTGCATCAAAAGTTATATATTGATAAATAATTCCTTAATAATACCACTATGGCGCAGTTTATTAGAACACTTCACAACAAGTTTGAGAACAAAACAACAACGGAGGGGATGCCTTGTCGAATGTGGGAAAAGAGAGGAGATTCCTCGTGGTGGTTTGTTCTTCGTCAGGTATCAACACCAGATTTTGATACCCTAGTCGTTGACATTAGTCTTATGGACCAAGATTGGTTCTACCTTCGTAATGGAGACTTGACGTTTAACCTTGATGGAAAAAAGAACATCATTCTTGATGCACATGAATCATATTCAAAAGTACATAATGCTATTATTGAAGAGAATTGTTTTTATGAAATAACAGAGAAACAACTAAAAGAAATATGTGATGCTTCCGAAGTAGACATCCAAGTTACTGGCGACTCAAGAAAAAAACAAATAGATGGTGAATTATTCCGCCTATATGCTCGTGCCTATTATAAAGCCGTCTATGACAATACTCTATTCGGAGATGCCCTTTCAACTTTCCTAAAAGCACATAACAAAAAGAAGATTGTCAAAAGACGGCTAATCATAGGTGCTGCGGTAATAGCCGTACTTGGAGCAATTTATGGGATAACAGCTGGGGGCGTGAAAGAATATGAGTGTTATAATTACGATGTGGCGGCACAAAGAATTCATCAAGTTGAGTTGGGAATGAGTTATAAAGATGTCATCAAGATTTGCGGAAAACCAACCTTCAAGTATTATGCTGTCCATCAAGTATATTGTATACGTTACTTTAGAGAAAAGCATCCATATAATGCGGAACCTCAAGTAGAAATTATGTTCAAGAACGGAAAGGTTCGTAAGGTTTACGAGTCTACTTCAAATTATTGGCTTGAATGAAGATTCGGGAATAGGACAAGGGGATCTGTTAGTTATTCGAAGAACCTTGCTCAATGCGTAGCAGGCTAGACGAATTATTCAAGGCAAGATGAACAGGAACTGCCTTAAAACAAAAGCTTCTCATATACCTCCCCCAGTTCCTCCTGTCGAAGGCCAAGATAGCGGCGGGTGACGGAGGGGCTGGAATGGTTGAAGATTTCCGACAATTTGATAAGTGCCATTTCAGCATTATGCCCGGCCATGTCCACGACCCGGCGGCCGAAGGTTTTGCGAAGGGAGTGTGTGCTGACGTTCTTTGCCTTCAGCTGATAGACGGTCTTGATCTTTTTAAGATGGCGGTTCACCATCTGCGAGGTCAAGACCGTTCCGTATCTGCTGGTGAAGCACGGCTGCGAAAGATCAACACCCCCAAGGGCCCGCCAGCAGTCCCGGGCGTGCTGCTGGAAACCCTTGTTTATCTTTATCTCCCGGCGTTTCCCGGTCTTCTGCTCATACAGGGCGAACGTGCCGTCCTTGGAGAGTACCTGCTCCCATCGGAGCGTCCGCAGGTCGGAGAATCTCAACCCGAAGAAGCAGCCGCAGCCGATGAGCAGGGACATCCGGTAGTCTCCGTCCCGATACAGGCGGTGGACGAGGTTCATCGCCTCGTCCCATTCGATGTAGTCCGCCGTCGTGTATTGGTTCTTAAGTGCCATCTCGTTGAGGATTAGGAGAGTATGTCAATGATGTTGGCCCAGCGGAAAGAGCGGAACTGCCCTTTCTCGATGTCGAAGTAGCAGGAACAGCCCCAGCTCTCCGGAGATTGTCCGCGTCCGTTGATATGCTTGCCACAGAGGGCGGCGTTGAGGGTTCCGAATGCCTCCCGAACGGAGCCGTCTTTCTTGACATAGAGGAAGTGGCAGGTGCCGTTTCGCATCTGGCGCTTGGCTTCCTCGATGAGGAGGGACTTGGCGATTCCGACGTAAGCGGAGTTCTTCTTGGTGGATACGGCTACGATGTGACGGGCGAGGAGAGCGTCGGAGGTGGTGATTGCAAGGGTATTCATAAATCTTGGTGCTTTGTCATATATTTCTGATACAAATATAGTACTTTAAAATATATTTACCAAATATTTTTGGTTTTTATTTATGGTGAAAGGGCTGATATTTTGTTATTAAAAACCTATTTCTTATTTTTGGGGGTGAAAAACAGGTGTTATGGAACTAAAAATCTACGAAATCCTCAAAGAAAGGGGCATGAGGATGGCTGACTTGGCCAAAAAACTAAATATTGATCAATCGAACCTGTCCACCAGTTTGAAAGGTAATCCCAAACTTTCCACGTTGGTGGATGTCGCCTCTGCCTTGGGTGTTGAGGTGCGGGAGCTATTCCCGGAGACACAACCCTCTTTCACCGCCGGGACATTACAGATGGGAGAAAGGCATTACGTCCTTGTCCCTGTGGAAGTGTCCGAAAAGCCCTATATTTTCCGTTCGGCGCGTTTTTTAAAAGAAGTGGAGGGGTTCGTGCTTCGATGCCTCAAAACCGATGGGACAATCTCCTTATGCGGTTTGTATGAAGGCGCTTACCCGGTGGCGTTGTTGTATGACAACAAGAGTAGAAGGTTGTTCTTGTCTTTTTGCCCAAAGGGAGATGATTACACAACCATCGTGTATGAGCCAGATGATAAGTTTATTACCAAGTACCACTACACGGACGAACTCGTCGCAAACTACATCGCCCGGAACATAATGAACGACATTGAGGAGCTCCTTTGATCATGTGAAGAAAAATCATTTTTGTATATTGGTACTGCCTTCGGGCAATAATCACTGTCGGCGGGCAGATACCAAACGCAAGAATGACAAATGAAGCAGATTTCTACGCATCACTGACAAACACCCTGCAAGAACTGATTAGGCAGGTTCAAGCGCTGAATAATCCGCAAAGCAAAACCATCTATACCAATAAGGAGATGATGGAACTTCTGGACGCCTCTTCTGCGACCTTGAAGAAATGGCGGGACGAGGGTGAACTCTCCTACTCCTTAATAGGGGCTACATACTACTACTCCGACAAGGACATTGAAGACTTCTTGCGGAGCCACCACTACGACGCTTATGCCTGCTCCTTGTAGAGTTTCCGAATCTTCTTGAACTCCTTGTCAATCGTGGTGTCCAGGAACTCTGCATACGTTTTCTCCGTTGCCAGAATACTTTGGTGGCCCATAAGCTGGCTGACGAAGTGTAGGGAGAACCCTTGGGAAATCGCGTTGACACAGAAGGTGTGCCGTGCAACGTGCATACTCAAATGGAACGGAAACTCAAGGTTCTCACCAATCTGTTTCAACGACTGGTTGAGGGTGCGTTCAACGGCATTGCAGCGCATCTTGAACTGCCGTTGCGTCTCCACATCATCGGAGAATTTATAGTCTTCAGGGAAAAAGTCAAAGACAAACCGCGCGTTCCGTTTCTTCGTCTTCCAGCGATTAAGGATATCTATCGCCTGAGGGGCGAGCATTGGCTGCACTTTGCCCTTCTGTTTAGACTTTACTTGCACCTTGTCAAGCCGTTTCTTCTCCCAATCCACCTGCGACCATTCCAACGTAATGACATCAGATACCCGGAGGCCGCACGCATAATAAGAGAAGAAGAATATGTCCAGCAGTTCCTTCGTCCGCTCCTTGGAGTTGGAAGAGGGGTTATAATTCTGCAGCGCCTTGAACTGCTCAGGGGTAAGATACCGGACACTCTTTCTGTCTGCCACATCCGGGTCGTAATGCCTATCCTTAACCTCAACATAGGCATTTTCTATAACCGGCATGGCTATTTTGGGATCCAATAACCCGTTGTCCTTGGCGTACCCGATTGCTTTGACGAGTGGGACCAAGGTCTTGTTTATGCCCTCGTTACTGGTGTTATGGAGCGCGTCCCGGCGGTACTTGATATACTTGTCAATCAGTTCCGGGGTGAGTTGGTTCAACGAGAGGGGAGGAAGTTTGAGTTCATCGGCGACAAACCTGCCAAATGCCTCGATGTTCAGCTTCTTGTTGTAATAGACCGAGTAGCCGAAATCCCCACGTTTATAGAACAACTCGTTTACATTCAATGCATACTCTACCAAGTCAGTATGCTTTGCACGTTTGTCCTCCGGAACGAATGAACCATCCAGCATTCGCTGAACAACGTCGGGCGTAATCCTCCCATCATCGTATGAGAGGAGTTGAGCATCCACCTTCTGTTTGATGAGGGCCAGGCGATTGTTGATCCGTGCAGCATTTTTATTTCGGGGTTTAACCTCTTGTTTCTTGGCATCCCAGTCCTCGGGCGCAATCCATACGTCCGTACTGCGTTTTATGTACTTGCCGACGTAGTAGCGAATATATATGGCTTGCTCGCCTTTTCCATTGCATTTATTCAACAAAGCAAAGCCTCCTTGCGGGAGTTGGGCTTTTGTCCTTGGCATAACTCTTAGGTTTTTAGTATTCTTAACGCAAAGTTAAAGTAAAGATTTGGATAAACTTTAAGGTAAGTTATATTTTTATGTATTGCGCTCAAATGCGTAGGAATGCGATTGCAAGAAAACAAAAAACCGCCCCGAAAGGCGGTAAGGTAAGTATTACTGATTGATTTTCAGTAAGTTAGCGATTAGTATTCTTCTTCGTTAAAGAAGAAGTCCTCTTTGGTGGGGTAGTCGGGCCAGATGTCTTCGATGGTCTCGTAGATCTCTCCTTCTTCTTCGAGTTCTTCCAGGTTCTCAATAACCTCTTCGGGCGCGCCGGAGCGGTTCGCGTAATCAATGAGTTCTTCTTTGGTTGCCGGCCACGGAGCATCGTCCAGGGCGCTGGCTAGTTCGAGTGTCCAATACATAGTCGTACCTTTTAATTTGGCGCAAAAATAGAAATAATTTTCTAATCTGATCCGCTTTCTGTAAAAAAGTTTTCAACAAGGCGCGGAGAGACCCGGCGCACTTATTTCAACTCATTGTGTATCAGGTGTTTTCCCAGCTCTGGCGGAACGCGTCTCCGAGGATTTCCCGCACCTGGGCGAGCAGTTCCGGGTCGGGTCGGGAGGCGGCATAGCCCAGGTTGGCGCGCACGTTTTCGGCCCGGGTGGTGGAGAAAAGCGTGGAGGCGATCCGCGGCTCCTGCACGGCATATTCGACGGCGAGGCGCTCGATGGGATAGCCCGCGGCGGCGCAGTGTGCGGCCGCGCGGCGGCAGGCCTCCTTCAGGGTCTCGGGCGCCGGATGCCAGGCGGGGGCGCCGCGACCGGAGAGTAGCCCCATCGACAGCGGGCTGGCGTTGATGACGCCGATGCCCCGCTGCTCGAAGAAGTCCAGGAAATCCAGCAACTTGTCGTCGCAGAGGCAGTAATGGCAGAAGTTGAGCACGGACTCGACGGTGCCCGCCGGGGTATGCTCGACCACATATTGCAGATTCTCGAGCTGCAAGTCGGTGATACCCACGTGCCCGACGACTCCTTCTTCCCGCAGGGCCACGAGGGCGGGGAGGGTCTCCGCGCAGACCTGGTCCAGGTCGGCGAACTCGATGTCGTGGACATTGATTAGGTCGATGTGGTCCACGCCCAGGCGCTCCATGCTCTCGAATACGCTCTCACGGGCCCGCTTCGCTGAATAATCCCAGCTGTTGACCCCGTCCTGCCCGTAGCGGCCGACCTTGGTGGAGAGGATATATTTCTCCCGCGGAATCTGGCGCAGGGCCTTGCCCAGGACCTGCTCGGCCTTGTAGTAGCCGTAGTAGGGAGACACGTCGATGAAGTTGATGCCGCCCTCGATGGCAGCGAAAACAGCCTGGATGCCGTCTTCCTCCCGCAGGGGGTGAAAGACGCCGCCGAGGCTGGATGCGCCGAATCCGAGTGCGGACAGGCGCAGGCCGGTACGGCCTAATTCTCTGTATTCCATTGGGTCAGGATTCTGAAGACTTGACCGGGGGCGGCATCCCAGCGCTCGAGCGCCTGCTGGGCATCCTCGGGCCGGATGATGTCGGAGACGAAGCGGTCGAGCGGCGCCTCGCCCCGGCGTATGGTGCGGATCACGGCATCGAAATCGGTGGGGGTGGCGTTGCGCGAGCCCATCATGGCCAGTTCTTTCTTGACGATGACGCCGGGCGGGAGGAGTACTTCGGATTTGGGATAACCGATGCAGACCACGCGCCCGCAGAAATCTGCACGTTCGATGGCCAGCTGGTAGGTGGCGGGGGAGCCCACGGCTTCGATCACGACGCTGGGGGCGGGGAGGCCCTCCCAGGGGCTCCGGGTGTTGTAGGTGAAGGCTGCGCCGAGATCGTGTGCCATTGCCAGTTTGTCCGCTTCGATGTCGGCGGCGATCACCGTAGCGCCCCGCCGCAGGGAGCGGATCACGGCACCCAGGCCCACCATGCCGCAGCCGATGACCAGCACGGTGTCGGTGTCACTGACCTGGCCGCGTGCCACGGCGTGGAAGCCCACGCTCATCGGCTCGATGAGGGCCGCATCCCGCACCGAAAGTCCGTCGGCGGGGATGATCTTCTGCCACGGGAGGGTGAGGTATTCGCGCATCGCGCCGTCGCGCTGCACGCCGAGGGTCTCATTGTGCTCGCAGGCGTTGTAGCGGCCCTCGCGGCAGGAGGCGCAGTGGCCGCAGTGGGTGTAGGGATTGGCGGTGACGACCATCCCGGGACGGAAATTCTCCGGGACACCGGGGCCCGTGGCGGCGATCACGGCGCCGATCTCGTGGCCGGGGATGACATCCGGCTTGGCCATCGCGTTGCGGCCGCGCCAGGTGTTGAGGTCGCTGCCGCAGAAGCCGATATAGTGCATCCGGAGCAGGATTTCCCCGGGCCCGGGGGTGCATTCCGGGAGTTCGACCGTACGGATCAGGCGGGGTTGGGGGATCTGCAGGGCTTTCATTCTGACATATTTTTGATGTAGGGGAGTTCGGGCAGGTCGTGGAAGCCGTAGAAGGCGCAGGCGTTGCCGCCGAGGAAGGCGGCCTTGTCCTCCGCCGAGAGTTCCGGCGTCTTGAGGACGAAGTCGTAGGACATCCGGTAGGTGATGGCCGTGATGGTGCGGGGGTAGTCGCTGCCCCACATCAGTTTGTCCATCCCCACCTCGTCGGCCGCCTGCCGGATGGCGCGCACGGCCCCGGGGAAGGGGTAGAACTCGTCGTTGTAGAGCCAGGTGATGCCGCCGCTCTCGATGCGCACGTTCTCCGCGCGGGCCAGCCGGATCTGCTCGATCCAGTGCTCCGAGCGGGCCAGGCCGAAATGCCCGATGGCGACTTTCAGCCGGGGACATTCCTGCACGACAGTAGCGAACTGGGCGATCTGGCGGGCATCGTCGGCCAGGCACATCGACAGGATGATCCCGCGCCGCTCGAGTTCTCGGAAGGCGGCCATCATCTCCGGCGAGTCGAGGTCCCGCTTCATCCGGTGTCCCGGGATGGTCGCGGCGCGGAAGCCTTCGGGAACGGACAGCCCGCCCCGGTCGATATCCAGCATCGCGCAGCAAAGGAAGCGCTCCGGCCAGCGCTGCTGCACTTCGAGAAGATAAGCGTCCTGGTTGCCGTCGATGATCTCCTGGACCACTACGGCTGCGCCCACCTGGGCGTAATTCATGTTCGAGAGGAAGACCTCGGCGCTGTTGCGCCCGTCGATCAGGAAGGGGGGCAGCATCTGCCGCTCTTCGCCGAAAAAGAGGGCCCTCCCGTCCGGGAGCGCCCGGATCGGCTGCCCGTCCACCACGGCTTCCTGCCGGAGCCATAGATGGGAGTGTGCATCTATGATGGTCATAGGACAAATATACAGTTTTTTCGTCCCGAAAGCAAGTGGGACGAAGCGTGAAAAACAGGATTTTCGTCCCCGAAAACGGGCGGGTTTTCCGCTAAATGGGCTCCCGGTCACATTTCGGGCACTATCGGTGGAGACTCTTTGCCGGCCGCGTACAGAGTGCCTACCTTTGTGTCAGACCAAACGCGAAAGCATATGATCAGACAACAACTCTTGCGGCTTGACAATGCCTCTTTCATATATCCCGCCAGCCAGTCGAAGAAGTACTCTTCGCTGTACCGGATGAGCGTCACCCTGACCGAAGCGGTGGACACCGAGATCCTCCAGCAGGCGCTGGAAGCGACGGTGGACCGCATTCCCACGTTCCATTATACTCTGACCGGCGGGGCCCTGTGGTGGTATCTCCGCTACCTGGACCGGACGCCGCGCGTGCTGCCCCTGCAGCCGCTCCACCAGTTCAATATCGAGAGGAACGGCGGCTTCCTTTTCCGTGTGTCTGCGGATGGCTGCCGCATCGTGCAGGACATTTTCCACGTCCTGACGGACGGGAACGGGGGGATGACCTTTCTGCTCACCCTGACGGCGGAGTATCTGCGCCTGCGCTACGGCGTACAGCCGGTGTACGGCGGCCGCATCCTGGATCCTTCCGCGCGGCCCTGTGCCTCGGAACTCGCCGATTCCTTCGATGATTTCGGAGGCAAGCGGGGCTCGCTCGAGCAGAACGATCCCGCCTGGCACATCCGCGGCCGTGAGCTGGGCCACAAGGTGCTGCGCAACCTGCGCGTCCGCATCCCGATGGGACGTATCGCGGAAGTGTCCCGCGCCCGGGGCTGCACCGTGACCGAACTGTTGGTAGCGGCACAGGTGGCGGCGCTCCAGGAACTGCGCGGTGCGGGCCGGAACCGTTCCCGTTCGGCGCTCAAGGTCAACGTGCCCGTGGACCTGAGGCGCATCTTCGGCGGCAGCACCCTGCGGAATTTCTCTTCTTATGTGATGCTGGGCGTGGACGTGCGCAACGGCGAGTACGACTTCGACCAGATCCTCGAGATCGTCTCCGCGCAGAAGCGGCTCTATTCGATGCCCAGCCAGCTCGAGCCCAAGGTGGCGAAGAACGTGGAACTGGAAAATAATTTCGCCATCAACTGCATCCCGCGCGTGCTCAAGAAGCCCATCATCGACATCATCAACAAACTGAAGGGCGACCGCTATTGCACCCATACCCTGTCCAACCTGGGCCGTATCGCGCTCCCGGAGTCGCTGCGCGGCTATGTGCGCGATATCGACTTCGTGCTGGGCCGCCAGCGGGGCAATTCGGGCGCATCCGCCTGCGTGGGTTTCGGAGGCCATCTGGTGCTCAATATGTCCCGCCGCATCGCCGAGCGTTCTTTCGAAGACGGGTTCCTGCGCCAGCTGGAATGCCTCGGCATCCCCACGGAGGCGGAAGAATCTGATATTTAGTATTTCAGCAGACTTCGGATTTTGATTTTAGAAAAACTATTCGCATCTTGTGGTACAGAAAAACCACAAGCTCAAATAGGATATGAAAAAGTCTCTGATTCTCGCCGCGGCAGCGGCTTTGCTTCTCTGTTCCTGTGCGAATAACTCCCAACCTGTCCGGAAAGGCCCCATCACCACCGGGGACGATTGTATCGTGACGACCACCTCCGGTAAGATCATGGGCTACAACGACGCCGGTATCTACACCTTCAAGGGTGTCCCGTACGCCCATGCGGAGCGTTTCATGCCGCCCCGTGATCCCGATCCGTGGGAGGGTGTCAAGAAGACCCAGGTCTATGGCCCCCAGGCCATGCAGGGCCAGAATATGCGCTGGGGCGGCAATCCGAGCGACTATGATTTCGGCTTTGAATTCAAGAAAGAATTGCAGTCCGAGGACTGCCAGGTCCTCAATATCTGGACCCCGGCGCCGGACGGCAAGAAGCGGCCGGTATTCCTCTGGATCCACGGCGGCGGCTATGCCTCCGGTTCCGCCATCTTCCTGCCTGCGCAGGAGGGTAGGGCGCTGGCCGAGAAGGGCGACATCGTGGTCGTGACCGTCAACCACCGCCTCAATATCCTGGGCTATCTCGATCTGACCGGCCTGGGCGGTAAGTATGCGGAGTCCGTCAACCTCGGTATGCAGGACTTGGTCAAGGCCCTCGAGTGGGTGCACAACAACATCGCCTCCTTCGGCGGCGATCCGGGCTGCGTGACGATCGGCGGGCAGAGCGGCGGTGGCGGCAAGACCTCCACCCTGATGGCGATGCCTTCGGCGAAGGGTCTTTTCCACCGGGCGATCGTGCAGAGCGGCTCCACCCTGCGCCAGCAGGAGCCGGCCCAAAGCCAGGCCCTCGGTCTGGCCGTGGTGAAGGAACTGGGCCTCAAACCCGGGCCGGACGTGGATCTGAGCAAGTTCAGCTATGAGGAATTGGTGGCGGCCGGGAACCGGGCGTCACGCGGGATGGGCCGCGGCGGCTTCTCTCCCGTGGTGGACGGCAAATATCTGGTCCAGCATCCCTTCGATCCCACCGGAGCGGAATGCAGCAAGGATGTGCCGATGCTGATCGGGTCCAATCTCAATGAGTTCTGCTATACCAACAATGTCCCCTTCACGATGGAACAGGCCAAAGAGCGGCTGGCCCCGCGCATGGGCGAAGAGAAGTTCGCCGCATTCGTCGAGGAGTTCGAGCGCGTGTATCCGGGCGGGGAACCCAAGGAGTTGGTCAATACCGATTTCCGCACGCGCGGCAACGTGATCCGGCAGGCGGCTGCGAAGCAGGCGCAGGGCGGTGCGAACGCCTACGTGTATCTGTTCGCCTGGAAGTCCGAGGTAAACGACGGGGCGTTGGCCGCCTGCCACGGGATGGAACTCCCGTTTATGTTCAACAACGTCGCCAACCAGCGGGAGATGACGGGCGGTACGCCGGAGGCCTACCAGATGGCGGACGTGGTGAGCAGCGCGTGGATCGCATTCATCAAGACGGGCGATCCGAATTGTAAGGAAGTCCCCGCGTGGGAGCCGTTCAAGCCCGGGGAGAACCCTACGATGGTCTTCGACAACGTCACCGTCCTGAAGAAAAACCACGACGCCGCCCTGCTGCAATACTAAACGCTTGGTCCGGTCACGGCTGTGCCCGGTTTCATCAATCCTGCAGATACCCGTGCCTCACCAGATCTTCCCGGCAGCGGACGGGACTGGTATAGCCGTCGGCGATCACGAATAGATTGTCGGCGATGGAAGAGATCGCATCATAGTTGTGGTCGGTGACGATGATACCGTGGTCCTGGCTGCGTTCGCGGATCAGCGCCTGGACTTCCTCGATACTCACGGGATCCACCTGCGTGAAGGGTTCATCCAGAATGTAGAAAGGAGCCTCGCTCATCAAGACCAAGTACAATTCGGCAAGCCTGGCTTCGCCGCCGGAAAGCTCGTAGAGAGGTGAATTGCAATAGCGGGAATACTTGGGAATGCGGTTGACGAAGGTCCAGTAATTCACGCCAAACAGTTCGAAGGCGCGGCGCAGCCGCATCCCTTCCGGAATCAGGCGCCCCTGCGGCAGATACTTGATATATCGGCCGATACCCCGTCTGTCGATGGGCTTTTCGTCGATGCTCACCATCACGTTGTCCACCCGGAGGCCGCCCATCAGGGCGCGGAACATACAGGATTTCCCGGCACCGTTGCGGCCCAGGAGGCCCGTGACCATCCCGGTCTCGGAGGTGATATAACCGCCGCTCAGCACCGTTTTCTGGCCGAAACGGACCACCACGCTGTCTACGATGAGTCTGTGCTTATCCATGGATGAAAAACATGATGGTCATCAGGATGGCGAGGGCCAGGAAGTCGATCAGGATGGCGCTGGACAGCAACTTCCTGCGGGTCAGACCCAGGTTGATGTAGAAGAAGATGGCGTCCCGGTCGCGGACTTGTATGACCAGATATACGGTAATGGCAATGATCGCAGCTTTGATGATGAAGGAATCCACCAGGAAAGTGTAGGAAAACCCGCCCGCCTGGAAAGCCGCGCATACCAGATTATACACCGCACCGATCAGGAAAATGACTTTCCCGTAGCGCCAGGTGAGTGATATGCGGTCCCGCAGGGTCATGTTTCGTCAGTCGTGAAACCGGACGGAGATTCAAGCAAAAATCAAGCCTTTCAAGGGTGAAAAATAGCATCCTCGATATGAAGTATTCAACGCAAACCTCTCTATTTCAGCATCGGCATCGGCGTGAGGGGCCTGGAGAATCAGTAGCAGTCCCTTGTGCATTGAATAAGAAAAACCCCGTCTGAACACATCAGACGGGGTTTTCAGTGACTCCAACAGGACTCAAACCTGTAACCTTTTGATCCGTAGTCAAATGCTCTATTCAATTGAGCTATGGAGCCAGGTCAACCGGTGCGGGACCGGTGTATTACTCGGCCGGGTTCTTCACCACGCGCTTCGCTTCCTTGATGCGGGCCTTCTTACCAGCGAGGTTGCGGAGGTAGAAGATGCGTGCGCGACGGACTTTACCGACTTTGTTGAGTTCAATCTTGTCAATGGCGGGGGACTCGTACGGGAAAATCCTCTCGACTCCGATACCGTTGGAAATCTTCCGGATGGTAAAGGTCCTCGTGTACGGGGTGGCTCCGCAAATCTGGATCACCACGCCGCGGAAGCTCTGGAGTCTGTACTTGTCGCCTTCCTTGATCCGGTAGGTCACCGTGATGGTGTCGCCGGCCTTGAACTGCGGGTAGGAGGCAGATTTGTTCTCGGAGAACGACTGCTCCACTAAATTAATCAAATCCATAATGTCAATTATGTTAACAAACGCAGCGTCATCAAACCGTTCGAAGAGAGGCTGCTTTCTTTTGGGACTGCAAAGATAGGAACTTTTCCTAATTGTGCAAAATTTTTTCGGGTTTTTGTCTATATTTGTCATTCGGAAATCATTTGAATCATCGATAGCCATGAGAAACATCTTTACCCTGCTTTGCGCCATTGCCCTGCTGGTCTCGTGCCAGCCGAAAGATCCTGTCCGCATTGCTCTGGAGCAATATGCCAAAGAGCACATGGAGAACCCCTCTACCTACGAGTTCGCGAGTATGTCCATGCCGCACAAATTCACCTACCTGGAGGACCTGGTCACGTACAAGGTCGGTCTCGAAGGCTTGGCCGCGAAGGCGGCCGACAAGACTCCCTACGAGAAGGAGATCGAGAAAGTCGAGGATCTGATGTTCGAGCTGGGCAACGAGGTAGCCTGCTATGACCAGACGCTCTACTACTGGTTCAAGGGCGGTTCTTCCGGCCAGATGAAATTGCAGAGTTTCGTGATCGGGCGTTTTACCCCCGAAGGGGAGGTGATCGCCATCACGACGGACTCCGGGACCCTGCCGGCCTATCCGGCGCTCCAGATCCTCAAGGATCGCGGCCAGTTGTAGTGTCTTCCCTGACAGAAATCAAAGATTATGCGCAATATATTATTAATCATAGATTTACAGAAGGATTTCATCTACGGGGCCCTCACCGTTCCCGGCGCCACCGCCGTCCTTCCGGCCATCAATGCGGTCAAGGACCGTTTCGACTACGTCTATTTCACCCTCGACTGGCACCCGGTCGATCATTGCTCTTTCCGGGAGCAGGGCGGCCCCTGGCCGGTGCATTGCGTCCATCATACCGAGGGTGCCGCACTGGATCCGGGCGTGCTTTCCAGCCTGCCCGAACAGAAGACGCGATTCATCCTCAAAGGCTGTGTCCAGGCCCCCGAGGAGTATGGTGCTTTCGTCGGTTTCGATCCGGATGACCAGGATCTTTTCGAGCCCGGCGACGAGGTGGTGATCTGCGGCATCGCCGCCGAATACTGTGTGCTTGAGTCCCTCAAGAACCTGTATGCGATCAGCCGCCGGATCGGGTTCACGGTCAAGGTCTATCTCGCCGGCACGGCCCGTTTCGAGAGCTATGACACCGTCCTCTCTTTCATGACAGAGAACGGCATCTCCGAGTATCGCCCCTAGGCCGTCGTGACATTCTGTCAATGGCAAGTGATTTGCTTCCACAAGAGGCAAATACGTTCAGATTATGTCAGAAAACAAAGATATCGAGCAGGAGGTGCACGCAGAAGCACCTGAGCAGCAGACCGCACCGGTCGAGGAACCCAAGAAAAAACAGAGGAAAGAAGAGCGCAAGGAAGAAGCGCTTCGCAAACAGATCGCCGGGTTGACTGACAATTTGGCGAAGGCGGAAGAGCAGATCGCGGCTGAGAAAGACCGCTACCTGCGCCTGATGGCGGAGTTCGAGACCTTCCGCCGCCGCTCTTCCGAGGACCGGCTGAACCTGATTTCCACCGCCTCGGCCAAGACCATCGAGGGACTCCTCCCGGTCCTGGACGATTGCGAACGCGCCCTGGAAATGCTTTCCAAGTCCTCCGACGAGGCGGCCAAGGAAGGGACGCTGCTGATTTATAACAAACTGATGGATTACCTCAAGACCCAGGGGCTCGAGCGGATCGAGGCCAAAGGGGAGGTCTTCGATACGGATTTCCACGAGGCCGTCACCCAGTTCCCCGCGCCCTCCGAAGAACTCAAGGGCAAGGTCATCGATGTGGTCCAGACCGGCTATACCCTGGGCGGCAAGGTCCTGCGGTATGCCAAGGTAGTCGTGGGAGCATAAGCCTATGGCAGGAAAGAGAGATTACTACGAGGTGCTGGGGCTCCAGAAAGGGGCCTCGACCGATGATATCAAGGGCGCCTACCGCAAGGCCGCCCTCAAGTGGCATCCGGACCGCTGGGTCAGCGGTACGGACGCAGAGAAGAAGACCGCCGAGGAGAAGTTCAAGGAGGCCTCCGAGGCCTACTCGGTGCTGAGCGACCCGGATAAGCGGGCGAAATATGACCAGTTCGGATTCGCCGGCGTCGATGGTGCCGCGGGCCAGGACTGGAGCCAGGGCTTCGGCAACCTCAACGACATCCTCAACAACCTCTTCGGAGGTGCGTTCGGCGGCTTTGGCGGCTTCGGCGGCTTCGAGGGCTTCGGTGGCTTCGGCGGCCAGCAAGGGCCCCGCACCCAACGCGGCCGGGACATCCGTACCCGGGTGCGGCTGACCCTCGAGGAGATCGCCACCGGATGCGAGAAGGAGGTCACCATCGAGCGCAACCGCCCCTGCCCGGATTGCGACGGCCGCGGTGCACGCAATGCTTCCGATATCAAGACCTGCCCGACCTGCAAGGGTTCCGGCCAGGTCCAGAATGTGACCAACACTCTCTTCGGGCGCACCCTGACCTATTCGACCTGTCCGCATTGCAACGGCACCGGGAAGGTCGTGACCAATCCCTGCAGCCGCTGCAAGGGTACGGGGCTGATCCGCCAGAAGGCAACCGTCAAGGTCCGCATTCCTGCGGGCGTGGAGGACGGTACGCAGCTTACCCTGCGCGGAGAAGGTCACGCCGCCCCGCAGGGCGGAATCAGCGGCGACCTGCTCGTGATCGTGGAGGAACAGCCGCACGCCCAGCTCAAGCGCGACGGCAACAACCTCTTTTACACGCAGGTGATCAGCGTGGCCGACGCGATGCTCGGCGGTGAGATCCAGATCCCCGCGCTGGACGGTCCGACGCGGCTCAAACTCGAGCCCGGCACGCAGTCCGGCACGGTTCAGCGCCTCCGCGGCAAGGGCCTCCCGTCGGTGAGCAACTACGGCCTGGGCGGCCGCGGCGATCTCTACGTCAAGATCCTGGTCTGGATCCCGCGCAAACTGAGCCGCAGTGAGCGTGAGGCCGTGGAGAAGATGCGCGACTCCCTCCGCCCCGATCCCAGCCGGGATGACAGGGCGCTCTTCGAGAAAGAGAGTAAATACTTCTAACGGAAGAACTTGTCGATCTCCTTGATGGTCTCAGGGAGCGCGAAAATGGCGACGCGGTCATAGGGCTCTATGACGGTGTCGCCAACTGCGATCATGGCCTCGCTGCCGCGGATCACGCCGCCGATGATGGCGTTGCGCGGGAAGTCGATGTCCTTGATCGGGCCGGTGGTGATAGCGGCGCCGGGGGCCACGGTGTACTCGATGACCTCCGCGTTGGTGCCGGTCATATAGCGCACGAAACGGGCCTTGCCGGAGAGGGTGAACTTGAAGATGCGGCCGGCGGTGATGAGTTTCTTGTTGATGACATTGTCCACGCCCATCTCCTCGGCGATGTGGATGTACTCGATGTTCTCGACTTCGGCGATCGTGCGGGAGACGCCGAACTTCTTCGCGACCACGCAGGAGAGGACATTGCTCTCGTCATTGCCCGTCAGGGCCACGAAGGCGTCATAGTCCTGGATGCCCTCCTCGAACAGGAAATCTGAATTGCGGCCGTCGCCGTTGATGATGCGGATGGTCTCCGGGAGTTTCTCGGACAGTTCGATGCAGCGGTTTTTGTCGCTCTCGACGAGCTTGACCTTGACCCCGGCGTGGTCCAGGCTCTTGGCGAGCATCTCGCCGATCGGGCCGCCGCCCAGGATGAATACCTTGCCGATGTTGATATTGGTCTTGCCGAAGTGGCGGTAGAGCGCCGGTACACCGTCGCGGGTGGTGATGGTGAAGACAAGGTCGCCGTAGAGGAACTTGGTGTCCAGGCGCGGGATGATGGTCTGCTCGTCGCGGGAGATGGCGATCACGCGGAACTGCCGCAGCTCCTCCGCGGTGGTGTCCTTGATGAACTCGAGCAGTTTGAGGTCGAGGATGGGGGAGTCCTCGGTGAGTTTGAAGACGGCGATCTGCAGGCGTCCACGGGCGAAATCCATCGTCTCGGCCGTGGAGTTGTGCTTGAGGAAGGCCACGATTTCGTCGGCCGCACTCTTCTCGGGATAGAACATCAGCTCGATACCCAATTCCTTGAACAACAGACGGTTCTCGGCGTTGAGATAGTCCTCGTCGTTGATGCGCGCGATGACTTTGGCGGCGCCGACCTGCTTCGCGAGCAGGGCGCCCACGATGTTGACCTCCTGCGTGGCGAAGGGATACACGGCGATGAACAGATCCGCCTTGCCCACGCCGGCGTCCCGCAGGACCTGGATGGACGAGGGGTTGCCCAGGACCGTCTCCACGTCGGCGTAGGACGACAGGGAGTTGATGCGCGCGCTGTCGTCATCGATCACCGTGACTTCGTTCGCCTCGGCGCGAAGCATCTTGGCCAGGTGGGAACCGACCTCTCCGGCCCCCTCAATAACGATCTTCATAACGTCTCAAATAATTAAATATCTTATCGCCCTGCAGGACTGCCAGGAGCAGGATCCTGCGGGGGGAAAGGCCGGCGGGCGACGCTCCGGGGACGGGCGCGGGACGCGCAGGGGCTTGCTTCCGCAGCACCCGGTATTCGCGGTGCGCATCCCGGACCGCCCGCGCGTACGCGGACTTTCCCGACAGCAAATATACGATAGCTGCGCCACAATCCAAAATCTTGCGCACGCAGATGCGCCGCCGGGCGCGGGCGGTACCCAGCGTAGCGCCCAGGTTATTCTCCAGCAGGAGCAGCCCGTTGCGGTAGTTGAACTTGAGTTTGAGCGGCGAGGAAGGGGCGAGTGTGCCGCCGCCCAGATGCCACACGCAGCTCTGCGGCACCACCCCCACGCGCCATCCGCCCAGCTGGGCCCGCCAGCACCAGTCGATTTCCTCCATGTGCGCGAAGAAGCGTTCGTCCAGCCCGCCCAACTGCCGCCAGGAGGCGGCGCGCACCAACAGGCAGGCACCGGACACCCAGAGCACGTCCTTCGGAAGGTCATACTGTCCGCTATCGGGCTCGGTGCGGGAGAGCACGCGGCCACGGCAGAAGGGGAAACCGAAGCGGTCCAGCAGGCCGCCCGCCGCCCCGGCATATTCGAAGCGGTCGCTGCGGCGAGAGTCCGTCCCGTCAGGCAGGAGCGCGTGCAGTTTGGGCCCGCACGCGGCATAGTCGGGATGGGCATCCATCCACGCGACCAGCGGGTCCAGCCAGCCTTCGGACACCTCGATATCCGAGTTCAGGAGCACGAGGTACTCCGGGGCGCCTTCTTCCCCGAGCAATTCCGCGAAAGCGCGGTTGTATCCGCCCGTGAAGCCGAAATTCTCCGGCAGCAGGATGGTGCGCAGCTGCGGGAAACGTTCGGCGAGCAGTTCCCGGGAGCCGTCGGTACTGGCGTTGTCCGCCACCACCACGTCCGCATCCCGCCCGCGCAGGCTTTCGAGCAGCGGGGGCAGGAAACGCGCCAGGTAGTCCCGGGTGTTCCAGTTGAGGATGACGACGGCGGTACGCATAAAGGGCTAAAGATCTCCGGGAACGATAATGTGGTGGTTGCCGATGGGGCTCCGCAGGAAATAGCCGGCTGCGCCGGGTGCCCGGACGATCACCTGCGTGCGGCAGAGCGCCTCCTCGTAGGGGTTTCCGAGCAGCAGCGCCTCTTTCCGGTACATCCGCCGGCAGTCCGGCGAAAGTTTGAACAGGGTCACCGGCCCCTCGGGCAGTTCGCCGTGGATGGCGACCCCGATGCCGGACTCGAAATGGGTGTCGTAGCAATAGTCGCGCACGATGCTCAGCGGCACGGTGCAGTGCGCAAAGAGCAGTCGGTCGCCCTCGATGCGGGACAGGTTGACCTGGAAGGAGGCCCGGCCTGTTCTCGCCTGCGCCACGGCCATCGAGAGCATCGCGGGGATGTCACCCTCGCAGGTGGCCGTGATGCCCTCGGCGTTAAGGATCGCGAGGGCGAGGCATCCGGTGTTGTGCAGGGCCGTCAGCAGGTCGAAGCAGCGCAGGGTCAGTCCGTCCAGGTCATAGCGTCGCACCAGGCGCCGCAGGGCACCGTAGATGCGGAGCGCATCCGTGAAGTCGCAAAGGGGGATTTCGTGCCCGTAGCGGGGAATGTTGAGCGCTTTCAATGAGAGGCCTTCCGGCTGCTCCGCTCCGCCCCGCCGGACTTCTTCGACCAGTTCCCCGATGGGGATGTCGAGCAGTTGCGCGCCGAGCCGTTCCCGGACGGCGGCGTAGTCCACGCCGCTGGAAATCAGCCAGTCAGAGGGCTGCCCGATCACGCCGTAGCGCTTGCCCGCAAGCAGGGGCCCCCAGGGGAAGGGCTCCGTGGGGTCTGCATCCTGCGAGACGCCCGCTTGCCCGTCCGAAAGGCTGCGGATCCGGCCGGCGATGTCCGGCTCGCTGCCGTGGAGGATTTCCCCCTCGAAACCGCACATGCGCAGCCAGGAAAGGATTTCCATCGAGGCGGCCAGCGAGTTGCTCCGGCCGCTGGTGAGCAGGAGCACGGGTTTGCGGAAGCTCCGCCCGCCGAGTTGTTTCAGAAAGGCGCCTTCCGTCCCGCCGGTGCGGACGTAGATCAATTCCGTGCCGCCGGAACCATAGGCCTGCAGGTCCTCTCCCCGGCAGTCGAACGCGACGCCGAGGGCTGCCTCGATGCCTTGGATGAACGGCTCCTGACGGGGGTCGGGGGCCATTCCCGTGTGCAGGGAGGAGGTCAGGGTATAGAGGACCGGGGCTGTCATCGTACTAGTCTTGGTGGCAGCAGCCTTCGCCTTCGCAGTCGCAATCGCCTTTGCCCTTGCCGCAGCATTCGCCCTCGCCTTTGCCGCAGCATTCGCCCTCTTCGTGCTCCTCGCGGTGGCAGCGGCCCTTGCCGTGGGGGCACTCGTGCTCCTCGGGCGGGAGGTATTCGCCGTGCAGCCCTTCGCGCAGCTCCTTGTCGCTGGCCTCGCGGATGCTCTCCACCGTGCCGGTGAAATGCAGGGTCTTGCCGGCCATCGGGTGGTTGAAGTCCATCGTGACGACGACGTCGTTCACCGCGACCACGGTGCCCTGGACGACCTGTCCGGCTTGGTTGAGCATCGGAATCATGCGGCCCGGGACGAGCAGGTCTTCGCGGATCTGGCCGTTGATGGCAAAAGCCGTCTTGGGGAGGTCGATCTCCAGACGGGGGTCGAACGTGCCATAGCCATCCTCGGGACTGAGGACGAAGTCGAAGCCTTCGCCGGGCTCTTTGCCTTCGAGGGCCGCCTCGAACTTGGGCAGCAGCATACCGCTGCCGTGGATGTACTCCAGGGGCTGTCCGGGGGCGGAACGGTCCGCGATCTTGCCCTCTACTTCCAACGCGTAGCCCACGGCCACGACTTTGTTTTTCTCAACTTTCATAAATCTTCTATTGTTTCTAATTTATTTATTATCAATAATCTTGCCACGCTCTATCCGCTGAAATCCACCTCGGCGAAGGCGAGGGTCGGGATGAGTTTGGTCTGGCAGGGACGGGCGTCGTCGCCCGCGGCGAGCAGTCTCGACCACAGGCCGAGCAGGTTCCCGGTCATCAGCATCCCGCTGACGGGCCGGACGATGCGCCCCTCCTCGAAGAGGAAGCCTTCGATCCCGTAGGAGAAGTCTCCGGTGACGGGATTGCTGTTGCCTCCGTTGAAATCGGTCACGAGGATGCCGCTGCCGCAGCGCTGCAGGATGGCGGCGCGGTCCAGGCCGGCTTCGGGCCAAGGGAGGACCTTGGGGCGCGTGGCATCTTCGATGGTGGGGGCGATCTGCATCTTGTTCGCCATATAGGTATTGACGAAATACTCCTTCACGACGCCCCGTTCGATGATGGGTGCCTCCACGGTGGTGACGCCTTCGGAGTCGAAGTACTTGGAGCAAGTCTGTCCCGGGATGCGGGGCAGGTCCAGGATGGTGAGGCCTTCGGGGAAGACCTGCTGCCCGAGGCTGTCCATCAGGAAAGAGTTGTTCTGCTGGATGGAGTAGGCGCTCAGGGCCCGGAGCAGGGGAGAGACCAGTTTGGCGGCCATCTCGGCGTCGATGACGGCGGTGTAGCGGCCGCTCGGGGCGGGAGCGGAGCCGATCTGGGCGACGGCGCGCTCGAGGGCGCGGCGGCCGCAGGCGGGGGCGTCGAGGCCGGCGGCGTGCGAGCACGCATCCCACCAATAGCCGCTGTACTTATCCCCGCCGCTCTCGACCGTGATCTCGACTCCATAATCGAACGAAGTCTCCCGATGCCGGCAACACACCCCGTTCGTATCCATCACCACTGTCTCATAAATACTATCACTATACTCACCCTCCTCCGACACAATCTGAAAATCCTTACCTTCGTCCTCGTAATGATTGCTCCACGGTAGCCCGGGTCCACTGTTGTCCGTCTTCTCTGCAGCGGGAACTGCTTCCGGGAACCGTGCCACCCTCGGCATCGTAAGAGGGGGGACCGCAAAGCGGTGGGGTCCGAAGGACGTTCCAGGAGGCAGTTGCCCGCTGCGAGAAGAAAATAACACAGAGGCGTCGAGGGCGATTTGCTGGCGGTCGGCAGGGGAGCGCCGCTCGCGGACGGCATCCACCAACCCGAGCTCATCCCCCGTCAGCGCATCCCGGCAACAACGAGCCGGATCCGGCAAATCCCGGAAAACATCCTCCGACACCATCCGCGTCGTCGCCACAGCCCGCTCGATAAAACCCTCCAGCGACACCGCATCTAACTTATTCGTCGAATATGTCCCGAAACGCCCGTCCACGAACAACGCCAGATTGAGCGACCGGTCGGCACAATGCGTCACCCGGTCCACTTCGCCGTCCAGGGTCGCCACCAGATCCTCCTCGCTCTTCGAAAGCGTCGCCCGCGCCTTCTGCGCGCCGAAACGCCGCGCCATCTCGAGCGCCTCCCGGACAAAATCCAATTCCTTGTCAGTGATCATCTTACTCTCCTCCAACCGTTAAACGACCGATCAACACCGACGGAATCCCGCACGACACCGCCGCACTCTGCTCTTTGCCGCAAGTCCAGGTCCCCTCGTCAATCTTGAGATCCCCGGCCACGCCCTGGATATCGGCGAGCGCCTGCGGACCGTTGCCGATGATGTTGATATCCTTGATCGGCATCGTCAGGCGCCCCTTCTCGATGAGGAACCCGCTCTTGACGAAGAAGGTGAAATCCCCCTCGCCGATCTTGACCTGCCCGTTGGCGAACTGATCCACGTATATGCCTTTCCGCACCGATGCAATCAGATCCTCCCGCGTCCCGTCCGGACCGCTCTCCATATACGTGGCGCGCATCCGCGGAATGGGATTGTAGCGGAACGACTCCCGCCGCCCGTTGCCCGTCGGGGCCACGCCGTACCAGGCGGCGCTGATCCGGTCGTGCAGATAGGAGGTCAGGCGGCCGTCCGTGACCATATAGGTCTTTTGTCCCGGGACACCCTCGTCATCGACATTCAGGGCCCCGCGGCTGGCGGGCAAGGTGCCGTCGTCGAGGATGTTGATCCCCGGACGACAGATCTGCTTGCCCATCTTGTCGCTGAAAATGGACTGCCCCTTGCGGTTGAAATCCGCCTCGAAAGCGTGGCCCATCGCCTCGTGGAGCAGGATGCCGGAAGCCCCGGCCCCCATCACGACGCTCATCTGGCCGCCCTTCGGCCGCCGCGCCTCGAAACGGGCATCCATCCCCGCGACGGCGCGGCTGACGAGATCCTCCAGGACAGCGTCGCTGATCATCTCGGCGCCCATGCGCAGACTGCGCGAGACGGTATTGTTCTCGGTGCGATTGCCCTGCCGGAAGATGACCTGCACCGACAGACTTCCGAGGGGACGATGGTCGGCGGTCAACTCACCGAGCGAATTGTACATCAGGATATCGCTGACCGAATACGAAAGCACCGCCACGACCTTCAGCACGCGGCTATCCCGCGCCCGGATCCCCCCCTCAATCCGCTGCAAAAACGGCACAAACCCCGCCACCTCCGCATCCTCCCAGGGAGTTAGCTCGCTATAGAAGGAAGCCATCGCGTGCGGAGTGGAGGCGGCAGTCGGGTCTGAAAACCGTAGCCGCCCTCGGCTTCGTAAGAGGGAGGGGCCCGCTGCCGAAGGCAGTGGGAGGGGTCCGACGCAGTCGGACGTTTTCAGACCCGGGCTGCCGCGTAACGGAGCAGCGATGGCTGCATTGGCAATGGAACCCGCGGCGCGGGCAGCAGCCCGCAGCGAAGCGAAATCCGTCGACTCCGCATACGCATACCCCGTCTTCTCCCCCTTGAGCACCCGGACCCCGCACCCGAAATCCACATGATAACCCCCCGACCCCACCACGCCGTCGCGAAGCAACAAATCGTGATAGGACGTATCCTCGAAATACAGATCGCACCAATCGCCCCCGGCGGAGAGACCCTCCGCCACGAGCGCACGCAACTGCTCTTCGGTTATCCCGAAACGCTCACAATGACTCATCCGGATGTGCAATATTCCAAATTAATTGATACTTCTCGCTGTCCTTGATATAAATGAGGTCCTTCGATCCCTCGGCGACGATCGTGAACGGCGGTTTGGAATTGTCCGCCAGGATCCAGTTGTCGATCACCGGAATATAGCTCTCGAAAAAATACTGCAGCCCCATCACATAACGCCGCCGCACCACCGGATCGGGGATGTTGTGCCCCCCGGTCAGCACCCGGTCGTGCACCCGCTGGATCGCCATCTCGGGCGAGGCGAGCCAGAAATACAGCACCGTCACCTCATAACCCGCCCCCTGCGCCTCCCGCACAATCTTGATCAGCGAGCGCGTGGCCAGGGTCGTCTCCACGGCGAAATCCTCCCGGCGCTCCAGTAAATAGTTGATTTTCATCAACATATACCGGCTGGCCGTGACCGATGCGGAGGCGGGGTTGAACGGGGAGAGGCTCTTCGCGAATTCATCGGAATTCACGAACTCCCGGCAATTCAAAAAATCCGGCAAGAGGGTATATGACGCCGTAGTCTTGCCGGATCCGTTGCAGCCCGATATGATGTAGAGCTTGGGCAAAAGTCTATTTCTCGGGAATATTCTCCAGGACGGCCTTCAGCAGGTCCCAGGTCCGCTGGACGGACGGGATGTGAACGCGCTCATCCGGAGAGTGCGGATAGAGGATGGTCGGGCCGATGGACACCATCTCCCAGTTGGGATACTTGGCCCCGAGCAGGGCGCACTCCAGGCCGCCGTGCGTCGCCATCACGTTCATCGGATCACCGAACATCTGCACGTGCAGATCGTTGATCAGTTTGTTGATCGGCGTGTCCGGCTTGGGCGTCCATCCCGGATAGCCGCCGAAGAACTTGATCTTGGCCCCGGCGAACTCGAAAATGTAGCGCACGCGCAGCGCCAGGTCGTGCTTGGAGGTGTTGATGGCGCTGCGGAGCAGGGATGCCACGCGGATGTGGCCGCGGGAGGTACGCACCACGGCGAGGTTGATGGAGGTCTCGGTCAGGCCGGCCATGGCCTGGCTCATCCGGATCACGTTGGACGGGCAGACGGCGATGGCCTTGCAGGCGTTGAGGATGACCTTGTCCTGGATCACGCGGGCGGGCTTGCGGACCTTGGTCACGGTGCACTGCATGCCCGGGTCGCTCTCCTGGTAGCGCGCCTTGGCCACCTTGAAGATCTGGTTCATGTAGCGCACGGCCTTCTCGGCATTCTCTTTCGGAATGGCCACGATAGCATTGGCCTCGAACGGGATGGCGTTGCGCAGGCTGCCGCCGTTGAAGGAAGCCACCTTGCCTCCATAGCGCTCCAGCAGCGGGATCAGCGCGCGGACCATTACTTTGTTGGCATTGGCCCGGTACAGGGAGATGTCCATGCCGGAGTGGCCGCCGGACAGGCCCTTGACGTCGATGGCATAGCCCACGAAGCCGCGCGGAGTGGGGAAGGACTTGTATTTGAAGTCGGCCACGGCGTCCAGGCCGCCGGCGCAGCCGATGCAGAGTTCCTTCTCGTCCTCGGAATCGAGGTTGAGGAGGATGTCGCCCTTGAAGATGCCGGGCTTAAGGGCGTCGGCGCCCGTCATGCCGGTCTCCTCGTCGTAGGTCACGAGCACCTCGACGGGGCCGTGCTTGACGCTCTTGTCCTCGGCTACGGCCATCGCCAGGGCCACGCCCATGCCGTTGTCGGCGCCGAGCGTCGTGCCCTTGGCCTTGACCCATTCTCCGTCGATGACGGTCTCGATCGGGTCTTTGAGGAAGTCGTGTGCGGTGTCTGCGGTCTTCTGGGGCACCATATCCATATGTCCCTGGAGGATGACACCCTTGCGGTTCTCGTAACCCGGGGTGGCGGGGATGCGCATGATCACGTTGCCGGTCTCGTCGGCGAAGGCCTCGACATCGTGCTCCTTGGCCCAGTTGAGCAGGTGCTCCCGCACGATCTCCTCGTGCTTCGAGGGGCGCGGGCAGCGGGTCAGTCCGTAGAAATTGTTCCAGACAACTGCTGGCTGAAGATCTTTGATGGTCATAATCTATGTTGTTTTTAGTGTTAAATCCTTGCAAAGCGCTGGTGGGTCCAGAGGTAGTTCTCCGGTTGCTCCCGGATGTCTTTCTCCAACAGCGTATAGTATTGTTGCATAATGTCCTGCACGCTCATTTTGGAGGCATCTTCGCAGATGGGCGTATAGCGCATCAGGTAGTGCCCCCGGCGGTCGGGACGCATCGTCAAGTAGGCCACCGCGAAGCCCAGTTTGTGGGCCAGGGCGGCCGCGCCGGTCATGGTCTGGACCCGCTGGCCCATGAAGTCCACCTCGAGGTTGCCCGTCGAGGAGAAGTAAGGGCGCTGATCGGTGTTGATGTTGTAGACCTTCTTCTCGTCGCGGTGCGAAAAGGCGTAGCGGATGAGGTCCCGGGACTCGATGTAGCCCGGGAAGTGCTCACGGTCCTTGAGGGGGGCGAAGCGGTTGTCCCGCAGGATCCCGTCCCACATCTCGCTGGACTGCCGGAGGTACACCACGCAGAAGTTCTGCTCGTTGAACGGGAGGGGGGTATCGGTGTAGTTGTAGGACTCGATGCCGCCGTAGAGCTCCCAGTTGCCGCAGTGCGAATACATCACGACCAGGCTGGGCGAGTCCTCGAAGAGCCGGGCGGCGACCTCGGGATTCTCCACTTCGACGAGGCGCTGCCGGTGCAGGCGTTCGGCGTTCCGGCAGCCCCCGAACCAGACCGTCTCGGCGATCAACTCGCCGAAATGCCGGTAGAAGGCCTTGCGGATGGGTTTGAGGTCCCAGACGTTCTTGTCGGGGAAGCACTTGGTCAGGTTGTGGATCACGACGTCGCGCCGGTAGTGCAGCACATCCTCCGCCAGCCAGGACAGCACCCGCCCCAGCGCGTAATGTGCGCGCAACGGCAGGAGCCCCAGCAGCCGGAGCAGCCCTTTTATCAACCAGGTACCGATCTTACGCATTATGCAAATATAACAAATTCCCGCGACTTCATCAAGGCATCGACCCCTCGGCCAGGAGGCCGGCCAGGACGGCAAAGGAGAACATCAGGATGAGCAGGCCCACCCAGCCCTGCGTGGTCACGCGGGCGCGCGGCCAGCGGATCTGGCAGAGTCCCAGCATCAACCAGGGGAACAGGGGAGCGCCCACCCGGGCGAACATCGGGAGTCCCTGCGCGCGGAAGATGCAAAAAAGAATCACCCCGATATCAAATACCAGGGTAATCCAGAACATGATGAGTCGTATGCGGCGGGTCATCGCTTACGCCGTGGCAGCCTCCAGCTTCTTGAGGAAGGAGAACATCACGACGCCGGAGATGACGCAGAGGGCCATCAGGACCACCCAGTTGACCCACAGCGGGACGTTGTCCCAGAGCATGGACGGAATGGAGCTGAGGTAGTTGCCGATGGCGGTGGCGGCGAACCAGCAGCCCATCATCAGGCCCTTGTACTTCGGCGGAGCGACCTTGGACACGAAGGAAATGCCCATCGGGCTGAGGAGCAGCTCGGCGAAGGTGAGCACCAGGTAGGTGCTGATCAGGTAGGTCGGGACTACCGGGTCGGGGGACACGCCGCCGACGGCCGTCAGATCGGACGGGGCCGGCTGGCCCTTGGAGGCGGCGAGCATGATGAGGTAGCCGAGTGCGGCCACGAACATGCCCAGGCCGATTTTCTTCGGGGCGGAAGGCTCTTTATCCTTCTTGGCTAGGGCGGCGAAGATGGCCATGGAGACCGGCGTCAGGGCCACGACGAAGAAAGGATTGAACTGCTGGAACTGCTGCGGCAGGATGTGCAGGACGGAATCCATTCCCGCATAGAGGGCATAGGCACCGCCCCACAGGGCGACGGTCACGGCGGCGCAGATGGCCTTGGCTTTGGAAGTCTCGGACTGGAAGGCCCCGAAGAGGGTATAGACCGACACGGCGATCAGGAACAGCGGCCAAATATTGAAGCCGATGCGGAGCGGTCCGGACACAGTGTCCTGGGTGTAGTCGCGGGCGAAGTAGGTCAGCGAGGAGCCGTTCTGGTGGAAGGCCATCCAGAAGAAGATCACCACGGCGAACACGAAGATGAGGGCCACGATGCGGTCCTTGGTCTGCTTGGGCGTGAGTTCGACGACTTTCTCGTTGCTGGCGGCAGCCTGCTTGGCATTGACGTCGGTATGCTTGAACCAGGAACGGAAGCCGAAATAGATGGCCATCGAGAAGATCAGCGACACGCAGGCCACGGCGAAACCGAGGTTGTAGGCGGTGGCGAGGTGGTTGATATAGTACTGGCTGAAATCGCTCAGGCTCATCGCCGTCACATCGGCCCCGGGCATCGCGGCCTGCAGCTCCTGCAGCAAGGAAGGATCCTGGAGGGTGCCGTTCAGGCACTGGTGTGCCAGGGCGGGGATGTCGGCTTTGTAGATGAGGCCGGACTTGGCCAGGTGGCTGTTGGTCAGCGCGGTAGCGGCGGTCGGGGCGAACATGGCGCCCACGTTGATGGCCATGTAGAAGAGGCTGAAGCCGGAGTCGCGCTTGGCGCTGTAGGCCGGGTCGTCATAGAGATTGCCCGTCATCACCTGCAGGTTGCCCTTGAACAGGCCCGTACCCACGGCGATGAGCAGCAGGGCGCCGATCATCATCACGAGCGCAAGCCCGCGGTTGGCGAAGGCATTGGTGGGGATGGCCAGCAGGAGATATCCCACGAACATCACCGACACGCCGGTGACGACGCACTTGCCGAAGCCGATCTTGTCGGCGAGCCATCCGCCGAGGACCGGCATGAAATAGACGGCTGCCAGGAAAATGGCGTAGAACTGACCCGCCGCTGCGGCGGTGAAGCCGAACTTGGCCTGCAGGAATAGCAGGAAGATGGCCAACATAGTGTAGTAGCCGAAGCGTTCGCCGGTGTTGGCGAGTGCGAGGGCATAGAGACCTTTGGGTTGTCCTTTGAACATATCTGAATAGGTTTGGTGTCGTTACGTCCTACAAATATAATAAAATTGACAAAATATAAAAAGGGACCGCCCCCCACGGGGACAGTCCCTTTCCACAGTGTCTTGTGCGATGGATTACTCGGCTGCGGGAGCCTCGTTCTCCACGACCACCTTGACGTTGGCGAAGACGCCCTTGTAGCACTTCACCTTGGCCTCGAACTCACCGAGTTCCTTGATCTCGGGCACGGTGACGTTCTTCTTGTCCAGCTCGAAACCGGCGGCGTTGAGCGCGTCGGCCACCTGGGCGGCGGTCACGGCGCCGTAGAGCTTGCCGGTCTCGCCGACCTTGGCGGTGAGCTTGACCTCGGTGGCCTCGAGCTTGGCGGCCACGGCCTGTGCGTCAGCGACCAGACGGGCCTCTTTGTGGGCGCGCTGGCGGAGGGTCTCGGCGTGCTGCTTGAGCGCGGACGGGGTGCCGACGGTGGCGAATCCCTGCGGGACGAGATAATTGAGCGCGTAACCGGTCTTGACTTCTACCACATCTCCGGCCTCGCCGAGATTGGCAACTTCTTTCTTGAGGATGATCTTCATAACGCTTCAATTATTTGAGGAGGTCGGTGACATACGGGAGAAGAGCGAGGGAGCGGGCGCGCTTGACGGCCTGCGCAACCTTGCGCTGGAACTTCAGGGAAGTACCGGTGATGCGGCGGGGAAGGATCTTGCCCTGCTCGTTGAGGAACTTCTTGAGGAACTCAGGGTCCTTGTAATCGACATACTTGATGCCCGCTTTCTTGAAGCGGCAGTATTTCTTCTT